>SAMEA104315428__coassemble_755_pt1 | contig 101434 bp, 94 predicted proteins | sample SAMEA104315428__metabat2_low_PE_040 | metagenome-assembled genome bin SAMEA104315428 (sample SAMEA104315428) | gut metagenome | biome: Monkey gut; feature: monkey-associated habitat; material: faeces | place: China | collected 2013
GTTCTTGTTTTGTCAACAATAGAACCCATGATCGGGTCATTGAGAGCGTCATAAATTCTTGTAAAGAGCATAAGGAACGCAACTGCCATTGCACCTGACATACTCTTGAATACAGTACCCTTTTCAACCGCGCCGAAGAGGAGTGCGTCGGTCATAAAAACGGTAAGGAACGAACCGATTATGGTGCAGATAAAATTTTGACCGAAGCCCGTTACGCTGTAAGCAATAACTTCTTTCGGCTGAATACCCTCACCGGGAGTTGTACCGAACATATTGTGCCAAAAGTTCTTTTTAGCCATAAGAAAACCTCTCTTTGCTTTGTGAGACTATCCCACATTTAATCTTAAATAATTTTATCACATTTTATGTCGGGTTGTAAATTAAAAAAAGAAAAACCTACTTTTCATACAAATTTAAAGTAGGTTTTTTATTATATTTTACCATAAGAAAAAGCGCGTTGACTCAGTAAAAACTGTATAATATAAACAATTATTTAATCTTGTCAATATTTATCTGTCGTTTTCCGAAAACTTTTCACGGACCGATTCGTATATCTCGATGATTTTAAATCTCGGTTCATACTTAGGCCTGCTTTGTACCAGCCGAATTTCGTCGTCGGAAAACACCTTGTCGATTTCGTTGTTTTTGTTTGCGGCAGGAACACACATCGGCGGAAACATAACGCACCACCAGTTATGGCCCTCACCAGAACCGATAACTACTCTAAGGGCAAGATATTTTCCTGCCGGCAGGGTGACGTTTTCGTATGTTCTTGTCGTGAAGTATTCCTTTGACAATGTTACTTTTACTTTATAGTTAAAACCTGCCTGTCTGACAAACTCATTTGCTGATTTCTCAAGTTCTCTTAACTGCGGCTCGATTTTTTCAACGGCATTTCCGACGGTAACGCTGCCGTCAAATATGCTCTTGCCCTCCTGCAGAATAAAGTCCCTGACCCTGAGCTTTAGGTTTTGATCAACGGACGAATCCGAGTTTGCTATAACGTGCAGGCGCAGAACGTCGGAACGAATTTCTCCCGAAGTTTTCGCAAATGAACAAATTGAAAAAATGATTGCGGCAGCCAAGCCCACAGCCAATGAAATTCTGATTTTCTTTGAAAAAGACATACAGTCAACTCCTTACCTTTGTTTGCAGATAAAGTGTTGACTGTAAAATTTTGGTTTATTCATACATTGCGGTAATTTCCGCAGCTTTTTCCTTGACCGCCTTTATAAGTGATTTCGGCTGCACAACACGGATATCGGAGCCGTACTGAAGAATCCAGCTCACAAGACCCTCGCTCATTTCAACGCTTGCCTTGATAAGGAAACGTCCCTCTTCGCCATGCTTCATCGGTGTGTTGTCGCCGAACTTTTCAAGAATCTCATCGAGAATCGTGTCGGAGCAGGAAAGCGTTATTTTCGCTTCCTCACCGGAGAACATATTGAAAAGCTTGTTGGAATAGTCCGCAACGTCAAACTTGTCTGTGTAAGGCGAAACCTTCGAAAACGGCTTTGCAAAGCTGTCCTGTAAAAGCTGAGCGTCAACAATTCTGTCAAGACGAAGATGCATCAGATTCGCATACTTATTGTTGTTGCAAATCAGATAATAGTGGTCGTTTGACCACAGCATCGCATAAGGGTTGACAAGAAAGTTTTTTCCCTCGCTCTTGACAAGGTACTTGTTTTCAATGGTCCTCTTGGCGTAGTGAATCATAACCTGCTTCTTGTTCTTGATTGCCTTGTCAAGCAGATGTATTGTTTCGTACAGATCCTCCTTGTCGGTCTTTGTGGAGCCGTCAATGTAAATCTGCTCGCGGAGCTCCTCCTCCTGATACTCGCTGACAAGTCCGCCGATTTTATAAATCAGACTTTTGGTGTTCTTCTCTGAGATGAATTTTGCCGCCTGTACAGCATCAATAAGCAGTCTTACCTCAGGCACGCTGAACTTCCTGTTCCTGAGGTAGTAGCCGCGGTAAGGTGTGCGAACATTGACGATATCCATACCGTATTCACGCAGAACATCTATGTATCTGTAAATCGACTTGCGCTCGCAGTTTATTCCGTAGTTTTCGAGCATTGAAATTAGCTCAACTGCGGAAAAAACGTGTTCTTCGTCGGTCTGTCGGTTAAAAATATCGGCAAGAAAGAGCAGCTTTAAGCTATGATCGCCCGTGTTCAATTCTTTTCACCTCAGTATGTAAGTTTTGAGTTTATCTCTCTTATTGTATCGCCGTCGATTTTGAGAAGCTCTCGGTCATAAGTGAAGATTCCGTTGACTTCGAACTCAACGTCGCTGACCTGCGTATATACGGTTGCGCTGAGTCCCTTGGCAATGCTTGGGATAATCTGCTTTTCAAACAGCTTTTTGTATGCGGCGGTGAGCGTTTCTTTTGTCTTGTACATAACATATCCGAAGCTCTTTTGTCTGTTCCAGACATGGTTTTCGATTATTCTGCTGTAACCGCCGAACTCGCTGAGAACAAGCGGTCTGCCGTCCCCTTTCGGTGCGATAAACGGAAGAATGTACTGGTGTACGCTTTTGAGCTCAGGACCTTTCTGGTCGTGCCAGCCGCTTGCATGGTCAACAACTCGTGTTGGGTCATACTTTTTAACAGTTTCGCCGATTCTCTTTGCATCAAACTGTCCCCACGCCTCGTTGAACGGCACCCAGCAGCCGATTGAGGTGAAGTTATAGAGCAAATCAATCGTCTCGAAAACGGCTTTCTCGTGCTCTTCTCGGCACTCGGTGCTGTCAACACCAAACCATTTGTATTTGTCGTCTTTAATGCCTCTGATAAACATATTCGGAAGCACTCCGACAAGAAGCATATCAATTTTTTTTGCACCGCAAACCATATCCTGCCAAACGATCATTCCGAGCTTGTCGCAATGGTAATACCATCTTCTCGGCTCAATTTTAATATGCTTTCTGAGCATATTGAAGCCGAGTTCTCGCATTGCCTTGATATCGAAAATCATAGCTTCGTCGCACGGAGGGGTCATACCGCCGTCCGGCCAGTAGCCCTGATCAAGCAATCCTGTCTGGAAATACGGTCTGTTGTTGAGGAAAAGTCTCGGAACCGCTTTGTCATCATAACCGATGCTGAATTTTCTCATGCCGAAGTAGCTTGAAACAGCGTCAATTATATTCTCTTCGCTGTCGCAGAGTGCAATGACAATATCATAAAGAAACGGAGATTCGGGACTCCAAAGCTCAACATCGCGAAGCTTGATTTCCTCGTCACGTTCGATTTTTCCTGCGAAAACAATTTCATCGCCCTTTTTAATGATGGCTCTGATCTGAGCGTCGGATTCGGAATCAAAATCTGTTTGAACACGGACGGAAGACGAATCAATATTCGGAGTGATCTTCACATTCTTTACATACACTTCGCTGACAGGTTCAAGCCACACCGTCTGCCAAATTCCGCTTGTAGCCGTGTACCAGAAGCCTGTACTTTTTCTGACCTGCTTTCCCCTGTCCTGCCAACCCGTTTCGGTCGGGTCAAATGCACAGACAATCAGCTCGTTTTCTCCCTCAATAAGATGCTCGGTAATGTCAAAGCTGAACGGAATGTAACCGCCCTGATGTCCTCCGACGGCTTTTCCGTTGATGAAGACCGTACAGCGCCAGTCGACAGCCTCAAAATGGAGAATGGTTCTTTTTCCGCTGAAACACTCGCCGAGAGTAAACTTTTTTCTGTACCAAATGTAATTATCCGGTTCAATCGTTTTTTCTACTCCCGAAAGCAAGGTTTCCGGTGCGAACGGAACGATTATTTCGCTGTCAAAATTTTCCGGGATATCGTCCGTTTTTCCCGTAATCGTAAAGTCAAACTTTCCGTTGAGACATTGCCAGTCGTTTCTGACAAGCTGAGGTCTCGGATATTCGGAAAGCGGGCAATCAAAATCAACCGAATCTGTCCATCTTGTTTTAAGCGTACTCATTAAACCATCTCCTCATTTATTCTTGAATTTATCCAACTCTGAAACAAGCCAATCCTGAGCTTCAATTATTCCCTGCGCCGAGCATTCAAAGATTTTCTTTTCAAGCTTTTCCGCGTCAGTTTCATCAAAGCAGTCTTCTCCGATATAATGAACGGCAACGAGTTGTTTTTCATCATTTTCGTCTTTTTCTATCCACACTCTGTAACGGAACTGCTCCTTGCCTGCACAGCCGTAATAGGGATCGGTTCCGTAAGAGCCTGCGTAAGTATTGCCCTTTCCTCCGAGATTCATCAGACCGATAAACCATTCAAAGGACGGAAGCTTAATCAGATTATCCATTTGCCAGTTTACTCCTCAAATCAAAAAGTTTTCGCCAAATTATTATTCCGAAAACATTTTTTTGTTTTATCAATGCGTGAAAAACCTTGTCGTAAAGGTATTGTTCATTTCTGCTGTACCGCGCACAAAAAGCCTTGTAAAAAGTCTCATTGTTAAGTATTCTTTTCACAGTCTTGTACGAGGAAAATCCCTTTGAATATGTTATATCGGAATTTATTGCACAGGTTGCTTTATAAACCAAAACATCAAGTATATCTTCAAATATGCGACGGTCGGCATTCATCTCGAAAAAATAATTTTTCTGCCACTCGTAAACAGAGAGAAAAACATCAAACCCGTTGTGGACAACCGAGGTAGCATTGTCGGGATTTACGTTGTAAAAATACAGCGGCTTATCAATAAAGCAAAAGCTTTTGCAATGTTTCAGGTATTCAAAAACAAACTGCATATCCTCGGCATATTTTATACCTATCGGAAATTGAATATAGTATTTATCAATTATTTCTTTCTTATAAAGCTTGTTCCAGCAGGAATAAAACGACGGAGAGATGATTTTTTTCATAAAATCATAATCAAAAAAGTTTTCTTTTATTTCTCCGTCGGCAAACAGATTGCCGAGATTTTTCTCCGAAACATCCCTGCAGTAATAATCACAGCAAACGACATCTGAATCACCTTTTTGAAGCATTTGCGAGATAAACCCATCTTCGTAGCGGTCGTCGCTGTCAAGGAATGCAATATATTCTCCATGCGAAATTTCCATACCGTGATTTCTTGCGGCGGACACCCCGGCGTTCGGCTGATGGACTGCGACAATGTTGTCGTATTCTTCGGAAAACTTGTCGCACAGCTCAGCGGAGCCGTCGTTTGAACCGTCTTCAACAAGTATCAGCTCAACGCTATTGAAACAGTCCTGACCGATAACCGATTTAACAGCGTCGGCAAGATAATTTATGCAGTTGTAAACAGGAACGATAACCGAAACCTTAAAGCTCATTTTCAGCCCTCGTTTTTCTTGAATATTTTATTAAAGAATCCCTTAATTCCGCTTGCATTTTCTGTTTGTGTTGTTTCTTCGGAAGTTGACTCTTCGGTGCTGTCGTTTGAATAACCTACTCTGATGCTGTCGGTCTTATAAACGAACATAACGCTTGAGGACATCGTCGAAACTTTCCTTGTGAAAATCGTATAAGACTTTCCGAGCTCAAGCCAAGCTGTCATTTTTGCCGAAAGCTCGTTTGCATCAACGTTAGCAAGCGATGAAAGGCTGTCTGTTGCGATTGAACCCTTAAGGCTGTTGAGCGTTGAGTCTATGGATGAAAGTGCATTTGTATCAGAAAGGGCTTTGAGCGCATTTATAAGATCCTTATTTTCATCAACAGCCTTTTGCAGAGAAGCAAGAGTTGAAACCGTGTTCGGTAGATTGTCAATCGCCTTTTTAACCTGCGGATCATTAAGGTCGGAGGACATCTCCTTGAGCAGTTCAATGCCCTGATTTATTTTCTCCTGGCTCGCCTCATCGCCGAAGATACTGTTGATAACCTTCAATGCGTCCTCAAGTCCGTTAAAATCGGCGGTTCTGATGTACTCGACAAGAACCTGAATCGTAGCCGTGTTTTCGGGAGTTGTATACTTGTTGAGAATGTTTATCAGCGCTTTGTTTTCATCGTAAAGGTTTGATGCCTGAGTAACAAGTGCGCTGAGATTATTTATTTTGTCAGGGTTTGACGAAAGCGTGTTCAAAAGCTTCGATGCGTCGATTTCCTGCAAGCTGCGCTGAACATTCTGAAGCTTTTGAAGATTGCTTCTGAGGCTGTCAACAGAATCGGAGATGTTGTTGAGCCCGATATTAAGCGACGCAATCGGAAGAGCGGAAAACATAAAGTTTCCGATTTCAAAATTGGTTACATCTGCGGAAATAACAAAGGTGTCGTTGAATGTATATGACGAATCACCGCTCGACTGAAGCTTTGAAAGACCAAGACTCTCGTTGATTCCGGGAAAACCCGCAAGAACCGCATACTGGGTGTTTCCGTTGCCGACAACTCTGCCGTTTTCAACGCTGATGTTCTGAAATTTGTTTTCACTCAGCGACACTCCGCCGACGACAAGCATCGGGTTGTACATCGTCATATTCACGCCGTTTACCTTGACTGTGTAGGGGTCGACGTTGTTCATTTTGATTGTTATTTTAAGCTTTCCGCTTTTTCCTGCGATCTCTGACGGAGAATATTCCTTACCGTCAAGCGAATAGGTTATCTTAAAGTCGAGCGGAAGCTTGCCGCTGTAATCGCCCTGGTAGTAGAGGTCGGTTGTGCCGAGATGCCAGCGCAAAGTCTGTCCGTTTATTTCGGGCTTTGAATCGTCTTTAACATTTACGATAGATGTAAGATTGGTGACGTCGTCAACGTACACTCCGCCCTGCGGAACGTGAATCCAGTCGCTTACCTTGATGCTCTTTTGAGCACCGCTGTTGTCAAGATTAACATACACGGTCTCGGACTTCTTAGCCGAGCTTGCCGGAACGCTGTATTTAACAGTCTGAACATCATCCTCGCTGTTGTCGCTGCTCGAATCCGAGCAGGCGCAAAGGAAGAGCATTGCCAAGGAAAGCATAATGCATATAATCCGTTTAATCTTATTCATATTTATCATCCTCCCCGTCATCGTCCGAGAACGAAAATTCGGTAAAACTTGTTTCGTTATAATAATCCTTGTCTGTCTGTGGTTCTGTCAGCGGATCGCCCGTATCGTCGGCGGTTGCCCAGTTCTTCGTTGTTTTTGCAATCAGCTTGTCCGACACAAGGAGAATCGGTGCGACGAAGAAAACAATAACAAGTGCGCTGATAAGCGAACCTCTCGCAAGCATTGCACAGATTGATTTAACAATCGAAATGCTGCACACAAGATAAACGCCGAACGTCGCAAAGAAGAAGAGCATAGCACTCTGGAAAACGGAGCGGATCGACTCCCCTGCCGCTTTTTTCATCGCTGCCGTTCTGCCCAAACCGTTATGGAGCTCCTCTTTAAAGCGCGATGTCAGGAGTATCGCATAGTCGACCGTTGCGCCGAGCTGGATACACGAAATAACCGTAGGCGCAATGAACGGAATTTCAGTTCCGAAAATTGTTGAAATGCCTTCGTTAATCCATATAGCGACCTCAATTCCGAGAATCAGGATAACGGGAATCGAAATTGACTTAAAGAGAACAGCAATAACAATGAACACGGCGACAATAGAAATAATGCTCGTTACCGTGAAGTCAACCTCTGTGGTTTCGATCAGGTCTTTGTAAAGAGCACCCTCGCCCGTAATGTATCCGCAGTGTTCCTTGTCGGTGTATTTTGAAATTATATTTTCAATCTGTTCAACCTGCGCGTTTGATTCATCGGTCGAGGCTTCATATATTGAGTTAACAAGCATAACCTGTCTGCCGTTTTGCTTGACTACGTCGGTGATATTGTCGGGCATTATCGAATCCGGAATTGCCGTTCCGACAAACATATCGTATGCAAGCATGCTGCTGACGCCCTTTACCTCGCGAATCTCGTTTTCCATTTTGACAAGCTTATTTGCAGGAATAGAGTCGTCAACAATTATAAAGTGGGAGGTCGTCATATTGAATTTTTCTTTCAAAATTGCCGTTCCCATACTTGTAAGGGAATCCTCTGGAAGCTGTGCGTTGAGGTTATAATATTCTTTGACGTTAAGCGAAAGAAGAAGTGACGGAATAATCATCAAAACAAATAAAGTCGTCAAACCTTTTTTACGTTTAAGCACAAAATTTACGAGCTTTCCAAAGTTCGGCGTATACGGCTTGTGCTTGTGTCGGTTGATTGCATCGTCAAAGACAAGCAGAAACGCAGGAAGGATGATTACAACGGAAAGTACACCGAGTATGACACCCTTTGCCATTACAAGACCGATATTGAGTCCGAGTGTAAGCTGCATAAAGCAAAGCGCAAGAAAACCGAAAATTGTTGTTAATGAGCTTCCGGAAAGAGAAGCAAATGAACCGTCAAGTGCTCTGCTCATCGCCTCTTCCTTTGTCAGCGACCACTTGCGTTCTTCGTTGTATCTGTTTACAAGGAAGATTGAGTAGTCTATGGTTACGCCGAGCTGAAGAATTGCAGCAATCGACTGCGTAATGTACGACACATCGCCGAACCAGTTGGTTCCCATATTGTAAACAACCGCTATGCCGAGAACACCGACAAGAATAAACGGAGTCACAAAGGATTCCATAGTTATCATCATTGTAACGATTGCAAAAATTACGGCAATGGCAATATAAATTGGTGATTCCCTGTCGGTCATCTGTTTGGTTTCCGTATTCATGGCCGAAAGTCCGCTCAGATAGCTTTCATCAGGCAAAAGCTTCTTGATGTGTTTAACAGCCTTGATAACATCCTTAGACGAAGCGGTGTCGTCGTAGCTGACAAACATCATCGTATATTCGCCGTCGCTGCTGTAAAAGACGTTCTTGAGGTCGTCGGGAAGAATGTCTCCGGGAACGCTTGAATCAATAATATTGTCCGTCCAGAGCACATTGGAAACGTGCTTGATCTCTGCAATATTATTCTTCAATTTAATAATTGTGTTCGGGGAAATCTTACTGCCGTTGTCATTGACCGTTCTGACAAGAACAATAGTCATTGTGCCGGCGTTGAAGTCGTCCTCCAGTATCTTTTCGCCCTTGACGGAATCAAGACGCGACGGAAGATAAGTAAGGATATCGTAGTTGACGTTTGTAAAAACATAGCTGATAAGTGTCGGTATCAGCAAGAGAAGCGATATTAAAATAATCAGTTTTGGTTTTTTTATAACCAAATTAGATATACGTTTCATTATTTTCTCCTTGATATCAGAATCCGAAAAGATTAAATATTGCAAGAATATAGACGATCAGTCCGACAACGATTACGCCGCCGAGAGAGAGAATGAGCGCTTTGACCTTCTCGTATTCATCAGCGCTGAAAATGTATCTCATAACGGATCTGAAGTTTTTGCCGAATATATCAAAATATCCGATAGTGTACGTTTCAAAGGTTGTCGTATCGTTTTCATCAATGACAAAAACTCTAGTACCTCTTGAAATCATATTGCCGTAGCTTCTGAATGACGCTCCGGGTGTTTGAATAATATTGACTCCGTCGATCTGACCGGTAAAGCAATTCATGTGGTCGTGGCCGAAAACAAGACCGCAGACATCACCGCATTTTTTCAGAGCATTCAACTGACCGTAATCGGGTTCGTCGTTTCGCTCTATCTCAAAGGCAAAGCCTTTGGCTTTCGACGGGTCGAGCTTGATGAATTTTCCGTCGGAAATTTTGATTGCACCCTTGTCGTTTTCCTCGCAAGGCATATAGAACTGTTCAATTTCAACAATCGGAATGTGCTGGAACATAAGCGACATAACGTGACCGTTGTTCTGAAGTCTGATTTCACGGCTCTTTCTTTCGTACCATTCAATCGTTTCAGGCTGAACTCTGCCAAACACGGGTCGTCCGTTTTCATCGGCTCCCGCGGAATCAAGCATCCAGATGTTGTACTTCATCTTTTCATCATCGGAGGAATAAATCGGAATGTTGTATGTATCACATTCAACGCTGTCATCGTCGGTGTTGTAAGGTACGCAGTAGTCATATTCACCGTAGATTGACGCCTGTTCCTTTTTGGAGATGATGTTCATATCGTCGTGATTACCATAGATAAAAGCAAAAGGAATCTTTCTTTTTTCAATCGGGTCAAGCACAAGACCGAGAGCTTTTCTCATTCTTTTAATAAGCCAGTCCTTAGTCTTAACGTTCTTGCGGTTGCCAATAGGAGAATCGTCAAGGTGATTGCCGAGAATATTGTCACCCGTAAGCACGATAAGGTCGGGCTGAACACGGTCATATATGCGGTCAAGCATCTTGAACATTGCTTTGCGCGGAATGTGCATATCCTGCGCGTCGCTGACCTGAAGAATTGTAAATTTTCCGTCGTTGTTAAATTTCAGTTTTTTATTATACATCAGAGGCACTCCGTCCATAATAATCTTAGTATATTCTATCATAACAAACGAATCTTTGCAAGAAAAAAGCCGCCTTTTGGCGGCAAAAGAATAAAATTTAAATTATGTAATGTCCGGCTCTTTTTTGATTCCGAAGATAAGTCTGAGAATACCGCTCAGAAATTTAGGCTTTTCAATCATAATAACTTTCATAAAAACCCTCCGTTACTTGCTGATGATGAGGCCGAGAACAATGACAGCGACGGAAAGAACCGCAACAATAAACGACTTTGGACAGATCATTGCGACAATCATACCGACTCCGAAGGCTGAAAAATACAGCCCGAACCGGCAGCCGCACTTGCCTCTTCTCATAAAAACACCACCACAGCTTTTTACTAACATACTATGGTGGTGTTCAGATTTTGTTACAACTGCCAATCCTTTATGTTCTTGACCTCATTAAACATTGTAACATAGCTTTCATGGCGTGATTTTTCTATTTTTCCGTTGCGAACAGCCTCAACTATTTGACAACCCTTGTCATTAACATGGGCACATGATGAAAACTTACATTTACCGAGGTATTCGGCAAAATCAGGGAAGCAATCTGCAAGCTCATCCTTTCTTATAAGGTCGTTTGTTTCAAAATCCAGCGACGAAAAGCCGGGTGTGTCGGCAATATATCCGTTGCCGAAAGGATAGAGCTCAACGTGACGTGTTGTGTGGCGTCCGCGGCCGAGCTTGCGGCTTATTTCACCCGTCTCAAGCTCCATACCGGGAAAAATACGGTTGATGAGCGACGATTTACCGACGCCCGAATTGCCTGTAAAAACGCTGATTCCGTTTTCAAGGCATTGCTTGACATCTTCGACGCCCTCCCCTGTTTCGTTGGAAACAGAGAAAACGCTGAATCCTGCATTTTTATAGATTTCCGTGTATTCGTCCGCCGAGCTTAAATCGTCTTTTGTAAAGACTATGATAGGCTTTACGCCCTTAAAAACGGCAACGGCGGTCAATCGGTCAATAATAAGAAGATTCGGTTTCGGGTCGCAGGTTGAAGATACTATAACTAACTTATCAACATTTGCAACGGGAGGACGGTTAAAAAAATTCTTTCTTTCAAGAATCTTGTCGATTGAATTTTTGTTGTTTTCATCCACCGAAATCGTGACATTATCACCTGCCAGCGGAATTATTTTTTCCTTGCGGAATACTCCCCTGGCTTTACATTCATATATTTTTTTATCAGCGGCCTCCACGTAGTAGAAGCCGCCGATTCCTTTAAGAATAGTTCCGTTGATTTCCAAAATTATTCTCCGAAAGTAAGATTTATTGTTTTATCAATTGAGACGGTAACGCCGCCCAAAGGTTCCTGTACTATTACATAGCCTGTTTTGTCGTTTCCCGAAACAACATTAACGTGCTTGAAGCCTGCACGGCGAAGCGCATCAATAGCTTCGGTGTAGGTGTCGCCCGTTACATCGGGAACAGGTGCTTCCGTCGGAACTGTTGTATCGGGTTCGCTGATATATTCGTATGTCGAAACGTTTGTTTCGGCAACAGGTGAAGCTGTGAAGTTGATGTTGCTCTTGTAAATAAGCTTGCCGTCAACGAAAACCTTGAATACGGAAGTTGCTTCATGTCCCGTAACCTTAACCTTAATCAGAGAACCGTCAAGTCTTGTGTACTGGTTGTAAATTGTCGCATCGTCAAGTGTAACTGTAACATTTCCGCTTGCGTCAACACTCGGAAGTCTGATTTCAATTTCCTTGGATTGCTCAACAAGCTTGCCCTTGCTGACTGTAATAACAACGTTTGAGCCCTGCGGAATTTTTGAGCCGCGGAATGTGTTGGAAATGACATATCCGCTCTTTATTGTGTCGTTGTATTCGTAGTTTGCCGTTACCGTAAAGCCAGACGAGGTAAGAACTTTCTTGGCGCTTGCTTCGTCAAGGTTGGATACATCGGGAACGCTTATAAGCTTTTCCTTGGTCTCGTCATAAGAAACATACTCTATCGTAACGGTTGAGCCGCTTGATACCTTGTTGCCGCCCTTGGGATTTATGCTGACAATGGTTCCCGCCGGAATACCGACGTAATCCTTTTGCTCGACTTCCTTTTCCTTGACCTTAAAGCCGAGGTCGTTCAGCTTTGTAACCGCCGCAACGTAATCCGTTCCGACAAGGTTATCAGGAATTTCGACAAGCTCTGTGCTTGTGGCAACTGTCAGTTGGATTTTTACCTTTTTCGGGTCAAATTTTGTGCCCTTTTCTGGACTCTGCTTGAGAATCTCGTTCGGTGTTGCAGACGGGTCTACCTGCTCAGTTACCTCAAACACATATTTGGGGTACTGAGTTTTAAATTCCTCTTCGTCATAAATCTGACCGATAAAGTTCGGCATTTTTTCCTTTGCGTTACCTGTCAGATATCCGAAGTGGAAGAGCAATCCGAACGAAACGCCGAGAACAACAACCAGCGCCGCGATAATTCCGATAAGAATCGGAATGGTTCTGTTCTTAACGACAGGTGCGTCGTCATCGTCGCTGTCATTTGCGCCGACGGGTTCAATCGGTTTGATAGTTCCCGTAATATTCGGAAGATATTTTGTCGGCTCTGTATTTTTGTAGTCGTAATCAAATGTAATAGACGGATTTCGTCTGAACTCCTCAAGATCAAGGAGCATTTCCGCAGCCGACTGATACCTGTCATTTACGTTTTTCTGCATCGCCTTGAGAACGATCTGCTCAAGACCGACAGGAATTGACGGATTGATATCGCGCGGCTTGACGGGATCCTGCTGAAGCTGCATTATCGCAACCGAAACCGTGTTATCCGATTCAAACGGAAGCTTGCCCGTGAGCATTTCGTATAGCATTACGCCAACGGAATAAATATCCGCCTTATCGTCCGTGACATCACCGCGCGCCTGTTCGGGGCTGATGTAATGAACAGAACCGATCGTCGAATCGGTCATCGTCCTTGTTTCGCTGCGAGAAAATCTTGCGATTCCGAAATCGGTGACCTTGATCGCACCGTTTTCAAGAAGCATTATGTTCTGCGGTTTGATGTCGCGGTGAACTATTCCCTTGTCATGGGCGTGCTGAAGCGCGCGCAGAATCTGTGTGACAAAGAAAACAGCTTCCTTGTAGTTGATAACACCCTGCTGCTGGATATATTCCTTGAGGGTGATGCCGTCAACGCACTCCATTACAATATACTGAATCTTGTCGCCGTAGCTGACGTCATAAACCTTGACAATATTTGGATGTGAAAGAACCGCAATAGCCTTGCTCTCGTTCTTAAAGCGGCGTCTGAACTCCTCGTTGGCAAGAAATTCCTCTTTGAGAATTTTTACCGCGACGGTTCTGTCGTCGATGTTGTCATAAGCCTTATAAACAACAGCCATACCGCCGACGCCGATTATTTCCTGAATTTCATATCTTGAATCGAGTCTTTTTCCAACATAATTTTCCATAAACAGATTCCCTTCTGAATTACTCACATACGGTGACAACGGTTATGTTGTCGCCGCCGCCGTTTTCATTAGCAAGATCAACAAGCTTATCGGCAATATTGTATCTATCCTCGTTTTTACAAACTTCAAAAATATCTTCATCATCAACATAGTTAGTAAGTCCGTCTGTGCAGAGAAGAACTATGTCTCCGTCGTTAAGCTGTTCCTGAGAGTAATCGATTCTGACCTCAGGGTCAACTCCGAGAGCCCTTGTAATAACATTCTTCTTCGGGTGATCCTTTGCCTCTTCGGGAGAAATCTCACCCTTGTCTATCATAAGCTGAACGACCGAATGATCTGTCGTTATCTGAACAATTCCGGAATCGGAAACAACGTAAATTCGGGAATCACCGACATTGGCAAGATAAAGCGTATCGGAGTTTCTGACCGCGATTACAACGGTTGTACCCATGCCCTGGAGCTCTTCGTTTCCGCGTGCCATGGTATAAAGAGTAATGTTTGCGGCTTCGACCGCCGAAACAAGCAGATGCTTTATTGAGTTGTCATTCATACCGATGTGATATCCGGATTTAAGCTTATCCGAAATCACTCTTACTGCGGCTTCGCTGGCAACATTTCCGCCGTTTGCACCGCCCATGCCGTCACAGACAACCGCCCATGAGACCTCTGAGGTGAGATCACCTGCGGCGTAGGAGTCCTGGTTGCTTGAGCGAACCTTTCCGACGTCTGTTTTTGCCGAAATCTTCATTTGTTTCCCTCCTTTTCGGAATTTTCTCTGCTGTGTCTACTCCTTAATTGACCGCACGAAGCGTCAATGTCGGAGCCGAGACTGCGTCTGACCGTAGCATTGATTCCACGGGAATTTAATATTTGAATAAACCTTTCCAGCCTTTGCGCCGTACTTCGTTTATGCTTGCTTTCCACAATTTCATTTGCAGGGATAAGATTAACATGACAGAGCATTCCTTTGAGCAGTTCCGCAAGCTCATAAGCGCACTCGTCGCTGTCGTTGACGTCCTTGATCATAGCATATTCAAAGGAAATGCGCCTTGATGTACGCTTTGTGTACTCGCTGCAGGCTTCGATAAGCTCTTCAATCGGGTACTTGCGGTTGATCGGCATAACCTCCGAACGCATCCTGTTGCTGGGTGCGTGCAGGGAAACCGAAAGAGTGAGCTGAAGATGTCTGTCCATAAGCTCATATATTTTCGGAACAACTCCGCAGGTTGAAAGCGATATATTGCGAAGTGAAAGATTGAGTCCGTCGCTGTCTCCGACAAGCTCAAGGAAACGCATTGCGTTATCAAAATTGTCGAGCGGTTCGCCCATTCCCATCATTACGACATGGGAAACGCGAATATTCATATCTCTTTGCGCCGCATGAATCTGTCCGATCATTTCGGACGGATAAAGGCTTCTCACACAGCCGCTTTTGGTTGAAGCACAAAAGACACAGCCCATTTTACAGCCGACCTGCGATGAAATGCAAAGCGTGTAACCGTATTTATATTTCATCAAAACCGATTCAATAAAATTACCGTCGCTGAGCCTGAACAGATACTTGACCGTTCCGTCAATCTTTGAAACCTGTTTCAGCTCGATCTCGCAGTATCTTATCGGATACTTTTCACTCAGAACTTTTCTCAAATCTTTTGAAATATTCGTCATTTCCGAATAGTCCATTGCGCCGCGCAGCTGGAGCCATTGAAATATTTGCTTTGCTCTGAATTTCGGAAGTCCGAGCTCATTGACAACTTTCTCCACTTCGGGAAGCGTCATTGACTTAATGTCGTATGACTGCAAAGAAACACATCCTTACCTGATACGTTTGATTTTTGAAATAAAGAATCCGTCACAGCCGTGTATATGCGGCATCAACGTAACATAATCCGTTTCACCGTTGTAACGCTTGAGCTCCGGCAAAACCTTGACACTTTCAAAATCATTGTGTTCACTCAGGAATTTTTCAATAATTTTTTCGTTTTCATCGGGATTCAACGAACAGGTTGAATAAACCAATTCGCCGCCGATTTTCAAATAATTGCTTGAAACACACAGTATAGCATACTGCAAATCACCGAGTTTGTCAACTTCATCGGATTTCTTGTACCTGATTTCAGGCTTTTTCCGTATTACTCCGAGCCCTGAGCACGGCACATCGCAGAGGATTTTATCGGCTTTGGGAATCGAAGCATTGTATATCGAACCGTCGTTTAACATGGTTTCTATGTTTGTCAGTCCGAGCCGATCCGCACCGTCTTTAATCAGCTTCAATCGGTGCTCATAGATGTCACAGGAAAGCACTTTTCCGCTGTTTTTCATCATTTCGGCAAGTGTAAAACTCTTTCCTCCGGGTGCGGCGCATAGATCAATAACCGTGTCGCCGGATCGAACACCGAGAGCCTTGCAGCAAAGCTGCGAAGCCGTGTCCTGAACGTGAAAAAGTCCTTTTTTATAGCAGTTCGTTTTATGTACCGCCCCTCCGCTTTTCAAAACAAGAGAATCGGCGGCTGTCTGATTTTCTTCGGCTTCAAAGCCCTCCGAGCTTAACAATTCGATAAGGTCATTGGAATCTGTCTTTCCTGTATTGACGCGGAGCACGGTTTCAACAGCGCCGAAAGATGCTTCGAGGATTTTCTCGGCATTTTCCGTGCCGTAGCTTTTCTCCCACATTTCACAAAGCCATTCGGGAGCTGAAAATTTAACACTCATACTTCCGTCTGTTTTCAGTCCGTTTGCGGCAATCTTTCGTAAAACTGCATTTACAAGACCGCCGGCAAATGCCGCACCGTTCTTTTTAACAAGGGTTACGCTTTCGTTGACAGCCGCAGAGTCGGGAATCTTATCCATAAAAAGAATCTGATATGCGCCGATTCTCAGCGTTGTCAGCGCCTGTGGTTTAAGCTTTTTTAATGGCTGAGACAGGTAAAGCCCGATGTTGTAATCAAGCGTAATACGGCGTTCAATCACACCGTAAACAAGAGCGGAGGCAAGTTTCTTTTCTTTTGTGTCGATATTTGATTTATCGAGCACAGCGTCAAGCGCAAGATTTGAATATGAGCCGTCACGCTGTATTTTATTGAGTATTTCAAAAGCTGTTTGTCGGGCTGATTTCATATTTATATCCTTAGCTTCTTCTTGAATTTCCGAGTAACCTGGATGCGTAATAAATGAGGTTAATAAGCGCGGTGGCAAGTGCGGCAACATAAGTGAGCGCCGCCGCTGTCAAAACTCTTCTTGCTCCGTTATATTCGTCACCTGCAAGCATTCCCGTGTCCTCGATAACACGCAGGGCACGTTTGCTGGCATTAAACTCCACAGGCAGGGTAACAAACTGGAACAATGAAACAAGTCCGTAAAGCAAAAGTCCGGCAATAATAATATAGTAACCGAAAGGTGCGTTTGAAAGGTAAGCAAGAAAATATCCCGCAAAAGCAATTATAAGACCGAAACGCGAACCGAAATTGGTAACAGGTACAAGAGCGGATCTTATTTTGTTCGGCAGATAATCTTCTGCATGCTGAGCCGCATGACCTGCTTCGTGACAGGCAATTCCGACAGCGGCAACCGATGAGGAATTATATACCTTTTCGGAAAGTCTGATAACCTTTTCATTGGGAGAATAGTGGTCGGTCAGCTCTCCCCTGCACGGCTCGATTCGGACATCTGTAATGCCGTAGTGCTTCAAAATAAGCTGAGCAGCCGCGGCACCCGTAAGTCCTCTTGAATTTCTGATTTTTGAATACTTGGAATATGTTGTTTTAACTCGAATCTGCGCCCAAAGTGCAAAAATAAGCACGGGAGCGGCAAAAATCAAATAGCGTATATATTCCGAAAACGAATAAATCATAACATCACCTTAGTCAAAAATTTCCCCGATCTCGATTCTATGACCCCTCAAAAAATCGGCACAATTCATTGCTTTCTTTCCCTCGGCTTGGATAACAAGAATTTTTACCGCATTGCCGTCTCCGCAGCAAACGGTAAGTCCGTCATCGTTGCCGACAATTTCACCGGGCTTACCATTAGTTTTTCCTGCCGAAACAGTCTTATGAACCTTGTATATTTTACCGCCGAGCGAGGCTGTCGCAACAGGCCACGGTGAAAGTCCTCTGACCTGATTATGGATTTCGAAAGCAGACTTTGTCCAGTTGATCGGGCAAAGCTCTTTTGAAAGCATCGGCGCATAATTTGAAAGTGAATCGTCCTGTTTTTCTCTTGTGAGAGTTCCGTTTTCAATTTTTGAAATCGTCTGCGACATAACCTCAGCGCCGAGAACGGAAAGACGGTCGTGCAGCTCGCCAGCCGTCATATTTTCACCGATTTCGGTTTCCGCTTTGATAAGCATATCGCCTGTGTCAAGTCCTGCGTCCATTTGCATTGATGTAACACCGCTCACCTTTTCTCCGTTGAGGACGCACCATTGAATCGGCGCGGCTCCCCTGTATCTCGGAAGCAAGGAAGCGTGAATGTTCACACAGCCGTATTTCGGGCGGTCGAGAATGTCCTGCGGAATGATTTTGCCGTAAGCAACAACAATAATCAGTTCGGGATCAAGCTTATCAATGATTTCATAAGCTGTTCCGTCGCGCATTTTTGTCGGCTGAAAAACAGGAATGTTGTTTTCGACAGCCTTTTCCTTGACGGGCGGAAACTGCATTTTATGCCCTCTGCCCTTCGGCTTGTCGGGCTGAGTAAACACTCCGACAACGTCATGACCGTCTTTTATAAGTCTGTCAAGGCACGGAACGGCAAATTCCGGCGTACCCATAAAAACTATTCTCATACTAACCGCCTTTCTCAGTCACTCTCAAGCTCTCCGACAAGGTGGCTGGTGTAAAGTATTCCGTCAAGGTGGTCTATCTCGTGGCAGAAGCACCTTGCTTTGAGGTCGGAACCTTTATACAGGCACCATTTACCCTCACGGTTCTGAGCCTTAACCATAACGGTTTTCGGACGCTCTGTTATTCCGAACTTTCCGGGGAGTGAAAGACAGCCCTCCTGCTCGTGCTGCAATTCTGGTGATCTGTCCGTAATTTCGGGATTGATAAGCTCAAGGTAACCGTCGCCGCAGTCCATTACAACAGCTCTTCTGAGTATACCAACCTGCACGGCGGCGAGTCCTGCGCCCTTTTCCTTGTAAAGTGTATCTTTCATATCGTCAAGCAAGGTGTAAAGCCTGATGTCAAATTTTTCAACAGGACGACTTTTCTTGGTGAGGATCGGATCTCCGAATTTAACAATATTTCTTATTGCCATAGTTTTACCTTCTTAAATTATATTTTCCGGGTTAATATCTATATAAACGGATACATCGTTATATGAGCCTGCTTCTTTCAAAAGCTCGCTCATCATCCGCCTGAAATGCTTTGAATTTCTGCATTTCAGAATAAGTCTGTATCTGAATTTATTGCTTATTTTAGACACGCGAGCCGTCATCGGTCCGAGTGCAATGATTTTAAGGTCTTTATATTCGCCGTCAAGCTTGAGCTTCAATGCATCGGCAAACTTCTGTGAAGCTGTTTTTACTTTGGCTTCGCTGATTCCGACAAAGCCGATAAGACAAATATCGCAGTACGGCGGATAAATGAGCATTTTCCTTGTTTTGATTTCGTCATTGAAGAATGCTTCGTAATCCTGCTTTGCGGCAATTCTAATGACGTCATTTTCGGGATTACAAGTCTGTATAACAGCCGTGCCATCATACTTTCCTCTTCCGGCTCTTCCGACAACCTGGGTCAGCAGGTCAAAGGTGCGTTCCTGACTGCGGAAATCATCGTTATTAAGCTGCTGGTCGGCATTGATGACTCCGACTAACGTAACATTTTCAAAGTCAAGACCCTTGGCGACCATCTGTGTACCGAGGAGTATATCATATTTTCCGTCGGCAAAGTCCTTAAGCTTATTTTCATGGGAATAGCGACCCATTGTGCTGTCCGCGTCCATTCTCAGTATTTTTGCCTGCGGAAGCACAGTCGAAAGCTCGTCTTCAATTTTCTGAGTTCCCGTGCCGGAGTATCTGACATCATGCGAACCACATTCGGGACAGGTGTCCGTGAAAGGAACGGAATAGCCGCAGTAATGGCACATCAGCCTGCCGTTTGCATGGTGATATGTCATTGAAATACTGCACGACGGGCAGGTCATAACGTGTCCGCACGCTTTACACTCTGCAAAGGTGTTGTAGCCGCGTCGATTGATAAGCAGAATTGACTGCCTGCCGTTATCAAGGTTAAATTGAAGTCTTTGTTTAAGCTCTTCGCTGAGGTTGGATGATTCGCTGAGCGCATCCGTGAGCATATCAACGATCCTGACCTGAGGAAGAGTTGATGAAGAATATCTTTGCGTAAGCCTATTGAGTGTATATTGACCGTTGAGCGCCTTTGCGTAGGTCTCTATACTCGGTGTTGCGCTGGAAAAGACAAGCAAAGCCTTGTGAAAAGCACAGCGGAAACGCGCAACATCTTTCGCGCTGTATCTCGGTGTCTGCTCCGATTTGTATGTATGCTCCTGCTCCTCGTCAACGATTATCAGCCCGATATTTTCAAGCGGCGCAAAAATTGCGCTTCTTGTGCCGACAACGATTCTGACCTCTCCCCTTTTTACGCGTTTCCACTCGTCAAGCCGCTGACCTGCCGAAAGTGCGCTGTGAAAAACGGCGACATCCTTTCCGTATCTACGCATAAAAAGACTTAATGTCTGAGGTGTAAGAGCAATTTCGGGAACCATAACAATGATGTTTTTTTCTTTTTCAAGCATCTTGTCAATAAGACTCAGATACACCATAGTTTTGCCCGAACCTGTAACGCCGAAAAGAAGAGATGCACTTCCCTCTCCCTTTTCGTACTGTTCGAGTAAATTCTCGTATGCTTTCTGCTGTTCATCGTTAAGGACGATTTTTTCCTTGATTATCTCATTCGGCTTGTCGGCGTATGGGTCGCGGTAAATCTCGTTGTCAAAGATTTCAACAAGTCCCTTTCTTTCGAGAGCCTGAACGACCGACGGAGTAAATCCCGTGAAATAACATATCTCCTTGACCGAAGCTGAATCAAGCTCCGTCAGCAAGTTAAGTATTTCAATTTGTTTTTTAGTAAGCTTCTGAGATGTTTCAAGCAGATCCTTTCCGCTTTCGGTCAGTCTGACGGTTTTAACCGTGAGATCGCCCATTCGTCTGACAGAATCATAGTTTCTGAAAAGCAGACCTTTTTTTGACATATCTTCAAGCAAAGAAAGCTTCGGTTCAAATCCGAGCGTTGAGAGCAGTTTTTCACCCTCGACATATCCTTTCTTTTGCAGAAGGAAGTTATAAATCTGCGCTTCAGCTGAAGCGCAGCCGGAAATATCCGCCTGAGGAACGGCAGTATAGGTTGTTATTGTTCGGTGACACATTCCCGACGGCAAAACAGCTCTGACCGCATCAAAATATGTGCAGAAAGTTCTGTCTTTCAGCCATTCGCAGAGCTTCAGCATTTCATCATTGAGAACAGGCGTATCGTCTATAAGCTGAGAAATACTCTTCAGTCGGGCTTCACTTTTCTCATTGCCGACAGAAAGAACTATGCCCTGACGACACTTGTTTCCCCTGCCGAACGGTACAAGAACACGACAGCCCGGCATACACGGTTCGCCACCGAGGAGGTAACTGAAAGGCTTGTCAAAAGAAAACGTTGAGTTTTCAACGGCAACAGCCGCAACACGCTTGACAGACATTTTTTACCTCCGTTAAATTATTTGTGCGTTTTTTCTTAAAGATCCTTTATCTCGTCCGGCTCAACGATTTCGTATTTGTTGTTGAGAATTTCGTCAAGAGCAATGCTTACCGGCTTTTCAACAAGAATGATTCCGTCCTCTTCGGCTTCCTCAGAGATTTCTCTTGCGCGCTTCGCTGTTGCTCTGACAAGAGAATAACGGCTGATGTGATTTGAAAGCACCGAGCTTAAATCAGGATTGAATTTGAATTTTTTGTTCTGATCAAACATTTTTACATACCTCACTTAAAAAAATATTACATCTGCTTACTTTATGTTTTTCGGCAGTTATAATTGTCTTTATATCATCAACGGCATCCTTAAGATCGTCGTTGATAACAACATAATCATACTCGTTCCTGCATCTTTCAATCTCCTTAACGGCGATTTTGAGACGCCTGAGAACATCCTCTTCTTCTTCGCTGCCGCGGTTACGAAGTCTCTTTTCAAGTATTTCCATACTCGGCGGCATAATGAATATACTGACAGCGTCGGGGTAAAGCTTTCTGATATTTCCCGCACCCTCAACGTCAATTTTTAAAATTACTATATGTCCGTCATCAAGCCATTTATCAACAGGTCCCTTCGGCGTGCCGTAGTAGTTGATACCGTACCGAGCATATTCAAGCAATTCGCCGTTTTCAACCGCGTCAAGAAAATCCTCTTCGCTGACAAACATATAATCTATTCCGTCGGTTTCGCCGTCTCGCGGCTTTCTGGTTGTCATTGAAACCGATTTTGTGATATCAAAATCTGATTTGAAAAGTTCGGAAATAACCGTATCCTTTCCCGAACCTGCGGGACCTGAAAGAACAACCAACATTCCGTTATTCTTCATCGTCCTCATCCTCCTCATAATCCTTGTCTTCATCAAATCTGTTGGCAACCGTTTCCGCCTGCAAATAAGTCAGAATAACCTGGTCGCAGTCGGTTATTATAACCGCTCTGGTTCTTCTGCCGTGGGTTGCGTCGATGAGAGTGCCCTTTTCCTTGCAGTCCTGGACAATTCTCTTTATCGGAGCAGATTCGGGGCTGACGATCGCAATGATTCTTTCAGCGTTGACCATATTGCCGAAACCGATATTGATAAGCTTCATATAAACACCCCGTTACTCAATGTTCTGAACCTGCTCGCGGATTTTCTCGACTTCCGCTTTGATTTCAAGAACACGTTTTGCAATTTCAACGTCGCACGCCTTGGAACCGATAGTGTTAGCCTCACGGTTGATCTCCTGTACAAGGAAATCCATCTTTCTGCCGATAGCTTCCGTCGATTCAAAAAATTCACGAAGCTGTGAAATGTGGCTTCTGAGTCTTACGGTCTCTTCGGCAACGGCAATCTTGTCCGCATATATTGCCGCCTCCGTGAGAAGTCTCGATTCTTCAACGTGGATATCGCCGAGAAGCTCCTGCATTCTTGCAAGAAGCTTGTCGTTATATTCCTTGACAGTCTGCGGAGAGCGTTCCTCGATAAAAGCAACGTAGGAAAGAATCAAATCCGCCCTGGAAAGAATGTCGTCACGGAGCTTTTCTCCCTCAATCTCACGCATTGCAATAAACTTGTCGACCGCTTTTTCCGCAACCGTGCGGACGGCGTTCCAAATCTTATCCTCGTCAGCCTCCGCCTTGCGAATGACAAGAACATCGTTCATTCTTGCAAGTATTCCTGCGTTCAGATTGTTTTCAATGCCGTAAGTCTGCGAAAGCTTGTCAAACGCTTTAACATATCCGTCTGCAAGGGACTGATTTACCTCGACAACAACCGAATCATCTTCAAGGTTATCAACCTGAACATAACATTCGATTTTTCCGCGTGAAACTCTGGACTGAACAAAGGATTTCAGCTTCTCATCAAGGAAGCCGTATGTACGGGGCGTTCTCGACGAAAAATCGAAGTATCTGTGATTAACGCTTTTGATCTCGACGGTTATGTTCATTCCGTCGATCATTTCCTGACTTCGGCCGTATCCGGTCATACTTTTAACCATAATAAACCTACTTCCGATATTTATTTAAGGCAATACCGCACAGTTGAGACGTGCGGATTGCACAGTTATTTTCAATGTTTACAACAGCTTCCTGCAAGCAGTTCGGGAATCTCACCCTCGTAAACACCGTCGCTGTTCTTCCTAAAACCGAGTGTTTCGGCAACGCTTGTCCCTTTTTCGGCTTTATAAAAGGCTATGTAGGCGCCGCGGTTGGCTCCGTAATTGAGAGAGCTTCTTATGAAACCCTCAACGATTTCGTCGTCGCCGTCGGTATAAACTCCGACAACCTCCATTGTGTAGCCGTTCAGCCTGAACACGGAAAATCCACATTCAGCCGAATTATTGTTCATATCGTATCCGATGTATCCGTTAAGGGTCGAGTCGGAACAAAACGGTTCGGGAAGCTTGTCGTTCGTAACTGGTAAAAATCTAATCATAAGCTTTCACCTCAGAACTTGTTTACTTTCATACCCGAAGAAACCATCAGCTTGTGCACCTCATCCTCGGTCAGCTCGCGCCATTTTCCGGGGTGAAGCATACCGAGTTTGAGCGAACCCATCGAGGTTCTTTTAAGTCTTGCGACCTCAAGTCCGAGTGATTCGCACATTTTTCTGATCTGCCTGTTACGTCCTTCGTAAAGCACAATTTCAAGGACAACGCGGTTTTCCTGCTTTTCGATTATTCTTGCGTCTGCAGGAGCTGTAATACGTCCGTCAATTTCCATTCCGGTTGAAAACGCAGTCAGCATATCCTCGGTGACATCGGGACGTACCGTGACCCTGTAAGTTTTCGGAATATGCTTTGACGGATGAGTCATAAAGTTAGCGAACTCGCCGTCGTTTGTCATGAGCAGAAGTCCCTCGGAATCCTTGTCGAGTCTGCCGACGGGATACACTCTTGCACCTACGTCCGAAACAAGCTCCGCAACGCATTTCCTGCCCATTTCGTCATCCATTGTGGTTATAAAGCCTCTCGGCTTATGAAGCATAATGTAAATATTCTTTCGTCCCGCGGTGATTTTTTTACCGCTGACTGTAACGGTGTCGTGTCTCGGACTTACCTTATCGCCGATCTGAGCGACCTTACCGTTTACCTTGACCTTTCCCTGTGCGATAAGCTCCTCTGCCTTGCGGCGCGAAGCGACAGCGCACATAGAAAGATATTTTTGAAGCCTGATTCTATCATCAGTCATTAAATAATCTCTCCTTAATTCTTTCAAGAAAGCTTTTCTTTTCCTGTTTACTGTTCGTGTTTTTTACGGAAACCGATGTCTCAGCCACAATATCGTTTGTTCCGATGCATTCGCCATTGAAGTAATAGCTCACTTCTCCGACCTTATCACCCGTGTTGACGGGAGCGTAAATAAAATGCTCCAGACTGATTTTTTGAGTCACTTTGCTTTTTTCAGCGCCCGAAAAACCAAATGGTTCCGATTTAATGCTTATGTTTTCAACATTTCCACCGACAACGCTTAGCTTTTCGGGAATATTTGCCGATATTTCGGACTTTTCAACCGCCGAAAAACCGTAATCAAGCATTTCTCGGTGATCGCTCCAGTCATTCGGCGCATTAAGCGTAACCGCAACAAGACCAACGCCGTCTTTTTCCGCATAAGAGACAAGACATCGTCCGCTTTTTTTGGTGAAGCCCGTTTTTATTCCGAGCGCATACTTATAACTGCTCAAAAGACGGTTGTGGTTGTACAAAGTCCGCCTGTACGGAGGATTTCCGTATGTCAAAACAGCCTTTTTCGAGGAACACGCCGCCCTGAAAACAGGATTTTTAACAGCGTATCTTCCGAGCAGCGCCATATCGTAAGCGGTCGAATAATGCTCATCGTCATCAAGACCCGACGGTGTAACGAAGTGCGTATTTTCCATTCCGAGCTCGGCAGCCTTTTGATTCATCAGTGAAGCGAAATTTTCAACATTTCCACCGAGATAGCACGCCGTAACGTTGGCGGCATCATTGCCCGACGAAAGAAGCATACCGTAAATAAGCTCATAAAGGGAAACGCTGTCGCTGTCAAGCAGACCCATAGATGTTCCCTCAACGTTTATCATCGCTTTCTTTACCGTAATTTCGTCGTGAAGCTTACCGGATTCCGCCGCAAGCAATGAGGTCATTATCTTTGTCGTGCTCGCCATCGAATGTTCGGAATAGGCGTTTTTTTCAAACAGAACCTCGCCTGTTTGCTCGTTTATAAGCACAGCACATTCGGCTGATATATCCCCTGTACCGAGCGCACTTACACTAACCGTCATCGTACATAAAACAGTCAGAAAAACAAATATTCTTTTTAACATACCACTCACCTGCCATATAAAACTATATGCAGGTGTGAACGGTATTATTTTAGTAATTATTCCTCAACGAATACGGAATCGTCTTTGTCTTCCTTTTTATCGTTGTTGAACTTATTGACGATATCGCCAACCTTGTTGACAACGTCGGGAACCATTCCGATAATTCTTTCCGCAGAGCTTTCAGAGCCCTCGCAGATATACTTGACGCTTACTTCGCCTTTATTGATTACGAGGAAAGCAACCGGAGAAATCGTTACTCCCGCTCCGCCGCCGCCGCCGAAAAGCTCCTTCGTGCCCTTTGTCGGGAAGTCCGAACCGCCGGAAGCAAAGCCGTATGTTACCTTTGAGATGGGAATAACTTTGATTCCGTCGCCTGCGTCGATCGGATCACCGATAATTGTCTGACAATCGACCATATCTTTGATCTTGTCGATTGCCGTTGCAAGGATTCCTGATGCTGACTGATCTTTCATTGTTAGTCCGCCTTTCTGTTTGTATTATTGTTTGATGATTTATTATTTGAAATAACAACTTTTAAAAGCTGTTTCAATAAACTGAAAACAAGTGCAATTCCCGCGTTAATCAATGCTCGCGGAATGAATGCCGTTTTTGTGATAAACTCAACCGTTGTTTTTTCGCCGCAATAGTCGGCATATACATTTACTTTATAGTCCTTGACCTTCATATTGGAACAGATATAGCCGAGCGACGGGTAAAGTCCCGAACAGACCTTGCCGTATTTCAGTGCCGTTGCGGCGGCGTCACCCTCTGTTATGTGAATGTCAAGATGAAATTTTTTGATTATAACCGCTCTCTTTATAAAGCGGACAGAAAACCGTTTTAATGCGCTGACGCAGTTGTTGAGAAGCTCTATAACACCCGACAAGCCCTGATTGTTGTAGAACGTCTTAAGGAAATTTTCCTTTTTCGGTTTGGAAGCCTCGTCCTTTTTCTCTTCTGGCTTTTCTTCTTTTTTCTCTTCCTTGGGCTTGTCCTCTTTCTTTTTCTTTTCGGGGAAAGGATAGAGATCAAACTTCAAAAAGAGCCACGAGACCCTGCATCTTACGCTGTCCGTATATTCAAGATCCAGAACGACAGGAATACTCAGAACAAGTACAAAAAATGCAATTATTCCGAGAATTATGTATAACGCCGTCATTCCATCACCTCCGCAATTTATTCTTCGGTAACCCTTACCGGTTCGCCTGTAATCATCTGGTTTTCAATGATTTCTCCGTCATTCAGGTCAATTTCAAGCTGACCGTTTATCTCCTCATTTTTCGGGAGATCTTCGTGTTCGGGCAGATCCGGCAGATCATCAAGACTTGAAACACAAAAGCACTTAAGAAATTCGGGAGTGGTGCCGTAAATAAGCGGTCTGCCCGGCAATTCAAGTCTGCCGCGTTCCTCGATAAGTCCCTTGGCGATCAGGGTTCCGATAACACCGGAACAGTCAACTCCTCTGACCTGCTCAACAAAGGATTTTGTAACCGGCTGGTTATATGCGATTACCGCAAGAACCTCAAATGCCGCGCCGGATAGCGGTGTGTTTTTCTTTATTTCAAGTACGGCTCTGACCTGCTCGGCATATTCCTGCCGTGTGCAAAGCTGATACATATCGTCCATTTTAACAAGTCTGATGCCGCTGTTTATGAAGTTTAATGCTTCTTCAATTCCTTTAAGCGCTTCCTCAACCGGCTCTTTTTCACATTCAAGTGCCTGACATATTCTTTCGATTTCAAGCGGTTCACCGGCTGCAAAAAGTATTGCCTCAACAGCGCCCTGCAATTCATTCATTTTCATTTTTGTAGTCGTCCTCCGCGTCAAAGTTTATGTCAGAATCAATCATTTCAACCTCAAGGTCATCGTCAATCTGAGTGAGCGTAATTTTTTTATCCTTTGCAAGGGAAAGTATTGCAAGAAAGGTTGCAACCATTTCGGAACGTGATTCCGCCCTTTCAAAGAAAGAAACAAAACGCTGCTTTTTCTTCCTGAAAAGACTGCCCATAATGTAGCTTACACGTTCTCTTATGGGAACAATTTTGTGAGCGACGATGCCCGAAAAAGCTTCAATCGGCGGCGGAAGATTCCTTTTACCTCTTCCGACGGCGTTGATGTATGCCTTGAGAAGCTCTATCGGTTGATGCAAGCGAGTATAGGTCATATCGGGAGCAAATTTTTCGGGTTCTCTTGAATATTGCTCAAATCCGTTTGCCTGTTCGGCAAGTTTCTTGGCCATGATCTGACAGTCCTGATACTCCAAAAGTTCACCCTGAAGCTCCTTTTTCAGTTCGTCCGCCTCTTCCTCGTGAACGGGAAGAAGTGAAACTGTTTTGATATAGATAAGCCTTGCCGCCATCTCAAGGAACTCGCTGGCAACCTCCATATTTTCCTCCTTCATCTGACGGACATAATCAAGATACTGTTCAACCAGAAGAAGAATCGGAATGTCATTTATATCAATTTTATGCTTGCTTATCAGATGAAGCAGAAGGTCAAGAGGACCCTCAAACACATCAAGCTTGTAAGAAATTGCTTCCATTATTTCACCTTAATTGAAAATCAAATAAAAGAGTTTATCGAACAGGTTATAAACAAAATTTGACAGATAGCTGAGCGGAACGGTAAGTGCGCCCGTCAAAAGGAGCAGGAAAAGTACCGCAAGAATATATCGCTCGTATTTCATAATCGAGAAATAATACTTTGTCGGCAAAATCGAAAAAAGTATTCTCGAACCGTCAAGCGGAGGTATAGGGATCAGATTGAAAACAGCAATATTGATATTGATTACCGCAGAGAAATTGAAAAAGCTGTAAAAGGCTATCGACGCAGCCGACTGACTGCCGCCGTTCTTTGATGCAATCGCAGCAACGATGTACATACACATCACGGAAAAAAATCCGACAATCAGATTGGACAGCGGACCTGCAAGCGCAATAAGAGCCATTGCAAGTTTCTTGTTCTTTAGTCTTGTGTTACGGACGTTGACAGGCACGGGCTTAGCGTAGCCGAAACCGACAAGAGCAATCATCAACGCACCCCACGGGCTAATGTGAGCCATCGGGTTGAGCGTAAGTCTTCCGCTGAGCCGCGGTGTGTCATCGCCGAGCTTTGTTGCTACAAGCGCATGAGCGTACTCATGAATAGGCATTGTGCAGAAAACAACAAACATGCTGACGCAAAGTCCGATTATTATTGAAAGAGGATCTCCCCTTTTCAGTAAGCTGATTAACATAATAAAACTCCAATTATTATTTGTGTGCCGTAACGACTCTCGGCAAGCCGCTGAGATCGTTAATAACACTTATTTTTTTGCCGACCTTGCCAAACATTTTTGAAATAGCTTCTGTCTGATCCTCGGCACATTCAACCGCTATCGCTCCCGAATCACTCAGGCGCACCAGCCAGTTGTCGGCAAGCTCACGGTAAAAATCATATCCGTCGTCGCCGCCGTCAAGAGCCATAACAGGTTCTTTTCTGACTTCGAGCTGCAAGGTATTTATATCTTCCGAACGGATATACGGCGGATTGGAGAGAATAAGGTCGGGTGTTATGTCACATAAAATTTTTTTGTCAAATATATCCCCGTTTAACGCCGTAACGTTATCGGCTGAATTGAGAGAAATATTTTTCTTGAGATAACCGAACGCTTCCGAAGATTTTTCTACTGCAAAAATGCTTGCATTTTTCACAAGCTTTGCAACGCTTATCGCTATACAGCCGCTTCCCGAACATAAATCAAATACGATCGGATTCTTTTTATCTTTCAGAAAATCAACAGCAAATTCAACAAGAAGCTCCGTCTCAGGGCGAGGAATCAAAACTCCTTCTCCGACATAAAACGGCAAACCCATAAACTCCCACTTGCCGAGTATATACTGCAGCGGTTCTCCTGCTGTACGGCGTTCAATCAATCGAAAATACTCTTTCTCGGTTTCGCTGTCAACGGCATTATTTCTTGAGAGTAAAAAATCCGTTGTGCCGATACTCAAGCAAAACTCAAGGAGGCATCGGCTGTCAAATTCAAAATCTTCAATGCACGCTTCAGAGAGCTTTTTCTTGCCGAGATTGTATAGTTCATTGACCGTCATTGTCGATATCACCGTCATTTTCCGTCGGAACGGGATCGTTTATGTTTTCCTTTTCCAGTCCGAGAGCAACCTTCAGCGACGCAATTCCAACCTCGATTATATCATCTGTCGGTTCCTTGGTGGTTATGCGCTGAAGCCACAGTCCCGGAGCTGAAACAATGCGTGTGAAAAGATTGTCTTTTTTGCCGGCAAGTCGGATCGTCTCATATCCGATACTCATTATAAGCGGAAGAATGAGTATTTTAATAATCATCCAAATCGCCTTGTAGTCACGAACACCTGGGAAAATCATTACAACGATTGTCGAAATAATAATACTGATTATGAGCGTCAGGAAAATGAAGCTTGTACCGCAGCGAGGGTGAAATCTGCGCTGTTTTCTGACGTTTTCAACCGTCAGGTCAAGTCCGTTCTCGTAGCAGAAAATTGATTTGTGTTCGGCTCCGTGATACATAAACAGTCTTTTTATATCGCTCATCAGCGAAACCGCCCACATATAGGTAACGAAAATTATAATTCTCATAATACCCTCAATGGCTGGCTTCCATACATTAACGCTTCCCTTGCCGAGAATAAGGTCGGCAACCTGGCTCGGCAGCCACATAAACAGGAAAAATGCAAGCGCAAAGCCGATTATTCCGGAAATTATGCCGATAACCGTCATCATTTTCGGTCCGAAGTGATCGGAAAGCCAGCGGTCAAGCTTGGACATTTCCTCTGTACCGTCGTCCTCCAAAGCCGTTGTCTTTTCGGCGGATTCCATAAGGCATTTATAGCCGAATATCATCTGTTCAACAAAGCTTATCGGACCCCTGACAAACGGTATTCTCGCAAATTTATATTTATCCCTGAGAAAGTGAGCCTTTTTAAGCTGTGTTTCAATTCTGCCGTCGGGCAGTCTGAGCGCCATTGCAACACCCTTGGGGCCGTTCATCATAACGCCCTCCATAAGTGCCTGTCCGCCGACGCTTACCTTATTATTTTCAGGCATCTTCATTTTCCTCCATTGATTTCTTTTCGTTTTCCGCCGCAATTGCCGCGTCGATATCCCACACGTCTTCAAGCTCAACATGGTCAATATCAAAGCTGACTGTGACGGTTGTTCCCTGTCCGAGAACGCTGTCTATGTCAAATGTTCCGTGGTGAAGCTTAACGATCTCGTCAACAACGGCAAGACCGATGCCCGACCCGTGAACTGTCATATTCGTCTTGTAGAACTTCTCCTTAACGTGCGGCAAATCCTCTGCGGAAATTCCGCAGCCCGTGTCGGAAAAGCGTATTGTAATTTTGTCGTCCTTAACCTCGGCAACGGTGACGATTTTGCCGCCCTGCTTGGTGTATTTCAGCGCATTATCGAGAATGTTTACAAATACCTGCTTGATTCTGTCGGGATCACCGTCCATCGGCGCCGGTAGATTCGGAGCATTGTAAACAAGGTCAATACCCTCGCGCATTGCTCTGTCCTTGAATGCGAAAACAGTTTCGTCGAGCTCAGCAAGAATGTCCATCTTCTCGTTTTTGAGAACCATTCTTCCGCTCTGCATTCTTGAAAAGTCAAGCAGTTCCTCAACTATTCCGTTAAGCCGCGAGGATTCGCTGATAATGACATTCATTCCGCGTTTGGTAAGCGCAGGGTCCGTGTCACCTATCTGTAAAAGCGTTTCGCCCCAGCCCTTTATCGCCGTCAGCGGCGTTCTCAGCTCGTGAGAAACCGTTGAAATGAAGTCATTTTTTATCTTGTCGGAGGTCTTGATTTTCTCCGCCATATCATTTATCGTACTGCAAAGCTGACCGACCTCGTCCTTGTAAAGATAATGGTCTATACGCGCGTCATAATTGCCGTTTGCAATCATTTTTGCCGTATCGCAGACCTCCTGAATCGGTTTGACGATGGAGCTTATGAAAACCATTCCGGAAATGACAAGCAGGACAACAAGAAGCAAAAACGCAAGTAAAATTATGAGATACCATGTAGTAATCTGATTGTCAACTTCCTCAAGGGAAATCATATATCTGACTGAACCGACCTGTTGATTCTCGGAGTTTGTTATAATTTTGGTCAGCGCAATAATGTTTTCGTCCGAGGCATTGGCTCCGTGCCAAACAGCGGATTTTGTCTGACTTTCAATAGCGGCTTCGTATTCTGGAATTTTTGCTTTTTCGTTGACGGGGAAACCGCTTGAAGAAATCAGCACATTACCGTATCGGTCAAGTATCCAAACCTCAACGGAAGATTTGTCGGCAAAGTCGCCGATATATTCCCTTGCGCCCTTTTCAAAAACTGCCTCATCGGTTGAAGCGTAGTTTTCAAAGTATACGTCAACAATTCCGTTTGCATAGGATTCAATTTTTCTTTCGGCAGTTGCATAATAGTATGAATGGATCAGGTATGACGCAATGATGCAGATTATAAGCAGAACAGCGGCAATTATAGTTGTCGTCTGAATAAGCCAGCGGCGTGTAAGACCGCCCTTAAAGTTTTCTTTTTTTGCTTCTGCAGCCACCTGCGTCACCTCCCGATTTATAATTTAAAAATTGTTACTTCAGATCCAAACATATCCGAAGCCCCATCTTGTGAGGAGATGCTTCGGGTTAGACGGATCAGGTTCAATTTTCTTTCTTATGCGGCGCACATTAACGTCGACAATTTTTTCTTCGCCGTAATACTCCGTACCCCAAACGTGGTTGAGAATATCCGTTCTGCTGAGATTGGTTCCCTGGTTGCGGAAGAAATATTCAAGTATCTGGAACTCAACCTGTGTAACGTCAATCTTGCGTCCCTGATATGTAAGCGTTCTGCTCTTGCAGTCAAGCTTAAAATCACCCGATGTAATTGTATTTTCATCGTCCTCATCGGGAGTATCTTTCTGGTTTGAAGTGACTCTTCGTGCAAGCGCGTCAACTCTTGCGGTAAACTCGGACGGAGAAAACGGCTTTGTAACATAGTCGTCGGCTCCGAGCAAAAGACCGTTTACCTTGTCCATTTCCTGAGTTTTTGCCGTAAGCATCATAATTCCGATGTTATTGCTCATCGCACGCAGCTTTTTGCACAGCTCAAGTCCGTCCATTCTCGGCATCATAATGTCAAGAACAGCTATTGCGATTCCGTCGGAATTAAGCTTGTACTTTTCATAAGCGTCAAGTCCGTCGAATGCCTCGATTACATCATAGCCTGCACGCTTGAGATTGATTACAATAAATTCTCTGATTGACTCTTCGTCCTCGGCGACAAGTATTTTTACAGGTTTCATTTTTTTCCTCCTAAAGCTGTCGTATTAAAGTTTTCTTTCAATGTTTCGTCCTTGATTCCGAAATCATAGCCTGCTTCGGAAATTGTGTATACATAAACCGTGCTTGCGTAGGAAGTGAGCAGCTTCGTGTCCATGTGCTTTGCCTTAGCCTGCTCATCGTTTTTGTCATAATAACTTATGCTGAACAGCAGATCTCCGACTTTCTGCTCTCCGTTCTCCCAGCGGTAGTAGTCCCATTGACCGTCGTTTCCGAGAACCGTGAGCCTGCCTACCCAGCTGCTCGGAATTGTAAGAATGTAACCTGATTTTTCGTCGATTACCGAATACTTCACGGAACGCAGTTTGTCATCACGGAACTTTACCCATTTGGTGTAATACAAGCTTTTTGACGGTACATTATCGGTGCCGTCTGCGGAATTTGCCGCCGCTGCCGCAGCAAGAAGCACGTTATCATTATCGACGACCGAGGAACCCGGCATCTCCACACTGACGGGGATTTCAAGGAATCCGTCCGAATCAATGTCCTGAGTGGCAAGCTTGGTATGTCTAAGGGTAAGTATCGTGGACTGAGTTGCAAAATCAAACAGCGGAGCAACAAGTGAGTTTGTGCTGTCATCCCAATAAATAACCTCGGTTATCATATCGCTGTCGCCCTTGTAAGCGTCAACATAAATCAATCTGATATCATCAATTTTTTCTGTATTGACTGCAGAATATGAGGAGATATTACCGTCTGTTTTTACGGAGCTAAGCGTTTGCATCGCCTTGGTCTTGGCGTCATAGTTATAAACAGTCGCACAGGCTGTCAGATGGTCTGCAACGGTTGAATCAACGCTCATTGCAAATATATCTTCTATTCCGTCGCCGTTGACGTCAAAGACGGTCATATACGAATACGGGAAAGACGACATCAGCTCAAAGTTTTCGTTAGAAATATTGTAAACGGCAAAAATCTTGTTTGTCTTGCTTGAATACAATGTCCAGCCGATTATGATTTCCGACTTTCCGTCGTGGTCAAGATCGGCAAGCTTGACCTCATCAACAGAACTGCCGAGTCCGTCAAACGTTCCGACGGTGTGCCAGTCATTATTTTTATATTCAAAATAAAAAACTTTCACAAGGTCGGGATTTTTCTTTTCTGTGTAAAAAACAATAGCTTCCTCGTCACCGTCATTATCGAAATCGTATGTAGTGAAAGCCGAGCGAAAAGCGCCGTTTTCCGGTGCAATAAGGCTGTATTCCTTGTCGACTGATTTTTCAAAGGAATCCTGCAAGCCCTGATATTTTCCGGAAAGCTTGGGCGGTCTCAGGAGGTTGTCAAACGAAGAAAAACGGAAAGAACAGCCGCTTAAAGAAACGATGAGCGAAACAGCGAGCAGCAGAGAAACAAATATTTTCAGCTTTTTCATATTGACCCTCCTTTCGTGACAAATGACATTAAGCCATTAAAACTCCCATTTTGATTTCTGATTATTATAACACACTTATACAGTCTTTTACAATATAATTTAAATAAAATTCTCAAAATTTTAACAAAAATACCGACGGAATGAACCGTCGGTATAAATTTAATTTGTAATTGTAATATTATACGTTCCGCAGACCCAGCATTTGCCCGAATTTCTGAGCGTAACGGCGGCAGGAACAGTATTTTCTCCCTCAGTAAGCGTAACTCCCGAAAGATTGACATTTACGGAAATCATACTGCTGTTTATCTGAGCGAGATCGGTTGTTTTTCCGACAACAACAATCTTGCCGAGCGAATCAGCGTCAACATTTTTAGCAGTAATCTTATCAGAACCGGTGACGCTTATCTGCGAGCTTCCGACCGTAAACGATGAATAGGAAAGTGAATCCGTATCAAGTTCAACCGTAAATGTTGTTGTTCCGTCAAGCATTTTCGCATTTTTAATATCGGAAGCATTGAATGTGAAAGTTTTTCTCGACGGAATAATATCTTTGAAATCAATCGAGCCGACTTCAAAGGACTTTGAGTCCGTTCCGCCATTCTGGAGCACCGCAACACGGACAATGGACGGAGAACAGGTGTAGCTCAACGGTTTTGAAACATAATCCGACGGTGCATCCGTAAAGGAAACCGAGGTCGGCAATGTGCGAATCCTGTAAACGGGAAGCGTTATGGGAATCTTCAGCGAGCTGTCGCCGTTGATCGTGACATATTTCGTTTCCATATCTGAGCCGTTGCTGAGAACAACACTCGAATCAACGGTTACACTCTCTGTTAAGGCCTTATTTATTTCAATATCGGCATAAGCCGCTTTAACGGCATTAACCTCGGTCTGTGCTCCGCTGACCTTGACCGTCTTGGTGTTGTAAATAATGTCCTCTTTATCGAACATATAGTCGTCATCGGTATAGTCGTCGAGATCCGAAATAATCCTCGGAGTTACGGTGACCTCTTTCTCGGCATATTTGTCAAAATAAACCTCAATGTAATCCGCCGATTTTGAAATAATCTCATAATCCGCGTTTGCGTCCTTTGCGGTTACCTTGACCTGAAGACTGTGATTTCCTGCGGCATCGACGTAGGCTGTCTGAGCCGTTGCTTCAAAGTCGTCCGCTGTCAGCAGATCGCCTCCGACAACATATCTGTTACCCTTGACGGTAATATTGATTGTATATTCGCTCTGACCGAAAATCTGAAGTCCGAGCTTATCGGGGACGCTGTTTTCCATATCAATTTTGACAGGAATATTGTCGATTTCATTTTCAACAACAGGCGCATATTCAAGTGCAACAACAATCCAAAAAATAAAAGCGACAACAATTGAAAAAACAACAAGAAATTTTGTGTTTGAAAAAAGCTGTCTGAGGTTCAGTCTTTTCTTGTTCATTTCTTAAACCTCTCCTTTATCTTATCAAGAACTACGGAGAAAAATGAATTTTTCGCCTTGTCCGACGTATCCGGCAGAATATACTCCATCATTCTTTCAATCAGAACGCCGTCGGAAATATCGCGTTCAAGCTCTCCGCCGCACGCAATGGATATCTTTCCCGTCTCTTCGGAAACGACAACAGCTACCGCATCGCTCTTTTCGCTGATACCGAGCGAGGCTCTGTGACGGGTTCCGAGCTCGCTGCTGAGAAGATTGTTTTCCGTCAGAGGAAGAATACAGCCGGCAGCTTTAACTCTTCCGTCCCTTATAACAACTCCGCCGTCATGGAGTGCGGAATTCGGGAAAAACAACGCGTTTATAAGCTCGCGTGAGACTTTAGCATCAACAACCGTTCCCGTGTTAATTATGTCGCCGAGCATGGTGTTTCTTTCAAAGATGATAAGTGCACCGATTTTCTTGTCGCTCATATCGCGGCAAGCCTTGCATATTTCGAGCACCGCTCTTTTCTTTCTCTCATAAAGTGCGTCGCCCTGCTGAGCCCCGAAGAAATTGAGAAAAGCAAAACGGCTTCTGCCCATTGTTTCGAGTGCATGACGAATTTCAGGTGTGAAAAGAATAATCAGCACAAGAATGAAATCTCTCAGAATCGTCTTGAAAAGATAGGTGCTTGCCTGCATATTAAGCAGGTTTATCACAAAATAAATCAACGCGACTATGACAAGACCCTTGACAATCTGAATACCTCTTGTTTCCCTGAGCATTTTTATTGCGCTGAAAATCAGGAAAGCGACAAAAGCAATGTCAAGCGTATCGGTTATTATATTGTAAGAAGAAAACAACGCAAGCAGACGTTCCCACAGAACGCTGATATTATCCAGTAAACCGTTCATTTCTTTACTCCGTTTTAATTAGATTTAAATAATTATATCACAGCTTGCCGACATTATCAATAAGGCAAACGCAATGAGCGGAAATTCCTTCTCCCCTGCCTGTGAAGCCCATTTTCTCCTCGGTAGTCGCTTTAACGCTTACGCTGTCCGTATCCAAAGAGAGCGCAGCAGCGATATTCATTCTCATTTCGGGAATATACGGCTTCATCTTCGGCTTCTGAGCAATAATTGTCGCGTCGACATTGATTACTCTGTAACCGTTTTCGCGCAGTCTTTCATAAACCTTTCTCAAAAGGACAAGACTGTCGGCGTCGAGAAATTCGGGATCATTATCGGGAAACATTCCGCCGATATCACCCAGAGCCGCCGCACCGAGAAGCGAATCGCTGACAGCGTGAAGAAGCACATCGGCATCGGAATGACCGAGAAGTCCCTTTTCATAGTCAATTTTAACTCCGCCGACAATTAAATCGCGGTTTTCAACAAGCCTGTGAACATCATATCCATGTCCGATTCTCATTTTATAGCCTCCCCGACTGCGTTTTTGTATTCATCATAAGTCATAAATAAATTAAATATATCAAGCATAGCTTTTGTTGACATTCTTTCCGGCAGGTCAAGATAGCAAAGCAGTTTTTTTCTTTTGAATTTGCTGTCCGTCGCGCCCGTAAGTCCGTCGTCATAGAAATCATTTAAAGTAATTGTCTTTTTTTCTTTATTTTCAGACGTCGCAACACCTATTCCCGCACGTTTGAAAGCATCGGCAATAACCTCGACCGACATGCCCTCAACGCCGAGTTTACCCTCCTTTGAGGGTTGTTCCTTTCGTTTTTCCTTGCCGTAGATGTCAGGAATATAGACGTTTGTAATGTATTCCGTAGGAACAATCGAGGTTATAAACGACCTGATAACAAATCCTGCCGAATCGCTGTCGGTCAATATAACTATTCCCTTTTCGGCGGCAAGTCTGCGAATAAGCTTCTGCTTTTCCTTGTTTTTAAAGATGCCGAAGCCCTCTGTTTCTATAATAACACCGTCAATTACCGAGGAAAGTTTGATTTTGTCGTATCTTCCCTCGACTATAACGACCTGATCGACCTTTATCATACCTTTTCTCCGTTTGCCGCAAGCAACAGCTTTGTAATCGTCTGTTCCAACACAAGTCTGCCGCTTGTTGAACTGCTTTTGAGCAAGGTATCGGCTTCATCAAGAATATCAAGGAAACGTCTGACTTGTTCGACGGAATATTTTGATGCCGCCCTTGCACCGTTCGTCAAACGGAACTCTTTGTTTTTGTAGTTGAAATCCCTTGCCGCATCCTCTGCCCTGAGTCCTCCGCTGACATAAACCTTCGCACGGTACATATCAACGTAAGGCGTTATCAGCGCGCCGAGTATGTTCACAGGCTCTTCTTTCATCGAAACGAGAGTATCAAGGATATCCATTGCAAGGTCACAGTTTCCTGCCGTCAAAGCCTTTGCAAGATCAAATACCCTCGCCTGAACATTTTTCACGACAACGGCATCGATGTGCTCACGGTGAATTTCGCCATCTTTTTTGTAGGCACAAATTTTATCAAGCTCATTTATAATTACGGTCATATCGTCTCCGATGAGATTAAGAAGATATCTCGCATCGGACGGAGAAATCGTGCAGTTTCTTGACTGTGCGCCTTTCTCAACAAGCTTGATAAGCTGATTAAGTCCTGCGTGCTCAAAAGCAACAGAACAGCCGTATTCGTCAATTTTCGCAAGAATTTTTTTGCCCTTGGCGCTCTTCATATTTACATCGACACTTGAATTTGAAATCAATATAACCGTTGTATCGGGTATATCGGAAATCAGTTTCAGAAATCCTCCGGACATTTCCGCATTGAGATTGTCCGCGGCAAGGTCTTTTATAACAATAAGCGTTCTTTCGCTCATCATCGGCAAGGCTTCCGCCGCCTGTGAGACCTCGTCAAAATCAATATTCTTTGCGTCGTAAACGTGCAGATTAAAATCCGCGAAGGCAGGGTCAACCGCCTTTTTTATAATCAGGGAGGTGTAATGTCGGATAAGATACTTTTCCTCGCCGTAAAGAAAATACAGGCGCGCAAAGTCGTTCGCGCTGATTTGTTTTTTTAGTTCGATTTCTGTTATCGACGGCATTATCCATCCTCCTCAATCATTATTTTATATTGTCCGTTCTTAATTTTTATCATTATATTTCCGCAATCCTGCGTTGAAACATGACTATCGGAATCACTTTCACCCGAAATGATTATTCGACTGAAATCACAGCTTTCGGGAGCACTTCCGCAGACGAGAACATCACCCGACATAAATTCATCGGGAATATCGTCCTCGCCGCGCAAAACAAACATTACGGTGATTCCCTGAATATCGCATTGAGCAAAAGCGTAATCATCATTTGAAATAAATCTGATGCTTGCGGTTTCCCATAGGTGAATATCCGCATTACCTGTTTCGAATATCCTGTCATTACCGCAAACAGTTGACAACGTATAGGTTTTCCTCGGAACAATTACCTTGTCAAACTCTTCTTTCTTCAGCAGCGAAAGGACATTAGAAAGATTTGATTTGCCGCTGTCGGCTATAACGGCTTCATTTTCGGTATTCAGTCCCATAGCCGACGAAACGGAATCGACAGTATAAGCATACTTTCCGTCGGACATTATAACCGCTCTCTTATTTCCGTTTTCGAGCACAACAGCTATATCATTGTCAACATTCAAAATTTCCGCGAAATCGTATCCGTCGGTTGCAATGTTGGTAAAAATCACACACACGGCAACAGTTAAAGCAACGCCGACAAACGAAATCTTTGCGGCGGTTCTCCTCTTGAAAATCGTAAAGCAAGAGATAATGACGGTGAATGAAACTATAACCCCATAAGTCCACGCTATGTTATCAGTCGGTATAACCGCAGACGGAAACGATGAAATCAATTTGATAACTGCGACTATGTATTTTGCGGTACATCCCGTTATAACAGCGAAAATATCGCCGACAAAGCCGAGCGGACTGAACAGAACTGTCATACCGCCCATAAGCATACACAGCGATGCCGCGTAGCTTATCAGCAGATTAGACAGGACAGAATATGTGGAAATATAACCGATAAAAGCAATGACAAAGCCCAGCGACCCGAGCGTAGCACTCAAAGAAACGAAAATTGCCTCAAGAACTGCTCTCGGAATAAACGACAGCGTTCTGTTCGGGATTTTCGAGACAAGATATTTGTTAAAGAAAGGATTGAGTAAAACAATGCCCAGCGTTGACGAAAAAGAAAGTATAAAACCAATGTCGGCGGTAATCATCGGATTGATTGCAGAAAGAATCAGAGCAGCCAAACCGAGTGAATTTACCGAATCGGCTTTTCGGTAGAAAAGATTTCCCACCAGCACAAATATCAGCATTATACCGGAACGGCAGACCGAAGCGGTGAAACCCGTTGCCGCCATAAAGAGGACAACAAAAGCTATTGAAATTGCGGAATTAAGCCGTTTCCTGACATTAAAGATTTCCAGCAGCGCGTAAAGTCCCATGACCCAAACCGAAAGATGCATTCCCGACACGGCGAACACAGGCGCGACACCTGCGCTTTTAATATACCCGCTGACTTCGTCGGAAATATAATCCTTGTTGCCGATCAGCATGCCTATCGTGACTCCGCCGTAATCATTGGGAAGCTTATCCAGTATGCGGTTTTCGACACATCTGCGAAACCGATATAAATAATAACCGACAGGCTTATCCGCGTGCTTGGTTATCTCTATCGGGTAGTCGTCATAATTGCTTATGTATCCGCCGAGAAATATTCCCTTTGATTGGTAATAGAGCTTCGTATCACGGGAAGATGCTCCGATATCATAAAGCTTGGCATTAAGCTTTATAGTGTCGTAAGGCTCTGCGTCAATGTAGTTTGCCGCAGAAAGCCGAAGCTTGGTTTTGAATTTCTGCGAATTTATTTCATCAGTTTCAAGAATGTAGTAATACTTGGAATGTTTAAATTCGGGCTCGTCAAGTACCGTTGCTGTCACAACAGCCGACTTCCCGACGAGTTCGTTTGCCGTCGATATTTTGTAATCGGTCAGCGCCTCAAAGGATATTCCCGAAAATATAAGAGCCGCGGCAAGAAAGAACGGTGTTACCCTCGACCTGAGTTTTTCAAGGAATATGCAAAGCACAAGAATTAAAACTCCTGCGCCGATTGCGGCGAAAGAAAATCTGTCGTCAAAATATGTGCAGACAAACAGTACAAATAACGATGAAAAGCCCATGATTGCCATGGGCCTGTATTTCAATTTCATTTGAAGATAAGCGGAAGCTTCTCAAGGAAAACAATGTCCGTTCTGTCGGCTGCGTCACCCTCGGCAAGAATAGCCGCCTTGGCAACGATGTCAACGTCGAATTTGTTGACAAGCTCCTCAACCGATTCAAGCGACTTGCCCGTTGAAATAACGTCGTCGAGAATAACGATTCTCTTTCCTTTGATCTGCTTTCCGTCGTTGCCGTCGAGAATAAGCTTCTGCTCGTCGGCAGTTGTGATCGACTTGACCGATACGGATACTGGGTTTTGCATATAGAGCTTTTCTTTCTTGCGGACAACAAAATATTTTTTGCCGCTCTGGCGTGACATTTCGTAAGCAAGAGGAATGCTCTTGGCTTCCGGAGTTACGATGTAATCAAACTCAGGGAGCTTTTTGAGAAGCTCTGCCGCCGCCGCAACGGTAAGCTCAACATCGCCGAAAATGATAAAACCGGCAATGGAAACATTTTCGTTAAGCGGACAGACGGGAAGCTCTCTTTCGAGCCCCGCAATTTTCATTTTATATGTTTCTGACATTTTTATTACTTCCTTTCAGACTTATAACAAAGGAATTATGTTTAACCCCTCGGTCAATTCATAAATACACGTGATGTTAAGACAATCAGCCTGCCGGCCAGCCGAACTCTCTGCCGCCCATGAGGTGAAAATGGAGATGCTTAACGCTCTGTCCGGCGATATCGCCGCAATTGTTGACAATGCGGAATCCGTCGTCAAGACCCTCCTGCTTTGCGATTTTTGCCGCAACCTCAAATATGTGAGCAACGACCGCACTGTTGCTTTCGTCTATTTCAGCCGCGGACTTGATATGCTGCTTCGGAATAATAAGAATATGTGTCGGTGCCTGAGGTTCAATATCACGGAAAGCAAAGACCGTGTCGTCCTCATAGACCTTGTTCGACGGAATTTCACCATTGATTATTTTGCAAAAAAGACAGTCCATATTTATTCCTCCAAATTATTTAATAAGAGATTTAACGATATCGGCAACTGCCGCAATAGCTTCATCAACCTTGTCGATGTCCTTTGCGCCTGCCATAGCAAAATCGGGCTTTCCGCCGCCGTTTCCGCCTGCAAGCTTAGCAACGGCACGAACTACGTCACCGGCCTTAACTCCGCATTTAACAGCATCGGGAGCACAGCAAGCGGCAAAGTTTGCCGAACCTTTTTCTTTGTTCACAGCGCCGAAAACAGCAACAACGTTGTCTCCCTCGCTCTTTGCCTTATCGGAAAGCTGTCGAAGCTCATCAACGGTAACCTCACCGGCATTTGCGGCGATTACCTTGAGTGAGCCGACCTCTACCGCACCGTCAAAGAGACTTCCCGAACGCATCTCTGTAAGCTGAGCGGTAAGTGCTTCAATTTCCTTGTCCTTTTCTTTGAGCTCATTCGCAAGGGAAGTTGCTTTTTTCTCAACGTCGGCAGGATTTGTAACCTTGAGCGCTGCCGCCGTTCCTGCGATTCTCGTGTTGAGCGAGTCAATGTATTCGAGAACACCCGTGCCTGTTACCGCTTCAATTCGTCTTACACCTGCGGCAACAGAGGTCTCTGTAATAATCTTGAAAAGACCAATCTTTCCTGTATTTGAAACGTGTGTTCCTCCGCAAAGCTCCGTTGAAAACTCACCGGCTTTGACAACGCGTACAACATCGCCGTATTTCTCTCCGAAAAGAGCCATAGCGCCTGTTTTCTTTGCCTCTTCAATCGGCATTTCGGTCATTGTAACGCTTTCCGCAGAAAGAATAACATTGTTTACCTTGTCCTCTACCGTTTTAAGCTCGTCCGAGCTCAGAGCCGAGAAGTGAGAAAAATCAAAACGCACTGTCTTATCGTTTACAAGCTGACCTGCCTGCTCGACGTGCGAGCCGAGAGTCTTTCTCAAAGCCGCCTGAAGAAGATGAGCCGCAGTATGATTTCTCGCAATCGCATTTCTTCTGTCCTTGTCAATAACAGTCTTAATGCTGTCCCCTGTTTTGGCATTGTCGCCGTCAACGATTCTGCCGTAGTGAAGAAATACGCCGTCGTTTGTTTTGGTTGTATTTTCGACCTCAAAGGTAAATCCGTCACCGTAAATATATCCCGTATCGCCAACCTGTCCGCCGCTCTCGGCATAGAAAGTCGTCCTGTCGGTTACAAGGAATGAATCGGCTCCGTTTTCGAGAACATCACATCTTATTCCATCGGTTATGAAGGTGATGATCTTACCGTCGGTCTCATAAGCGTCATAGCCCTTGAACTCGGTCTTTTCGATACCCTTTGTGACAACACCCGTGTCATTCCAGCCCTCGGCACCTGCGCCTTTATGTGCGTCACGCGAACGCTTGCGCTGAACAAGAACAAGCTCCTTGAACTTCTCTTCATCAACGGTCATACCCTTTTCCTCAAGAATCTCTTTGGTAAGGTCGATCGGGAAGCCGAATGTATCCTGAAGCTTGAATGCGTCCTCTGCCGAAAGCTCCTTGGACTTTGAATCCTCAATCATCTTGGAAAGAACGTCAAGACCTGCGTCAATGGTTCTGTTGAAGCTTTCCTCCTCGGTCGAAATAACGTTCACAATGAAATCGCGCTTTTCAACAAGGTTCGGGTAAGCGTTTTTGTTTTCGTTGATAACCGTGTCGGCAACCTCGGCAAGGAACGGTCTGTTGATGCCGAGCAGTCTGCCGTGTCTCGCGGCTCTTCTCAAAAGACGGCGAAGAACATATCCTCTGCCGCTGTTTGACGGCATAACACCGTCACCTATCATAAACGTTGTCGAACGGATATGATCGGTTATGACACGAAGCGAAACGTCGCTCTTCTCGTCGGTATGATACTCTACACCGGCGATTTTCGCAATATGCTTCATTATATTCTGAATTGTATCAACCTCAAAAAGGTTGTCAACGTTCTGAGCAATGCAGGCAAGTCTTTCAAGACCCATACCCGTGTCAATGTTCGGGTGAGCAAGCGGCGTGTAATTGTTGTGTCCGTCGTTTTCAAACTGGGTGAAAACAAGGTTCCAGAACTCAACGTAGCGGTCACATTCACAGCCGACGTGACAGTCGGGCTTTCCGCAGCCGTGCTCGGCTCCCCTGTCATAATAAATCTCGGAACAGGGTCCGCAGGGACCTGCGCCGTGCTCCCAGAAATTGTCTTCCTTGCCGAAACGAACCATGTGGCTCTCGGCAACTCCGATATCCTTTGTCCATATATCATAAGCCTCATCATCGTCAAGATAAACGCTGATATAAAGCTTTTCCGGATCCATTTCCATTACCTTGGTGCAAAATTCCCATGCCCAGCTTATTGCGTCCTTTTTGAAATAATCGCCGAACGAGAAATTGCCGAGCATCTCGAAATACGTTCCGTGACGCGCGGTTTTTCCGACATTTTCAATGTCAGGGGTTCTGATGCACTTCTGACAGGTCGTAACTCTCGATCTCGGCGGAGTTATCTCACCCGTAAAGTATTTCTTCATCGGCGACATACCGGCATTTATAAGCAGCAGGCTTTTGTCCCCCTGAGGTATGAGAGAAAAGCTCGGAAGTCTGAGATGACCCTTGCTCTCATAAAAAGAAAGGAATTTTTCTCTTAATTCATTAAGTCCTGTCCATTCCATATAAAAATCTCCCTAATTAAATTAGCTAAACCTTGATTAAATCGCAGTTATATATTATAAGCTTTCAGGCTTATTAAAGTCAATCATATTTTGTAAAAACACGGGAATCCGAAGCGAAAATTACAGTACCGTCAATATCCGTTCGGTAAAACGCTATTCCGAACTTTTCGAGCCGCTCGGTAACGACGGAATGAGGATGACCGTAATCATTTCCTTTTCCGCAGCAAATAACGGCATATTCAGGTGAAACAGCCTTCAGCCATTGCTCCGAAGAGGAGGATTTACTGCCGTGGTGACCGACATTGAGAATATCGGCTGAATAGTCATTCTTTTTCTTTAAAAGATCTTTTTCGACTGCTGTGGTTGCGTCTCCCGTGAACATAACGGAGGTTTCGCCGTAGCTTATCCGTGAAACAACGGACATATCATTCAAATTGTCGTAATCCTTTAGCGGAGCGAAAATTTCAAGCTTCATTTCACCGTAGGAATATGTCATACCCGATTCGGCGGCGATAACATTTTCCGCATTTTCCGCAACAGCGTTAAGAAATTTCTCGTAAGTCTTTGTGGTCGGAACAATATCTTCGGGAATCTCCGGCATAATCACGTCTTTAATCTCAAATTCTGTGAGAATCTGTGCCATACCGCCGATATGGTCGCTGTGCGGATGCGTCGCTACAACGCAGTCAAGCTTATCTATGTTTCGGTTCTTTATGTAATTGATAACGTTCTGAGCTTCTCCTGCTTCTCCGCTGTCAACAAGTATCGCGCTGTCGCCGCAGGTGACAAGAGTGCAGTTGCCCTGTCCGACATCAATGAAGCTGACGTACATTGTCGAATTGTCTCCGAACGATGTATCTCTAAGCCCTGCGTCGTTGTACAGCTTGTCACCGAATCCGTCCTTAACAAAGTATGAACCGATAAACGAAACAACAAGAATTATAAGAATAACTATCCCGGTAACAGCCTTTGAGTTAATACTTTTTCTTCTTTTCATATTTTCTACCGTTATTATATCCGCGTTTTCCGCTCTGCGGCGTGTTTTGACGTTTCGGAGCAACAAGACATTTGTCGGAATAGCCGATCAAATCATGTCTGCCCGCTTTGCGAAGAGCCTCTTCAACAAGATCGCGGTTCTTCGGGTCGTAATACTGCAATAGCGCACGTTGAAGAGCCTTGTCATGCGGCGTCTTTGCAACATAGACCTCTTTCATTGTGTAGGGATCAAGTCCCGTGTAAAACATACAGGTTGATATTGTGCCCGGCGTTGGATAAAAATCCTGAACCTGCTCCGGACGTATGTGTCTTTTCTTGAGAAACACAGCCAGTTCAACCGCATCTTTGAGTGTTGAACCCGGATGTGAAGACATAAGGTAAGGAACGAGATACTGTTCCTTGCCGACGGAATTTGTTATTTCAAAATATTTCTTTGAAAACTCAATATATGCTTCTATGTGAGGCTTGCCCATCTTATCGAGTACAGCCGCGGAACAATGTTCGGGAGCAACCTTAAGCTGTCCGCTGACATGATATTTGACGAGCTCACGGAAAAATGTGTCATCGGGATCTTTGAGCATATAATCATATCTGATACCCGAACGGATAAAAACCTTTTTTACTTTCGGCAAAGCTCTGACGGTTCTCAGTATGTCGAGATATTCGCTGTGGTCGGCCTGCAAAGCCTTGCACGGAGTCGGAGCAAGACACTTTTTACCCTTGCAAAGTCCCTTTTCAAGCTGAACAAGACAGCTTGTGCGGCGGAAATTCGCCGTCGGTCCTCCGATATCGTGAATATATCCTTTGAAATTCGGCTTTTCAGTCAAAAGCTTTGCTTCGTTTATGATTGATTCCTTGCTTCTTGTAGTGACGAATCTGCCCTGATGGAAAGCAATGGAGCAGAAATTGCACGCGCCGAAACAACCGCGGTTGTGCGTAATTGAAAACTCGACTTCTTCAATCGCAGGTACGCCGCCCATCTTTTCATAGCTTGGATGGTACGCTCTCTCATAAGGCAGAGAGTAGACCCAGTCCATTTCCTCCTGAGTCAGCGGAGGCATCGGCGGATTCTGAACAAGCATACGATTTCCGTGACGCTGTTTAATAAGTTTTCCTCTTATGTGATCCTGTTCGTCCTGCTGTATACGGCAGGAAACGGCATATTCCTTTTTGCTCTTGCAAACGTTCTCATAAGACGGACATTCGGCGCCGTAAAGCGGTGTATCGCGCACATCACAGGCGTAAGCGGTTCCTCTGACATCTGTAATAGAGCCGATCGGCTCACCGTTTGAAAGTCTGCGGCAAATTTCAATGGTCTGATTTTCGCCCATACCGTAAGAAATCAAGTCAGCCTGCGAATCAAAAAGAATACTTCTGCGGATTTTGTCGTCCCAGTAATCATAGTGGGCAAAACGTCTCAGCGACGCTTCAAGACCACCGATAATGATTGGAACATTTCCGTAAAGCTCACGAATTTTATTGCAATAAACAATAACGGCTCTGTCGGGACGAAGCCCCATAACTTTTCCGGGAGAATACGCGTCCTGACTGCGGTGCTTTTTTGCCGCTGTGTAGTGAGCAACCATTGAGTCGATGTTACCCGACGACACCATAAATCCGAGCTTAGGCCTGCCGAAACGCAGAAAATCGTCGTTTTTCCTCCAGTCCGGCTGGCTGAGGATTGCCACACGGTAGCCCTCGGCTTCCATGACCCTGGTTATAATAGCCGCGCCGAAGCTGGGGTGATCAACGTAAGCATCACCCGTCACATAGACGAAATCAACCTCGTTCCACCCTCTTTGTTTAACTTCTTCAGCGGTTATCGGTAAAAACATCTGTTATTCCTCTTCGTTTTCATCGTAATCTTCTTCCGGCTCAATCGGATTTTCAATCGGAGCCGATGCGGTTGCAAGCGCGTTCATCTCCATCCATTGCTGTTTGGAAATGAGAACTTTTCTCGGCTTACTTCCCTCAAACGGACCGACAATCTGTCTTTGTTCAAGTTCGTCGATTATTCGTGCCGCACGGGCATAGCCTAACTTCAATTTACGCTGTAAGAGCGTTGTTGACGCCATCTGCGCTTCAACAACAACCTCAATAGCCTTCGGTATCATTTCATCGCCGCCCTCGCCGGAATCACCGTCGGAGGATGAGGACGAAGCAGAAGGCTTCTTCTCAATAACAGCCTGACGCTCGATTTCTTTCATAACCTCTTCATCATACTGCTTCTCTTCACCCTGAGTCTTGATGAATTTTACAACATTTTCAACCTCTTCATCCGAGAGGAAACAGCCCTGAACACGGACGGGTTTTGATACGCCGACGGGACTGAACAGCATATCGCCGTAGCCGAGGAGCTTTTCCGCGCCTGCGGTATCAATAATCGTTCTGGAATCGACCTGTGACGAAACCGAGAGAGCAATTCTGCTCGGAATGTTCGCCTTGATTATACCTGTGATAACATTGACGGACGGTCTCTGAGTAGCGATAACAAGGTGCATACCTGCCGCACGAGCCATCTGTGCAAGACGGCAAATCGAATCCTCAACCTCGTTCGGTGCCGCCATCATAAGGTCGGACAACTCGTCAATAAAAATGACAATGTGAGGCATCGGAGTAAGCGATTCATTTGTTTCCGCAAGCTTGTTAAATCCCTTGATATCCCTGACGGCATTTTCCGAGAACATCTTATATCGCTGGAGCATTTCGGTAACTGCCCAGCCGAGCGCACCTGCCGCCTTTCTCGGATCGGAAACGACAGGAACGAGAAGATGCGGAATACCGTTATAAATCGTAAATTCAACCTGCTTCGGGTCAATCATAAGAAGCTTGACCTCATCGGGGTTTGAGTTATAAAGTATGCTGACGATCATCGCGTTAAGGCAGACAGATTTACCTGAACCTGTCGTACCTGCGATAAGAAGATGCGGCATCTTGGCAATATCGGCGCAGATTGTGTTGCCTGTAATATCCTTGCCGAGTGCAACATTCAGCTTACTCTTTGCGTTTCTGTAAACGGGTGTTTCAATGATTTCTCTGAGAGAAACTGTCGCCCTGTTGCGGTTCGGAATTTCTATACCGATAGCGGATTTGTTCGGAATCGGCGCTTCGATACGAACTCCCGACGAGGCAAGTGCAAGAGCAATATCGTCGGAAAGACTTGTAATTTTGCTGATTTTAACGCCTGCCGCAGGCTGTAATTCATAACGCGTTACGGACGGACCGCGGCAGATATCAACAATTTTTGTTGAAACTCCGAAGCTGTTAAGCGTGTCAACAAGCTTCTTCGCGTTGTTTTTCAGCTCTTCCTCATAGTTCATTGAGCCTGCATTGTTTGCATATTTAAGGCAGTCAATCGGCGGCTTGCGATAGGTATGGAAAACCTGAGCAGGTTCTTCCCTTTTATCGGATTTTTCATTTTTATCAGTTTTCTTCGGTTCCTTAACCTTTTCGGCAGGCTTCGGCTGAGCTGAGCCGTTGACCTTTTTGATTATGTCGTCAAGCGGAAGCTCCGGCTCAACCGACGCAATCTCAGGTTCGGGAACAACATCGACAAACGGCTTCGGAACCTTTTTATTCGGCTTATTCTCTTTCTTCTCGCTGTTGCCGACCAACTCCTCGATATACATTTCGTCAGGCTCGGCATCGCTTGAACCCATGGCTTCGGGGCCTATATCAACAGGAACAAATTTTTTATTTTTTCTTGTGAATGTCGGCTCGTCACCGTAATTGAGAACCTCGCGGTGCTCATTATGTGTAACCTTTGCCGCATCAATCTTTTCCTTGATAATCAGATAAAGCCAAATAAGCGTCTTGTCGGTAACAAACATTATAACAACAAGAAGCAGTACAATTAAGACAATAGCTGCGGCGGTTTTGCCGAACAGCATATCGGGAACGCCACCGAAAACAGCGCCGATAACGCCGCCGCTGTGAACGGTGACGGTGTCGCGAAGATCCCAGACATAGCTTATCTGCTCCTTGATTCCGCCTGCGTCAAGCGCGGGAGAAAAGACATGAACAATTCCCGACAGCAATGCCGCCGCTGCCGATGTTCCGATAAGCTTTCCCTTCAACGAACGCAGAGACTTGTCCGCCGCGATAAGAATTACAAGATAAATAAGCATCAGCGGCCACACATAAGCGCAGATTCCGAAAACTCCGAAAATGAAGTTGTGAAAAGCAAGCCATACTCTTTCGCCCTTGATAAAGGTTGCGGCAAGGAAAATGACCGTTACCGCGGAAAGAATTATTGCCGTACGCTGACGGTATACCTCAGGAGAAACAGTACTCTCGCTCTTTGAAAAGCCCTTTTTGCTGTTGGAAGATGCTTTAGTCTGCTTTCTGACAGGCTGAGTCGGAGCCGGACCTTTCTTTTGCTGCGATGTATTCTTCGATTTTGAAGAAGCTGTTTTCTTCTTTGCTGACGACGTATTCTTTTTTTTGTTCTGATTGTTTGCCGCCATAATGCCCTCCGATTTATTGATAAATATAATAATACATAATGACCCAATATCTTGTATATAATACCATTTTCAGCTACAAATATCAATATCTTTATTGATTTTTTTTGACAGATTGTATATAATTGAGGAAATAAGCAAAGGAGTGTTACTGTGAACTATACTTTAAATAATAATTCTGTGAGCATTTCGGTCAAGAAATACGGCGCCGAGCTCTCGTCATTTAAATCCTTGGACACCTCAATTGAGTACCTCTGGCAGGGCAATCCCGATGTCTGGTACGGTCAGTCCCCCATTCTTTTCCCGATCGTCGGAACTCTGCTTGACAACAAGTGCAGGATCAACGGCAAGGAATATGAAATGTTCCGCCACGGAATCGCACGAAAGAGAGACTTTGAGCTTAAAGAGCAGGGCAAAAATCATCTTACGCTCACACAAAGCTGGAACGAGGAATCCCTTGAGCGTTATCCATACAAATACATTTTTGACATTGAGTTCCGACTTGACGACAAAAAGCTCACGGTTACTCACACAATAAAGAATGCCGATGACAAAACAATGTATTTTTCAATCGGCGCTCATCCCGGTTTTAACTGCAAAATCGGCGACAGGCTTTCTTTCGCGGAATCCGAGACGCTCGTCTGCGAAAAAATCGACTCCGATTCAATACTCGACGGCAAGCATTATCCGACACTTGAAAATGAAACGGATATCGTTATAACAAAGGACATTTTTAACGGAGACGCACTTATTCTTTCGGGAATGAAATCCGACACGGTTTATCTCAAAAGTGATTTCCGTCCTCAGATGATTAAATTCAACTTCGGAAAGGCTCCTGTTCTCGGAATATGGGCAAAGCCGGGCGCGGAATATGTCTGCATCGAGCCGTGGTACGGTATCAACGACTCAAGAGAAGTCAAAAAAGATTTCTCCGAAAAACGTCTTATTCAAAAGCTTGAACCGAATAACGAATTTAAATTCGTTTGGAGCGCTGAAATCATAGAGTAATTACAGAACAGATAAAACCGCCGAATCGGCGGTTTTATTATTTACCTTATTTAATTATTTCTGTTTTAATGCTGTTTTCTTTTGCAAAGGTTTCCGCTTTTGAACCCGCTGTTGTTCGGATAACAAAATCGGAAGCAGCCTTTCCGTCCGAGTTGATAAAAGCCGCTTTGTCAATGACCTTTACAGAAGACGGTATTGTTATTTTCTTCACGCCGGATTCGGTCGTTACAGCCGAGCCGATCTGTGTTATATTATCGGGAACAGTCAGCTCCTTAAGTCCTGTGCAGAAAACGAAAAGACCCTGCGGAATTGCAATCATATTCTTTGAAAAAGTAAATCCCGTGAGCGTTTTGCAGCCGTAGAATGAGAAAGGCTGAATCGAAGTAACCGTATCGGGGCAGACATAATTACCGAAATCCTCGTACTGTAAAGCACCGATAATTGTTTTCATATCCGAAGTGAATATCACTCCGTCACGAATAACAAAGTTCTTATCGGATTCAAATTCAACGCTTTTTAAAGCGGAGCAATTTGCAAAAACGCTGCTGCCGAGAGTTTCGACGCTCTCCGGCAATACTACGCTCTCAAGAGCCGAGCAGCCCATAAAGCAAGCTTCATCAATGCTGAGAAGCGACTTTCCTAACTCGACGGACTTCAGGGATTTACAGCTTCTGAATGCGCTTTTACCAAGGTATGTAACGTTATCGCCTATTGTAACGGATGTTATATCCGTTTCGGCGAACGCCATACTGTCAATTTGCTGAACCTTTTTTCCTCTTATCCTGTCGGGAATTATTATGTTCTTGCTGTCTCCGCTGTAACTCGTGATTATAACGGTACCCTTGTCCGTACCGTCGATATACTCAAAGTCCGTCTTTCCCCATTTGAAATAGTAAAGGAAAGCGGAGGTACCGACAATAAGCACGGCAAGCGTAAAGCAAAAAACCTTTATTGCGTTTTTCATATCAAGTCCCCTTTTCAGAACATATATACTCTGACTTCATAAGGCTTCGTGACAAAGCCGTTATTTACAATTCTGTTGTCCGAATAATTGCAAAGCACAAGCTCGCCCTTATTGAGGTCATAACCCTTCGGAGCGTTGAAACGGACGGATTTCTCCTTGAATGAGCAAACAACAAGTACGCGCTTGTCGCCGTAAACTCTTTCGTAGGTGTAAAGGCTCGGATTGAAATGGTCATATTCCTTGTACTTTCCGTAAATCAGAACCGCATTCTCTTTTCTGAGCTTAATCATTTTGCGGTAGAAATTGAGTATTGAATCGGGATTTTTAAGATCATCCTCAACATTGATTTCCTTGTAGTTTGGATTTATGTTGAACCACGGCGTACCGCTTGTGAATCCCGCGTTCTTGTCCTCAGACCACTGAACAGGTGTTCTCGCATTCTCGCGGCTGACGTCCTTAGCGAGCTTGAGGAAACGTTTTTCGCTGAAGCCGAGCTTCTTGAAAACTCTCCAGTTGTTAAACGTCATAACGTCCTTGTAGTCGGAAATTTTATCAAAAAGAAGATTTGTCATTCCGATTTCCTGACCCTGGTAGATAAACGGTGTACCGCACAGAAGAAAATACATTGCCGCAAGCATTTTACCGCTTTCAACACGGTAGTTTATGTTGCCGTAACGCTCAATGATACGCGCATGATCGTGATTTTCAATGTAAAGACAGTTCCAGCCTATTCCGTAAAGCTCGTTCTGCCATTTTGAAAGAGTAGATTTAAGTTTAATCAGATTGAACGGAGTCTTGACCCAGTCAACCATAAAGCAGTTGGCATTCATGTGCTCAAAGGAAATCATCATATTGAGCTTCTGATTCGGTCCCTCGGTTACGAAATCCTTTGCCATTTTGATGTCGGACATCGGACCCTCGCCGACTGTAAAGCAATCGTAATGGTCATAAACGTCGCGCTTAAATTCATCAAGATATTCTTCAAGGTGCGGACCGTGCTTGTAGTGCTCAACACCCGTTGCAACAGGAAGAGGAATACCGTTCGGAAGTCCCTCCGCCTTTGAAATAAAGGTTATAACGTCCTCTCTGAAGCCGTCAACGCCCATATCAAGCCAAAAACGCATTATGCTCTTGACCTCTTCGCGAACCTTAGGATTATCCATATTGAGATCCGGCTGTTTCTTTGCAAAAACGTGAAGATAGTATTCATCTATATCGGGATTGTATTCCCATGCGCCGCCCTCAAACGTCGAAAGCCAGTTGTTGGGAGGATTTTTGCCCTTGCCCTTGCGCCAAATATAGTAGTCGTGATACGGATTGTCAACGCTCTTTGCACTTTCCTTGAACCATTCATGCTCGTCGGACGTGTGATTGACAACCAAATCCATAAAGACTCTCATTCCGCGTTCGTGAGCGCCGTCAAGAATCTTTTTGAAATCATCAAGCGTACCGAACTCCGGATTTATATTTTTATAGTCCGAGATATCATAGCCGTAATCGGCGTTCGGAGTCGGATAAATCGGTGAAAACCAGATTCCGTCAACTCCAAGAGCTTTAAGGTAGTCAAGCTTGCTGTAAACACCGGGCAAATCTCCTATTCCGTCACCGTTGCTGTCACAGAAGCTTCTTGTCCATATCTGATAGACACACATTTCCTTGTACCAGGTCTTTTTAATTTCAGCCATTAAATCCCCCCGACATTTTTTATTTATTATATCATACGTCGCTGTGCATTACAATAAAAAATTATATTTCCTCTTCACAAAACGGCACGAATATATTATAATACTGACAGAAACGGAGGTTAAACTATGAAAATTGTTATTCTTGATGCATATACTTCAAATCTGGGCGATCTGAGCTGGGAAAAATTTGAAGAGCTCGGCGAGCTTTTCGTATACGACCGCACACCGCGCGAAAAGGTTGTTGAAAGGTGCAGGGACGCTGAAATTGTGCTTGACAACAAGGTCGTTCTCGACAGAGAAACGCTCAGTCAGCTTCCGAAGCTGAAATATATAGGCATACTGGCAACGGGATTCAACATTGTTGATGTTGCGGCGGCAAAGGAACTGGGAATCACGGTATGCAACGTACCGACCTATTCGACTTCGGCAGTCGCTCAGCTCACTTTTGCTCTCATTCTTGAAATGTACAACAGAGTCTCGGTTCACAACGACGCCGTTCACAGCGGCGAATGGGCTTCCTGCAAGGATTTCTGCTTTCAAAAGACACCTCTTATTGAACTTGCAGGCAAAACGATAGGCATAGTCGGTTTCGGCAAAATCGGTCAGGAGGTCGCCAAAATAGCAGATGCTTTTTCAATGAACATTCTTTGTGCGGTTCACAGCCCGAAGCCTCAGCCGTCATATAAGAATTTCAGATTTGTCAGCCTTGATGAGCTTGCTCACGAAAGCGACATCATCTCATTCCATTGTCCGCTAACACAGGAGACAACGGGAACTGTTGATAAAGAGTTTATCTCAAAAATGAAAAAGAATGCCGTTATAATCAACACGGCACGAGGACCGATTATCAATGAAACCGCCCTTGCCGAAGCACTTGATTCGGGCAAAATTGCAGGCGCGGCAGTCGATGTTTTATCCTGCGAGCCGCCGAAAGCGGATAATCCCCTGCTCAAATGCAAAAATTGTATCATCACACCCCACATTGCATGGGCAGGATATGAAACAAGAGTAAGACTGCTCGACGTTGTATACTCCAATCTGAAGGCATTTATCGACGGTGAGCCGGTTAATGTCGTCAACAAATAATGCCGCAAAGACTGCCGCTTAGTGTGACAGTCTTTTTTATTTTCTTAACGGGTGCTGTTATTCATAAATCTCGTCCTGTTCTCATATAGATTAACAAAAACAAAGATCCCGAACGGAGGAGAAACTATGGCAACTGCAAGTACAAGCATCTATAAGGACATTCAAACGCGCACCGGGGGCGATATTTATATCGGTGTCGTCGGTCCCGTAAGAACGGGAAAATCAACGTTTATCAAGAGATTTATGGATTCGCTCGTTATCCCGAATATTGATGACATCAGCAAGAAAGAACGTGCAACCGACGAGCTGCCGCAATCTGCATCGGGCAGAACTATTATGACAACGGAGCCGAAATTCATTCCCGAAAATGCCGTTGAAATCAATCTTCCCGACAACGCACATTTCAGCGTGCGAATGATTGACTGCGTCGGATACATCGTGCCGAGCTCGCTCGGATATATTGAAAACGATCAGCCGCGTATGGTCAAAACACCGTGGTTTGATAAAGAAATCCCGTTCAATATGGCGGCGGAAATCGGAACACAAAAGGTCATAACGGAGCATTCGACAATCGGTCTCGTTATCACAACGGACGGCTCAATAAGTGACATTCCGCGCGACGAATATGCCGAGGCCGAGGAAAGAGTTGTCGGAGAGCTTAAGGAGCTTAACAAGCCTTTCATTGTTCTTCTAAACAGCACGGAGCCGGACAGCGATAATGTCAGAAAGATGGGTGCAGACCTCTCTTCAAAGTACAACGTTCCTGTTATGCCGGTAAACTGTCTTGAACTTGACGAAGAAAAAATCAAGGCAATATTGGCTCAGATTCTCTTTGAGTTCCCGATTCAGGAGGTCTGTGTTGAGCTTCCCGGCTGGGTAACTTCACTCGAAAAGAACCATTGGCTCAAGCGCGATATTTTCGACAGCATTAAAAAGGAAGCTTCCTCGCTCAGCCGTATTCGCGATGTTAATGCATTTTCGGCTTCGCTCAACCGCTGTAAATACATCGGAAAGGCTTTGATGAACAGTCTTGACCTTTCGGAGGGAAGCGCGGTTGTCACGGCAACGGTAGACAACACAATGTTTTATAAAATCCTTGCCGAAAAGACGAAGCTGAATATAGAGAACGAGGAAGACCTTATGAGCTGTATCGGCGAACTTGCCGAAACCAAAAAAGCTTACGACAGAATCAAAAATGCACTTGACGAGGTTGAGGCAACAGGCTACGGAATTGTGATGCCCACAATGGAAGAACTGCACCTTGAAGAACCCGAAATCATGAAACAGGGCGGAAAATACGGCGTCAGACTCAAGGCTTCCGCTCCGTCGATACACATGATGAAGGTCAACACAAACACCGAGGTCGCTCCGCTCGTCGGCAGCGAATCACAGTCCGAGGATCTTGTTATGTACCTGCTCAAGGAGTTTGAGGAAAACCCGACACAGATTTGGGAGTCAAACATTTTCGGCAAATCACTTCATGAGCTTGTGAACGAGGGACTGCACAACAAACTGTTCAGAATGCCGACCGATGCGAGAATGAAGCTTCAGGAGACCCTCGAAAAAGTCATAAATGAGGGCTGCAGCGGATTAATTTGTATAATCCTGTAAATTCACTTTTTGTATAATCCTGTAAATTCACTTTTTTAATTGACATTCAGCGAATTAGTAGTATAATAATTTTTCGGACAAAACAATGCATTTGTTAAGATTGCAAAGGAAGTAGATACAATGAATTTTGATGTGTTGAAAATTCTGTTTTATCTGGCAATTATTTTGCTTGCCACCAAGGGCATGGGAATCCTATCCAGAATGTGCGGATTGCCCCAGGTAGTCGGAATGGTTATCGCAGGACTTCTTATCGGACCTGCAATATTCAGTCAGATAAACGGTATACCGTTCAACGGAATTATAAATCCTACGCAAGAGGAAATGGACGTTCTGAAAACATTTTCGCAAATCGGAGTTGTGCTGATCCTCTTTTCGAGCGGACTTGAAACCGACACAAAGGAGCTTCGCAAAAGTGGATTTGCCGCAACGATGGTTGCGACGATGGGCGTTATCGTTCCAATCGCTCTCGGAACGGTTGTAACAGCACTTTTCATGGGCGGAATCGAAACGCTCAAGGATCATGATACACTTATGAACGCGCTGTTTGTCGGCTGTATTCTTGCTGCCACCAGCGTCGGAATTACGGTCGAAACCCTGCGTGAGCTCGGTAAGCTGAAAACAAAAGTCGGCACAACGATACTCAGCGCCGCAATCATTGACGATGTTCTCGGTATTGTCGCGCTGAGCCTTATAACCAGCCTTGACGGTGACGGAAGCGTCGGTATGACTTTGCTCAAGTCTCTCGGCTTTTTTGCCGTCGGAATCGGTCTCGGCTTCCCGTTGAAGTATCTTTTTGTGTGGATTTGCAAGCGTTATCCACACAGCCGCAGAACAAGCATTTTTGCTCTTGCGGTTTGCTTCATTTACGCCTACGCCGCCGAAACATTCTTCGGAATTGCAGCAATTACAGGCGCATTTCTTGCAGGAATTATGCTCAGCGGACTTAAAGACACCGACTTTGTTGATAAAAAAGTACTTACAAACGGTTATATGATTTTCTCGCCGATCTTCTTTGCATATATCGGAATAAGCGCGGATTTCAGCTCGTTTAAGCCCTCTGACCTTTTGTTCGGACTTGTGTTCGTTGCAGTCGGAATAATCGGCAAAATCGTCGGCTGCGGCTCCGTCGCAAGACTCTGCCGCTACAACACGAGGGATTCGGCAACGATCGGTTTCGGAATGATCGCGCGCGGCGAGGTTGCACTTGCCGTCTACACGACAGGTCACAGCCTGATAAGAGACAGCGGCGGAATCAACCCATTGATTGCAACAATTATGCTTATCGTTATTTCTTCGATCCTCTGCCCCGTTCTTCTCAAACTTGTTTTCGGAAACCATAAACACGAGGAATCTCACCCGACAACGCTTCACAATGTCGACACTCAATCGCTTGAGGGCGGGTTCTGATATAACAGAAAAAGCACGGCTTACAGATAACCTGCAAGCCGTGCTTTTTTAGTTTACTTTTCCGATTATAAACCTGTCCTTTGCTCCTGTGTTTGAGAGCCTGACGGCGTGACCGCCGTCAAAAAGGCTGTCGATACGAATATAAATCTCATCACCCTTTTTAAGGTCGACAACAGTAGTAAAATACTCGGTTTTTCCGGGCATAAGGTTTGAAATATGCTGTCCTGTTTTTATCTCCGAGGCTTCGGTTCCGATATAAACGGCAGGGTCGGCATAAATCGGTGCAACGCCCGTGTTTTTAACTCCGACACGGATACATGCCTTTCCGAAAAATTTTCTTACCGTTACGCTTGTAACCGTGAAATCATAACCGAGCGATGCCGACGCATTTTTCGCAACGTTGATTTCGTCCTGCGAAAGTCCGCCGTTAAAGGCAGTCTGCATCATAAGCCACGAGCAATGGGTTTTCTTTACGCACTCGTCAAACGGCTGATAGTCGTCCGTGACAGCATTTTTCAGGAAGTTTTCCTGACCTTCTGGACGAAATTCGCCGCCGATTGCCTGTGATTTCCACACACCCGTTTGAAGTGACTTTTTCATCTTGGTGTAAAAATAATAATTTTTACTGTCGTTCAAGGTCTCAAAAGTAAATGAATCATCGTGAAAACCTATTTTACCGTTTCCCGTGCCGGGAGTTCCGGGATAACGCGTAAGAATTTTGGTTTGCTTAAAGCTTCTTTCAAAGGCACGTATAACCTGCTTTTTCTGCTTGTCGGAAGCCATTGCCTGTTTAATCGAAGTGCAGACGTGCCACTCTCCCCAATGACCTATAAGCCCTGTTGTTATATACGCGATTCTTCCGTCACCGTCATATTCATCGGCAAGCTTTCCGACAAACTCAACAAGAAAATCAATAAGCCGCTGATCGCTGTAATCGGGACTGACTCCTCCGCCGTATTCATCATAAGGATATTTTTTAACACCCATATCCCATATAAACCGAGGAACAGCTTTTTCACCGATTTCAGAGCTTGGATAATCAAGGAAAACACGAAATACCGCCTGATGTCCGCGTGATGAAATCTTCTCCAGATACGGTTCAAGGCCCTCTTTTATTTTGTATTCTCCGCTGTCGTCAACAAGAGCCGACATAGGCACATATAACCATTCCATACTGTACGGAACCGACTCGTCGGCGCCGTTCTCGCTGTAAAACGGAATAAAGCCTTTCATCGGGTTTCCGTAAGCCGTTTCATATTTAATTTCCGTCGCAATAAAGCCGGGATAATTCCCGAAAAGCAAAACAACAGCGAGTATCAAAATATTAAGTCTGATTAGAATTTTAAGTAAAAATCTCATAGCATCCTCCTTTTTTCATATCATAGCTTTTTTTATAAATAAAGTCAAGGAGCTGTAAAAAATTTATTCTTCTTACAGCCCCCTGTTTCACATATATCTGACTTTATAATGCCTGAGCCAATAATCAAACTGAATAAAGTATGCAATAGTTTGCGGAGTAGTCATAAGCTGACCGTACCACGGCTGGCTCTTGTTTTCTTTAAGAAGTTCCTGCAGCTTTTCTTTTTTTATGAAATCAAAAAGCGGTGATGTTCCGTCGTCGATTATACTTTGCAGACGCTTTGATACGGCAGCCAAATAATTCGGATTATGTGTTTTCGGATAGGGACTCTTCTTTCGCCACAGAACCTCGTCGGGCAAATATCCTTTCATTGCTTCGCGCAAAAGTCCCTTTTCATATCCGTTATGGTCTTTCATCTCCCACGGAACATTATAGAGATATTCAACTATCCTGTGGTCGCAGAACGGAACCCTAACCTCAAGCGAGGAATACATACTCATTCTATCCTTGCGGTCAAGCAGGGTCTGCATAAACCAGTCAAGATTCAGCTTCATCATCTGTGCCGTTTTGCTGTCGTCCTCGTTCATACTGTCCCTGAGCGGTGCAGAATCGGCTGTCAGCTTATACCGAGAATAAACATACTCATCGACGTCAATTCTCTCCATAAATTCATCCTTGATAAATGAGGTTCTGTAAGCAGTTGACTGAGCCCACGGAAAACCCTCAGCCGAGCGAATCGTCTTATCCCTGTACCACGGGTAGCCGCCGAAAATCTCATCGGCACATTCGCCCGAAAGTGCGACCGTTCCCTCCTGCTTAATCGCTCGGCAAAGCAAAAGCATCGAGGAATCGACATCAGCCATACCGGGCAAATCACGCGCATCCACGGCGGCATACAGAGCTTCAACGAGCTCATCGGTATCAATGATTATCCAATGGTGCTCTCCGCCGAGGTAATCCGCCATTGTTCGGATAAAGTGCGGATCGGAATTAGGCTGAAATTTTGATTTCTTAAAATACTTTTCATTATCAACGTAGTCAACCGAAAAGGTGTGCAATACCTCTCCCCTTTTGCGGAACTCTTCGTTTGTGACCGAAGAAATGAGACTTGAATCCAGCCCGCCCGAAAGAAACGTACACAGCGGCACATCAGAAACAAGCTGTCTTTTTATTGAGTCTGTTACAAGGTACCGCACCTTTTCAACAGTCTGCTCAAAGCTGTCCTCGTGCTCATTAGCTTCAACGTTCCAATATCGGTGTATAGTCATTCCCGTGCTGTCATAAATTGCGTAATGTGCCGGCCTTATTTCGCTGATATTCTTGAAAACTCCGCACCCCGGTGTTCTTCCCGGACCGATAAGCATAATTTCGCAAAGCGACCTCAAATCCATCTGAGCTTCAATTTCCGGGTGCTCAAGCAACGATTTGATTTCCGACGCAAACACAAAACCGCTCTTGCAAATTGAATAAAACAGCGGCTTTACACCCATTCTGTCCCTTGCAACAAACAGCTTTTTGCTGCCGTGCTCCCAAACGGCAAAGGAGAAAATTCCGTTAAAATATTCAACGCATTTTTCCCTGTATTCGCAATAGGCTTTCAGCACTACCTCGGTGTCCGAATGACTGAAGAAATTATAGCCGCGGCTCTCCAGGTTGTTTCTTATTTCGTCCGTATTGTAGAGCTCACCGTTGTAGCAAATAGTGAACACGTCCCCTGCAACGGCATAGGTCATCGGCTGTTTGCCCTTTTCGATATCCACAACCGCAAGCCGCCTGTGCATCAGAACGGCATCCGACGAAAAATACTCTCCGTGCTGGTCGGGACCTCTCGAATAGAGCTTGTTCTGCATATTGTAAAAATAGCTTTCATAGTCTTTTAAGTCCCTTGAAAAAGAGACCTGTCCGCATATTCCGCACATAACGAATCACCTCATTCTCTTTCCCTTATATTTCTCCCTTGTTGCAATTCCGCCCCTAATATGACGCTGTGCTTTGTTTATATCAAGTATTTCCCTGACCTCCCTGGATAATCCGGGATCAATTTCCTCAAGTTTTCGGGTGACATCCGTATGTACTGTTGATTTTGATATTCCGAACACCTTTGCGGCGGCTCTGACAGTCGATTTATTTTTAACGATGTATTCGCCGAGTTCAACCGAACGAATCCGAGCTATCTCATTCAAAAGAAAAACCTCCCGAATTTACATATCAATAATTGATATGTCCGGGAGGTTAAAAATATGTCTTAAATCATTTCGATATCGTACGGAGTTGTCTGATATACGAAATAGTTGAGCCAGTTTGAAAACAGAAGATTAGCGTGCGATCTCCATGTAATAAGCGGCTCTTTCGTCGGATCATCGTTCGGAAAATAGTTCTTCGGAATGTCAATATCAAGACCCTTTTCAAGATCTCTCAGATATTCATTTTTGAGGGTGTCTCGGTCGTATTCCGAATGTCCCGTGACAAAAATCTGTCTGCCCTTGTTCGTCGAAACGGCATAAACTCCGGTTTCGGGCGAAGAAGCAAGAATCTTTAAGCCCTTGGTTTTCTTTATGTCCTCCGTGAGCACGGTCGTGTGTCTCGACTGCGGAACCATAAAGGTATCATCAAAGCCACGGAACAGAATGGACTTTTTGTAATCAACCCTGTGCGGAAAAACGCCGAATATCTTTTTGTCAAGCTCATGCTTCTTTATGCCGAAGTGGTAATAAAGTCCGGCCTGAGCACCCCAGCAAATATGAAATGTACTCGTTACATGAGTCTTGCTCCATTCCATAATCTTGCAAAGCTCGTCCCAGTACTCAACGTCCTCAAAAGCAAGGTGTTCAACGGGTGCACCGGTTATCACCATACCGTCGTATTTGTTATCCTTGATCTCATCGAATGTCTTATAAAAGGCAAGAAGATGACCCTCGGACGTATTCTTCGACTTGTGCGATGTTGTGTACATCATTTCAAGCTCAACCTGAAGCGGTGTGTTGCCGAGAAGTCTTGCGAACTGGGTTTCGGTTTCAATTTTTTTCGGCATCAAATTGAGCAAAAGAATTTTCAACGGACGTATATCCTGCTTGACGGCTCTTTTTTCGGTCATAACAAAGATGTTCTCGTTGTGAAGAACCTTGACGGCAGGCAGTCCGTTAGGTATTTTAATTGGCATTTAAATCACTCTTTTAATTATACTTTATCAAGCGCCTGAGCTATATCCTCAATCAGATCAAGCGAATTTTCAAGTCCGCAGGAGAAACGGACAAGATTTGCGGGAACTCCCGCCGCCGCAAGCTCAGCGTCGTTCATCTGACGATGCGTTGCGCTTGCAGGATGCAGACAGCAGGTTCTTGCGTCCGCAACATGAGTTTCAATAGCGGCTACCTTGAGGTTTTTCATAAACTTCTCGGCAGCCTTTCTGCCGCCCTTTATACCGAAGCTGACAACACCACATGAGCCGTTCGGAAGATACTTCTTCGCGAGCTCGTAATACTTGTTGCCCTCAAGCGACGGATAATTGACCCACTCGATTTTGTCGTGTGAATCAAGAAATTTGGCGACTGCAAGTCCGTTTTCACAATGTCTTGCCATTCTGACGTGCAGGCTTTCAAGACCCAGATTGAGAATAAACGCATTCTGAGGTGACTGAATTGAGCCAAAGTCTCTCATAAGCTGAGCTGTTGCCTTTGTTATAAAAGCGCCCTCCTTGCCGAAGCGCTCAGCGTAAACGATGCCGTGGTAGCTTTCGTCCGGAGTGCAAAGTCCGGGGAACTTGTCGGCGTGAGCCATCCAATCAAATTTACCCGAATCGACGATGCATCCGCCGACGCCTGCGCCGTGACCGTCCATATACTTGGTCGTCGAGTGGGTAACAATATCCGCGCCCCACTCAAACGGACGGCAGTTTATCGGAGTAGCAAATGTGTTGTCAACAATAAGAGGAACACCGTGGGCATGAGCTGCGTTTGCGAATCTTTCAATGTCAAAAACGGTCAATGCAGGATTTGCAATTGTCTCGCCGAAAACAAGCTTAGTGTTCGGCTTGAATGCCGCTTCGAGCTCCTCGTCCGTGCAGTCGGGCTCAACAAATGTAAAGTCGATACCCATTTTCTTCATCGTGACGGCAAAAAGATTATATGTTCCACCGTATATCATTGAAGAAGCGACCACATGATCGCCGCAGTTTGCAATATTGAACACAGCATAGAAAGAAGCCGCCTGTCCCGAAGAAGTAAGCATAGCAGCCGAACCGCCCTCAAGCTCACAAATCTTCTTGGCAACCATATCGTTGGTGGGATTCTGAAGTCTTGTGTAGAAATATCCCTCAGCCTCCAAATCGAAAAGCTTGCCCATATCCTCGCTCGTGTTGTATTTATAAGTCGTGCTCTGGATTATCGGAATCTGCCGCGGTTCACCGTTTCCGGGAGTATAACCGCCCTGAACGCATTTTGTTTCAATTCTTTTGTCTGCCATATTTCGTCCTCTTTTCTTTATTGCTTCGCCGTTTGGAGCACGGCGCTGTATTCGTTATAAAGCTTTTCGGCGAGAGCATCAACTCCGTAGTTTTCAATCGCCGAAATCTTGTTTTTTTCAAGTATCGATTTATTATCTTTGTTAAACGCCGCTTCCTCAAGTGACCTTGCAAGGTCGGATGCGTCACCGTTTTTGAACCAGAAGAAATCCATTTTTTCCCTTGCGTGACAGGTTATGCCCTCGCAGTCCGAGGAAACAACACACCTCTCGCAGTACGCCGCTTCAATGACGGCATTGCAAAAGCCCTCGCTTCTCGACGCCTGAACATATACGTCGCCGAGTCGGTAATAGGTTGCGATATCCTGCCGCGGCGGCAGAATTTTTATCCATTCGGGAAATCCGCCGAGCTGTTCGGTAATCTGTCGGGTTATTTTCTCAACATTCGATGAAACCGATATCGCAAGGCACGCATCAAATTTTTCGCGCAGATTCTTAACCGCTTCACAGGCAAGGTCAATGCCTTTAAGCGTGTAATCATAACCCATCATAAAATAAAGAACACAGTTTTCGGAAAAGCCGATTTCCGTCTTTTTAATCACATCGTAATCATCAAGCCGAGGGAAATAAACCGCGTTGTTAATAACGGTCTTTCTTTGAGCATCAATGTTGTAAAATGCTTCGTCAGACAAAGCGTCCGATGCGGATATAACGCTCCACTTGCGGTAGCAAAGGTCTGCGGCAATTTTTTTGATTCCGCCCCATTTGCCGAAGCTTGTGCAGTAATGCTTGATTTTCTTAACGCCGAGACCGATACAGGCAATGTTCACGGCGAAATCCGTTTTCAAATCAGTAAATCGTGTATGAACAATGTCAAGCCGATTTTTTTTGACGACGCGTCGAATATCAAGAATTTTTTTTATAAAGCCGTCAGAATAAACAGCCGTTTTTGATTCACGGCTGAAATCGTCGTACCATAGATCTCTCCGCGGCAGGATCCTCTGCGGAAAAGCATACACCATCAGATCATCCGCGCCGAAACACTTTCGGCTCAGATATTCGTATGATTCGATTACGTTTCCTTTGTATTTTGCTGCGTAGTCGCACAACTCAAGCACTCTCATATTAAAGGCTTTCCTTTAAACAATTTTTCTGAGAAATTCAAGTCCCTTCGGCACAGCCGTAAGCGGACTTTCCTGTCCCTCATATTCAAGCGTAATCCAGCCGTCATAGCCGGACTTTTTGATTATATCAACACACTCCTTGACCGGAACAATACCGTCGCCGAGCACCGAACCGCAAAGATGGTTGCCGTCTCTCGTGTCAAAATATCCGTCGGGTGTCGGCACGCTTTTGTCTGCAAAATAAAAGTCCTTGACGTGGGCATAAACAATATGCTTAACACCGACCTTGACGGCATCAAGCGGAGCCTCGTCGGCACAAAGGAAATTTCCTATATCGACAAGCCAGCCGAAGTTATCGTCGCCGACTGCGTTCATCAGCGCCTCTACCCTGTCGCTCTGCTGACAGAAGAAGCCGTGATTTTCAACGCTTGTCTTTATTTCCTTTGTCTTTGCGTACTCCGTTACCGCCTTGCAGCCCTTAGCAAGAGTCGGAAGATATTTTTCAAATCCGCTTTTTGCAAATCTTTCGGCTTCGGGACCGCTCGTTGCGTCGTGGCGCATAACCTTGACGCCGAGAATCTCGGCAATATCCACCTCGCCCTTGAGCCTTTCAATTTCCGAATCAACATCTTTATTAACAAAGTCGGCACCAACGGCGTAGTTGGTAATTTCAACACCGACATCATCTGCATATTTTCTGAGCTTTTTTGCATAGTCGGTTTTATTCTCGCTACCCGGATTGATTTCGGCAAACTCAATGCCGTCAAAGCCCATCTCTTTGGCAAGATCAATTCTTTCAAAGTCGCTGTTTCCGAGCTGAGAATAGCTGTAACTGCTGACAGAAATTTTCATAATTAAGCACCCATCTTTTCGTTAAGAAATTCAACAGCCTTTCTGATATCTCTTTCGGGGTCGTCGCCGACCTCTCTTTCGATTGTAAGGAAGCCCTTGTATCCGATATCTTCAAGAGCCTTGAGATACTCGTCCCAATTAACACTTCCCTCGCCGAGCGGCACCTCGATAAAGCTGTCGCTTGTGACAATATGTGATTCAACCATTCCGTAGATTATGTCGGGATCAACGTAGAAATTCTGCTTTCCGTCCTTGGCATGGGTGTGAACGATATAATCTTTCAAATTATGTACAGCCTTAGCCGGATCATCTCCCGTAACCATAACAAGGTTCGCCGGGTCAAGGTTTACACCGACACCCTTTGAGCCGAGAGAATCAAGAAATCCTTTCAGCGTCGCAGAGGTTTCGGGACCCGTTTCGATTGCAAAATGTGCGCCCAGCTCGTCCGCATAACGCGAAAGCTCAAAGCAAGCTTCCTGCATAATCTTGAATCTGTCCGCATTTTTATCCTGAGGAACAACACCGATATGAGTTGTAACAACGTCGGTTCCGAGCTCCTTTGCAAGTTCAAGAATCCTTTTGGATTTTTCAATCTTCCACGGATTATTATCTTTGATTGCAAATCCGCCTCCGCCGAGGTCACCGCAAAGGGCGGAAATTACGAGTCCGTTGTCCGCAACAAGGTTACGAAAATCAGCACGCTTTTCGGCTGTTAGATTTTCGGGAGCCATATCTCCGCTTGTTGAATAGACCTGAATGCCGTTTGCACCTACCTCAGCCGCTTTTTCTACGGCAGACCTTATATCAACCCTAAAGCTGTCAATAATAACACCGATGGGAAATCTGAACATTGATACTCCTCCTGTTAAAATAATCAGCATAAACTTAAATAGATTATACATTTTTATCCTCAATAAATCAACAATTTAAAAGATATTTTTAAAATAAAATTTGATATATTTTTTAAAAAAAGGCTTGACATTTCCCTTTCTTTGCGGTATTATATTCAAGCGTCAAATGCGCGGTATGATTCATTAGCTCAGTTGGCAGAGCACTTGACTTTTAATCAAGGTGTCCGGGGTTCGAATCCCCGATGAGTCACCAGAAAAACGGCAGACTTTAATCGGTCTGCCGTTTTTCTTTTTATGTATTGATTTATCTTCAAAATAATTATAAAATATAAGCATCAAACTACGGAGGAAAGCAATGACCGACGACGAACTTCTCTATGCTGTGCTTGACGATAAAATCAGAGAATGTGAAAACAGCAATTACATATCAAACACAAACTTTCTCGATTTTTATCAACAGAGCAAAGCTATTCCCTTTTTAAACAAAAAACACGTCAAATACGTTCTTTACGGCGGATTCGACGACAGCGAACGCAAGACAGCTATATTTCTCCCCGACTATGCCGACGAGGACTTTATCAAAAACACGGACGATTCTCCGATCGTGCCCGTCAGAATCGACAAGGACGGATTTTCGACTCTCGGTCACCGTGACTATCTCGGCGCAATAATGGGTCTCGGTATTCGCCGTGAGATGCTCGGCGATATCATCACCGACGATAAGGGCTGTACCATTGTCGCCGTGCGGAGCGTTGCCGCGTATCTTTGCGAGAACCTCACCTCGGCAGGACGCGGAACAGTACACACGAAAATCATCGACAGCTTCAAACTCGCCGACAGAACCGAAAACTTTGAATTAAAGAAAGGCTTTGTCAGCTCGATGCGCTGTGACAGCGTTGTTTCAGCCTGCTTCTCGCTTTCGCGAAGTGATGCGGTCCGTCATATTACCTGCGGAGATATTTATATAAACGGAATACAGGTTCTCAAGCCAGATTCAAAGGTCGCTTTCGGCTCAAAGGTCGTGCTGCGCGGCAAGGGAAAAATACTCATAGTCTCCGACGACGGCATAACCAAGAAAGGTCGGCAGTCCTTTACCGTAAAAAAAATTTGTAAGCCATTGAAACAACAGCAATCATACGATATAATCAAAGCAAAGGAGACGATATTATGTTAAATTTCGGACACAGAGGTTTCAGCGGCAAATACCCCGAAAATACAATGCTCGCTTTCAAAAAAGCTGTAGAAGCGGGAGCGGACGGAATTGAGCTTGACGTCCATTTTTCAAAAGACGGTGAGCTTGTTATCATTCACGACGAAAGAATTGACAGAACCTGCGACGCAACGGGTCTTGTCCGCGACTACACGCTTGCTGAGCTGAAAAGCTTTGACGCTTCGGCAGGCTTCAAGGGCGTTTACGGAGTGAACCGTATTCCGACTCTCAGGGAATATTTTGAATTTGTGAAGCCCATCGACGGCTTCATTACAAACATTGAGCTTAAAACGGGCGTTTTTGAATATCCCGGAATTGAAAAAGCCGTCAATGATATGATTGTTCAATTCGGTCTTGAGGACAGAATCATTATTTCAAGCTTCAATCATTACAGCGTTATGAGATTCAAGGAAATAAATCCGAAAATTAAATGCGGTTTTCTTGAGGAAAGCTGGATTCTCGACTTCGGAAAATACACCAAATCGCACGGAATCGAATGTATCCACCCGATGCATTGGACTCTGACGGAGGAAACCGTAGCAGAAATGAAGCAGAACGGAATCCAAATAAACACCTGGACGGTCAACGATGAAGCTTCCGTCGAGCGTCTTTATTCGCTCGGTATTGACAGCGTAATCGGAAACTATCCCGATATGGCGAAAAAAGTCATAGATTCGCATAAATAATACTTGATTTTATCATACATTGAGTGTATTATGATAAAGGCTTTAATGCTAAAAATTAACAGAAGGTGTTTAAATGTTTACAGGCAAACCTGAGGAATACAGAGGCGTTTATGCGCTCCTCCTCACCCCGTTTAATGAAGACAAATCAATCAATTACGATACTTATGCAAAATATGTTGAGTGGCAGGCGGCAAGAGGTGCCCATCACCTTTTCTCGGTATGCGGAAGCTCCGAGATGACATTTCTCACGCTTGAGGAAAGGATCAAGTGTGCCGAAACAGCCGTTAAGCACGCAAACGGTGTCGAAATCGTTGCAACAGCCAACCTTGAACCGACCTGGAAAGAGCAGATTGAAGAGGTTAAGCGCATGGAGCAGACAGGCGTTGACGGTCTTGTTTTTGTAACGCGCGGCTACGGCAACTGCGACAAGAGAATTGTTGAGAATCTTTCCGAGCTTTCGGAATACACATCACTTCCGGTAATTCTTTATGAGTTTCCCGGCTTTGAGCATTGCCACATGTCGGGCAAAGCTTACGGCGAGCTTGTTAAAACAGGCAAGTTCCACGGAATCAAGGACACAACCTGCACAATGGACGGCATCAAGGATAAAATCGCATATCAGGGTGATTCCGCTGTTCTTCAGGCAAACATTCCTCTTCTTCTCGACGCTTATGACGCAGGCGCAAGAGGTGTCTGTGCAACTCCGACGTCCTGCGGCGTAAATCTCTTCCGCAAGATGTACGACGAGTATTTCGTTGAGAAAGACCTCAAGAAGGCACGCGAGACCTACAACGAGATCATTCTTCTTGACTGCGCTATCGACGGCGGCTTCAACGCAAGTGCAAAATACCTTGTTCAGCTTCAGGGTATTCCGTTCACGACCGTTACAAGAGCCGGTGCTTCAATTAACGAGCCAAGAACAAGAAGCATCCAGTCCTTCTTTGAGTACGCAAAAGCACACGATCTTCTGTAATTGAATATACAGCAAAGCTCACAGGGTGTCCTGTGAGCTTTATTTTTTCAGCAGTCTTTCTCTTTGCTTGTAATCGGGAAGATACCGTTCAATCAGACTGTAAAATTCCCTGCTGTGATTGTGGTGAACCATGTGAGCCAGCTCATGGACAACCACATATTCGACGGCTTCAATCGGGTACTGCATAAGGATATACGAAAAGCAAATATTATTCTTACCGCTGCACGAACCAAATCTTTTCTGCGCGGAAGTAATCTTAACGCTTTTGTAGCTGACGTTCATAAGCTCGGCATAACGGCTTGTGAGTTCGGGCAAAATTTGCTTTGCCTTCTCTTTCAAAGCTTTGATTTCTTCTTCGGAAAGCTCGTGCCTGTTTTTTGCCCTTTCAAGCTGCTCGGCGGTGTGTTTTTCTATCCAGTCGCTGTGCTTTTCGACGATCTTCCGAATCTTTCTTTCGGAAAATCTCTGCGGCGCACGAACTATCAGCTCGCCTTTTTCGTTTATCTGCAACGCAACCGTTTTTCTCTTTGATCTTATAATTTCATACTCCATCTAACCACCCGATAAAGATTATAAACTCAATGTTTTTGTGTGTCAATCATCGAATTGCTTTTCACAAAAGTTTATGATATAATTCTATCCAGTTTAATAAGGAAGTGAAACCATGAAAACAGAAAAGCTCTATGACCTTTACAGTCACCTTTACGATTTTTCGGCAACCGTTATTGATTGCAGAAAAAACTCCGACAAATATGAAATAATACTCGACAAAACTGCCTTTTTCCCTGAGGGCGGCGGACAGCTTGCCGACACAGGCAATATCGCAAGTGCAAACATAACAGATGTACAAATAAATAACGGCATTATAACTCATTATTCCGACTCCCCTGTTGATGTCGGAACCACGGTTGAATGTCAAATTGATGCGCCGAAGCGTTTTAGGCGTATGCAGAACCATTCGGGAGAGCACATTGTGTCAGGAATAGTTCACAATCTTTTCGGTTACGATAATGTCGGATTTCATCTCGGCGACGACGTGACAATCGACTTCAACGGAGAGCTGAGCGACGAACAGCTTACAAAAGTGGAAAAGCTTGCAAATGAAGCAATTTATAAAAATGTTCGATTTATATGCGAGTATCCCGACGAAGAGACCCTAAAGACGCTTAACTATCGAAGCAAGCTTGAGCTGACGGAGGACGTCAGAATCGTTACGATAGAGGGCTATGACGTGTGTGCCTGCTGTGCGCCCCACGTTAAAACAAGCGGTGAAATCGGTATTATTAAGATTCTTGATCACCACCGTCACCGCGGCGGCATCAGAATACACCTTCTCTGCGGATTCGACGCTCTTGAGGACTACGGTACAAAGTACCGCAATCTTTATGCCGTGGCAAACGCTCTTTGTTCAAAGCAGAACGAAACGGCACAGGCGTTTGAAAAATATACCGCGGAGCACAACGAGCTGAAGGCGGAAATCGCCGCTCTCAAAAGAGAGCTGACGAAACTGAAAGCTGCTTCGCTCAACAGCACGGATGACTGTGTACTCATTTTTGAAAACGATTTGCCGATGAACGACCTGCGGTGCCTTGTTCTCAAGGGTGCGGAAAAAGCAGAAAAGCTTTGCGCCGGTTTTTCGGGAAATGACAATTCCGGATACAATTTTGCTGTGGCTTCACAAAAACTTGATTTAAGGAATTATTCAAAGGATATTACGTCAGCGCTGAACGGCAAAGGCGGCGGCTCGTCCGAGCTTATACAGGGCAGCGTTAAAGCCGCTAAACAGGATATAGAAGATTATTTCAAGAACAACTTTTAAAAGGAGCAATTATGAATATATGTGTTTACGGTGCTTCGAGCACGACCATTGACAACAGCTTTATTGAAGCCGGTGAAAGGCTCGGCGAGGAAATGGCAAAAAGAAATATGGGGCTTGTTTTCGGCGGAGGTGCAAGCGGACTCATGGGAGCTGTAGCGCGCGGAGAACATCGCTTCAGCGGTCGGATAATCGGAATTGCGCCCTCTTTTTTCAATGTTGACGGCGTTCTTTATGAACATTGCACCGACTTTATCTGCCCGGAAAATATGCGTGAGAGAAAGAAGATGATGGAAGAGCATTCCGACGCATTCATTGTTACACCGGGCGGAATCGGAACATTTGATGAATTTTTTGAGATACTTACGCTCAAACAGCTCGGCAGACACAATAAGCCCGTCGCAATACTTAACACAAACGGTTATTACGATTCACTTAAGCAGTTCATTCAAAACGGAATTGACAAGCACTTTATGAACGAAGAGTGTAAAAAGCTTTTCTTCATCTCCGATTCGCCCGAAAAAATACTCAACTACATTGTAAATTATAACCCGGGAGAAACGCCCGTTTCTCGATTCAAGGACATTAAATAACAACAAAAGACGGAAGTCAGATAACACAATCTGATTTCCGTCTTGATTTTATTCTGCACCGTTTTCTTCGGCTTCTTTCACTTCATCAACAGCAGGCATTGTTTTGGGCTCTTCAACGTCCTCACAAAGCGTGCCGTCCATAAGCTTATTGAACTTGTCTCCGTCAATCTTCTCGTACTTGATAAGATACTGAGCCAGCTCATGGAGCTTGTCAATATGATCGCTGAGAATCTTCTCGGTGCGGTCATATCCGTTGTGAATAATCGAGCTGATTTCCTCGTCAATCTCCTGTGCAAAAGCTTCGGAATAGTCCTTGGCGTGGCCATAATCCCTGCCGAGGAAGACCTCGCCGCTTCCCGACGAATAAGAAACAGGTCCGATTCTGTCACTCATACCGTATTCGGTAACCATGCTCTTGGCAAGCTTGGTTGCTCTTTCAATATCGTTCGATGCGCCGGTTGAAATGTCGCCGAGTACAAGCTTTTCTGCAACGCGTCCGCCGAGCAGAACAACGATATCATCAAGCATACCGTTCTTTGTCTTGTAGGACTTATCCTCGGTCGGTACGGACATTGTATAACCGCCAGCCGAGCCTCTCGGAATAATCGAAACCTGACGAACAGGATCCTGCGATTCGAGGTAGTAGGTCGAGATTGCGTGACCTGCTTCGTGGTAAGCTGTAAGCTTCTTTTCCTTATCGCTCATCTTGTGTGATTTCTTTTCCGTTCCGACTATTACCTTAACAGTGGCTTCCTCAATTTCAGCCATAGTTATAGCTTTCTTGTTTCTTCTTGCGGCAAGCAGAGCAGCCTCGTTAAGGAGGTTTTCAAGATCTGCGCCGACAAAGCCGACCGTCGAATTTGCTATTACGCCGAGGTCAACGTCGGGAGCCAGCGGCTTGTTCTTGGAATGAACTCTGAGAATCGCCTCTCTGCCCTTTGTATCGGGATATCCGACCCTGACCTGACGGTCAAAACGACCCGGTCTGAGAAGTGCGGGGTCAAGAATGTCGGGTCTGTTTGTTGCGGCAATGACGATAACGCCCTGATTCTTTTCAAAGCCGTCCATCTCAACAAGAAGCTGATTAAGCGTCTGCTCTCTTTCGTCGTGTCCGCCGCCCATTCCTGCGCCTCTGTGACGTCCGACGGCATCAATTTCATCAATGAAGATAACCGACGGAGCTTCTTTTTTCGCCTGGTCAAAGAGGTCTCTGACACGCGAAGCACCGACGCCGACATACATTTCAACAAAGTCGGAACCCGAAATTGAGAAGAACGGAACATCCGCTTCGCCTGCAACAGCTCTCGCAAGAAGGGTTTTACCTGTACCCGGAGGGCCTACAAGCAATACGCCCTTAGGTATTCTTGCACCGAGGGTGCTGAACTTCTCGGGACTCTTCAGGAAGTCAACCATTTCGCTGAGCTCTTCCTTTTCCTCGTCCGCGCCTGCAACCTGCTCAAATGTCGTCTTTTCCTTTTGGTCTCTGGGCTTCTTGGCATTTATTTTGCCGAAATTTAGCGTCTTGTTCATATCGCCGCCCATGGTGTTCATTCTTCGCATCATGATAACAAGAAGCACCACAAGAAGCACGCCCATAATTATCGTCGGCAAAAGATTCAGGAACCATGATGACGATGAGCCCGAAATCAGCTCATACTTTATCATATCATCGTCGCTTTTGGCATTTTTGTTATGCTCACGCACAAGGTCGTTGACGTCGTTGATAAAAACATTGACATTCGGCACCTTGTACTGCCACTTTGTGTCGTCGCCCTTGAGCTTGAATTTCAAAGCGCCGCTGGTCAGATTGAGCGAAAACTCGCTGACCTGATCCTTATCAAAATATTGAACGATCTGATAATACTTTGCTTCGCTCGATTTATTGCCCGACTGCTGTGAAGCAACCGCAATAGCGACAATCATCATAATCGGAATAAGAATATACGGCAGAATCGTAAAAATCCTGTTCCGTTTGGGACTGTTGTTTTTGTTCGGACTGTTGTTCAAATAATTTCACTCCCTGTCAGTCTGCGTAAATTTCAGGTTTAAGAACACCGATGTACGGAAGATTTCTGTACTTTTCGGCGTAGTCAAGACCGTATCCGACAACAAATTCGTCGGGAACGAAGGTTCCTGAGTAATCCGCCTTGATATCAGCCTCACGTCTCTCCGGCTTATCGAGCAGAGTACAAATACGAATGCTCGCCGGATTTCTCGTTTTAAGAACCTGAGATATATAATAAAGAGTCTTTCCGCTGTCGAGAATATCCTCAACAAGGAGAAGATCCTTGCCTTCGAGATTTATATCAAGATCCTTGATAATCTTGACGGAGCCGCTTGTTTTTGTGCCGTTTCCGTAGCTCGAAACACACATAAAATCTATATCGCAGGGAACAGTTATTTCCCTCATAAGATCTGCCATAAAGATAACAGAGCCCTTGAGAATACTCACAAGCGTAAGATTCTTGCCCTCATAGTCCTTGCTGATCTGTGCGCCGAGCCTTTTTACAATCTCGTGCAGTTCCTCTTTGCTGAAAAATACTTCTTTAATATCGTTCTCAATCATTTTGTTAGTCCTCTCCGATAATTAAGATTTTTTGTGTTTTATTTGTAATTTTACATCTGTCCGAACAGCCGAGTCCCTGAACCCAGACAATTCCGGATTCATCCGCAAGAACAAGTCGGTTGTTTCGGTTGTCAAGATGTTTCTCATTAAACAGTTTTTTTAACGTTTTTGTGCAGTTACTGCCTGCAATCCGCATTTTATCTCCGGGTCGTCTGTTCCTGAGAACGAGACTACCGCTTATGCTGTCCCAGTCTACCACTTTATTATGAACAAAATGTTTCGGCGGTAGATTATTTTTATGAATTATTTTTGCGCTGACCGTTCCCTGCGGTGTGTCTGCCGACAGCTCGTTGAAATTTTCAGCCCATTCTACATTTTCTTCCGCCACAGGGTTGAATCTCAAAACGGAGTTTTTTACCTCAACAATATTGTTGCCTATTATTTCTGTTTTTCCGCCGTCAAGTATCTCTTCAACCTTTTTGACGTGAACAGTCTCCGGAATTACACCCGTCTGAGTGCATATCAGCTTAAAAAGCACACTGTCGGTAACGGCAATCTGCTCATTTTTAATGACCGAAGCTGAATAACCACCGCCAACAGCGGCTCTCGATACAACGTCATCGGCAAGCCTTTCAAGCAGTTCGTTTTCTTCTTCTGCGTTTCTGATAAGCCGAAGCACCGCATCCTCAAACGACGGATTTATTTTTTTCAGCTCCGTTATAACATTCAAACGAATACGGTTCCTTGAATAAATATCCTCAAAGTTCGTTTCGTCCGTGATATAGCTTACCGAATTTTCCTCACAGTACCGTTCAATATCCGCCCTTGTGCAGTCAATCAGCGGTCTTATGATGTTTCCCCTGACCGCCGGAATCGACATTAAACCTTTGACTGAAGTTCCTCTTGTTATATTCATCAAAAGAGTTTCGCATCTGTCGCTCAGCGTGTGCGCCGTTGCAACAAGCGCACCGTTTTCGACAGAATTGAAAAAATCGTATCTCACCTGTCTGCCGCACTCCTCGATTCCGAGATGCTTTTCTGCGGCAAGCGCAGGCACGTCGGCTTTCAGCACTCTGAGTTCAACGCCGAGCGCTTTGCAGGCTTCTCTTACAAAGCTTTCGTCACGGTCGGCTGTCTCCCCTCTTATCCCGTGATTGACGTGACAGGCAACACGCCTGATGCCGTACTCGTCCTTAAGGGAAAGAAGCACATGGAGCAAAGCCATTGAGTCGGCGCCGCCGGAAACTCCGACAACCACCGTCTTACCGCGCAAAGGCATTGAATATCTTTTTATGGCATTTTTAACTTTACATATCATTTCTGATCTTCTCCGCAGATATGAACAGCGTATGGTCGGCGTCCCAAATCATCTCGACGGTGTCGGTCGGACCGTGTCGGTTCTTTGCGACGATAATCTCCGCTTTGTTCGCAAGCTGCTGTGCATTGACGTCGTCATCATTCTGCTCGTCGTCGCCGTTGCTGTAATAATCGGGTCTGTAAAGCATCAAAACGATATCGGCATCCTGCTCGATAGAACCCGATTCACGCAAGTCGGCAAGCTGAGGTCTGTGTGAACCGCCTCTGCCCTCAGTACCTCTGGAAAGCTGAGCGCAGACAATAACGGGTATCGCCAAGTCCTTAGCCATAAGCTTGAGCTCACGGGTAATTTCGCTGACCGCCTGAACACGGTTTTCTACTCTTCCTGCTGGACGGATAAGTCCGAGATAGTCGATAATAACGCACTCAACATCTCTGAGACGGCGTATTCTCGCTTTCATTTCGGGGACCGTAATCGAGCTCGTGTCGTCAAAATAAAGCTCCACTCCGCTCAATGCGTTTGTCGCAATGCCGAGTCTCTGCCAATCCTCACCGTCAAGCTCACCGGTTCTCATCTTCGCCGAATTAACTCTCGCCTCAGTAGAAAGAACTCTCATTGCAAGCTGTTCTTTCGTCATCTCAAGGGAAAACATCAAGGTTTTTCTCTTGCCGATAACCGCAACGTTTCGCGCAAGGTTGAGCGCAAAGCTCGTTTTACCCATCGCAGGACGTGCACCGATCAGAATGAGGTCGGATTTGTGCAAGCCCGTCAGAACCTTGTCAAGGTCGGAATATCCCGTCGGATAGCCCTTGTAGAGATCCTTTTCGGGTGACGTAAGGTGCTGAAGAGTGGTATAAACCTCTCCGACGATTATATCACCGATTTTGGACGGTGCATTCGTCTTTTTACCCTGTCTGATGTTGTATATTTTCTGTTCTGCAGCCTCAAGCAAATCGTCCGCCGCCTGCTCCTGTGTGGAAGCGTCCTCGATTATCTCCCTTGAAGCATTGATGAGCGAACGTATGTAGAATTTCTCCTTGACGATCTTTGCGTAGGATTCAACGTTTGCCGTTGACGGAACGCATTGCGAAAGCTGAAAAAGATAATTCTTGCCTGCCGCCGAATCATAGACCTTATCCTTAACAAGACTGTCAAGAACGATCAACGGGTCAATTTTTCCTCCCGACGCTTCAATCGTCGCGATTGCGGTATATATCGCTCTGTGCTGCGGCAGATAAAAGTCATCCGCACTCAGATACACCTGAACCTGCGGCATACAGGCAGGATCCATAAGAATAGAACCCAACACAGCCTGTTCCGCCTCAAGGCTGAAAACAGATTCACTTGAATAATTTACATTGTCCATTGTCATTTCTCCGAATTATGAAATGATTTTATTACTCCTCGGAAACCATTACGCTGAACTCAGCGCTTACTCCCTGATAAAGCTTTACCGAAGCTTTGTATGTTCCGAAAGCCTTGATATCGTCAACCGTGATCTTACGCTTGTCAACATCAATTCCAAAGTCCTTTTTAAGTCTTTCGGCAATCTCCTTTGCCGTGACCGAGCCAAAGAGCCTGCCGCCTTTTCCTGCCTTTGCGGTCATCTTGACTGTCTTTCCGTTTATTTTTGCCGCCGAAGCCTTTGCCTCGTCTGTTTCAACGGCAATCTTGTGCTTCTTAGAATCCTCACGGTTTTTAAGCTCAGTCATTGCCTGAGAATTTGCCTCTGCGGCAAGATTTCTCGGAAAAAGATAGTTACGGGCATAACCGTCGGAAGCGTTGACAAGCTCCCCTTTCTTTCCGAGACCCTTAACGTCCTGAGTAAGAATTACTTTCATAGTTTAAACCTCACTTTTATTCAATGATTCGTTGTAACGGTCAACTCCGCGCATAACCTGCTCGGTAACCTTTTCAACGGTTGTGTTCTTAATCTGTGCGGCAGCCATTGTCTGGTGTCCGCCGCCGTGCAGGTACTCCATAATAACCTGAACATTTACCGCGCCGAATGAACGCGCGGAAACGCATATCATATCCGCCAGCTTAAAGATTACAAACGAAGCGTCAACTCCGCTGATACACAAAAGCTCGTCGGCGGCCTGTGCGCTTATAAGTCTGATATTGCCGACATCGTCGTCACACACAGCGATAGCGCAGTTCTTATATTTTCTCGCCGAATCGACGATTTTGTTTCTCTCGTGGTAGCTGTCAATATCGTTGGAGAAGAGCTTTTTGACCCTGACCGGATCAGCTCCGAGATCTTTAAGATATGCAGCAGCCTCAAACGTACCGACACCAACACGCAGAATGAAGTTCTTAGTGTCGAGCATAATTCCCGAAAGAAGTGCGTCCGCAGTAAAGCTGCCTGTCTCGTCAACAGCCGGAATATACTCAATAAGCTCCGCAACCATTTCCGAAGTTGATGAAGCACTCGGATCGTGGAAGAAAATCACAGCGTCATCGATGTAATCCACAGCCTTGCGGTGGTGGTCGATAACCACGGTCATTCTTGACATTGAAAGAAGGTCGGGGCTTTCAACAAAACTCTTGATATGAGTATCGACAACAACAAGAAGGTTTCTTTTGCTTTTCACAAAATCAAGCTTCGCCTGCTCAACCGAGACAACCGAATCCGGAAATTCCGTTTCGGCTCTGTCAAGAAGCGTTTTTGCCATCGTCTTGTCTTTATCTGTCACAAGATAGGCATTTTTACCGAGCTTTTTTGCGATACAAACCACGCCGAAAGCCGAACCGACAGCATCAAAATCGGGGAATCTGTGTCCCATAACATAGACGTTGTCACAGCCCTGTATCAGCTCCGTCAAAGCCGAAGCGACGACACGGGATTTAACCTTGCTGCCGTTGTCAACGCTCTTGGAAACGCCGCCGAAGAACTCATAGTTGTCCTTTGTTCTGACGACAACCTGATCTCCGCCTCTGCCCAATGCCATATCAAGTGAAAGCTTTGCGTTCTTTTCACATTCGGCAATATTTGCGCCCGTTCCGACGCCGACCGAAAGAGTAACGCCGACATATTTTCCGTCGTAAGTGTAGTCTCTGATTTTATCAAGTATGTCGAACCTGCGTGTTATCATATCGTCAATATTCTGCTTTTCGGCAACGACATAAAAGCTGTTGTCGCTTATCTTGCATATAAAGCACGGATATTTGCTAAGCCAGGTTTCGATTTTTTTCTCAACGCCGTTTCTTATCGCGGCGCAGTCGCTCTCCCTGTGCTCCTGCTGAATCTCTGACATATTGTCGATTGTCATTATCGCAAGCGCGGGACGTCCGCGGAAATAGTCGTTCGCGATTCTTCTGTACTTTGTAATCTCGACAAGGTACATTACGATAACCTCTTCAGCGCCGACATTTGCCCTGTGTGAAAAGACGTTGAAGCTCTTGTCGTCGCAGTCAATAACCACACCGTTGACGGAAGCGTCAAGGATAGTGTCGATTCCGACATTTTCAAAAACTCCGCTGAGCTCGTTGTACCCCGACGAATGAGGACCCATTGCCTCCTCAAAGCGATTGTTGAACCACTTTATTTTTCCGTCGCGGGTGCAGATAATGACAGGCAACGGAAAATCGTCCGAAATATTCTTAACAAAGGAATCCATATCGGTTGAAATGTGAGTCAAAAGCTTCTGCTTTTTGGCACTCATCAAGTCATAATACACAACAAAGAAAACCGAGACACCGATTATAACAAGCAGTTCGGCAACTGCCAACCATACGGGACCGATTATGAATGTTAAAACTGTGAACAGCAAAGCTGCCGCCGTCGCCGCTGAAATAACAGGAAAGCTGCGTATTAACGATATGATCTTGTCTTTCATACTCAAACCTCCATAATTACTGAAAGAATCATCGGACTCCTTTTTGTTTTTTCATACATCAGGTGCGATACCTCGTCCCTGACTCTTGATTTTATCGTGTTTCTGTCGTTTATATTGTTGTAAATGCAGTTTTCAATAGCATATCTGGCAATATCCCTTGCCTCATCAATAAGCTCCTCGGACTCCCTGACATACACGAAGCCCCTTGTCATTATGTCGGGACCCGCAAGGATTTCACCTGTATAAGAATCCATCGTTGTTACAACGATTATCAGACCGTCCTCGGCAAGACGTTTTCTGTCTCTGAGTACAACGTTTCCGACATCGCCGACACCCGAGCCGTCAACAAACACCTGACCTGCCGGGATATTTTCAAGCTGCTTTATGCCGTTTTCGGAAACCTCAAGGCATACGCCGTTGTCGGCAATGAAGATATTGCTTTTCGGTATACCCATGCTCTCGGCAAGCTGTGCGTGCTTTCTGATGTGCTTCTGCTCACCATGAACCGGAATAAAGAACTTAGGCTTGATTATACCCATCATCAGCTTCAGCTCTTCCTGACAGGCGTGACCCGAAACGTGTACGCCGTAGCTCTTTTCGTAAATAACGTCCGCGCCGAGCTTCATCAGCTCGTTGATAACGTTGCCGACCGTTTTTTCATTTCCGGGAATCGGATTCGCGGAAATAATTATACAGTCGTTCGGACCGATAGAAACCTTTTTGTGTCCCGAAAACGCCATTCTTGAAAGAGCAGACATAGGCTCTCCCTGGCTTCCCGTGGTGATAATAACCATCTTGTCATCGGGATATTTATTTATCATGTCAATGCTGACAAGCTCTCCGTCATTGACGTTGAGATAACCGAGCCTTGAACCGATCTCAACAACATTTTCAAGGCTTCTGCCCGAAAGCGCAACCTTTCTGCCGAGAGCCTGAGCCTGATCGATTATCTGCTGAACACGGTGAACGTTAGAAGCAAAGGTTGCGATTATAATTCGTCTCTTGCCTGCCTGCTCAAACAGCGTTCTCAGCGATGCACCTACCGCGCGTTCACTTTCTGTATATCCCTTTCGTTCGGCATTTGTAGAATCTGAAAGCATACAGAGAACGCCCTGATTCCCGAGCTCCGCAAAGCGGTTAATGTCGATCATTCCTCCGTCAATCGGAGTGCTGTCGATTTTAAAATCGCCCATCTGAACGATAACTCCTGCCTCGCACTTGATTGCAAACGCAAGCGCGTCGGGGATTGAATGGTTGACGTGTATGGCTTCAATATCAAATTTGCCGAGTTTTATTGTGTCGCCCGGCTTGATGACATTGAGCTTGGCTCCGTTGAGTATTTTATGCTCCTCCAGCTTGCCCTCAACAAGACCCATTGTAAGTCTTGTTCCGTAAACAGGAATGTTGATTTTCTGAAGAAGATAAGCAAGTGCACCTATATGATCCTCGTGGCCGTGGGTTATAACAATTCCCCTTATCTTGTCTCTGTTTTCCTCAAGATAAGTAAAGTCGGGAATAACAAGGTCAACGCCGAGCATATCCGCCTCAGGGAAAGCAAGACCGCAATCGACAATTACAATATCGTTTTCAAATTCATAAACGGTGATATTCTTGCCGATTTCGTTAAGTCCGCCGAGAAAACCGATTTTAACCGATTTCACGGGCTTCTTTCTGTTCTGCTTTCTGGCAGTTGATTTGGTGTTTGTCTTTTTCTGAGTATTCTTTTTTGTGTTCGTCTTTTTCTTTTCGGGCTGCTGATTATTTTTTCCTGTAATCTTTTTCGTTTTGCTCTTTTCGTTTTTTGCAGCCTTGTTCTTCGGCGCTTTTGCCGCCGTATTCTTTGCGGACTTTACGCCTTTTTTCGTCTGCTTGTTTTTAACGGCAGACTTCTGACCTTTGTCAGTTTTTTCGTTTTTTGGCATTAAATATACTAACTCCTGTTCTGTTTTAAATTTATGTAAAGGGTATTATTGACACGATAAAACATTTGGATAACACAATTACCCAATTTAACTAATTTATGATACTATTAAATCGCAAAAAAGTCAATGAAATTTCGGAATAATAGCTCCGTTTATTAGTATAGGAACCAAAAATCCGTTGTAAACATTGTTTTAACGGTCAAAAAATCATTGTTTTTTCTGTCAACGTGTTTCTGCTTGAAAAATTTGATAATAAATGTTATATTAAATATATGATGCCTTTATCATCAGACGGAGACAATTACATAATATAAAAACAAATTTTCCATATCGAGGTAAGTAATGAAAAAGGTTGAAATTTTTACCGACGGCGCCTGTTCGGGAAATCCGGGACCCGGCGGCTGGGGCGCAATACTGCGCTATAAAGGAACCGAAAAAGAAATCAGCGGCGGCGAACGTGACACGACAAATAACCGTATGGAGCTTACGGGTGTTATTGAAGCTCTCAAGCTTCTCAAAGAGCCGTGCGAGGTTGTTCTCTGCACCGATTCAAAATATGTTGCCGACGGACTGTCCAAAGGCTGGGCAAAGAGCTGGAAAGCTAACGGCTGGCGAAAAAGCGATAAAAAACCTGCACTCAATCCCGACCTTTGGGACGAACTCCTTACGCTTTGCGACATACACAGCGTAACAGTAAAATGGGTAAAAGGACACGCTTCTCACCCCGAAAACGAACGTTGCGACACACTTGCGGTCAGCGAATGGAAAAAGCTCATATAAAAACAAAAACATAAAAGGGACGGAAATCGAACCGAGTTCGATCTTCGTCCTCTTTGTTTATATTGCGGAATCAAAGGCTGCTCTGATGGTTCTTGCAGGAACGATCTCCACGAGCGACTTGATGCTTTGATTAAGATTCCTGTAATTGTGATAAGGCACTACGCACCGCTTAAAGCCGAGACGCGCCGCTTCCTTGATTCGTTGTTCACAGCTTCCGATTGAACGAATCTCACCGCCGAGTCCGATTTCACCGAAAGCAATAACATCATCACGAATCGGTGCATCTTTGAGACTTGAAATAAGCGCAAGGGCAACCGAAAGATCCGACGCAGGCTCATCAAGCTTCAGACCACCGACAACGTTTACATAGATATCACAGTTACTCAAAAAATATCCGGCTCTTTTCTCAAGCACGGCGGCAAGCATTGCAAGCCTGTTATAATCAAATCCGTTGGTCATTCGCCTCGGATTGCCGTAGCCCGAAGAACTGACAAGAGCCTGTACCTCGGCAAGTATCGGACGCGAACCCTCCATCAGACACGCAACGCAAGAGCCTGATGTATTTTTCGGTCTGCCGGAAATCATCATCTCCGAGGGATTTTCAACCTCGCTGAGGCCGTTATCTTTCATCTCGAAAACACCGATTTCATTCGTTGAACCGTATCGGTTTTTAACTGCTCTGAGGATTCGGTATGAAAGATGTCTTTCGCCCTCAAAATAGAGCACGGCGTCAACAATGTGTTCAAGCACCTTCGGACCTGCTATATTGCCGTCCTTATTGACGTGACCGACAACAATCGTCGGTATATTCAAAGACTTAGATGTCTGCATAAGGCAGTTTGTGCACTCCCTGACCTGCGCTATACTTCCGAGCGACGAATTTAGCTCAGGAACATTCATTGTCTGTATCGAGTCAATTATAACAAGATCCGGGCGTGAGGACTTAATATGCTCGCTGACGATCTGGACATCGGTTTCGCACAGAACAAAAAGATTTTCGGTGTTGACTCCGAGCCTGTCCGCTCTGAGTTTAATCTGATGTGCTGACTCCTCACCCGAAACATACAGGATTTTCAGCGACTTGCCGAGATACTGGCAAATCTGAAGCAGGAGCGTTGATTTTCCGATTCCGGGATCACCGCTGAGAAGCACAAGCGAGCCCTTGACAATTCCGCCGCCGAGCACTCGATCAAGCTCTTCAAGACCGGTTTTGTGGCGAACCTCGCCGTCACAGCTTATCTCGTTTATTCTGTGAACATTAGAAGAGAATCCTCCGACAGCTTTTTTTGCCGAAGATTTTGAGTTTTCGGGAGTCTTGAAAACCTCCTCCATTGTGTTCCATTCTCCGCAGCCCGGACAGCAGCCGTACCACTTGGCGCTTTCGTGTCCGCAGGCAGAACAAACATATAAGGTTTTGGCTTTAGGAGCCATTTGAATCACCCATTCATAAAGTATTTTAAAAGTCCGTCGGCAATAAGCATTGCCGTTTTCATTCTGTATTCTTCGTTGTTAAGTTTTTTTACCTCATTGGGGTTGGAAATGAAACCGCATTCAACAAGGATCGCCGGATTTTTTGCATGGTAAAGCAAATATATACCCGATCCCGATTTTTTTACTACTCTTTTGTTGTCGGGCTGAAGTGTACAGACAACGCTGTTCTGTACGCTTTCCGCAAGCTTTTTGCTCTCTTCATTGTTTCCTGAGTAGAACACCTGAGTACCGTGCTGGCTTGAATCGGCAAATTTATTCTGATGCACGCTTACAAAAACGGCGTCGGGATTCTTTTCCATTATTTCAAATCGGTTGTGGATATCGGAAACCTTCTTTTTCCTCATTGAATCGAGTCCGTCGTCGCAGGTCATCACGTCCTCGGTTCTCGTCATTATTACATTGAAGCCGTAAAATTTCAGTATTTTTTCAAGCTTGAGCGCAATGTCAAGGTTGATATCCTTTTCGACGGTGTTATCAATTCCGACAGCTCCGCCGTCTTCTCCTCCGTGACCTGCATCAACAATTACCGTGCGCTGAACAATCGGCTTGCCTGCCGTTTCGTCGGCGGAAGAATTAGCCATGAATGTAAAGTAAAGCAAGGATAAAAATATTATAAGAAATGCGGCTATAAAAATTCCGATAAGGAAAGAACGTTTGATTTTCACAAGATCACCCCATACATAAATCCTATGCCGGCGGTGAAAAAATATGAAAAAGTGTATAAATATTGTGCTCGGCGTTCTCACGGGAGCGATAAATATTCTCATCGGAGCCTGCGGCGGAATCGTTGCTGTCGAAACCTTAAAAAGGCGTAACCTCGACCAAACGAAATCCCACGCGACAGCCATTGCGATAATACTGCCCTTAACAGTCATCAGCGCTGTCGGATATCTGCTGAAAGGCCAGGTGAAGCTCAGCGACAGCTATGTCTATATTATCCCCGGCCTTATCGGGTCGGTCGCCGGCTCATATCTTTTACCGAAAATTCCGAAGAAAGTGCTCAGTAAAATCTTTTCGATTTTCATAATCTACGCAGGAATAAGGATGCTGATGAAATGATACTTGATATAATAGCGGGAATTGTGTCGGGAATGCTCGGCGCGATGGGCTTCGGTGGCGGAGGAATACTTATTCTCTACCTCACCCTGTACAAGGACATTCCGCAAACCGCCGCACAGGGAATTAACCTGATTTTTTTCATTCCGTCGGCGGCGCTTGCAATTTTCTTTCACATCAAAAACAAGCTTATCGACAAAAAAATCGCTCTCGAGTACATTGGGCTCGGACTTATCGGCGTTGTGCTCGGCTTTCTGCTTCTTGAAAAGCTGAATGACCGAACGCTGAGAATAATTTTCGCCGTCATGCTGATAATAGTCGGTCTCAAGGAGCTGTTCTTCGGAAGTAAAGAAAAGTAACAGACTATTCCGACCTGATCGGCAGAAGCTTATCGACAGCAATTTTAAACACAATTCCGAGATAAAATCCCAAAACGTTTAGTATGACGTCGTCCACATCCGGATTGCCCATATTGAAAACATACTGAGAAATTTCAATAAGACTGCTCAAAACAACGGGAAGCAGAAAAAGAATTATCTTATTTTTGCCCTTGCAAAGGTGTTCGTACATTAAAAAGCCGAGCGGCAGAAAAATAGCGATATTGCCGAAGAAAAGAATCAGTCTTTCGTAATCAAATAAGCCCGAAAAGAATGTCCATTTCAGCGCATTAAACGGAACCAAATTGGGTTCTTCTCTTTCTGCCGACGGTGATCGGCAGATTATAAAGCAATATATCAACGCAATGATATAGTAGGTGATATACGCTGCCGATGCAACGGAATAAAATTTTCTGTAATTTTTCGTCGTGTCGCCGTCCTTTGAAAGGAAAGTCTTTATCCTCTGAAAGAGTATCGTCACGGTCAGCGAAATGAATAGCATTCCGATCCTGTCATAATAAAAAGTGTGAACCCACGGTGCGCGAAAAACAAGTAATGTGCCTTTGACCTGTATTTGTTCAACGAAAGCGATTATTATCCAAAAAATAATCATTACCCATTCGGAAAACGCCTGCTCGCGCAGACCTATTCCCGCGGCGTTGACCACAAAGCAATAAAATAAAACAAAAAACAGAGTCAAAAGAATCTGGAGCAGCAGCTTTCCCGTAAACATCATTGCAGGGAAAACCGTGACCGTCAAAAAGCAGGCACAGAAAACCTGCGACAATATTAACTTTGTTTTGTGCAAAGCATTATTTGACATTCGTATTTCTCCTGTAATCAAGGTAATCCTGCAAAATAATTGTTGCGGCAACCGCATCGACAACATTTTTCCTTTTTTTACCTCTGACATTGTTATCGTTGAGATAATTATGCGCCGAAACCGTTGTCAGTCTTTCGTCCCAGAGCGCAGTTTCAACCCCCGTGGACTCTTTCAATTTATCGGCAAAGGCAGAACATTTCTGCGCCCTCTCACCTGCCGATGAATCCATATTTTTAGGGTAACCGACCACGATCAATTCGGGCTTATAAATCTTCACGAGCTCTTCTATCCGAGCGATAAGCTTCGGCTCGCAGCTCTGATTTATAACCTCAACCGGGTGTGCTAAACTTTCAAGGCGGTCGCATATTGCTATGCCCGTCCTTGAATCACCGTAATCGACAGACATAATAACCATGCAACCGCCTCCGTATTTTATATTTTATCAGTCTTCGGCTTTTGTGTTTTCCTCAGCCGGTTCAGTTGTTTTAGTGACTGCCTTTGTCGGCTTCTCTTCCTCTTCATCGTCGGATGAGGACGGAGAATAATGTCCGGAGCAGTATTCGGGAAGATTATCCTTCTTGTACCAGCCGACAGCCGTTGAATAACAGCTTGAAGAAGCAAGCTTGCCCGTATCCGTGCAGTAATACTTTTCAACCGCATCGTCAAGATCCTCAAACTCCTTGTCGGGAAGATCCTCGTGAATTGAGTCGAAAACAGTCTTGTAAACAGCACCTGCCGGGTTTCCCCAGGTGTTTATATATTCGGGAATATCGTAGCCGTACCAAACAGCCGCAACATAGTAAGGCGTTCCGCCGACAAACCACTTATCGTTGTTATCATCGGTTGTACCGGTCTTGGCGTACGTTTCAAATCCGCTGACCTTGTAGCTTGAGCCTGTACCGTAGGAGCTGGTCGTAACCGTCATCAGCAGATGTCTCATAACCTCTGCCGTTCCGGTTGAAATGACCTGCTCGCCCTTGTTGTTTCTGTTGTCGATAAGAACCTTGCCGTTTGCATCCTCAACGTAGTAGAACGAATACGGTTTGTAATAGTAACCGCCGTTTCCGAAAGCGGCATAAGCAGCCGTCATTTCAAGCGAGGTAACACCGTAAGTCATTGAACCGATTGAAAGCGGAGCTGCGCTGTTGTCAAGGCCCTTGTCGGCAGTCGTTATATGATACTTATTTACCAGGTAATCATAAGCCGTATTGGTGCCGATCATATTTATAATGATTCTTGCCGGGATCGTGTTAAGAGAACGCGCAAGAGCATTCTGAACGGTTACGTTATAACCCGAACCGTATCCGCCGTCCGCATTCTTTGTTCTCCATCCGCCGTAGCTGACGGCAGAGTCAAGGAGGAACGACGACCATGTGATCTCGTTAAGCTCAATAGCCGGACTGTATGATGTCAAAGGCTTAATTGAAGAACCGGGCGATCTCGGCGAAGAGCTTGCTCTGTTAAGAACTCGGTTGCCCTCCTTAACGCCTGCCTGACCGACGATTGCAACTACCCTGCCCTTATAGTCCATTATCGTGATAGCGGACTGGGCGTTCTTCTTGTCCTCAAAGCCCTTTCTGTTTACATAAACGTTTTCTGTCTTTTTCTGAACATCGAGGTCAACAGCGGTGTAAATTCTGAGTCCGCCGCCGTAAATCGCGTCACGCGCCTCATTGTATGAGTAGCCGCAGTCTGACTGAAGTCTGTCGATAACGTCGTCAATAACATAGTCTACATAGAAGCTCTGGAACTCGGATGAGTCCTTGGCAATATTTTCGTTCTGGCGTCTTTCAAGCTCAGCCTCGCTCGGAACATAATCCTCATCGTTTGTGTAAATGAGCTTGTAAGCTATCGCCGCGTCGTATTCCTCACGCGTAATTTTTCCCTGGTCGAGCATCTCATCAAGGCAGTAAACCTGACGCTCTCTGTTTTTGTCGGGATGATTTATCGGGTCATAGGAATACGGCATCTGAGTGATAGAAGCGATTACCGCACATTCGGCAACATTAAGCTCGTCAACAGACTTGCCGAAGTAGGTTTCCGCCGCCGTTTCAACACCGTAGCAGCCCTGACCGAGATAAATGGTGTTCAGATATGCCTCAAGTATCTCGTCCTTTGAAAAGTTCTTCTCAAGGTTGAGCGCAGAAAGTATTTCATTAAACTTACGGACATAGGTAACCTGATTGTTGCCCGTAACGTTTTTGACAAGCTGCTGTGTTATCGTCGAACCGCCCTGGTCGTTCTGCTTAACAAAAACACCGATAGTTCTGATCCAGTCAACACCGTGATGCTTTTCAAAACGTTTGTCCTCAAGAGCGATAAACGCATCCTTCATCTGCTTGGGAATCTTGTCAAAATCGACCCAGATTCGGTTCTCTTCTCCGTGAAGGCGAAGAACCTCAATCTGCTTGCCGTCGGAATCCTTGGCGTAAAGGAAAGATGTCTGGTTCTGATTGTTCCTTGCGCTGTTCAGGTTGATGACAGGATCACCCGCAACCACCGTAACGGCATTGATAAATACATATCCCACAAGGATTACAAGAGTCAGACAAAAGATGGTGAGCAGAGAAATTAAGAACGCGCCTGCATTGGAAAGCTCGTTGATTTTCTTTCTGTTCTTTGCAGCACCTGATCTTTTCTGCGGCATATCATTACCTCCTTGAATTTATACTGAAATAAAGCTGAATACTTTATACGGATTGGCTTTTAATAAACTTCTGCACCTCTTCGAGGTCGGAATAGGGAACGTGCTCTCCCCTGATTTTCATATATTTTTCGCCGCCCTTGCCTGCAATAACAAGAATATCACCCTTTTGCATATTGGAAAGAGCATAGCGTATAGCATCCTGTCTTTTGAGGATTATCATATATTTTCCGCCGACTTTTTTGACAAAACCGGCAATTTCTTCACAAATCTTCATCGGATCCTCAAATCCGGGATCCTCCGTCGTGAGTATTGAAAGGTCACATTCTTTTCCTGCAACAGTGCCCAATTCCTCGCGTCGATGCTGAGTTCTCTCGCCGATTGCACCGTATAGTGCGATAAGCCTGTTGTGCGGATAGCCGTTAAGCGTACCGAGAATACTGTGCATACTCAGTCCATTGTGCGCGAAATCAATTATGACGTCAAAATCATCGCTGACGTGCACAACCTCTACCCTGCCCGAAACCTTGAATCCTTTAAGTGCTTCTGAGCTTTTTCTGATGTCAATGCCGAGCGTTCTGCAAACCGCAAAAGCCGCAAGGACATTATATACGTTAAAGTAGCCCGGTATCGGAGCTTTAACATCGAACTCACCGTCGCAGTCACGGCACTTAAAGGAAATTCCGAGAATATCCTTTGACCTGAGAAGATTGACGTCAGAAGCGGTTATATCCGCCTCACCGAGTCCGTAAGTGATAACATTGCAATCTGATCCTTTGAGCATATCCTCATAAGCAGGATCATCAACGTTGACCGCGGCATTTTTGCTTGATTTAAAGAGCAAAGCCTTGCTCTGCATATAGTCCTCGAATGTCGGGTGCTCGATCGTTCCGATATGATCGGGCGAAAGATTTGTAAACACGCCTGTTTCAAAATATATTCCGTCTGTGCGGTGCATTTTAAGACCGAGTGATGATGCTTCAATAACGCAGTATTTACAGCCGTCGTTCAGCATCAGACGGAATAGCTTTTGCAATTCGTAGCTTTCGGGCGTTGTGTTCGCTGTTTCAAGCGTAACATCTCCGTACGATGCTCCGACCGTGCCGATAATTCCGCACTTCTCACCCGTAGATTCGATCAGCGTTTTTACAAGGTGCGCCGTGGTGGTCTTTCCCTTTGTTCCCGTAATGCCGATAATTTTCATTTTGTCGGCAGGATGCTCAAAGAAATTGACCGAAATCATCGCAAGCGTGCGGCGTGTGTTTTCGGTTATAATCTGAATACAATCCGTCGGAAGCTCAAGCTTTCTTTCCGTAAAGATACATCTGCAGCCCTGCCCGTATGCGCCGGCGGCAAATTTATGACCGTCAACAAGCGTTCCGACAAGGCAAACAAAGCAGTTATCTTTGCCTGCATTTTTTGAATTGTATGTAATATCCCGAATGTCGACGTCCTTGAAATTGTCGCAGACATATTCGACACCGCTGAGAATTTCACTTAAAAGCATAGAGGCCTCCGGATTGTAAGTAATCTTAATACCATACCGCACAAATTACAGCGCACGCATTGCACGGTATTGCGTTAAATTAAACAGCCTTTCTCAAAAGCGCGTCGGCAGGAATTTCCCTGTCGCACTCAAAGCTGACGGTCATCATCGGGTGAGGTGCTTTTTCAATCTTCTCCCCGTTTTCGTCCCTGAGGTCGGTAACTGTAACCTCGTAAGGCTCGACTCCGCGCTGAAGCACCTCCAGCTTTTCGCCCTCAAAGAATCGGTTTCTTTGGCGGCATATCACTCTGCCGTCCTGAGAGCCGATGACCTCAGCCATAACGCTCCAATCACGCTTGTAGCCGCCGTCATAGTAAATCTGCGCGTTATCTCTCGGATGACCAAAGTAAAAGCCTGTGCAGTACTCGCGGCTGCTGATTTTATACATTTCGTCAACAACCCATTTTTCGGGTTTGTAATCGTCTGTCGGATTTTTAAGGTATCCGTCGATCGCCTGTCTGTATGCGTTTGTGATAACAGACGTATAATATGCGGACTTTGCACGGCCCTCAATCTTAAAGCTTGATATTCCTGCCTTAACCATTTCGGGAATGTGCTCTATCATACACATATCCTTGGAATTAAAAATATATGTGCCGTTTTCGTCCTCATCAATCGGGAAATATTCGCCCTCACGGGTTTTCTCCATCAAACTGTACTGCCAGCGGCACGGCTGTGCACATTCTCCGCGGTTTGAATCGCGGTTGACAAGATAGTTTGATAAAAGACATCTTCCCGAAAAGGAAACACACATTGCGCCGTGGACGAAGCACTCGATTTCCAAATCTTTAGGAGTTTTCGCCCTGAGAGTCGCTATGTCGTCAAGCGAAAGCTCTCTCGCCGTAACAATTCTCTTGGCACCCATATTGTACCACTCGTTAGCAGAAGCATAATTTGTAATGCCTGCCTGGGTGGAAATATGAATATCAACGTCGGGAGTGTACTTTTTTGCCAGCGTCATAACTCCGAGATCGGAAATTATAAACGCGTCAACTCCTGTTTCTGCCGACTCCATAAGAAAATCAGGCATTTTGTCGATTTCGTCATTTCTCGGAACGGTGTTGCAGGTCTGATAAACCTTAACGCCCTTTTTATGTGCGGCATCGACCGCTTTTTTTAGCTCCTCAGCGGAGAAATTCGCAGGCGCGGCGCGCATTGAAAATGCCGATCCGCCGACATATATCGCATCTGCTCCGAAATAGAGCGCACGCTGGAATCTTTCCGTATCTCCGGCAGGAGAAAGAAGCTCCGGAATTACCGTGTTTATATTACTCATAAATTATTAGTCCTCTGAAGAGCTGTTTGCCTTGATTATAAGAACAAGGTTGTTCTTATGCTCCTTAAATGTGGAGGCTGTATAAATCTTGCCCGACTTGTCGTGAGCAAAGAAATAATAATCGGTATCGGCAGGATAAAGTGCGGCTCTGATCGCATCGATTCCGGGGTTGCATATCGGTCCCGGAGGAAGACCTCTGACAGCGCTTGTGTCATAAGCGTTGTAGAAGATTGAGCCCTGAGCCTCACCGACGTAAGGCGTTACATAGTTGCTGACATAAAGCGCCGTACTGTCACAGCCGAGCGTCGGGTAATCCGCCTGATCGTTCAAACGATTGTGAAGAACCGAGGAAATAACCTTCATCTGATCCGAGTTCGCCGCTTCCTTTTGAATTATGGAAGCAATTGTAACGACCTCGTCCTTTGTGAGTCCGAGTTCCTTTGCACGCTTGTCGTATTCGTCCTCCCACTTTGATTCAAAGTTCTCAAGGAACTTGTTGATAACATAGTTCGGGTCGGCATCAACATAGAAATCGTAGGTGTCAGGGAAAAGATAACCCTCAAGCTTCAAATAGCGCTTGTCGTTGTTCTTAATTTCCGTGATGAAATCATAATTGTAATTTGCCGACTTCATAGCCGCAAGAACCTTTGCTGAATCACAGACCTCGTATTTTTCAAGCTTTTCAAGAATCTGCGAGGCTGTCCAGCCCTCAGGGAAGCTGAGCGAAATTGAGTCCGCAGTAACAGGTGCAGCCATAATATCCTTGAGCATACCCTCAACGCCCATCTTGCTGTTGAGGTAATACTGACCGCTCAGATATGTTTCGTCGTCAAAGCCCCTGAACTTTGTGAAGAGCTTGCAGAAAACCTTTCTTTTGATAAGTCCGTTATCTTTAAGTATGTCGATAATCTGGCTGTAAGAGGAGTCGGCCGGTATCTCTACCGGCTTATTTTCCTCACTCCTGTTTATGGCGAGCATATCGCCGATACAGGTAATGCCGATGTAGGAAAGAAGAATCGTTGAAATAAGAATAAACGCAAGAAAGCCGACGGCTGCTTTGCCGCCTACCTTTTCGATATTTTTCTTTGTCTTGTTTTTCACTCTTTCGACAGCTTCTTTGTCCATGTGGATAAAGGGTTTGCCGTGATGCTCTTCCTTGTGCTCCGACTTGGGTTCGGTCTTTTCGTAATGAGTGTTGTGATGCTTCGGATAGTTTGAGAAATAGATTCCGCCCGACTGTCCGCCGCTTTGAGCTTTCGGCTCCGTTTCCTGCGGCTCGTCGATAAGAGATTCGTCAATGTGGACGACAAATTTCTTTTTAGGCTTCGGCGGCTCGGAAAAACTGTCCGCATCCCTATCCCGTGTGATATTGGAATACTCTTCTATGAGCTTGTCAATATCGTAATCGGAATACTCTCTGCCGTTCTCGTCTTTCATATTCTTCCTCCTTCTTCTTTAATAAGGACATTGAAGAGATTGCTTTATCTTCGTTGCTTTGTATTCGTCAATCAAACATTCTACAATTTTTGCAGAAAAGTCAATGGCGGCACCCATTCCTTTTGCCGTGATAAACTTTGAATCACAGCAAACGAAATCATCGGATACCTCGGCACCGTCCAGTTCGTTTTCAAAACCGGGGAAGCAACACGCTTTCTTGTTTTTGAGCATACCGAGATGACCGAGTATCGACGGAGCGGCGCATATAGCGCAAACATATCTGTCGTTTTCGGCGCAGAACTTCACGGTGCCGATAACGGTTTCGGATTTCTCAAGGTTGAGCGTGCCCGGCATTCCTCCCGGAAGCACAACAGCCCTCAGGTCATCGTCAAGCTTCACTTCGGATTCGTCAAGGTCACAGAAAACGGGAATGTTGTGCGCTCCCGTGATAAGCTTGCCGCCGACGCCGACGGTGCAAACCTCCAGCTCAGCCCTGCGAAGAAAATCAACGACCGTCAAGCCCTCAATTTCCTCAAAACCGTTTGCAAGAAAAACATAAATCATTTTGTTACCTCTCAGTCAAGATACATTCCTGCATAGAAAAATTCTTTACTGTTTATAAAAGCTTCGGCTTCCGCCGAAACGGGAAAAAGCATACCACATTTAGTAGCTTTAACCCCAATATCTGTACTATTATACACTAACGGAGTATGAATGTAAACATTTTCCGCATTTAATTTTTCAAATAAATTTGAATTATCTGTAAAAAAACTGTCTTTTTCGGCTAAAATCTCCTTAAAAAACAGATTTTTGCCTTTTTTATGCAAAAACGCCAAAAATCCGTTTTTACCGCTGACGGAGTATATTTTCCCTCCGCCGCGTATAAATTCGCGGACAACATATTCGGTCGTCCCAGCGTCAAACGTGAAACTGTCAAGCCGTGAAAGCAGTTCTATCCGTCTCCTGCTTATTTCTGTGATATCGGTGCATTTGCCCGACAGCAAGCTTCCGCCGCCCGCGCCAAAGCAAATTTCAGAACACATCATCTTAGCAACAAATCCGAATCTTTCGTAATAGGAATACAGGCTTTCTTCGCCCGGAACAAGAAATATCAAATCAATTCCGCTGTCTCTGCAATAATTCTTTGCAAAAGAAATAAGCTCGCCCATAATTCCCCTGCCGCGATATTCTTTCAGTGTACACGCCGCATAAATGTATTTGCACGAAAAATTGCAGACCCTTCCGTTGAGCAGAAAAAGAACCGAAACAAGTTTTCCGTTTTTTGTGGCGCCGACGCAGATTTTGTCGGGACATTCGTCAAGAAAGAACTCTATATATTCCTTTTCATCGCCGAAAGCCTCCTGCCAGAGAGCGATTAAATTCTCCCTGTACTCGGCAACATTGATTATACCTGTCACTTTCTCACCGCCGTAAATTTTTCAACAAGGAACTCCGGATGATACGACAGTTTCGCGCTTCTCAGTCCCTCGGAGCCGACATCATCCTCACGGTTAATATACTCGTATTGATTTAAAAGTCGGGAGGCAAATAAATTGTTTATCATCGGGTATGCGCCCCGTATATCGGAATACGCTTTCTCAAAATGAGTGACAAATGTGTTGTCGTTGAGCCTTTCGCCAAATGTGAACGCAATAACCTCGCCGTCAATTCTGAGAACACCGCCGACACCGCCGATCTCTTCAAAATGTGCAAAGTTAAGGCGGAGAACCTCTCTCTCGTCCTCTATTCCCTCTCTGTCCTTTTCGACGTTGAGAGAATACCATTTCTCATTCATCGCAATACAGTCATCAATATTGCCTCTGTTAAGCTCTTCAAAGGTCCAGTTGAAATTCTTTTCAAAATATGAAATATGATTTCTCTTTGCGTGATATTTCTTTCCGCTCAAGGAAGCAAGATGCTCCTGCGAATAGACATAGTCAAAGGCATCTCTCTCGGAAACAAACTCATATTTCCCCGGAAAAGTCTCTTCCAAAATATCCTTTTCTTTTGCCTCAAGGAAAGAAAACTTAGGAAAATCATATTCCTTGACAATAAATTTAAGAGCGTTTATATAATTGCTTCCTTTAGGGAAACAGAACGAATTATCATTATATAGACGTACAACAAGACAGTTTTCTATCTCGCCGATTCTGCCGTCGTAATATTTGCTCCATCCCATAAGATTACCAACCGAAAACTCACAGCATAACGGCTGGCTTTCTTTCAGTTTTTCTTTCATCCACCTTATATCTTCAAAGGCGGGACGATGAAAGGAACAGCTCATAAAACCTCCTTGGAAATTATACCGTATATTTCATTTCCTATATCCTCAATGGATCTCGGCTTGTCGCCGTCGTTGCATTTGATAATATACCAGCCCATTTTCTCGCCTGCATCAAGAGCGGCTTCACGACATTTATATAAATAATCAAGATTACTTTCGTGAATATCCTTTTTACTCTCATCACCGTGATATCTTTCGGACATCATTCGCTGAGAAATTTCAATCGGCATATCAAGGTATATTACAGCGTCGGGTCTCGGAACACCGATAAGTCCGTATTCAAAATCTTCAAGCCACTTGAAAAATTCGGCTCGGTTTTCGCGGTCGATTTTCGTCGCCTGATGATAAGCATTCGATGTTGTGTATCTGTCGGAAATTATAATTCCGCCGTCGTCGTAGTATTTTTTCCACTTTGTCTTGTAATTGGCAAAACGGTCAACGGCATAAAATGCAGAGGCGGCGTATGCGTTCACGTCACCCGGATCCTTTCCGAAATCTCCTCTGAGATACATTTTTACAAGTGCACTTGATTCGCTGTCGTAGTCGGGAAGCTTGATCTGATGCACAGCTCTGTCCTGAAGCTTATCCTTGAGTAACTCAATCTGTGTGGATTTTCCGCTTCCGTCAAGACCTTCAATAACAATCAGTTTTCCATTCATTACCGTTCACCTCCGAATTATTATAACAATTTTTCAGAATTTTTCAATTACAAATAGTTACAAAAAGAATTATTTGCCCTCAAACATAGCTAAAGGGGCGAAAAATCCGCCCCTTTTAACCGTTCTTATTTTTAGAAAATTCCCTGCTGCATCATCGCGTCGGCAATCTTGAGGAAGCCTGCAATGTTTGCACCGGCAACAAGATCATAGCCACAGCCGTATTCCTCGGCGGCAGCAACAGAATTGTTGTAAATGTTTTTCATTATTTCTCTGAGCTTTTCGTCAACCTCTTCGCTCGACCAGCTGTAACGCATTGAGTCCTGGCTCATTTCAAGCGCGGAAACCGCAACTCCGCCTGCGTTTACGGCTTTGGACGGTGCAACGACGACCTTTTCCTGAAGATAACCAAGCGCGTCGTTCGTAGTCGGCATATTGGAAACCTCAATGTAATATTTGACACCGTTGTTTACGATCTTCATCGCATCCTCAAGGTCAACCTCGTTCTGGGTCGCGCACGGCATAATTATATCAGCCCTAACGCCCCACGGCCTTTCGCCCTCGTGGTACTCGGCGCCGAATTTGTCCGCATAATCCTTGACCTTGCCGCTTCCGTGAGCGCGCATTTCAAGAAGATAATCAACCTTTTCTTCTGTTGCAATTCCGTCGGGGTCATAGACATATCCGTCGGGACCCGAAATCGTTACAACCTTTGCTCCAAGCTGAGCTGCCTTTTTGGCAACGCCCCAAGCAACATTGCCGAAGCCCGAAATTGCTATTGTTTTGCCCTTGATCGTCTCACCGAAATGACCGAGAACCTCCTCGGCATAGTAAACCGCACCGTAACCGGTAGCTTCTGGACGGATACTTGATCCGCCGTAGCTCATTCCCTTACCTGTAAGAACGCCGTTTTCAAAAACGCCCTTGATGTGTCTGTACTGACCGTAAAGATAACCGATCTCACGGCCGCCGACTCCGATATCTCCGGCAGGAACGTCTATGTCGGGTCCGATGAATCTGTAAAGGTTGTTCATGAAAGCCTGGCAGAATCTCATTATTTCGCCGTCGGATTTTCCCGTCGGATCAAAGTCCGAGCCGCCCTTTGCTCCGCCTATCGGCAGACCGGTAAGACTGTTTTTGAATATCTGCTCAAAGCCGAGGAACTTAACAATACCCGAATAAACACTTGAATGGAAACGAAGTCCGCCCTTGTACGGTCCTATCGAGCCGTTAAACTGACATCTGTAACCCTTGTTGACCTGAACCTTGCCGTTGTCGTCAACCCACGCAACGCGGAACGAAAACATACGCTCCGGCTCGACAAGTCTTTCAAGCAAGCCGTTCTTTTCGTATTCGGGATGCTTCTTAACTACCGGTTCAATCGAGTTCAGCACCTCTTCAACCGTCTGAATAAACTCAGGCTCGGAAGCATTTTTCTCCCTGACCGACGCTATAACTCTTTCAATATACTCATTCATAATTCTACACTCCTTGTCAAAGTTATTGCATAATACACTTAAATTATAGTTTTTTCGTCTTTCAATGTCAATATTCTACAAGACAAAATAACCAATTTCATTTGTGCGTTTTTGGTTAAAATAAATAAACAAAAATCGCTTATGTTATATTATGTACGTTTTTTTGAAAAGTACGTTTTATTGTACGCTAAAATTTGATTTCCGACCCGATACGGTGTATAATAACAATAAACGGAGGTGAAAAAATGGCTGACAGATACTTTATCGCAATAGACCTAAAATCATTCTATGCATCTGCGGAGTGCGTTGACCGCGGACTTGATCCGCTTGACACCAATCTCGTTGTCGCCGACCCGACAAGAACCGAAAAAACTATATGTTTAGCCGTTTCACCGTCCCTGAAAGCCTACGGCATACCGGGAAGAGCAAGACTTTTTGAGGTTTGCCAAAAAGTCAGGGAAGCAAATGCACAAAGAAAATTTAAAGCACCGAATCACAGCTTTACAAAAAAATCAACATCTGCCGCAGAATTAAAAAGCGATCCGTCGGCTGAGCTTGATTTTATAACCGCTCCTCCGCGAATGGCCCGTTATATGGAAATAAGCACCCAAATATACAACATTTATTTGAAATATATTGCGCCCGAAGATATCCACGTTTACTCGATTGACGAAGTGTTTATCGATGTAACAAAGTATTTAAAAACGTACCGTCTTTCTGCGCACGAGCTCGCCGTTAAAATGATTCTCGACGTGCTGAACACTACGGGAATCACCGCGACCGCCGGAATCGGCACCAACCTCTACCTTTGCAAAATTGCAATGGACATCTATGCCAAGCGGTGCAAGCCCGATAAAAACGGAGTCAGGATTGCCGAGCTTGATGAAATGAGCTACCGCCGCATACTCTGGGATCACCGCCCGCTAACGGATTTTTGGAGAATCGGCAAAGGGTACACAAAGAAGCTCGAAGCCCACGGACTGTACACAATGGGCGACATTGCGCGGTGCTCAATCGGCAAGGACAATGAATATTACAACGAGGATCTCCTCTACAAAATGTTCGGTGTGAACGCAGAACTGCTCATCGACCATGCCTGGGGCTATGAACCGACAGAAATCTCGGATATCAAGTCCTACCGACCCGAAAACAGCAGTCTCAGCTCAGGCCAGGTTCTTCAGGAACCTTATGATTTTTCAAAGGCGCGGCTTGTGCTCAAGGAAATGGCTGACCTTTTGTCGCTTGACCTTGTCGAAAAGGGGCTCTGTACAGATCAAATCGTACTGACTGTCGGATATGATATCGAAAGCTGTACCGATGCCTATAAAGGCGAAACCGAAATCGACCGCTACGGCAGAAAAATTCCCAAGACAGCTCACGGAAGCCAAAATATCGGCAGATTTACCTGTTCGACAAAGCTTATTACCTCGGCGGCAATGACGCTTTTTGACAAAATAGTAAGCAAAAATCTGCTTGTCAGGCGAATGTATATTGTCGCTAACCATATCGTTTCCGAAAAAGAGGCAAAGAAAGAAAAGGACTATGTTCAGTTGGATCTGTTTTCTGACCCTCAGGCGGAGATTGATATTGAAAACGCTGTAGAAAAAGAAAAGGATATGCAAAAAGCTATCGTTAATATAAAAAAGAAATTCGGGAAAAATGCTATTATTAAAGGTATGAACCTCAAAGAGGGCGCAACCGCGCTTGAAAGGAACAAACAGATCGGAGGTCACAAGGCTTGAATGGAAAATATGATGACATTATAAACCTGCCTCACCATACCTCAAAAAAACATCAGCCTATGTCGCGCTCCGCCCGTGCGGCGCAGTTTGCTCCGTTCGCGGCAATCACGGGACTTGACGACGAGCTGGAAGAGACGGCGCGTCTGACAGATAAAAAAATTGAGCTTGATGAGGCAAAAAAAGAGATACTGAACCGAGACTTGATTTATATCAGAGATAACTTACAGTCAAACATAACTGCTACCGTAACCTTTTTCAGAAGCGACGGCAGAAAAGACGGCGGCGCATATATCACGAAGCGCATAACAGTACGCAAAATTGATGAAATTGCAAGAAAGCTGATTACAGAAAACCGCGAAGAAATCAACATAGACGATATATTTTCAATTACAATTCATAAATAAAGCCGCAAAAGCATATTTTGTTATTGACAGCTTGCATAATTATGTTATAATCTTACAGTAACCTGATTTTGTCGAGATATTCGACAGCAAGTGGTGGAGTCTGTCATAGAACGTTTTGTTCTATTTGTTTCAGGTTATACTGGTCGTTAATATGCTTTCAGCTTCGATCTTTGCAGGCAGAATCCGTATGGATTCCGCCTTTTCTTTTTCGCTTTTTTGCGAAAGAGCGACGGAACACCCGAAATAATTATAGGAGTGTAAATCTATGAACCCAATCACAATCACAGCCCTGATTCTTTTCGCTGTCACCTACATTTTGATGATGGCATTCCAAAAGATCAGACCCTACGTTGCGATCGGCTCCGCCGTAATTTTCATTGCTCTCGGCGTGATAGCCTCTGTCTCGCCCGATCTTTTCGGAAACGGATTTTTCGCAGTCGGTACCGAAACCTATTCCTACGGCTTCAAACAGGCTCTCGGCGAAATTGACTGGAATGTCATTATGATGATCGCCGGAACGATGGGAACCGTTTACCTTTTCATCGAATCGAAAATGCCGCAGCTCATGTCCGATATTCTTATTTCAAGAATGCCGAATATGAAATGGGTAATTGTCGCCCTCTCGCTTTTCGCAGGCATCGTATCCGCTTTTGTCGATAACGTTGCAACAGTTCTCATGATAGCTCCGGTTGCCCTTGCATTCTGCAAGAAAATGAACATATCACCTGTTCCGTCGATAATTTGTATTGCCGTTTCTTCAAATCTTCAGGGCGCGGCAACTCTCGTCGGAGATACGACATCCATTCTTTTGGCAAAGGCCGCAAACCTTGACTTTTCCGATTTCTTTGTCGATGACGGAAAACCCGGTATGTTCTGGGTTGTTCAGGCAGGCGCAGTCGTCAGCGCACTCATAATTCTCTTTATGTTCAGGAAAGAAAACGAAAAAATCGAGTTCAGCGGACGCACAAAGGTTGAAGACAAATTCCCGACATTCCTCCTTGTTGCGACAATCGTGTGCCTCATCGCCGCATCATTCATTCCCTATAAGGACACCGCAGCAGAAGGTCAAATCTATAAGCCCGACATCACAAACGGACTTATCTGTATTGCTTTCTTCATTATCGGAGTTATACGCGAAGTTGTTTTCAAGAAGAATTACCAAATCGTCAAAGCAACACTCAAGGAGATTGACTACTATACCATCGCTCTTCTTATCGGACTTTTCGTCGTCATCGGCGGAATAAAGAGCGCAGGTGTTATTGACGTTATCGGAAATGCCATCGCAAAACTCGGCTCAGGCTCAGAGTTCATTATCTATACGATTATTGTTTGGATTTCCGTTATTCTTTCGGCATTCATTGACAACATTCCGTATACGGCAACGATGCTTACTATCGTTCCTGTCATTGCTTCCGATATGGGTATGGAGCCTAAGCTTCTCTACTACGGACTTCTGTGTGGAGCAACACTCGGCGGAAATCTTACTCCTATCGGCGCCAGCGCAAACATTGCCGGAATCGGAATCCTCAAGAAAGAGGGCTACGAGGTTAAAGCCACAACCTTTATGAAATACGGCGTTCCGTTTACCCTCGCTGCCGTTATAACAGGCTACATACTTCTCTGGCTTATCTGGTCATAAACCAACCGAAGATAAAAATTTCACCCGTACTGTTTGTGTAACAGTACGGGTGTTTTAGTTTCTCTTGTAAAGTTAATATTTATAGAGTAATCCCCCTGCAAAGGAATCCAATGCAGGGGGATAGTATTGGGTTGGGTTGGTGTTAATTGAAAGGATGAGTTTCAATTAACGCTGCGGAGGATAATCAG
>SAMEA104315428__coassemble_761_pt1 | contig 78839 bp, 63 predicted proteins | sample SAMEA104315428__metabat2_low_PE_040 | metagenome-assembled genome bin SAMEA104315428 (sample SAMEA104315428) | gut metagenome | biome: Monkey gut; feature: monkey-associated habitat; material: faeces | place: China | collected 2013
CGTGCCGAGGGTTCAAGTCCTTCTCCCCCTGCCAAGCAAGATAAATCCGAACACAATCGCCTTAGTTGGTGATGCGTTCGGATTTTATTTCTATATTAGCGTTTGATTTTAAAATGAATATTTACTTTATAAAAAAATCTGTTATAATTATAAGTGTAAGGAGTGATTTTTTATGTTTATTTTTTGGGATAATTCTAATATACATATTTCTGGTTTAAAAGCAATGGAACAGAAAGAGCCTGATCAATTAAAAGAATTGTTTAGAACAAATTTTAAAAATTTATTTGAACTTGTGAGAAATAATCGAGAAGTTGAGTCGGCTTATTTGTCTGGAAGTATTCCGCCACCAAACAATGCACTTTGGGATTATTTGAAAAATATGGGCATTAATTTACAATTACTTAATAAAACTGCTGAAGGAACAGAACAAGAAAGTGTCGATATGTCGCTTCAAACAATGATGCTTAGAACGGCTATGGATCATATGTCGGAACCTTCAACTATTGCTATTTTAACTGGTGATGGTGCAGGAAAACAGTTAGGAGAAGGCTTTCTATCCGATTTAAAGAGAATAAAAAATTTAGGTTGGAATATTGAGGTGTATTCTTGGGAGAATTCTTGTAATAGATATTTAAAAGAGTATGCGCAAAAAAATGGCAAATTTATAGCCCTTGATGATTATTATTTTTCAATCACTTTTTTAAAAGAAGATAGGTATAATCCGACTGGTAACCAAGTACGACCTTCTACATCATTAATATTATAATTTAGCATAATGAACCAAGGCAGGGAGTTTTCGCTCCCTGCCGTTGCTTTTGCCTATGCCGATTTATCGGCTGTACTTATCTTTATTTTTTTCTGTTCCACCTTCCATTCTTCAAATTCTCGTTTGCCTTCTTCCGTTTCAAAGAAGGCTTGGATATCCGGTAAGAAACACCTCGCGAGTGCTTCCAATTCGTGTTTCGGTATATTGCATTTGTTTGCTGCCATAAGGCAACACGGCTGTCATTTTGTTGTCGGGCAGTCCTCCTTTACATCTTCATTTCAAAGTCATTGTTTTGGTTTTGATCTTCTTTTTTCTTCTGTCCGTGTTTGCGCTCACGGACAGTTTTCTTTTTCTGCGGTTTTCTGTCATCTGTACCTCCGAACATCATCTGCAAATCAGCTGCCAGATAAGCAGTGTTGACGGCAATATCGCCCCAGTCAGTATCCATTTCAGTTTCAACTTCCAGGGTGTCAAATCCTTCGCTTTCAATTCCGTCATCATATTCCGCAGCTCCGATTGGATTGACTTTTTCAATATATCCGTCTGCTTCAACAATTTGTCCTCTACGGAATACTGTATCGAGTTCATCTTGCTTGATGCTGTTTCTTCCATTTTCTCCGTATACGGTCGGAGTACTCGCACCGTCAAATCGTTCAAGTCCTGATGCGTCGGCAATTCGGATATCAAATCCGTGTTCTCGACAATGGCGTTCCCAATCGTCGAGATGTTCTCCGCCAACAGATTGTACTGCTCCGGCTTGAGCATCAGGTATTGCGGTTGTATCGGCTCGGTCAAGGCTGATACCGTCTGTTCGGTTATGGCTTGTATTTGATTGATTTGTTTTAACTGTACTGTATTCATAAGCAAATAATTCCTCCATATTTTTCTTTAGATATTTGTCCTCTAACAAGCGGTTATCTCGAAACCGCTGTCCGTCCGGTGTGGTGTAGGTGATATATTTGTAACGGTCTATCCACTTTACACCGTATCCGAGTTTCTGCATTTGGTCTGTAAACTGCTGTTTCGTTCGGCTCATAGCAACCGCATAATCAATGGCGTTTGTCAGCTTTAGTTTTTTGCTGTTACCACGCAAGGCGGTGCGGTATTCTCGCTGATTGATAGATTTTTGTTTAGGCTTTTGATACGGTGCTAATATCTCCAATCCAAACTGCTGACAGATTTCGTCCGACTTGTGCCGTAATTCTTCCAGGCCTTTTTCATTGATTTGGATTTTTAAGCCTGTTTCACAGCTTACGGAATTCACGACAAAATGATTATGCCAATGGTCACGGTCAATGTGTGTTGCCACAAGCACCTCATAGCCATCAAACACTTTTGCGGTTTCCAATCCGATTTGGTGTATCATCTGCGGAGTTGTATCGCAGTCCGGCTTGAAAGACTGCACATACTGTTTAAAGAACACGCCGTTGGCTTTGCCGTATTGATGTTTGGTTGCCATAAATTCTTGATAAGCTGATTCGGGAACACAATTCTGACCGCCGACAAGTTTTATGCCGTCATATATGGTTTTCTTATCCTGTATCACATAATCTATGACTCGCTTCATAGCGTTCGCTGTTTGCGTTTTTTCGGGGATTGCAGTAAAGGTTGCCATCATCCGCACCTCCCCGCAAACTCGCTGATTTTGCTGTAAACATTGCCGTATTGCTGTATCAATTCGGTTAGGTCGGGACAGACGATTTTGCCCATATTGCAGAGTGTTGTTAGCTGATTGAGATTTCGCCCGATAGCTTTCTGCTCTTTCAAAACATCGTTAAGTCCGTCAATTATGGTAATTGGCTTATTCAGTGCCGAAGCAGTTACAAACTCGGTGAAGTTCATATTTGCTTTATTCGATTTTTTCTTGATAGCTGCATAATCGCTCTCACGAAAACGCATCGCTACCATTTTTGTTTTGTTGTCTGTTTTAGTTAATACCTCTCATTCTGTGGAACACACCACGGTAAATTTAATTGGGGTTCGGGGTTCGCCCCGACAAGCTGTTTGTATGGCGGCGGTCGCTTTGCGGTCGGCGTCTATACAAACAATATGCTTGCCTATCCCTACGGGATAGACTTTTGCATTAAACACCGCACCCATATTTATCGTCAACTCCTTTCTGCTGATATATTTTATGTTTCCCTTCATATTACGGCAGAGGGAAAAATAAGTCTTATGATTACATTCCTCACAATTTGGGATATGTATTTCATAAGACTTATGTCTGTGTTATTTGGTTTGTATTATAATTGTACCGGATATTAAAAATTTGTCAAGGCCTATGCAAATTCTTTTGTGTAAATCAAATTAAATTTGAAAAAGAGACTTGAATTTTATCAGATTTATGATAAACTATATACAAGGATGTTATAGGATGTGAGACTATGAGATTTATTGGTAGCAAAGTTAATTTACTGAATAACATTGAAGCTGTGATTAATGAAAATGTGCAAAATACAGGAGGCGTTTTTTGCGACATTTTTTCGGGAACGAGTTCGGTGGCACAGCATTTTAAGCCTCAATATGAAATCATTTCAAATGATGCATTGTATTTTTCGTATGTAATTCAAAAAGCTACGATTGAAAATAACAAAACTCCTGATTTTAATTCTCTACAGCAAATAGGTATTTTAGACCCAATATCTTTTTTGGAAGATACAAAGATTACAACTTTTAATTATAACGACGATAAATATTTCATTGCAAAAAATTATACACCTCACGATGATTGTGAGAGGATGTATTTTTCAAATAAAAATGCAGTGAGAATAGACTTTATTCGTAATACAATTGAAGCTTGGAAAAAGGCGAATCTTCTAACTGAATTAGAATACTATTATTTGTTGGCAGCTTTGATAGAAGGTGTTCCCTCCGTTTCAAATATTACTGGCACATATGGCGCATATCTCAAACAATGGGATAAGAGAAGCCATAAAGAATTAGAATTATTAAGATTAAATGTATTGGATAATGGCAGAAATAATAAGTGCTATAACAAGGACGCATTGAAACTTATTACGGAAATTGAAGGCAATATCATATATATTGACCCTCCGTATAATGAGAGACAATATGCACCGAATTATCATTTGCTTGAAACAATATCTAAATATGATTATCCTGAAATTAAAGGCGTTACAGGAATGAGACCATATGCTGAGCAAAAATCTCCATTTTGTATTAAATCACAAGTTCACGATGCCTTTGAAGAATTAATTAGCAAAGCAAAATTTAACAATGTTGTTTTAAGTTACAGTACAGACGGGATTATGTCTGATGAAGAAATTGAAGGCGTTTTGAAAAAATACGGACTGCCTAATACATATAAGAAATATACAATTCCTTATAGAAAATACAAAAGCAAAAAAGATAATAGCGAGCATACTTTATGTGAATATTTGTTTTATGTTAAAAAGAAAATAGATCATAAAAGCTATTATGATATTACAAGTTGCAAAAATAAAACATATAGTGATATAATTAAAAATAATAAACCAAGCACAAAAAAATACATAAAAAGCCCAACAAATTATATTGGTGGTAAGTATAAAATATTGCCGCAGATTTTGCCTCACTTTCCAAGCGACATACATACATTTGTGGATTTGTTTTCGGGAGGATGCAATGTTGCGATTAATACATGGGCAGATAAAATAATATGTAATGATATTAATAGTATCATTGTGGAACTATTTCAATATTTTCAGAATAATGAACTATCTAAGATACTAAATGAAATTGAAACGGTAATTTCTGAATTTGAACTTTCAAAAACGAATGAAGATGGTTTTAAGGAATTAAGAAATCGATACAATAATGAACGAACGCCAATTGATTTATATGTGCTGTCTTGCTATTCCTTTAACTATCAATTTAGGTTTAATTCAAATCACGAGTATAATAATCCGTTTGGCAGGAACAGAAGCCAGTTTTCTGAATCTATGCGAAATAGTCTTATTAAATTTGTAACTAAATTACATACAAGTGATATATCTTTCACTACAAAAGATTTTGTTGATTTTGAAATTGATGACTTAAATGCCGGAGATTTTATTTATTGCGATCCCCCATATCTTATAACTACAGGTTCTTATAATGATGGAAACAGAGGCTTTAAGGATTGGGGAATTGATGAGGAACAACAGTTATATGACTTTCTCGACAAGGCTAATGAAAAAGGTATAAGGTTTGCATTTTCAAATGTCTTAGAGCATAAAGGAAAAACAAATAATATGTTGATTGAATGGTCTCAAAAATATAAAATTATTGATATTAACCGTGACTATTCGAATTCAAGTTATAATACCGGCAGAGGACAAAGCAGAGAAGTATTGATAATTAACTATTAAGGGGTGTGTTTAAATATGGCAAAAAGAACTTTTGGTTGGGTACAAAATCCGGGAGACTTATCAAAATTGAAACAAGTAGTCGGCATATTCGATTTTGGAAGTAATACAAATAAATGGATTAGAGAAAAGCGATTACCTTTACTTAAAAAATATAATTTAATAAGTGATGATGATTTTAACAAATTTATTGATATATTAAGTAAAGATACAATTGTTGTAAAATATAGCTTGCTTAAAGGCAAAGGTGCAGGTAATCTTGGAAGATCAAATGCAATATGTAGCGGAATTGTTCAAGCGGTTATAGATGCTCAACAAGACAGAGCATATACTGATATTGATGGAAATTTAATAACAATTAAGAAACCGTATACGGATGATTGGACAGCCGAGGGATATATTAGATGGGCAATTTCTTGCGGACTTCTTAATTATGACAATGAAAATGATTCTTGCAGTATTAGTGATTTAGGAAAAGAACTTTCAAATACTGCAGATGATTCTTTAGAAGAAAAAGAAATACTTGCAAAAGCGCTACTTTCTTATCCGCCTGTATGCAGAATCTTGACATTGCTTTCAGACGGTAATGGTTACACAAAATTTGAATTGGGCAGGAAATTGGGATTCTTTGGAGAACTTGGATTCACTTCGATTCCTCAAAACATTTATGCTTATGATTACAACATGGCAACTTCATCAGAAAAAAGCAAGGTTAGAAGTAATGAAGAGGGCGATTCTGATAAGTACGCAAGAGGAATTGCAAGTTGGTGTATTCAAATGGGCTGGGTCAAATCTGAAACGGTATTGATAAAAGAATACTATAGAGGACAAGGATTTGATATAAGTTTAAAAAAGTATTATATTACAAGAGAAGGAGAGAAGGCATTAACGAGAGCGAATGGCAATTCAAGCAATAAAAAGATAGCCAAAATTGTTCATTATGAAATGTTAGCTTCTAACAAAGCTCCGGACGCAGCTTACTTAAGATATGAAAGAGCTTGTGTTATAAATTCTATTTTAAATTCAGATAAATCTTTGGAGCAAATTAAGGATATATTAAAAGGAAATGGTTTTGATGTATCGGAAGATGCAGTAAAGGATGATATTTTAGGTTTAGAGGCTATAGGAATTAATGTTAGGGAAAGAAATGGCAAATACAAGATAACCGATAGTATCATTGGACTTAAAATACCGGATAAAACATCAGCGTGTAAAGCTGATATTACGGAACTTAAAGATAAAATTCGAAAAAGTCTTAAGGTTCTTGACCACAAATATCTTGTTCTTGTTGATTTGGCGTATAGCGATGCTTCAACAAAATCCAAGAAAAATTCTGATGCGAGAGAATTTGAAATTCAAACAGCAGATTTATTTACAAAAGAGCTTAAATTCGATGGAATGAGACTGGGCGATTCTAACCGCCCTGATGTAATTATTTCACACGATAATTTTGGAACGATTATTGATAATAAATCTTATAAAGATGGATTTAATATTGATAAAAAATGTGCTGATGAAATGAGCCGATATATTAACGAAAATCAAAGAAGAATTCCCGAATTGCCTAAAAACGAGTGGTGGAAAAATTTTGATGTTAATGTTGATATATTTACATTTTTATTTATTACTTCTTACTTAAAAGGCAATTTCAAAGACCAACTCGAATATATTTCAAAATCTCAATCAGATATAAAAGGTGCTGCAATTTCTGTTGAACATTTACTTTATATTTCAGAAAAAGTTAAAAACGGAAGTATGGATAAAGCAGACTTCTTCAAATTGTTTAATAATGATGAGATACGAGTTACGGTTTAGTAAACATACTTGAATTAAATCCCTACATAAAAGCGGTAATTCCTTTACGACTTTTATGTGGGGATTATATTTTTGCTAAAACGAATACCATACAATAACAGACAATAAACTTTACTTATCAGCTTTTGTATGGTACAATGAAGAAAATAAGTGGGGGTGTAGTTATATGACCGAATTAGAAGACAGATATTATTCAATGCCAGAGATTTGTAAATATCTCGGAATTAGCAGAGATTCTGCTCTAAAATGGATTGCAAATAAAGGTATGCCGGCACACAAAGTCGGCAAGAAGTGGAAGTTTAAACTTTCCGAGATTGATGCTTGGGTAAATAGTGGACAAGCGGAGGAATAAGAAATAATATGGACGAAAATTTGCACAGTCTAAAAGAATTTGAAAAGAATATAAAAGCAATGAAAATGATATCCGCTTTTCTGCCAAAAGAACAGCGTAAACAGTTAAAGGATTTAGAATCACAATCAGAAAACCTGGTTAAACAAACACAATCATTTAATATAAACTTTTCAAACAATGGTTGGTGTGCTTATGAATCAATGAATTTCACTTTGATGCAAAAAGCAAATCTGGCGGTAGAGACAGAAGGTATAGAGGCTGGAGAGCGTATATTGCTCGATTATTACAAAAATGATGTTAAAGAAATAATTCATTGGCTTAAAAATAAAGCAAAACCATTTATGGATCGATATGATTTAATAAATAAAGCATTCGACGATCATTTTGCAGGACGATATCATGCAAGTGTACCATTGTTTTTAATCTTAATTGATGGTTCGGTAAACGATTACACCAAGAGCAAAGGATTTTTTGCCGAAGGAACTGATGTAACCGCTTGGGATTGTTTGGTAGGATGTAGCGATGGATTGACAAAATTAAAGAGTATATTTAATAAGGGTAGAAATGTAACCAATTACGAAGAGATAAGACTTCCGTATAGAAATGGTATCCTTCACGGGCGTGATCTTAACTATGCAAACGAGTATGTTTCTTGTAAATGTGTATCACTAATGTTTGCGTTAGCGGATTGGATGAATATGAAAGATAGTGAGGATAGCAGAAAAGCAAAATATGAAAAAGAAACAAATCCTCCTCCAATTTCTGAATCTCTTAAGAAAATGCGTCAAAACGCAATAGACCGTGAAGAAATACATAAATGGAAAAAACGAGATATAACTATCGGAACGGATTTGCCAGCAGTTCCAAGTATAGACGACTGCACAGACTATCCTTATGTCATTCCACTTTTGAAAGCATTTTCAGCATGGGAACGAAATAATTATGGTGAACTGTCAATGTATTTCAAAAATATCTTCTCTTATGAAAATTCTGCAAAAAAGCGAGCTGGTGAATGCAGGAAAATGTTTCAAAGCAAGAGCTTTGTTTCCTTTCAAATAAAAGAAATCGAAGAACGCTCTTGTTGTTTATCAAAAATTGTAGTGCAAGTTGATTGGAAAGTAGGAGAAGAATTACATTCCGAATCTTTGGATTTCGGCAGTATATATCAAGACGAAAATGATGGATTTGCTTATCCATGGAAAGAAAACGGAGAATGGATACTTAATCCTTGGAACATTCGAGGCATATATAAATGATGGAAAGGGGCGATACAATGACAGCTGTAATATATGCACGATATTCAAGCGACAATCAGCGTGAAGAGTCGATTGAAGGTCAGTTGCGTGAGTGCAAGGCTTTTGCCGAAAATAACGATATACAAATCGTTGGTACATATATCGATCGTGCTTTCTCTGCCAGAACAGACAACCGTCCTGACTTTCAGAAGATGATAAAAGATAGTGCAAATAAAAAGTTTGATCTTATCATTGTATGGAAGCTTGACCGCTTTGCTCGTGACCGATATGATTCGGCTCATTATAAAGCGTTACTCCGCAAGAATGGTGTAAAAGTAGTTTCGGCTACCGAGAAAATCTCCGATGGTTCCGAAGGAATACTTATGGAAGCGGTTCTTGAAGGTATGGCGGAATATTACTCTGCCGAGCTTTCTGAAAAGGTTGTACGAGGAATGACTGAAAATGCGTTGAAATGCAAATTTAACGGTGGTTGTATTCCACTCGGTTATACCATTGACAGCGAGCATCATTTCCAAATCAACCCTTTGACGGCACCTGCAGTGTTAGATGCGTTTAAGAGATATGCAGACGGCGCAACTATGAAAGAACTTGCCGATGAAATGAATGCAAAAGGTTTGCGTTCTGTTTTTGGCGGAAAAATCAGCATAGACAGCATTGCGAGGATGCTCCATAATAGACGCTATATAGGCGAGTTTAAGTATCGTGATATCGTTCACCCGAATGGCATTCCTGCTATCGTTCCGCAAGAACTTTTTGACCATGTTCAAGAGCGAATGGTTACAAATAAAAAAGCTCCTGCAAAACATAAAGCCGAAGACGAATATCTGCTTACTACTAAACTTATATGTGGAAAATGCGATTGCTTTATGGTCGGTGAAAGCGGAACAAGCAAGACCTCCGCGAAGTATAGATATTATAAATGTGCAAGTGTAAAAAATCATAAAGGCTGCGATAAAAAGACGGTCAGAAAAGACTGGATTGAAGACCTCGTTATCAAGCAAATACAGAAAGTTTTGTTTGATGATGCTCTGATTGAAAATCTTGCCGATATGGTTATCAAATTACAAGAGCAAGAAAATACCACTTTACCATTATTGCATAAACAATACGCCGAAATACAGCGAGGGATTGATAATCTTCTCAATGCTATTCAGCAAGGAATTATAACCGCATCTACAAAACAGCGACTTGAGGATTTAGAAAAGCAGAAAAATGAATTATCTGTTCAAATTATCAAGGAAGAAATGGCAAAGCCAACGCTTACAAAAGAGCAGATTATATTTTGGTTTCATCGTTTCCGCAAGCTCAATATTAACAAATTAGAGCATAGGCGCAGACTGATAAATAGCTTTGTCAATGCAATTTATCTCCATGATGATAAAATGATTATCACTTTCAATTATAAGAACGGCACGAAAACAATCACTTTTGCCGACCTTGAAAAGTCGGGTTTAAGTTCGGATTTAACTGCACACGCTCTGCCATAAACAAAAGAGTCGCAGATGCGGCTCCTTTTTCTTTGTCATTTATTTTTTATATACTTTTCTGTTCCAGGATCATTCGTTCGAGCTCTTTTGATGCCATGCTGAGCGACTGATCTTTTCTTTTTATCAAAACGACGCTTCGCTCCAGGATTTTTTCTTTAAGGTCGATCGTGCAGATATTGTTATTCTCCTGCAAAAACTCTTCGGAAACAAATCCGATGACGAGATCGCAACGGTAGATCGGTTCGGAACGGTAACGGTAACCAAGCGTGGAAAAGGCACAACAACAATAACGTGCGAGGTTACAGACCAATTCGGCAATGTTGTAAAGGATACTTGCAAAGTAAGCGTATCTCTTACTGCTTGGCAATGGGTCAAAACATGTATTTTCTTTGGTTGGATATGGTATTGATTCATATAAAATCAGGAGGACTTGTTTAAGCTCTCCGCTTTTTGAAACATTCAAGATTTTGTTTGTAATCTCTGCTACGACTGGGTATAATGCTAATAATCCGGACTTTAAAATGCTGCTTGCAACTTTTGTAAGCATAAACTTATTAAATATAATCCATTTTACAAGGATAAAATGATTATAGTTGACTAAATATGTATTATGTGATATAATAACTAAAATTTTTTAACATGAAAGGAGTTAGTCCACAATGGATGACCCGGGCGGGATTATTCTCAAGCTTATTTTACTTTTAGTTCTTATTTTAGTCAATGCATTCTTTGCAATGAGTGAAATAGCGGTAATATCCCTCAATGACAACAAAATCGAAAAAATGGCGGAGGACGGCCACAAGAAAGCCAAGCAGGTCGTTAAACTGACGGAAAACTCAAGCAAGTTCCTTTCTACGATACAGATTGGTGTTACTCTTGCAGGATTCCTGACCTCGGCGAGCGCATCGCAGACCTTTGCGGATATGATAGTGCGCGCTCTTGAGGGCACAGCGCTATACAGAACTCTCGGCGCAAGCGTTGTCAGCGGCATATCAATCGTTCTCATCACCATTATTATGTCGTATTTTTCTCTTGTTTTGGGCGAGCTGACCCCAAAGAAGATTGCTATGCAGGCTCCCGAAAAAATCTCTTTCAGAGTTGTCGGTATCTTGCTTTTCTTCTCCAAGGTTTTCGCTCCGTTTGTCAAAGTTCTTTCCGTTTCCACGAATGCGGTTGTCCGTCTCCTCGGCTACAATCCGCACGCTGATGAGGAAACGCTCACAGAGGAAGAAATCCGAATGATGGTTGACGTAGGCGGAGAAAAAGGCGTTATTGAGGATGTCCAGAAAGAGATGATCAACAATATTTTTGAGTTTGATGATCTCGACGCAGGGGATATTATGACCCACAGAACCGATATGACGGCGGTCGATGTCAATGACCCGATAATGGACGTTGTCAAGACTGCGATTGAATCCGGATATTCGAGAATACCCGTGTTTGACGATGACCCCGACAACATAATCGGAATCATCTATGTTAAGGACTTGCTCAGATATATAGGAACGGATCTGCCGAAGCACGCGATGAGAAAGATCATGCGTACTCCGATGTATGTTCCCGAATCAAAGAGCTGCGGCGATCTTTTCAAGGAAATGACAAGCAACCACACGCAGATGGCTGTTGTTGTCGATGAATACGGCGGAACAGCCGGAATCGTCACCCTTGAGGATATCGTTGAGGCGATCGTCGGCAACATTCAGGACGAATACGACGACGAAGAAGAGGAAATCTCAAAGATTAACGAAACCACCTTTACTATTGACGGCTTGACTGACATTGACGAGCTTGATGAAATCATCGGCAAGGATCTGCCCGACGGTGATTACGATACAATAGCCGGCTATATTATCAGCCAGCTCGGATATCTTCCCAAAGAGGGCGAACACAGCGAGGTTATGTTTGAGAACATAAGGTTCACGGTTCTTGAGGTTGAGAACAGACGAATCGAAAAGGTCAAGGTCGAGATACTTCCCGTTGAGGAAAAGGACGACGAGGACGAGGATAAAAAAGAATCGTCGAAAAAGGATAAAGAATAAATATAAGAGCAACGCTGCATTTTACAACCGTAGGATGCAGCGCTTTAAATTGTAATTACAAAACATTTTCTTGACAAACCGAGTGTGATAAGTTAATCTTATTTATGGTGGTAAAATGAATAAAAGAATTATAAATATAATCTCGTTCTGCGTTATCGCTGCTGTTTTGGCGGCGCTTCCGTCCTGCAAGGGAAAAACGGGGGACGAAAGCAAAACTCCTACCTCGGCGCCGGAAAAATCTGTCACCTCCGAAACGGTGAAAATCGTAAACATTCCGACGGAAAAATCCGAGCTTGCCGATATGCTCAATGCGGCATTGAATTACGTTGACAGCTATTGCTACACCTATAAAAAGGCTGTTAAATGCACGGCGGATTCAATCAGTCTCGGCAGTCTTTCCTCCGCGTCAAATGCGTCGGACGCCTTTGCGTCGATTTTCGGAGAAAAGGACATAACGGCGGATTTCGATTACAAGGCGGACAAGAATCTTTTTGCGGACAATTTCGTGAAAGGACCGATATTGCAGGACGGCATTACTTCAATCACGGCGAAGCAGGACGGCAGCACGGTTGTCGTTACCGCTGAGCTGGCAGGGGAGACGAATCCGACAGCCGAAAGCGGTGTTCTTTGTAACCTCGGCGGCGATTTTGTCAGCGTTGACGACGTCAATGCTTCGCTCGGCGAGTTCAAGTCGTCCGCGTCGTCGGTCAGTATTTCTGCCGACAGTATAAAGATCGTTGCAAGAATCAGCGCCGACGACAGCAGTCTCATGTCGCTGACAGTCAGCTACACGGAAAGATTCAGCCTTTCCGGCGTTACGCTGGTTAAGCTCAAGGGCGGCACAGTCAGCGGAGCCGCACAGACAAAGGTAGAATATACAAATTTTGGATTATTTTAAAAATGTGTGGAAATTATCGCTGAGATATGATAAAATAAATTGATTCTTATTCGGGAGAGTGTAAACAATGAACAGAAGCTGGAAAATATTTACCGTTGTAATATCTGTGATGATATGCGTTGCCGTACTCTGCACGGCTTGGAACATTGCGCTTGATAAACTGACAAAGAACGTGGATTCGACGTCGGGCAATCAGGGATATGTCGACCAAAACGGAGATGAGAATCCGTCGGCGGGAAATCAGGGTACCGGTCAGACGGGCACCAATGTTACAAATGCCAACGGTCAGGTGGTTACTCAGCCGGGCGGAAGCACGGTAATCAACCCCAATTCTCAGGGCTCCAACACCGTCACTCCGAGCGGAAGTGCTCAGCAGTCGTCTGCCGTTCTCAACTACGACAAGGCTCAGATCATTGCTTACTACAATACCTGTCTGAGAAATTCCTATTCTCAGGCGAAGATGACCGATAAAAAGACCGAAAAGGTAACGATCGGCGTTGATTCGGTTACAATCAACGGCGGTGAAACGAACAAAACTATTACGGGCATTGCCAACAAGCTTGCTTCAAGCAACCAGAAGGCGACAGAGGATTCAAAAACATTCTCCAGGGGAGTGGCTTCCGACGGAACGTCTGCTTCAAAGTTTGTTCTTCCTGCGAACCTCACCGCGAACGGAGCGAAGAGAGCAAGCATCAGCAAAAACGGAGCAGGCTACAAGGTCGTCATAACTCTTGTTGCCGAGAGCTGTAACTACAATACAATGCCTCCGCATAACGCGGCATGTGCATGGCCGCTTGATGTCAGCGAGGTTACAAAGGCTCTTAACGGCTTTGCGGACATAACTGCCGCCACGTTCGCCTATCCGGGAACAACTCTCACGGCGACGATTGACGGCGCGGGCAGGGTAAACAGCGTTCGCGTTGATATGCCCCTCACAGTTTCAAACGGTACGGGTGTTGTTACGGCGGCTGTGTTCAAGGGCACAACGATAACAGCGTCGGCTCACGGCGAATGGGTATGTACCCACTCAATGTCATTCTAAAAGAATAATTATATAGGGTTGTCACATTTGCGGAAAGTATCTTCTGCATAAGATGTGACAGCCCTATATTTTTTGAAAATTTTTTAGAAAATTTACAAAAAGTGAGATAACGTGAGAAAATAAAAGAAAAAATTAGGAAAAAAGATATTGTAGAAATTATTTTTATAAATCGGACAAAGAAAGATAAAATTCGACCTTTCCTGACTTTTGACAAAAGGTCAAAGAAGGTCTATAATTTGACTTGTCAAAAGGTCAAAGAAAGTCAAAGTCAAAGGAGATGATGATATGAGTATGAGCAATGAGATCGCCAAACTGATACTCGATATGCTCAGCGACGACGGAGAAACGGAGATTCAAAGAAACGAGATGGCTCAGCACCTCGGCTGTGTTCCCAGTCAGATAAATTACGTCATATCCTCAAGGTTTACTCCCGAACAGGGATATATCGTAGAAAGCAGACGCGGAGGCGGCGGCTACATCAAGATAACCAGAGCGAAATACGACAGCAAAACGGCAATGCTTATGCACGTTGTTAATTCGATCGGTGATTCAATTGATGAGGCAAGCTGTAAAGCGCATATATATAATCTGAATTATCAGAACATTTTATCTCCGGAAATTTCAAAGCTTATGCTTGCGGCAACCGGCGAGAGATGCCTGCGTGAGGTTCCCGCAGATCTGAGAGACAAAGTCAGGGCATCAATATTCAAGCAAATGCTTTTATCAAATCAGTAACCACGAAAGGATGATTTATATGTTGTGTCAAAATTGCGGAAAGAATGAAGCTACTACTCATGTAAAGCGTGTTGTCAACGGCGACACGACCGAAATGCACCTTTGCCGTGACTGCGCCGAACACCTCGGCTACGGAGATATTTTCTCCGGCTTCGGCTTCGACCTCGGCAATATCTTTTCGGGACTTCTCGGCGAGGATATGCCGCTGCTCAGCTCGGCTCACGAAGAAAAGTGCCCGAAATGCGGGTACACTTTCACGGACATCGTCAAAAACGGCAGGCTCGGCTGTGCCGATTGTTACAGAAAGTTTTATGACAAACTTCTGCCGAGTTTGCAGAGGATCCACGGTAAAATAAAGCACACCGGCAAGCAGGCGACCATGGTTCCCCGTGTTGAAGAACCGGCGCCGAAGATTGACCCGATTATGAAGCTTAAAGAGGATATGCAGAAAGCCGTTGAGGAGCAGAACTTTGAACAGGCGGCGGTCCTCAGAGACAGAATAAAAGAAATGGAGGCAGGCAATAATGAATAAGTGGTATATCGAAAACGGCGAGCAGGGCGACGTAGTTATCAGCACAAGAGTGCGCCTTGCAAGAAACCTTGAAGATTATCCGTTCCCCTGCCGCCTTACCGTTAAGGGCAAAGAAAAGGTTTGCGAGGAAATCAAGAACGCCGTGCTCAGTGACGATCATTGGGGCTTCGGCTTCACATGGATGAAAGATTTTAGCCGTTCACAGGCGGTTTCGCTTGCAGAGCGTCACCTCGTCAGTCCTGAATTTGCTTCCGACAGAGCCGGACGCGGTCTGCTTCTGACGGACGACGAAGCAATCAGCATTATGCTCTGCGAGGAGGATCACATCAGACTTCAGGTCATGATGGCAGGTCTTGCACTCAAGGAAGCGTACAGCGTTGCCGACAAGGTTGATAACATCATCGGAAGCAAGCTCAACTATGCTTATGACGACAGAATCGGTTATCTCACCCAGTGCCCGACAAACCTCGGCACAGCAATGAGAGCGTCGGTTATGCTTCATCTGCCTGCGCTGACCCGCTGCGGTCAGATCGGCAAGCTTGCCGCGACCGTATCAAAGCTCGGACTTGTAATCCGCGGCGCTTACGGTGAGGGCAGCAGTCCGCGCGGCGACATCTATCAGCTCAGCAATCAGATAACGCTCGGAATTTCCGAGGAGACCGCGCTTGACAATCTCCAGTCAATTACATTGCAGCTTGTTGCACAGGAGCGTGCGGCGGCTGAAAAGCTTTTGGAGAGTCCCGTTGAAAAGGATAAGGTTTTCCGCGCGATGGGAATACTTCAGAACGCAAGAGTTCTCAGCGGCGATGAGTTTATGGAGCTTGCATCGCTTCTCAGAATGGGTATCTCAAACAAAACGGTCAGCTTTGATATCACAAAGCTCAATGAGCTTTCAGTCAAGGTTCAGCCGGCGACGATAAATGCCCTTGAGGGCAGAGAGCTTTCTCCGCAGGAGAGGGACATTATCAGAGCCGATTGGGTCAGGGAAGCTTTTAAATAAGAGATACAAAGGATTTTTAAAAGCCTCGTGTTTTTAAAGTCAAATTGAGTGATCGGGGCTTGTCGGGCTGCAAAAGCAGCCGCGGACGGGTCCCGTTTTGAAAAGAATAATAGGCTCCCCTGCAAGGGAGGCAAACTAAACCAAAGGAGAGATTTTTATGTATAAGTTTACAGGCTTCACTCAGAAAGCTAATACGGCGCTCAACGCCGCAATCGAATACGCGGAGAATCTCGGCCACACATATATCGGCAGCGAGCATCTTCTGCTCGGATTGCTGACAAGTGAGGGCAGCGTGGCATACACCGCTCTGACTGCAAGAAACGTTACGGCGGACGATGTCGAAACCGCCGTCAGAAACAGTGTCGGAATCGGAACGCCGACTGTGCTCTCGCCGAACGATTTTACTCCGAGAAGCAAAAATATAATCGAAACCGCGGTCAGTATCGCAAGAAGTCTCGGCCACGGATATGTCGGTACGGAGCATCTTTTGATCGCAATTATCCGTGAAAACAGTTGTTACGCGATGAACATTCTTGAGGATATGAATGTTTCTGCCTCCGACATTGCCGAGGAGATCACGAAGAATGTCAATGTTTCGCAGAACGAAGCAAGCCCCAAGGCAAAGGCTCAGTCCAAGGGTAAAACGGAAACCCCGACGCTCGACCAGTTCGGACGTGACCTGACTGCAATTGCAAGACAGGGCAAAATTGACCCGGTTATCGGCAGACAGAAAGAAATTGAAAGAGTTATCCAGATCCTTTGCCGTAGGACAAAGAACAATCCTTGTCTTATCGGTGAACCCGGCGTAGGTAAAACAGCCATTGCCGAGGGTCTTGCACTCAAAATTGCATCGGGCGAGGTTCCTGAGCTTTTGAAGGACAAGAGAATTGTTGCACTTGACCTCACCGGCATGGTCGCAGGTACAAAATACCGTGGTGACTTTGAGGAAAGAATCAAGTCGGCTATTGACGAAGTTTCAAAGGCAGGCAACATAATCCTGTTTATTGATGAGGTTCACACGCTTATTGGTGCAGGTGCCGCAGAGGGCGCGGTTGACGCCGCAAACATTCTCAAGCCGGCTCTTGCAAGAGGAGAAATGCAGGTTATCGGCGCAACGACGATTGAGGAATATAGAAAGAACATCGAAAAGGATTCCGCTCTTGAGCGTCGTTTTCAGTCTGTGCTTGTCGGTGAACCGAGCCGTGAAGAAGCGGTTGAAATTCTCAAGGGTCTGCGTGACAAGTATGAGGCTCACCACAAGGTAAAGATTACCGATGAGGCTATTGAAGCGGCTGTAAAAATGTCGTCAAGATATATCGGCGACAGATTCCTGCCCGATAAGGCAATCGACCTGATTGATGAAGCGGCTTCAAAGGTTCGTCTGCGTGCCTACACTCCGCCTGAGGATATCAGAGAGCTTGAGGAAAAGATCAAGCGTATAAATGCCGAAAAAGCTTCGGCTGTAAACAGTCAGGACTTTGAACGCGCGGCAGCTTTGCGTGACGAGGAGAAAGAGGTCAAAACTCACCTTGCCGACGCAAAGGAGAACTGGAAAAAGCAGAACACCGAGACGAACGGTGTTGTAACTCCCGACGAAATCGCGGCGATTGTTTCTGAGTGGACGCACATTCCCGTTGTTCAGCTCACCGAAGAGGAGAGCCAGCGCCTTCTCAATATGGAGGAGGAGCTCCACAGGAGAATCGTCGGACAGGATCAGGCTGTTTCAGCGGTTGCAAAGGCTATCCGCCGCGGCAGGGTAGGACTTAAAGACCCGAACAGACCGACAGGTTCATTCATCTTCCTCGGTCCCACGGGTGTCGGTAAAACCGAGCTTTGCAAAACTCTTGCTGCAACACTTTTCGGCGATGAGAGCGCAATGATAAGGCTTGATATGTCCGAGTTCATGGAGAAGCACACAGTCTCCAAGCTTGTTGGTTCGCCTCCGGGCTATGTCGGATATGACGAGGGCGGTCAGCTCACCGAAAAGGTACGCCGTAAACCGTACAGCGTTGTTCTTTTCGACGAGATTGAAAAGGCTCACCCCGATGTATTCAATATGCTGCTTCAGATTCTTGACGACGGTGTTCTCACGGATTCTCAGGGCAGAAAGGTTGACTTCAAGAACTGCATTATCATCATGACCTCTAACGTCGGCGCAAAGCTGATAACGAATGAGGGCAATGCGGCGCTCGGCTTCAAGGGCGAGGAGAGCAACGGAACAATGAGTCAGGGTGCAATTAAGGACGCAGTTATGGGCGAGCTGAAAAAGTGCTTCCGTCCTGAGTTCCTTAACAGGGTTGACGACATCATTGTATTTGAGCAGCTCAACAAGGACGACATCAAGGAAATCGCGCGCAGAATGTTAAAGACGCTTAAAAACCGTGTTCACGACATGGGCATTGAGCTTGACTTTGACGACAGCGCGGTTGAGAAAATTGCCGACGAGGGCTTTGACCCGGTATACGGCGCAAGACCTCTCAGACGTGCAATCCAGTCGCAGATTGAGGATAAGCTCAGCGAAGAAATGCTCGACGGCCACATCACTTCGGGCAACAAATATGTCTGCAAGCATACCGATGACGGATTTGTATTTGAATCTGTCGAGGTGAATGCGGAGTAATACAAACAAAATAACCCCACCGCCGGATGTTTTTCATCGGCGGTGGGGTTAATGTTTTAAAAACTGTATTTGCTTCTGTTTAAGGAGGCGGTAGTTGCGCAAAAGAAACAGATTCTTTTATGAGTTCAACGGCACATGCCGTTCATTCTTGGAAATGTCAAGAGAACAGCAATCAGAATACCGCATAAATTAAAGAAAAATGATTATCAAATTATTTCTTCAGTTCAAGGATTGTGATGTTCTTTGCCGGGATGTTTGTTTGGTTTATAACAAGATCCTTGATTTGCAGGGATACGTTATCTGTCAGTACTCCTTTGCCGACAATGACCTGGCAGACATCGCCGTCGATAATTACAACGCAGTCGCTTGATATTTTGGCGGAAATTAGATTTTCAAGGTCGGCTTCGTTTTTGATTGCTTTGGAAAGCTCCGCCAAGGATTCTGCCGCGCTTTGTGCCGCCTGCGATTCGGACTTTGCGTCCTTGATTACGGAATTTAGAGTTTCCTTTGCTTCGTCATGGGCGGCGTTTCGTTTTACCTTGAAGTCGGCCATTGTTTCTTCCGATGCCGCGGCGGTCGTCGCCGAAACATACTGCGCGTCGCCGAGATTTTCTGCCTGCTGACTGACGGTTGTTTTCTTTGTGTCGATCACGGATTTGACACCGGGACGTGCGAAGTACCAATTGACGAATACCGCCGCACCGAGCGTCAGAACAAGTGCGATGGATACAAGCTGTTTGCGTTTGATTATCATATTCATTGCTAACCTCCGATTATTTATGCCGCCGTACTCGGCGGTTGATTTAAGGCAATACCGCGAATTTTGGATATGAATGTATATTCCTAATTGCCGGTTGCTGCCTTTATTTTTGCGATGCTTATTCGGTTTGAGCTGATGCCAAGAACGGCGGAAACCGTGGAGACAATTTCCTGCCTGACGTTTGCGGAGTCGGCACCCTCGCAAACGACAGCAACGCCGCGTATCTCCGGCTCAACCACTTTCAGAAGCAGCCCGGATTCGCTGCTGCCGTCGTCGATGACGATATATTCGCGTTCGCGGCTTCCGTCGCTGCTTTTCTCCTTGACGGCGTAGACGTTTTCGTCTCCCGACGCGAGCGTGACCATAACCTGCGTGCGCCCTGCGCCGTTGATTGAGGAAACTATTGAGGTGAGCCTTTTTTCAAGATCAGCCTCGTAGCTGTCGCTGATGTCGGAGACTGTTTCTTTCTTTTCGGTTTTGGTGCTCTTTTGCGGAACAAGCTCCGACATTGTCAGCAGAAAAATACCTGCGAGTCCCAAACAGATTATCGCGGTAATTTTTTTATCACGCTTCAAAAAATTTATGAACTCTTCGGCAAATTTTTTCATTTTTTCACCTCAATTTGAACTTCAATGCCAAGCTGCGCTTTTAGATTTGCTTGTGCATTTTCAAACAAGTCTTTGTATTCTTCCGCCGCGGCAACTGTGACGGAATTTATCTTCATCTCGTTGCCGTTGTCTATACTGATACTTATGTTTATGTCCGGGTCTTTTATTCCGCTTTCGGTAAGAATTGCGGAGATTTTTTCTTTTGTTCTTTCTTCAAGGTAGTTTTCTGCGCCGCCCTGATCGCTTTCGGATATTTCGATGTCGGGCAGCTCCGCATTTTTCAGTATTCCGCGTGCCTCCTCACTTGATATGAAAGGGTAAAGTATTGCGCACATCAAAAAAAGTGAGACTGCGGTTTTGACAATTTTTTCAGTAGCTCCTCCGGGTGCAACGGAGAGAATGACAGCTCCGATAACCGCGGCGACGGTCACGCCGTAAGCCCACAAACGAATTTTATCCAAAACTATCCCGCCTTTATAACAAGAATCAGAGCCGTAGAGATGATGAACAGAACTGCGTTGAAGAGAAGTACAACGTTCAAAAGAGTCATTGATGATGCGAGCGCACGCAGCAGCTCGGCAATGCTTTTTTGGTTGAATAATTCTCCGACAGCCGCTGAAAATTTCAGCGCAAAAATCCAGAAAAGAAGCTGAATACAGGACGGAAGATTTATCAGCGCAATTGCGGCGATTCCGAAAATTCCGATTGTGCTTTTGACAAGGACAAGACTGCCGATTATGCCCGAATACGCTTCGCTGAGTGCTCCGCCGACAACGGGCACGGCTGAGCTTATCACGAGCTTGATTCCTCTTGAAGCGACCGTGTCCGCGGCATTGGCGAGCGCACCCTTGATACCGAGGAACGAGACAAACAGCGTGGAAACGAAGGTCAGCACGGCGGTAACAGTTTTCTTTATCAGCGAGGTGATTCCGCCGAGATTGAACGACGGAATTATTGAGCCGGTAATGTCGAGAGCCGTTACCGCGCCGACTATCGGGACTATGTATGTGCTGGAGGCGCCGGAAATCACCTGTGCCGCCGTGAATGCGATTGACTGGAAGCTTGCCGCAAGCGTCGGGTTGCCCGTGACAGTTATTACGGCGGCAAGCACGGGGATAAGCGCCAGCATAAATTTTTCGCTGACGGCGATTGACGACACGGCTGAGGATATTGCCGTGGAAAGAGGGGATATTACCGATATGACGCACATAAGCGTTCCGACCGTGCCGATGATGTTTTTCATCTTTTCGTCGTCGGGAATGAAGCTTTCAAAGATTGCAATGAGAATGATTACAACCGTGAGTCTCACCGCCGACCTTGTCGGAGCTTCGATGCTTCCCGTGACGAGCTTTTTGGTCAGCGACCATACTTTTTGCGGAGTGACGCTGAACATGGAGTCGAAATCAGCCTTGTCTGCACCGATATCTTTGAGAAGCTCCTGAGTTTCGGAGTCGAGAATGTTGTATATATCCCTGACCTCATCGGAATAGGAAACGGCGCCGACGGACGCGGTAAAAACAAAAATAATGAGAAAAATAACTGTGACGGTTCCTGCAATTTTGAGCATCTTCATATTATTCAAGCAGCCCCTTTGCCAGAGTGACAAGAGTTTTAATGAGCGAAAGGCACATGACGAGTATAACTGTTTTGCCTGTCAGCTCAACGACGGTTGCGAGAGCTGAATTTGAGCTGTCGCTGCATATATCTGCGCCGAGCTTTGTTATAACGGCGATGGCAAGAATCTTGATGAGTATTGTGAGATAGCCGTCGCTGACGATTTGAACGTCGGAAAAGAAGCTTCCCGTTTCTTCAAAAATGTTTTTCAAATACTCAAAGGCAAATATCGCAATTATAACTATGCCGGCAAGCTGAACTATGACCGCGAGTTCGGGTCTGTACTGCCGCACAACGACGGTCATCACGGCGCAGATTATTCCGATAACAACGAATTTAACAATTTCCATATCAAAGTCCGAAAACGGAGGTCGCCGAGGAATAAAGATCCCTCAGTTCGGGAATCAGCATAGCGACAACGGCTATCAGCCCTGCAAGCACGACAAGCATGGCATATTCATCGCGGCCGGAACGGCTGAGAATTTGCTGAAGCACCGCGACAATTATTCCGACAGCCGCTATTTTGATAACCAGTTCCATAGTTCGCTCCTAAAACAAAATAATAAAAAGTCCTATACCTGTCATTGCTCCGAGTCCGCAGGAGAGTGATGAATATTTATCTCTTTTTTCACGCGCAAGGTTCAGTCTTTCCTTGGCGAGTTCGGCGTGGTAGCGGCAGTTGGAACGCTGTCCCTCTTCGTCGCTCTTGCCGAGGTTTTCGCCGAAAGAAAAAAGTATTCCGCTGTCCGAGCGGTCAACACAGCGCGACTCGGAGACCGATGCAATCCACGCGCGTTCAATGTCGCCGCAGTCCTTATAAAGCGACAAACATTCGGACAAAAAATCCAGCTCTTTGAGCTCCTCTTTTTCCGAAAGCTTCTCAATCAGTTCGGCGGTCGGACGGCTGAGGTAGCTTATTTCGTTCTCCGTCATCGTGAACATCAGCAGGAGCTTTTCGAGTATGCGGACGCGTCGGCTCAGGCGGTAGGAAATGTATTGCCCCGTCATCACACAGGAGAGGCCGAGAACGACAAGCGAAATAATTTTCATTTTGTTTTCCTCTCATTCTCCGAGCCGTACAGTCTCTTTTATTTCAAAGGTGTCCCTGTCAAGAAACACGCAGGCGCTCACCGCTCCGCATTCGAAAATTCGGCAAAACTGCGGACGGCGTTTCAGCTCCGCAAGGTTGCGGCAATGCATTGTTACAATGAAGCTGACTCCGCTGTTGAACGCTTCGCACAGCTTGTCAGCCTCGTCAAGGCTTCCGATCTCGTCGCACACTATCACGTCGGGGGAAAGCGTACGCACGGCAATGCTTATGCCCTCGGCTTTCGGATATCCCTTGAGAACATCGGTGTTGAAACCGAGGTTGTAGCCTGCCATCTCGCACCGTTCGTCAATGACTGCGACTTTTTTCAGCCTTTCGTCGGAAAGGCATCGGCAGAGATCGCGCAGTACGGTGGTTTTGCCGGACATCGGCGGTCCGCAGATTATTGTGTTCGAAATCTCGCGGGCAAAAAGCTTTTCAATGAGCGGTGCGGAACAGTTCGGACGCTCTTCCGGAATACGGATATTCAGTCCGTCAATATTCCTGACCGAGGATATCCGACCCTCTCTGATGACTGCCGTGCCGTAAAGTCCGACACGGATTCCTGCATCGAGAGTGATGAATCCGCGCGCGATATTGTCCGTAAGGCTGTGAACGGAACAGCCGCACATTTTTACAAAAATATTTTCGATTTCCTGCCTTGAAATGCACAATAGGTTTTCGGAATAAAAATATGTTATCCGTCCGCTGTCGGTCAGAAAGCCGTTCCTGTCGGGAAAGACGAGGACAACAGGCTTTTCGGCGCGGATACGGATTTCGCAAAGATTTTCCGTTCCGCCGTGGGCAAGGACAGAAAAGGCAGGGGGAAGATATTTCATCAGAATTTCAAGATTTTCCGTTCGGGTGAGACTCATTTTTTATCACCACTAATTTCTTATGACTTCTTGTCCCGAAATAGAACCCATCGGATTTAAATTAAATGTTAATTTTGAGCCGTGCTTATTGAAAGACGACCAATTGTGTGATAATATATAAAAGAATAAATATGAATAACAAAAGTTTATGATACAGCCGAAAGGAATGAGGTTTTTGAAAAAAAATATTTTGAAAAGTAAAAATCCCGATTCAAAAATAGGCAGGTTTTGGGACCGCAACGTTTATGTTATACTTGCGTTTATATGCAGCGCGGTGCTCATGCTGCTTGTTTACTACTGCTTTGAGATAATTCCGTTCGGCAACAAGACTGTTCTGCGTATGGATCTTTACCACCAGTACGGCCCGCTTTTTGCCGAGCTTCATGACAGACTGACCCAGTTCAGGAGCCTGTTCTATTCCTGGAACACGGGCGGCGGCGGAGCCTTTATCGGCAACTACTTCAACTACCTTTCAAGCCCGATCGGAATGCTGCTTGCGCTGATTTTCGGTCATGAGAATATTCCCGAAGCTATCGGCTCAATGGTGCTTTTGAAAAACGCGCTTGCCGCGGCATCAATGGCTTATTACCTCAAAAAATCCAATGCAAAAAATGATTTTACTGTTTCGGCTTTCGGCATTCTGTACGCTTTCTGCGGTTTCTTCATCGCATATTACTGGAACATAATGTGGATCGACGCAATGTATCTTCTGCCGCTGATCGTTCTCGGAATCGAGAGAATAATCAACAGCCAAAAGGCGACGCTCTACATTGTTACGCTTGCCGTTTCTTTTTTTACAAACTACTATATGTCATACATGATATGCATATTCTCGGTTCTCTATTTCTTTGTTTACTTTTTCTCGAATTACTCGATCAAAGAGGTTCTGCCGACCAAGCCCATCTACGAGGACGAGAACGGCGAAATCTATGACAGAAAAATCGACAATGTGCTCTACAGCCGATTCGTTGAGTCGGGTCTGTTCTTCGCTTTCGGTTCTCTGATTGCCGTCGGACTGACTGCGTTTGCGCTTGTGCCGACATATTTCTGCCTCAAGGCGTGCTCGGCAACATCGGGTACATTTCCGAGTGATTATGAGTTCTACAACAGCGTGTTCGACTTCCTTGCGAACCACCTGACGTCGCTTGAGCCGACTATCAGGAGCAGCGGCGAGACGGTACTGCCGAACGTTTACTGCGGTATACTTACCGTTATGCTCGTTCCGCTTTATATTTTCTGTGACAAAATAAAAGCCAAGGAGCGCGCAGCGAATATAATTCTCCTCGCCGTATTCTTCATCGGCTTTAACCTCAACTATGCAAACTATATCCTGCACGCGTTCCATTTCCCGAACGATCTTCCGTTCAGATTTTCGTTCCTTTATTCGTTCCTGCTCATTACAATGGCGTTCAAAGCCCTTGTTCACATTCGCTCGTTTTCGACCAAGGCTCTGCTCGGCGCAGGTGTCGGAACGATTCTCTTTGCCGTGCTCGTTCAGAAGTTCGGCATGGCGAACGCTTCGGATGAGTCAATATATCTCAGCATTGCTTTTGCGGCGGTCTACACGGTCGTTCTCGGACTGATGAAAAAGAAGAATTATGCACAGTCGGCGGTTTCGCTTCTTCTCATGTGCTGTGTCTTTGCCGAGGTTGCGGTTTGCGACACGAACCACTTTGTTATGAGCCAGCAGAAGCCGAATTTTGTCAACGGTTACAGCGATTTCAGAGATCTTAAGGAAAAGCTTGACGCCGTTGAGGTCACGGACAAGTACCGAATGGAGCTTACCGATATTAACACGCTGATGGACGCGTCGTGGTTTGACTACAACGGAGTTTCCGTTTTCTCCTCCATGGCTTATGAAAAATCGGCAAATCTCCAGCACAATCTCGGACTTAACAGCAACTATATCAACAGCTATATTTATGCGCCGCAGACCCCTGTCTACAACGCGATGATGTCGCTGAAATATATCGTTGACAACGACAATTCGCAGATGAGCGAGAACATCTATACCAAGATGGCGGAGAACAACAGCTTCACCGCTTACAAGAACAATTATTATCTTCCGCTTGCATACTCTGTAAGTGAGAATGTTCAGAAATGGGTAACAAAGGGCTCCAATCCGTTTGAGATTCAGAACGATTACTGGACACTTGCTTCGGGATGCGGTGACGTGTACAAGCGGATTTCGGCTGAAACGTATCAGACCGAAAATATCCGTGACGACGATGAGCTTCTGACCGAGAATTTCACCTATTACAAGGATATCAAGGATCAGACGGGTACAATTATTCTCAAGTATGAGATTCCCGAAGCTCAGAATGTCTACCTCTATGCTAACTGCTCAGGTGCGGACAAGATTGAGGTCTACGGCACAAACGGTCTTTCAAAGAGCCAGGATCCCGACGATCCGTATGTTATCGACTGCGGCTGGTTTGAGGCAGGCGAAATAATGACCGTCGAGCTTGAGATTGCGGCTAACAAGGATTCGGGATACACGGACGTCTATGTCGTCGGACTGGATATGAACAACTTTGAAAAGGGTTATAACAAGCTGGCTTCGTCGACAATGGACATCACGGAGTTTACGGATACACATATCAAGGGTACAGTCAAGGTTGGTGCGACCGAGCTTGTCTACACCTCGATAAACTATGACGAGGGCTGGACGATAACCGTTGACGGTGAAAAGACAGAGCCCGTGAAGCTCGGCGATGCGCTCATCGGAATTGATGCCGCGCCCGGAACTCACACGATTGAAATGACGTACACGCCGAAAGGATTTGTAATCGGCGCGATCGTTTCGGCAGTCACCTTTGTCGCTTTTGTTGCGGCGCTTGTGATCTTGCATATTATTAAAAAGAAGAGATACGCAAGAATGCTCGGCGCAGAGAAAAACGCCGTTGAAGCTGACACAGTAAGAGGCGAACCGACTGGCATTGACGCTCTGATGGCGCAGGATCTCGGTGAGGACGCGACGGTTGAGGACGCTGAAAAGCTCCTTGATGTTCCCGATGAATATGAGCAGAACAAGCAGGATCCCACGGAAATGCTCAACCGAGCTCAGGAAATACTTGACACTCAGAAGCTCAATATAAAAGAAATACTTTCTCAGATCGAAGACGATTCGGAGGACAGCGAATGAACAGAACCATAATCACGGTTATCGGCAGGGATAGGGTCGGCATAATCGCAAGAGTCTGCACATACCTTGCCGAAAACGATATAAATGTACTGGACATCAACCAGTCGATAGTTCAGGGCTTTTTCAACATGATGATGATTGTTGACGCGCAGAACGCAAAAAAGGATTTTGCCGTTCTCTGTGATGAGGCGGAAAAGCTCGGCGATGAGCTGGGCGTAAAAATCAAGATGCAGCACGAAGATATTTTTAACGTAATGCACAGAATCTGAGGTGCGGTATGATAAATTCATTTGAGGTTCGCGAGACGAACAAAATGATCGAGGAAAACAACCTCGACGTCCGCACAATAACAATGGGCATAAGTCTGCTCGATTGTGTTTCGGACAGCGTTGAAAAAACCTGCGAAAATATCTATAACAAGATCATTGCAAAAGCAGGCAGACTCGTTGCAACAGGTGACGAGATAGCCCTTGAATACGGCATACCGATTGTGAACAAGCGTGTGTCCGTTACGCCGATATCGCTTGTCGGCGCGTCCTGCTGCAAGACGGCGGATGACTTCGTGAAAATAGCGAAAACTCTTGACAAAGCGGCTCACGAAATAGGAGTTAATTTCATCGGCGGATTTACCGCACTTGTTTCAAAGGGAATGACCCCGTCGGAGAAGCTGCTTATTGAGTCGATTCCGCAGGCGCTGGCTTCAACGGAACGGGTTTGCAGCTCGGTCAATGTCGGGTCGACGAAAACAGGAATAGATATGGACGCAGTCAAAATGCTCGGCGAAACGATAGTGAAAACAGCCGAGCTCACCGCAGATAACGGTTCGATCGGCTGTGCAAAGTTTGTTGTTTTCTGCAATGCTCCCGACGACAACCCGTTTATGGCAGGCGCGTTTCACGGAGTTACGGAAGCGGACACGATTATCAATGTCGGCGTCAGCGGACCCGGCGTTGTTAAGAGGGCTATCAGCGAGGTGCGCGGCAAGGATTTCGGCACACTCTGTGACACGATAAAAAAGACCGCTTTCAAGATTACGAGAGTGGGTCAGCTCGTTGCGCGTGAGGCTTCGGAGTTCCGTTCGGAATTATCGATCTGTCGCTTGCCCCGACTCCCGCAGTCGGCGACAGCGTTGCCGAGATTCTCGAAGAGATTGGGCTTGAATATGTCGGTGCACCGGGAACAACTGCGGCGCTCGCTCTTCTCAATGATCAGGTGAAAAAGGGCGGAATCATGGCTTCGTCATACGTCGGCGGACTTTCGGGTGCATTCATTCCCGTGTCCGAGGATCAGGGCATGATCGACGCGGTCAATGCAGGTGTGCTCACGCTTGAAAAGCTGGAAGCGATGACCTGCGTTTGCTCGGTCGGACTGGATATGATAGCCATTCCGGGTGACACGAAGCCCTCAACGATATCCGGAATTATTGCAGACGAAATGGCAATAGGTATGATAAATCAGAAAACTACGGCGGTAAGGCTCATTCCAGTAATCGGCAAAAGTGTCGGTGATACGGTTGAGTTCGGCGGACTGCTCGGCTATGCGCCGATTATGAAGGTCAACTCGGCTGACTGCTCAAAGTTTATAAACCGCGGCGGCAGGATTCCTGCGCCCATACATTCGTTTAAAAATTAAGGTATGAAAAGTTTTGAAATAAAAGCCAACGACGCAAATCAGCGGCTTGACAAGTTCATAAGAAAAAGTCTCCCGAATCTTCCGCAGTCGCTGATGTACAAATATATCAGAAAGAAGCGAATAAAGGTCAACTCGAAGCGTGCCGAGATTTCAACGATTTTGAATGTCGGTGATGTCGTTGATATGTATATAAATGACGAGTTCTTTGTCAAGCCTGAGACGAGGTACGATTTCATGGGTGCGCCGCGAAAGCTCGACATTCTCTATGAGGACGGGAACATAATGCTTCTTGACAAAAAGGCGGGTCTGCTTTGCCATCCCGACGACAAGGAGTACGTCGATACGCTGATAACGCGCATCAAAAAGTACCTTTATGAAAAGGGCGAATACAAGCCCGACGATGAAAACTCCTTTACCCCGGCGCTCGTCAACCGAATTGACCGGAACACGGGCGGAATCGTAATCGCCGCAAAGAATGCCGAGAGCCTGAGAATTATGAACGCTCAGATGAAGCAGAGGACAAACCTCAAGAAATACTATCTTTGCGTTTGCCACGGCATTATGGAGCGCGACAGCGGACTGCTGGAGGGCTATTTGCTCAAGGATGAGAAGAAAAACACCGTGAGAATACTGAAAGCTCCGTGCGAGGGCGCGAAGGAAGTCAGGACAAAATACAAGGTGCTCGGCAGGGACTTTGACAAACAGCTCAGCCTTGTTGAGGTCGAGCTTGTCACGGGCAGAACCCACCAGATAAGGGCGCATTTCGCGTCAATCGGACACCCTCTGCTCGGTGACGGCAAGTACGGCACCAACAAGCTCAACAAAGACTTCGGCTACCGCAAGCAATGTCTGTATTCATACAAGCTTGTCTTTATGTTCGACGAGACGGCAGGCATCCTGTCCTATCTCAACTCACGGGAGTTTGAGGTCAAGGATGTGTGGTTCAAGCGCGAATTTGAAAACGGAACACTATGACAAAAGCCTGTGGCATTTTGAATGCCACAGGCTTTTAGTGTGTTAAAAATTCTTTTATGATTTCTTCTTCATTGACAGTCTTCTGAGTGCTTTTCCGAGCTCAAATACAGGGATCGTAGTTAGTGCAAGACCGAATGAAATTGCAAGCTCTTCCGTGCTGAATGTGCCGGGAGCGATTCCGAATACATCGCAAAGACCCGGAATATAAATTGCGGCAAGGGTGAGCGCGGTTGTGATAACAAACGAACCGAGAAGCCACCAGTTCATTTTCTTCATCATATCCGCCGAGAAGATTGATGCCTGGCGCGAACGCATATTGATTGCACACATCATCTCGGAGAAGTTGACTGTGAGGAATGCCATTGCCATTGCGTTGACGCAGGTTTCACCGCTGAAGAATCCTGCAAGGCTGTGTGCTCCGCCGCCCGACGGTTCAAGCCAGAAGCCGATAACATAAGCCGCTATCTCAATGATTGCAAGGTAAACACCCTGCCAGATCATATCGACGCCTGCACCGTTCGAGAAGATACCGTCCGTCGTTGCGCGGGGCTTTCTTCTCATTATGTCACCCTCGGCCTTTTCCATACCGAGCGCAAGACCCGGAAGCGAGTCAGTAACCATGTTGATCCAAAGAAGATGAACAGGTGAAAGAATTGTAAAGTGAAGTATCGAAGACACAAACATTATGATAACTTCACTGAGGTTTGTCGAAAGCTGGAACTGAAGAACCTTGAGCACGTTGTCATAGATTTTTCTGCCCTCTTCGACAGCGTTGACGATAGTTGCAAAGTTGTCGTCGGCAAGCACCATATCGGAGGTTCCCTTGGTAACGTCGGTTCCCGTAATTCCCATGCCGATTCCGATGTCGGCTGCCTTGATTGACGGGGCGTCGTTTACACCGTCACCGGTCATCGCCGTGACCATTCCGCGCGCTTTCCATGCCTTGACTATTCTGGTCTTGTGTTCCGGCTGAACACGGGCGTAAACCGAGTATTTGGTAACCTGCTCCTGAAGCTCCTCGTCGCTGAACTTGTCAAGCTCTGCACCCATAATAGCCTCGGAAGCGTCCGAAATAATGCCGAGCTCTTTACCGATTGCAACGGCGGTATCCTTGTGGTCGCCCGTAATCATAACGGGACGGATACCTGCCTGGCGGCATTCGTCGATAGCCGCCTTGACCTCAGGACGAACCGGGTCGATCATGCCTGTAAGACCAATGAAAATAAGGTCGTTTTCAAGCGCTTCGGGAGCGAAATCCGTCGGCTTGGAATCGTATGTTTTGTATGCACAGGCAAGGACTCTCAAAGCCTTGTCTGCCATTCTCTTGTTGTCCTTGAGCGCGGCGGTCTTTATCTCGTCCGTGATCTCCACGACGCTGCCGCCGACAAGTGCATACTTGCACTTCTTGAGAATCTCGTCGGGCGCACCCTTTGTATACTGAACAATACCGTCCGCAGTCTCGTGAACGGTCGACATCATCTTTCTGCCGGAATCGAACGGAGCTTCGCCGATTCGCGGAGCGGAAGCGATAAGGTCGTTTTTGTGCATCTCAAGCGAATATGCATAAGAAACAAGAGCCGCCTCGGTCGGTTCGCCTGTGACCTTTCCGTTGGCATCAATCTCTGCGTCACAGCAAAGAGCCATTGCCTTGGCGAGGAGCTTTTCGTCGTCGCCGTAATGGTCAACAACGGTCATCTTGTTCTGCGTGAGAGTACCGGTCTTGTCCGAGCAGATTATCTGCGTACAGCCCAGAGTTTCAACGGCGGTGAGCTTTCTGATGAGTGCCTGACGCTTACTCATTGCCGTAACGCCGATTGAAAGAATGATAGTAACAACTGCCGGCAGACCTTCGGGAATAGCGGCAACCGCAAGGGCGATAGCAGCTATAAATGTATTAAGCGAGGTTTCGCCGAGGAGTCTCCATGAAAAGCTCTGATCCGTAAGAACAAGAGTTTCAACAACTCCGACAACGAAAACAAGAACGCTGATTCCGATAACGAGCTTTGTGAGGAAGTGAGAAAGCTCACCCATCTTTTTCTGGAGGGGAGTCTCTTCCTTTTCCGCCGTGCTCAGAGCGTCGGCGATTTTACCCATTTCGGTGTTCATACCCGTGCCGGTGACAACCGCCTTGCCGCGGCCGTAAACAATCGTCGAACCGCTGTAAAGCATATTTTTTCTGTCGCCGAGCGCAACGTCCTTTGAGCTGTCCTTGAGCATAAGAACGTCCATCATTTTTGTGACCGGGACGGATTCGCCGGTCAGCGCCGCTTCTTCAACCTTCATCGAGTGAGACTCAAGAACACGGCAGTCCGCAGGAACCGCGTCGCCTGCTTCAAGAAGTATAATGTCGCCGACAACAATGTCCTCGCTTTTGAGAACGACTGTTTCGCCGTCGCGCAAAACCTTTGATGTCGCCGCCGTCATTTGCATCAGCGCGTCCATCGCTGCCTCGGCCTTGCTCTCCTGCACCAGTCCCATTATCGTGTTGATGATAACAACAACGAGGATAACGAGAACGTCGGCAAATTCGCGCACCGTCGGTCTTCCGCCTGCTTCAATCACCGCAACAACGCCCTGAATGGCGGCGGCAACAAGAAGCATGATAATCATCGGGTCGGCAAGCGAATTGATGAATTTTCTGAACAGGCTTTCTTTTTCGGCTTCCTTGAGCTTATTTTTGCCGTTCTTCTCAAGGCGCTTTGCCGCCTCCGCCGAGCTGAGTCCCTTTTCGGAACTGCCGGTCTGCGAAAGCACCTTGTTTGCATCTTCAAGATAATACTTCAAAAAATGACCTCCTTTTTTGTAACAAAAAACCTTTGACAGACTTGTTGTCTGCCAAAGGTCTTGCATCAAATACGAATGATCGCATTAGTCTGCTGCCAGCTTAAAGGTTTAATATTTTAAATCATTTAAGCGTGTGGTGACAACAGATGGGATAATCCCATAGCTACTCCCCAATGGGTATGTACTTATGATACCATAACAAAAAAATTTGTCAAGGATTTTTGAGGAAATCTATACATTTATGTCGATATGTATTCCTACCGCGCACGGATTCCGTTACAGAAATATAGTATGCGTTCGAGAATATTATGTGCCGAACGAACGTATATATTCAAAAAAAGCCGCAAGCCCTTGATATACAAAGGTTTGCGGCTTGGAGCTACTGGTCGGACTCGAACCGACGACCTGCTCATTACGAATGAGCTGCTCTACCAACTGAGCCACAGTAGCACATAAGCTGATGTCAACGACAGATATTCTAATATATTTTGAGCAAAAAAGCAATAGTTTTATGAAAAAAAGTTGAATTTTTTAGCACGGCAAGTAATCGGAATATTTCAGGGATAGCGTTTGCGTTCATCGGTGACGCCGAGCAGGTAGTCGATGCTGACATTGTAAAAATCGGCAAGCTTTATCAAAACGGGGGTGGGCAGATCGTTTTCACCGGTCTCGTACTTGGAATAGCCGGTCTGAGACATACCGAGAATTTTGGCAACCTGAGTCTGATTCAAGTCGTTATCCTCGCGAAGATCCCGTATTCTTTTGTACATAAATCTCACCTCTTGGAGATTATACATTAACCTGTTTCAGGGTATTGACATTTAACCTGAAATAGGTTAAAATCTTTTTGGCTTTTGGAAATAAAAGCAGTTAATACTGTTCTGAAAGGATTGATTTTATGAAGAAAAGGATCAAACAAATCTTGTCCGCAATTCTTGTGGCGGTTATGCTGGTGGGTGTAATGCCGATAACAAGCTTTGCGGAAGATGGTGAAAAAACATTCGGTTATCTTAAATATGAAATATCTGACGGCGAGGTTTCAATTACTGGTTGCGATACCTCAATCAGCGGGGAATTAACTATACCGGAAACAATAGAGGGCTATCCGGTTACAAGTATTGACAGTTATGCATTTTCTAGCTGCACAGGCTTAACAGGCATAACAATACCGGATAGTGTTACGAGTATCGATATATTTTGGGGTGCATTTGGGAATTGCACAGGGTTAATGAGTATAAAGGTATCCCCCAATAATAAGGTTTATGATAGCAGGAATGATTGTAATGCCATAATTGAAACAGAAAGCAACCGGTTGATTTTAGGCTGTCAAAATACGGTTATTCCAAATGATATTGTAAGTATTGGTTCTTGTGCATTTGAAAAATGTACCGGCTTAACAAGCATAACGATACCCAATAGTGTGACAACTATTGAAGGCAATGCATTTTCAGACTGTACAGGATTAACAAGTATAACTATACCAAATAGTGTGACGAGTATCGAAGATGCCGCATTTTCATACTGCACGGCTTTAACAAGCATAGCAATTTCTGATAATGTGAAACATATTGGCTCAAATTCTTTTTTGTGCACAGCATATTATAACAATGATTCAAACTGGATAAACGATATATTGTATATAGGTGCTTATCTTATTAATGCAAAAGAAAATCTTAGCGGTTCTCATACAATAAAAAACGGAACAAAGTTGATTGCTGCGGATGCTTTTGAATCCTGTAAGTTTTTAACCGATATAAAAATACCTAATAGTGTCATAAGTATTGGTTGGGGTGCATTTGGTGGTTGCGCCGGCTTAACGGATATAAAGATACCGGATAGCGTTATAAGTATTGGTTGGGGTGCATTTGAGGACTGTATCAGTTTAAAAAATATAATAATACCTAATGGTATTACAAGTATTGACTGGGGAACCTTTTCCGGATGTACTGGCTTAACAAGCATAACGATACCCAATAGTGTGACAACTATTGAAAGCGGTGCATTTTCAGGCTGTACAGGATTAACAAGTATAACTATACCAAATAGTGTGACGAGTATCGAAGGTGCCGCATTTTCTGGATGCACCAATTTAACAAGCATAACGATTCCTGATAGCGTCACAAGTATCGCCAGTGATGTATTTAGGGATTGTACCGGTTTAACGAGTATAACGATACCTAATAGTGTGATAACTATTGAATCCCGTGCATTTTCATACTGTAAGGGATTAACAAGTATAACTATACCAAATAGTGTGACAAGTATCGGAGATGACGCGTTTTTAGGTTGTTCGGGCTTAACGAGCATAGAGATACCGGATAGTGTCACAAATATTGGTGAAAGAGCCTTTGCTGTTTGCACAGGATTAACAAGCGTAACGCTTCCGGATAGCATTACAAGTATTACCTTTTGTGCATTTTCTCATTGCACAGGGCTACCAAGTATAACAATTCCGAGTAGTGTTACAGCTATTGATTTTTACGCATTTTATGGTTGCTCAGGTTTGACAAGTATAAAAGTTTCCGAAAACAATAAAGTTTATGATAGCAGAAATAACTGTAATGCTATAATCAAGACGGAAAGCAACCAATTAGTTTTAGGATGCCAAAACACAGAAATTCCAAACAGCGTTACAAGTATTGGCACTTATGCGTTTTTTGAATGTACAGGCTTAAAGGAAATAGCGCTTCCGGATAGCGTCACAAACATCAGAGGCGGTGCATTTCAAAGTTGCACGGGATTAACAAGCATAACCATTCCGAACAGTGTGACAAGCATTGAAGGCGTTGCATTTTTTGGATGCACCGGTTTAACGAATGTCACAATTCCGGAGAGTGTTATAAGTATTCTTGATTTGGCTTTTGGATATTACTATGATAGTGATAAAAAAGCAACGAACAAAATTCCTAACTTTAAAATCTATTGTTATGCCGGCACAGCAGGTGAAAAGTATGCCATAGACAATGGCTTTGAATATGAATTGTTAGACAAGACACACACCCACACCCTCAACCATATCACCGTGCCTTCGACCTGCAAGGTGGCGGGTATGGAGTACGATATCTGTACTGAGTGCGGAGAGACGCTGAATGAAAAAACGCTTCCGCTGGCGGCTCACAAATGGAGCGACTGGACGGTAGTGAAAGAGCCAACCGCAACGACGGAGGGCATCGAAAAACGCACCTGTTCCGTGTGCGGCGATTCTGAAACTCGCAGCATTGACAAGTTCAACGGCATACGCGACAGCGAAACGGGCGTTGAAATCATTTATAATGACGAATACTCGGACGGAACGGAGCTGAAAGTCGAAGAAAAGTTCAGCGGCAAGTCGTTCCAGCTTATTGACACAGCCTACGGAAAGACTAACACGGTGATATATGACATCTCAACCTATAAGGACGGCGTAAAGGTTCAGCCGAACGGAGAAATCACCGTAAGAGTTCCTCTACCCAAAGGCTTCTCGGCAAACAAGGTCTTTGTTTGTTATGTCGATTCAACAAACGGCAAGGTCACAAAGATTCCGTGTGAGGTCAAGGACGGATATGTTGTGTTCAAAACCGACCATTTCAGCGAATACGCAGTCGTAGAACAGCTTGCCTGCGTGAAGTCTGTTTCGGTTTCCGACGTTACGCTGAACTATAAGAAGTCGGCAACAATCAAGCCGACAGTTAAGGCAGACGACGGCGCAAAATACACGGTCAAGTATTCGTCGTCAAACACAAAGGTAGCGACTGTTGACAAGAACGGCAAGGTATACGGAGCAAAGAAAGGTACGGCAACAATAACCTGCACCGTCACCGATTCCAACGGCAACACCGTTCAGGACACCTGCAAGCTAACGGTCAAATACTCCTTCGGTCAATGGCTGATCGTAATCCTGCTCTTCGGCTGGATTTGGTATTGATTTTCGCAGGGGAATATAGGGAAATAAATAAGCCTCCCACACCGGGAGGCTTTAAGTTTGGAAAAACAAGATAGATGCCGCTGTATGAAAGCCGAGAATACTTTATCGACATAAAAAATCCGCTTCTCTTTACGAAAAGCGGATTTAAATTTTTATGAGTTTTTTGAAGTAATCTGTCACGGCTCCGGGGGAGCCGGAGGTCAGTTCAATTGAATGGTTTGCCTCTTTCATATTCTCAAGATAATGTGCGTCAGAGCTGACGATTATCGGGCAATCGCTTATTATGGGGTGCTTTTTCCTGTACTCGGCTTGGTCGGCGCTGTCTGTCATTTCGACGGCGCTGAAATTCATTTCCGAGGTTATCATACCGAGGTTTGACAGAACGCTGTACGAACTGCGGTCGATGTGGGCGGGATAACATACACCGCCGTATTGTTCGACCGTTTCAACTGCCCTTTCAATGCTTATTCCGCTTGCCGTCGTCAGCAGAAGCTCCTGTGTACCGATTATACCGTCGCCGCTGTCCATTATGAGCTGGTCGCCGAAAATTTGCGGTCGGTTATTTATTTTGGGCACGGTTGAGAGCACATATTCGGAAAAGCTTTCTGCGCTTTTCAGTTCGGGAAACAGGCATACAACGTGTACTTCCTCCGATGTGCAAAGCTCCATCCCGGGCACAACGGTTATTCCGATGCTTTTACCCACTTCCATTGCCGCGGCGCAGTTCTGACAGGTGTTGTGATCCGTCAAAGCGATTATGTCAAGCCCCAAAATCTTTGCCATATTAACAAGATTATAGGGTGTCATATCGTTGTCGCCGCAGGGTGAAAGGCAGGAGTGAAGGTGAAAGTCATAGTAGAATTTCATATTATATCAGCCTCGATATTTCTGCGGCTGTTTGATAGGTGTTCTTTTCGGTTCGGAAAATGACAACGTCGTTTTGCTCGGCACGCTTGAGAGCGTCATCGTCCAGAGCTGCGTTCTCCGTCAGAATAATGCAAGCCACGTCGGCGAGCACGGCAACTCCGATGGAGTTTATGTTGCCCATGACGGTCAGCCAGGCGTCGCCCTCCTGAGCCCTTGACATCACCCAGCTCAAGAGATCGCCGCAGTAACAGCCTGTGACTTTGCGGTTAAGATCGCCGCCGCAAAGCAGGGTAAGTCCCAATTTATCTTTCAGTTCTTTCAAGTCCATTTCAGCTTCTCCTCGTCGATAATTTCTCTGAACGGAACGGGAATGAATTTTTCGATTTCATCTTCGTTCAGCGGTGTCGTACTGCTCATCTCCGCTTTCAAACGGAAAACGCAATGGTCAATGTCGGCGTATCCGCGGACGATGTCCTCCGCAAGTGCACGGCAGGTTGGTGCACCGCAGGTTCCGCAGTCGAGTCCCGGAAAGTTCTTTACCATTTCGGAGACCTGGTTCATCAGCTTCATCGCGTCGGTGACGTTGTCGGCAAGCTTCAGCACCGAGAACGGCATCAGCTTTTCCTGCCACATCATTTCGTGCGGCACGGAGTCAGCCTCAATGTAGTTGCAGGAGACAGGCCGATATTTTTTGAGCGTTGAAAGCCTTGTTCTCGCAACAAAAGTGTTCGACACGGTAAGACAGCCTCCGACACAGCCGCCCGTGCAGGCGTTGAGCTCGATAAATTCAATGTCGTTGAGCTTTTCGTCTTCAATTTCTTCCAGAATTTTTATGACGTTTTCAATGCCGTCGGCGGCAATGTATTTTTCGCAAAGCGCTCCAGAAGCTTCGCCGCCGCTGGTCGCCCAGCCGAGACCGATTCGTCCCGATTCATCGAGCGTTTTCAGCTCGTCGAGGTGCTCCATTTTACTGAGCAGCTTCGGATAAATATCGCTTATCGCTATGGCTCCGTTTACGTCGGACTTTTCGGCGCAAAGCGGATTCTTTATTGCGGTTATTTTTGCGGGACAGGGCGTGATGAAAAATACGCCTATGTCCTCGTCGCCGAGCCCTGTTTCCGCCTTGGCTTCAAGCCTTGCAAGCCGAGCCGATTCGTCCATCGGAGTGTTCAGCTCAAGCACATTGTCGATAAGATCCGGGTATGATATGCGTATGAGACGGCACACCGCAGGACAGGCTGATGAAATTACCGGCTTTTTGAGTGTTTTTTCTTTCAGCAGCTTCCGTGTGGCGTCGGAGATAATTTCTGCGCCCTTGGCAACCTCGAAAATCTTATCGAATCCGAGCTCCGACAAAGCCGAAAGTATGTAGTTTATATCGTCAAGATTGTTGAACTGACCGTACAGCGACGGTGCGGGCAGAGCAATTTTATATTTAAAACCGTTTATTGCTTCAAGCGGATCGCTTTTGGCGGTTTTGGCATGGTGGGGACAGATGCGGATACATTCTCCGCAGTCGATGCAGCGTTCGGAGATAATGGTCGCCTTGCCGTGGCGCACTCTTATCGCCTGAGTAGGGCATCGCTTTATACAGTTCATACATCCGAGACATTTCTTTTTGTCAAGACTAACCGAATGAAAAACAGTATTCATAATCTTCTCCTTGTTTTCGGTCAATTATTTGTTATACACCTTCAGCGTAATGGTGGTTCCGACGCCGATTTCGGTGTCAATATTCATTTCGTCGGTATATTTTTTTATGTTGGGCAGACCCATTCCGGCACCGAAGCCGAGTGAACGCACGTTTTCCGGAGCGGTGGAATAGCCCTCTTTCATCGCAAGCTCCACGTTAGGAATACCGGGACCTTTATCGGCAAGAACCACGGTTATGCACTCAGGCGTGACCGCGGCGTCAATTACTCCGCCCTCCGCGTGGATGACCATATTTATTTCCGCCTCGTACACGGCAATGGCGACGTTTCTGATGACTGCCGGGCTGAAGCCGAGAGTTTTGAGTGAACGCTTGAGCTTGCCCGAAGCTTCGCCGGCGCGCGTAAAGTCGTAGGCGCTGACGTCATAGTGCAGATTGACTTCATCCATTATTTTCCGCTGCCTCCTCTGAGCCCGTGAGCATAAAGAAGGCCACAGGAGGTAAACATTTCAAGATCGGTGCAGATAAGAGCTATGTCTCTTTGCTCGGCAAGGTCGATCATTCCCATGTCGGGCGATTTTCCGCGGACAAATACAATACAGCTCATATCCATCATTTCGGCTGTTCTGACGACCTGCGGATTAACAAGCCCGGTCAGGAGCACCGCCTGCTCCTTTACAAAGGCGAGAACGTCACTCATCATGTCGCTGCCGCAGGCTGTGAAAACCTCTCTGTCAAGCAGATCTTCACCGTAAATTATACGTCCGTCGAGTATATCAATGATTTCTTTAACCGTCATATTCAGCCCTCCGAATAAAAATATATATACATAATAACATACAAAACAATAAAAATCCATAGTTTTTCTATTATATTGTTTAACAAATTGTGAATTTTGTTTATTATTTTCATTGACACGAAGCTTCTGAAAGGGTATCATAATATCTATAATCAGCAGGAGGCGGCTTTAATGAAGAGAAATAGGGTGTTAGGTTTAATTTTATCTGCGGCTATTGCTTTGACATCGGTAGGTGCCGTGTCGGGAGGCAGAGCTGCGCTTGAAAAGGAAATTGCGGTTTCGGACAACCCGGCTGTGGTTGTTTCGCAGGCTTCGGGCAACAGCTCCATAGCTTATGAAAAAAACAAGTCAAAGGATTCGGCTGTTGAAATAAACAAAAGTAATTTTGAACAGTTTGAAGATGAAAACGACGTGTTCTATGAGCCGAAAGAAGAGAGTATCTCTTTTTATGAGGACTCCACGCCGTATATCAACGATGCGATAACGGTTTTCTTTGCGGACGGAGCCTCCGAGAGCGACAGGCAGAGAATTGTTGACTCCGTTGACGGTGATGTAGTCGGTAAAGTTGATTTTATGAACGAATATGAAATAAAAATCAACCGTTCGGATTTCGGTGAAATAAATTCGCTCTGTGATGAGCTTATGCAGGACGAAAGAGTCGAGTTTGCAAGCTGTTCGTTTGCGGAAAAATATGAGCCGAATTACGTTCCGAACGATCCGTGGAACTACTCCGCAAGCTGGGATGACGATGCCTGTGACGGCGAAAATCCCTATTCAAACTGGTGGATCAAGTCCACGGATATTGATAAGGCGTGGGACTATGATGAGTATTTCAGCGATATAAAGGTCGGAGTGGTTGACACAGGCTTCGGCACGGAACACGAGGATCTGAAAGGAAGAATTGAATTTCCAAATGGATTTTTCAAGAAGAATAATGCTCCGTCATATCACGGAAATCATGTTGCCGGAATAATCGGCGCAACGCAGGACAACGGAGTTGGCTTGTCGGGAATAGTCCGTGACTGCAAGATGATCTGCGTTGACTGGCAGGCTAACGAGGATCAGGGTCAGAAATGGAACAACGAAGCAAGAATTATGACCGGATTTGTTAATGCCGTGAGGTCGGGTGCAAAAGTAATCAATTTTTCACTTGGCAGTACAAGCGGAATGGACGGGACGGACAGGGCGCAGATAGTAAAAGATGTTCAGGGAAAATTCAATTCGTATTATGTTGCAAAAATGCTCCAAAGAGGTTATGATTTTATTTGCTGTCAGTCAGCAGGCAACGGAGTTTACAAGGACGGCGAATTTCTTTATGCCGTTGACGCAAGCAACAACGGAACCTTTTGCTCCGTAACACTCGACAATGCGGTAAAGCTTGTAAAGGGTGTTTCGCCGCGTGAAATCGTTGACAGAATTATTGTTGTGGCGGCGGCAAAATTCAACGGATACAATACCTACGAAATGGCATCTTTCTCAAACGGAGGAAGCAATGTTTCAATTTGCGCTCCCGGTCATAGTATTTACAGTGCATATTATGCCGCAGACAATGATTATGAAAATTCCATTTATGCATATCTTAACGGCACGTCAATGGCGGCGCCGATAGTTACGGGTATTGCGTCGCTTGTGTGGAGCATCAATCCGTCATTCACGGGCGCACAGGTAAAAAAGTTTGTTTGCGACGATGCAAACACCAAATACGAGGTGGCGGACTGCGAGAATGAAAATCATCTGCCGACCGGAACCGGACGCTTGGTAAATGCGCGGCTTGCCGTTGAGGCGGCTCTCAGAGAAGTTGAAACCTACGGAACGGTAACGGGTCAGCTTGAGTGGACGAGGCTGACTCCTAAAACGACAGTAGCTTTCACGGTTAAAAACAGCAACAGCGGTGAAACTTACAGACTGACAACAGAAACGGACGGCAATTTTTCCGTGAAGCTGCCGGCAGGTGAGTATGTTCTGAGGGTTGACGGAGCAAAGAAAGACTTTGCCGTAACTACGGGAGAGACAACGGACATAGGCAAGGTTACTTCAAAGCTTCCGCTGATAGATTTTGACGCGTACGGCGATGCGTTGAAGGACAGCACTCAGGAAATTCTCTCAAAGCTGATGATATATTGATAAAAGCGGCACCAAACCGATATAACAGGTTCGGTGCCGAGACTTTAAACGAATCTTGACAAATAAATGTTTTAAATTATAATAAACCATAGGACTTGTAAGGGCTGTGAGTATTCCTACAATGTGTGGACGGCGAGCGCAAAACTCGGAGCAAAATTTCTTTTCGATTCGTCAATACAGGGAGAATACACAACGGCAAAGTTTGAGGGATACGATTTTTCAATAACGAAAAAGTATGACGAATACCTGAAAACTTTGTACGGCGATTATATGCAGCTTCCGCCGGAAGATAAGCGTACATCGGGACATAATATAATAGTTTTGGATCTGGAAAACAATTATACAAAATACGAAAACAACTGACGCGGTTGTAATAAATAAAGCTATAACACATAATATCTTGTGTTATAGCTTTTTGCTGTATATTGGAAAAATTATTTTTTATCATTCAGATATTTTTTTGCATCTTTAAAGAAGCTGAAAACAATTAAAAGAATGATAATTCCTATCGGGAATGCGGCAATAATTGATACGGATTGTAAACTGTACATTGAGTTTTCGGAGAAGATAAGTGCAATGGGAAAAATAATGAAAACAACAGCCCAAAATGTACGCAGTTTTTTATCCGGTTCCTCATCAATGCCGAGTCTTTTATATGAATATGAAGAAATTACCATGGTAATCGAATCAAAAGTTGTTGCATAGAATGCAATCATTGTTATTACAAGCAGAATCAATCCGAGGTTTGAAAGCGGCAGAGTGTCAAATATTTTGAGTATAGCCTCCGAATATGAACCACCGTTTCCGATAAAACCGGATATATCAAGTCCATGCTTCATCTGCTGTGCCAGTCCGTAGTTACCGAGTATGATAAATGATGTAAATGTACCGGCAAGTCCCCAGCCGTATCCGCCCAGCACGGTATTTTTAATAGTCCGGCCTTTGCTGATTTTTCCAATAAAGAACGGCGTTGCAACGCACCATACCATCCAATAAGCCCAGTAATAAATTGTCCAGTTTTGAGGAAATGAATTTTCTCTCAGCGGATCAAGCCATGTAGCCATACCGATAAAGTTCTGAACCATATTTCCGATTGCAGAAAATCCGGTTTCAAGAATGTATGAAGTTTCTCTGCCGAGAAGAAGAAAATAGAGAAGCAATGCAAAGAAAAGGTATGTACAATAAGTTGCAAGTTTTGAAACGCCCTTCATTCCAAACCAAACTGTCAGCGTATATACGAAAGCTATGAAAATAAGAATAATTATAGTTAAAGCATTTCCGTTGGTAATACCGAAAACTTTGCTAATTGCCGATGAAAGCAGGGGAGTTGCAAGCGAAAACGTGGTTGCCGTTCCTGCAATTAACGCAAAAATTGCAACAAGGTCAATGATTTTTCCGATTGGACCGTCGATTTTTTTACCAATTAAAGGACGGCATGCTTCCGAGAATTTTTGCTTTTCTTTTCCGCGGACATGCAGCATAAATCCGAACGCAACAGAAAGAACAATATAAAAGCTCCATGCAATCGGACCCCAATGAAAGAGTGGGTATGTCGATGCCCATTTTTGAATACCGCCCAGCTTTTCAATTTGCGGTTCGTTGGCATACAGCGCCCATTCACAAAGTGAATAGAAAAGAATATCCGCAGCCATTGTCGATGTGAAAATCATAGCGCCCCATTTGAAAGAACTGTATTCTGGCTTATCAGTATTTCCAAGCTTGATTTTACCGTATTTCGAGAATGCAATAAAGACCGTGCAAAGAAAAATTCCGAGCCCGAGCAGCGCATAGTAAATGCCGCATTGATCGCCGAGAAAGCCTCGTATTACTCCGAGTACAGCCTTGGAGTGGTCAGGGAAAATTACGAACAGGACAAATAGAATCAGGACACCGATTAGAGGACAAATTATGGAGACCCAATCCAGTCTGTCTTTTAGTTTCTGTGATTTCATTCGATTGTCATCCTTTCATACAGGCATAGCTGCTGTCAATATTTATCAGCTCTTCAAAGCTGTCAATTTCAATAATGTCGTTCTTTTCTATTGGATAAATTCTTAAGTCAAAGTCTTCTCTGTGGCAAAACATTGCCACATCGTCCCAATAGATTTGTCGGTTATTTCTTTCAATAAATTCATATTCCAAGAATTTCTTTAGCTTTAATCCGCCGGAGGATGTCCAACGCGATACGCTGTATAATTGCCAGCCGTCATTTCCGCCTGTTCTGCTACATGAGGTAATGCTTAGTTCGCTGTTGACTGAGAGCAGCCACTCATTTGTTGGAGATTTTGTTCTTACGGCACAATATCCGGAACGTTCAAAATCCGTGAAAAGAATTTCAGGGTTGTATATTATCTGATCTCCGTCTAAAATAAGTGCATTTTCCAAATGATCCCTTGCACAATAGAGCGAGGAAATATTGTTACATTCGGCATAGAGAGGATTTTCGATAACGGTTAATCCCATGTATGTATTCGGCAGGTCGTAAAATTGTTCCTTTAGATAACCGACGACAACGTATATTTCAAATATATTGTTTTGATGCAGAGCTTCAATAACCGAGTCTATCATTCTCTTACCGTTTACTTTTACAAGAGGTTTCGGCGTTTTCAGCGTTACCGGCTTCATTCTTTCTCCGAAACCGGCGGCAAGAATTACTGCTCGTTCAATTTTGCTTTTCATAATAAAATTCCTCTGTGCTCGGCATAGTTTTTTGCTGTTTTATAGTATTCCTTTGCATAGCGGTACTGCCTGAGCGAATATTCGCCGAATTCTACGCCTAACATACGCTTGTATTCGCACCAGTTGCTCCAAAGCAGACCGCAGGCTGAGATATAGCAGTATATTTTTGTCCTTACCGAGTCGGGACAGGAACCGTTAAAATATGAATCAATCAAAAATTCCACCATTTCCCTGTCATAGAACGCATAAATTGCAAACATTGCAATATCAATGTGTGGGTCCTGCATTCCTGCGTATTCCCAGTCGATAAGTTTGATCTCTTCGGCTCCGTCGGCAGTAGGGATAAATAAAAAATTATCCGGAACGGAATCAATGTGTGACAAGACTTTTTCCGATATGTTTTTTTCGATATATCCTTGTAAAGACAATACTTTGGCTTTTGTGTCGGAATAGTCAACATAAACGGATTCATTTCCGTCCCAAAGACTTTCGTAGAAATTTATTTCTTTGAAAAGATCAAAGCTGTGATCAACGGACAATCTCATTCTGTGAAAAGCCGAAAGTCTGTCCATACATTTTTTTACATCATCTTTGTTAAGCGGGTCACAGCACCTGGAGCTTTCATAAAACTCGGTTATTTTATATCCGTTGGTAGGATTTATATATTTAACATTATCGCATATTCCGGTCGGTGAAATTACTTTGTATGTCGCCGCTTCCTGCTGCCTGTTGATAAGCTTTTCGGTGCCCTCGCCGGGGATTCTCATTATATATTTTTTGCCCTTGCACCTAAAGAGAAAAGAGCGGTTTGTCATACCTTTCTTTTGAACGGTTATGTCGGTGATTTCCGTTTCATCACAGCCAAGGGCTTCGGCAATGACGCCGATTGCCGAGCTTTTCAGTTGGTCGGACTGACCCCTGAAGTCTCTGAGCTGTTCGTAAGTGTTTATTTCGACAACATTATTGCGGGAAACTTCTTTTGCCCAAACGGTCATTTTCCCTTTTTGGGTCAGGGCGATTTCCCAGAAACAGTCGTGATATCCCGGCACGGAGCAAAAATGCTTTATTCTTTCTTTCAGCGGTGTAGAATCTTCTTCTGTGATGTATGCGATACCGGCCATTGACTGACCGGGCGTGTTTGGCGAATTAACAATAATCTCGTTCTTTCGGTTTATTCTGACGCTTTCCGAAGTTGTTTCTCTGTCGGATACCATATACCATGAATACGGTTCAAATTCGGAAAACGGATTGTTCTCGCACCAAATATCGGAGGGAATAATATAGGAATTACCTATTTTGTCGTTTACCTTGCTGACGGAAAAAAGATTGTTGTAAACCGTGTATTCGCTGTTAACAACAAATGAGACGTTGTATTTGTCAATCAGGTACTCAAACTTTTCTTTTAAAAAGCCGACTACAATGTGTATCTCGAAAACGCCTGCTTCGTGAAGCTGTTTTATAACTCTTTCAATCAGGGGCTCGCCGTCAATTTTGAGCAGACCTTTCGGAAATTCGGTGTTGATTGGAACCATTCTCATGCCGAAGCCTGCCGCAAGAATAACAGCATTGCGCGGCTTGTGATTTGATATGTACTGCGTTGCCTTTTCGGTGAGGCTGTTTGAGGAGGAAAGAAAGCCGTAATTCATAAGAGCTTTAACGGAGTTGTTTACCGCGCCCAGCGAGCAGCCCGTGCGCGCCGCAATTTCTCTTTGAGTTAAACTGTTGTCAAAATACAGTTCTTTCATAACATCATAATCAAACTTGTTCATAAAACATTGCACCTCTCGATTTCGTGAACAAGGCTATTATAACACTAAATTATTATAAGTCAAGACTTATTTGCAAATAATGAATATAAGATGATTATTGCAAAAAGAAAGCATTAAAACGGTGGATTTTCGCAAAATTGTTAAGAAAATGTCAATTTCACCAATATTTTAAAGAGCGCGGTTTGGATTATTCATATACTTTTTTCATTGACTTATCAGGTAAAATATTCTATAATTTCTAAGGATTTTAAAATGAGGGAGAATTGGTTTAATGCTATCTAATACTGAGAAGACAATGGACAAGATCGTTGCACTTTGCAAAAACAGAGGTTTTATTTTTGCGGGCAGCGATATTTACGGCGGACTTGCCAATACATGGGACTACGGCCCGCTCGGCGCAAGGCTTAAAAACAATGTAAAAGATACATGGAGAAAGCGCTTCATCCAGGAGAGAAGGAACAGCTACGAGGTTGACGCGGATATCCTTATGCATCCGAGAGTCTGGGAGGCAAGCGGTCATGTCGCGAGCTTCTCCGATCCGCTTCTTGACTGTAAGGAGTGCAAGATGCGCCACAGAGCCGACAATCTTATAGACAACTTTGACCCCAATGCTCACGCCGACGGCATGACGAAGGAGGAGATGTTTGACTACATCAAGGCTCATTCGATTCCCTGCCCGAACTGCGGCAAGCACAATTTTACGGACATAAGAGAGTTCAACCTTATGTTCCAGACATACAGGGGAGTAACGAACGACGCAAAGAGCGTCATCTATCTGCGTCCGGAAAATGCACAGGGTGAGTATGTAAACTATCTCAACGTACAGCGCAGCATGAGAGCAAAGCTTCCGTTCAGCATCGGTCAGATCGGCAAGGCTTTCAGAAATGAGATTACTCCGGGTAACTTCACGTTCAGAACGATTGAGTTTGAACAGATGGAGTTCCAGACCTTCTGCAAGGAGGGTACGGATACCGAGCTCTACGAATATTTCAAGAATTACGGCCACCGGTATTATATGGATCTCGGAATTGCGGAGGAGCATCTTCGTTTCCACGACCACGAGAAGCTTGCTCATTACGCTAAGGCGGCGTGCGATATTGAGTTCCTGTTCCCGTTCGGCTGGGGCGAGATAAACGGAACGCACAACCGCACAAACTTCGACCTCACAAGACACCAGGAATACAGCGGACAGAAGCTTGAATATCTTGATCCCGAAACAAACGAAAGATATATACCTTTTATAATAGAGTCAACTTACGGACTTGACAGAACGGTTCTTGCGCTTCTCTGCGAGGCTTATGACGAGGAGGTTATCGACGCGGACAAGAACGACACAAGAGTTGTTCTCCACCTCAAGCCCTCGATTGCTCCCTACAAGGCTGCGGTTCTTCCGCTCTCGAAGAAGCTTTCGGCGGATGCGCTCAAGGTTTACGAAAAGCTCCAGAAAGACTTTATGGTTGATTTTGACGAGACCGGTTCAATCGGAAAGCGTTATCGCCGTGAGGATGAAATCGGAACTCCGTTCTGCATCACATTTGATTTTGATTCTCTTGAGGACAACTGCGTTACCGTTCGTGACAGAGACACAATGGAGCAGGTTCGTCTTCCGATTGATGAATTGAATGAATATATCTCGGAGAAAATATCATTCTAAAATTATAGTGACTGAGCTTTAGGTGCGGAATGATGCTGTACTTAAGGCGGTATTCACAGGTTTAAATATAATTTTAATACAGATGTTATAATGAAAGGCAAAAGTTATGAAAGAAATTAAATTCACCGAAACCGTACTGCGCGACGCTCAGCAGTCGCTCATTGCAACAAGAATGCCTTTTGAAACTTTCGAGCCGATCCTTTCGACTATGGACAAGGCGGGTTATTACTCGCTTGAATGTTGGGGCGGCGCAACGTTTGATTCATGTCTGCGTTACCTTAACGAGGATCCGTGGGAGAGACTCAGAAAAATCAGAAAGGCTTGTCCGAACACAAAGCTTCAGATGCTTCTCAGAGGACAGAATCTTCTCGGCTACAAGCATTACCCGAATGATGTTGTCAGAAAGTTTGTGGCGAAGAGCGTTGAAAACGGTATTGACATCATTCGAATTTTCGACGCACTCAATGATGTAAAAAATCTTGAGGTTGCCGTTGATCAGACACTTCTGTCGGGCGCGCACGCGTCGGGCACAATCTGCTACACGCTCAGCCCCGTCCACAACACCAAGGCGTATATTAAGCTTGCAAAGGATCTCCAGAGCATGGGCGTTCAGTCTATATGTATCAAGGATATGGCAGGCATCATCAGCCCCAAGGAGGCTTATGAGCTGATCGGCGCACTCAAGGACAGCGTGGATTTGCCGATAATTCTTCACACACATTGCACAACGGGTCTCGGTCCCATGACTCTTCAGAAAGCGGCAGAAGCCGTTGTTGATGTCATTGACACGGCGATATCCTGCTTCTCCGGCGGAACAAGCCAGCCGTCAACCGAGACTATGAAATATGTTCTTGAGCAGGAGGGCTTTGAAACAGGCCTCAAAACCGATGTGCTCAAGCAGATAAACGATTTCTTCAAGCCCGTAAGAGCCGACGCACTCAAGAGCGGACTGCTCAATCCGGTCGTTCTCGGAACGGACACCGACGCGCTTACCTATCAGGTTCCCGGCGGTATGCTCTCGAACCTTGTCGCTCAGCTCACCGCACAGAAAAAGATGGATAAGTTTGAAGAGGTGCTCGCCGAAACTCCGAAGGTCAGAAAGGATCTCGGATATCCGCCGCTCGTTACTCCGATGAGTCAGATGGTCGGCGTTCAGGCAACCTCAAACGTGCTTGCAGGCGAGAGATACAAGAACGTGTCCAAAGAGATACGCGCCTATGTAAGGGGCGAGTACGGCAAGGCTCCCGGAAAAATTGATCCCGAACTCATCAAAAAGGTTCTCGGCGATGAGAAGCCGATAAGCGGCAGATATGCCGATACACTCGGCGACGGATTTGAAAAGGCAAAAGCCGAAATCGGAGCCAAGGCACACAGCGATGAGGACGTGCTTTCATACATCGCTTTCCCGACTCAGGCAGAAGCTTTCTTCGACAAACGAGACGAAAGAGCGAAAAACACTTTCAAATATTCTATCAAAAAAATTGACTGAGGAGGAAAACAAAGATGAATATGACTCCAAAGCTTCTCGGCGTTTTCGCCGATATCTACGGCTCCAACGATGCCATGACATTTTCAAGAGCGGCGCTTGTTGCTGTTGTGGGATTTTTAACGGTTATGGTTATTCTTGCGATAATCGCGCTGTTTATCAAAGGCATTGCGGCAATTTTCGATAAGACAGGAAAGTCCGCGGCAAAAGCTCCTGTTGCTCCTGCCACGGCTCCTGCGGCTCCCGCTGTACAGCCCGTACAGTCAAGCGGCGTTGAGCTCGTCAATGTTGATGAACCGACAGCGGCGGTTATTATGGCGATAATCAGCCATCAGAGCGGAATAAGCCTCGACAGGCTTGCGTTCAAATCCATTAAATTATCGGAGGACAAATAAATGAAATATGTTGTTACGTTAAACGGAAAAAATTATGAGGTCGAGGTAAACGAAAGCGATGCCGTAATAACCTCCGTAAGCAATGCGGCTCCTGCCGCTCCCGCCGCTCCCGTTGCCGCTCCGGCAGCTCCGGCGGTAAGCTCATCCCACTCCGCTCCGGCAGCGGTGGTCGGTACCGCAGTAAGCGGAACTCAGATCATTTCGCCGATGCCCGGAACAATCCTTAAATTGAATGTTGCCGAGGGTCAGGCGGTCAAGGCAGGCGACGTTGTTCTCATTCTTGAGGCTATGAAAATGGAGAACGAAATTGTTGCTCCCTGCGACGGTACAATCAAGCAGATCCTTGTAACAAAGGGATCGACGGTTGATACGGATCAGATTCTTGCAGTTTTATAATAAAGGACGGTATTCAAAATGGACTTGATTTTAAATGTTTTGAAAGGCTTGTGGGAATCGTCCGGATTTGCAACTCTTGAGTGGCAGAATCTTGTAATGATCCTTGTGTCGTTTGTATTCCTTTTCCTTGCCATTCATCCCAAATTCAGATTTGAGCCGCTTCTTTTGGTTCCTATCGCATTCGGTATTCTTCTTGCCAATCTTCCCGGCGCAGGCATTATGGACGACCTGACAGCCGGTCAGATATTCGGCGGCGACGGCTCGCTTGCCGGTCAGGGTGAGCATTGGTACGACTCCGGTGTTCTGCGAATTATTTACGCCGGTGTTAAATCAAACATATTTCCGTGTCTTATCTTTATGGGCGTCGGTGCAATGACTGATTTCGGACCTCTTCTTTCAAACCCTGTCAGCCTGCTTCTCGGAGCGGCTGCTCAGCTCGGTATTTATGTTGCGTTCCTTATCGCTATCGCGCTTGGATTCAATCCGCAGGAAGCCGCTTCAATCGCTATCATCGGCGGTGCAGACGGTCCGACGGCTATCTACCTGACGTCGAAGCTGGCATCGCATTTGCTTGCGCCTATCGCTTTGGCGGCGTATTCGTATATGGCGCTCATTCCTCTCATTCAGCCTCCGATCATGAAGGCTCTCACAACGAAGAAAGAGCGTGAGGTCAAGATGACCCAGCTCAGAAAGGTTACAAAGACGGAGAAAATTATCTTCCCGGTAATCGTTCTTGTCCTTGTTGCGCTCATTCTTCCGTCGGTTGCTCCGCTTCTCGGTATGTTCATGCTCGGCAACCTCTTCCGCGAGTGCGGCGTTGTTGACAGACTTTCCGATGTTGCTCAGAACGCGCTTAACAATATTATTGTTATTCTTCTCGGCGTTACCGTCGGCGCAACCGCAAACGGTCAGAGCTTCCTTCAGGTTCAGACACTTAAGATAGTTGCTCTCGGACTTATCGCTTTCTGTTTCTCAACAGTCGGCGGCGTCTTTCTCGGAAAGCTTCTTTATCTTGTTACGGGAGGCAAGATCAATCCGCTGATCGGTGCGGCAGGCGTTTCCGCTGTTCCCATGGCGGCTCGTGTTGCTCAGAACGAGGGCAGAAAATACAACCCGACTAACTTCCTGCTCATGCACGCAATGGGTCCGAATGTTGCCGGTGTTATAGGTTCCGCTGTTGCGGCAGGATTTCTGCTCATTATGTTCCAGTAAAACTGAAACTGCCGCATTTAGCGCAGACCGAAGAACAAAACAATAATAAAAGCTATAATTTACATTTCAGCAGGCTAAAATTAAACTGATTGTGAATTATAGCTTTTCTTTATATTATCAATTATGATTATTTAATGTTTTGTTCTTCTAACCGTTTTTTTACCCTCTCGCAGTATCTATATACAGCTTCGGGGCAAAGAAAACGCTTTCTGCATCTGAATGCGACAGTTTCTATTTGTTGTTACCTGCAAAAAAATTCAAAAAAAGCTTGATTTATTTTTGAATTTGCGATAGAATAAGACAATTTATATTCAGAGCGGAGGCTGTAAGATGACATTTGAACAAAAATTCGGTAAAGAGGGTCTTACCTTTGACGATGTGCTCCTGATTCCTGCGGAGTCGGACATACTGCCCAAGGACATTGATATTTCAACCAGACTGTCGGACAACATTGTGCTCAACACTCCGATCCTGACTGCTGCGATGGATACGGTTACGGAAGCACCGATGGCGATCGCGATTGCAAGAGAGGGCGGCATAGGCGTTATACACAAGAATATGCCGATGGAGCTTCAGGCTCAGGAGGTTGACAAGGTTAAGCGTTCCGAAAACGGTGTTATCGCTCAGCCGTTCAGCCTCACTCCGGATCATTACGCTTATGACGCGGAGAACCTTTGCAAGAAATATAAGATTTCAGGTGTTCCGATCTGCGATAATGACGGAAAGCTTGTCGGTATTCTCACAAACCGTGACATGAGATTCATGACGGATTTCAATATAAAGATCAGCGAGGTTATGACAAAGGATCACCTTGTAACCGCTCCGGTCGGAACAACTCTCGAACAGGCGAAGCAGATACTCATGAAGCACAGAATCGAGAAGCTTCCTCTTGTTGATTCCGAGGGATACCTCAAGGGACTTATCACGATCAAGGACATTGAAAAGAGCGTGCAGTACCCGAACTCGGCACGTGACAAGGGAGGCAGACTCCTTTGCGGTGCGGCAATCGGAGCAACCGCCGACGTGCTTGACAGAGCGTCAATGCTCGCAAAGGCAGGTGCGGATATGTTCGTTCTTGATTCCGCTCACGGTCACAGTCAGAATATACTCCGCGCGGTTGAAAAGGTAAAGACAGCATTCCCGAACATTACGCTTTGTGCCGGTAATGTTGCAACGGCGGAGGCCACCGAGGCTTTGATCGCTGCCGGTGCAGACATAGTAAAGGTCGGTATAGGCCCCGGCTCAATCTGTACGACGCGAGTTGTTGCAGGTATCGGTGTTCCGCAGATCACGGCAGTTTTTGATTCGGCAAACGCGGCGGCTAAGCACGGTATTCCGGTTATTGCCGACGGCGGTATTAAGTATTCGGGCGAAATTGTTAAGGCTATCGCGGCAGGTGCCAGCGCGATTATGGTCGGTTCGCTTGTTGCGGGCTGTAAGGAGAGTCCGGGCGAAACCGAAATCTTCCAAGGCAGAAGCTTCAAGGTTTACCGCGGAATGGGCAGTCTTGCGGCAATGGCAAACGGCAGCAAGGACAGATACTTCCAGGAGGACAACAAAAAGCTTGTTCCGGAGGGAGTTGAGGGACGTGTTCCTTACAAGGGACCTCTCGGCGACACGATCTTCCAAATGCTCGGCGGTCTGCGTTCCGGTATGGGATACTGCGGATGCCACAACATCGAGGAGCTCAAGACGAAAACAAGATTCGTCCGCATCACAAACGCGGGTCTCATTGAGAGCCATCCGCACGACGTATTCATAACAAAAGAAGCGCCGAACTACTCAGGCATGAAATAATAAAACGGACAACGGCAGAGTATACTTTATATATGTGTGCTCTGCCGTCTTTTTATTTCATAAATGGAATGATACAAAAATATTATATTACTTATGTATAAAATGTACAAAATCAATAATGCGACTAAAAAAATATTGACTTTTGACGTTTTATGCGTTATAGTTAAACTAACCATAAAAGTGGTGTCATTGGGTGAATTGCGCCTTGCGTATGAAACCCTCATTACGACCCACCTGGTTCACAATGCGTCGTAATGACGTCGGTAATTGAACCCTCGGCGAAGCTGAGCGGCTGCCATGCGGGAAGGCTTTAGCAGCACGGGGTTCAGATTTCAGAAAGGGGAGATTACTCAACGTAATGATGTCGCGCCGGTTTGCACAGGCCGGAGACAACTGTGCGGAATATACGCTTTTGGGCGTATAAATCTAAATGGAGGTGCAATCCAAAAAATGAGTAATGCAAAAAGATTTCTCAGCGTCATTCTTGCAATGATCATGGTTCTTTCAACGCTCGTTATCGGTGCAAGTGCTTATTCGGCTTATAAGGATTCTGCTCTTACGAATTACAATAAGCTTGATAAGCCGATCCTGACAACCAAACAGTATGCTTCGGCTGCTGTTGATGAGCTTGATCGTATGCTCGGCAAGGAACAGATCAAGCTCGACAGCTCCAAGCTCGTTGGTCTCGGATCACTTGATCTTACATCTGTTGACGCTACAATGACGTCGGTTTATGATTTTGTAAACGGCACTTCATTCCAGTCATTGAAAGGCTTGCTTGGCGACCTCTCAAAGCTTAACGCAAATGCTTTTGCAACTGTCAGAAGAACAAACTCGGAAGACCTTGACGTTCTCTATGCTGTTTTCCAGTTCCTCTATGACAACAAAGCTCTTTTCGTAAGCTTTGTTGACGGTTCCATCAACATGGGTTCAATCCTTTCAAACATTGACGGAATCAGTGACTATACTGATGTAAATCAGCTTCTCAAGAAGATGCTTTACGAAGTAGTTTACACAACTACCGATGCAAACGGCAACAAGGTTAAGCCGAACGTTCCCAATACTGTTACCGAAACAATCGACAGTATGGTTCAGAAGCTCATCGACGATCTCGTTGTTAAAGAGATTCCGGAGCTTAACGGCTACACAAACATCAGCAGCGGAACGATGTACACATTCATCGACAACGCTCTCAAGCAGGTATTTAATTCCGACCTTGTACTTGACGCTCTTAACGGCAGCGTAAAGGACGAGATCAAGAAGGCTTGCGGCGTTGAGTTCCAGAGAAATGCTGACGGTTCATACGTTAAGGACACAAACGGCAACAAGGTAGAGGCTAACAGAGACAACCTCAACGGCTATGCGAATTACCTCGATATAGATTATACATATTCGGGATTCACATTCACAAGTGCTTCGTTCGTTTCTCAGGTCAACAACATCCTCGGCACATTTGTCAACACTCTCCTCAAGGATAAGACCCTTGTTAATTGGCAGAACGGTGACAATTCCAAGCTTATGAATAACCTTGTAGAGCTTGCTAAGGCAGTTCTTATGAAGACCGGTGATGACTTCTTCGCTTCCTACATCAAGGTTGCAACAGCCGATGAAGTTGCTAAGATGTCCAACGAGGAGCTTATTGTTTATGCTCTTCGCGCAATTATCAACGGCTCCGTAACAGGAATGTACATTCCCGATAGCGTTACAACTCTTGTTGATTTCGGCTACTACGGAATGACTCAGCTCCTTGCCACATCTGCTCCTGAACTTGATTTCTCAGGCTATGCTCACACAGTTGACACAATCATCATCATGGGCGTTGACTACGCTATCTACAGCGTAAATGCTGCTCTCGATATGGGTCTCAGCTATGCTAAGACAATGTCAGAGGTTGATGATCAGCTTGATATCGCTGCCAAGTACGGCATCGACAACTACGGCGGACTTCTCAACGGTCTTTCACTCAGCTCAAGCGATAAGGGTTGGACGACTCTCAACAAGATTGTTGACGGCGTTTTCGGCCTCAACTGGCTTCCGACCTGCGCTAACAAGGACGTAAAGACTTTCGTTATCGACAACCTTATCAAGAGAATCGCTAACCTTGACCTCAAGGGCGTTCTTGATATGTTTGAGATCTCTGCTTTCCCGTCAGCTTCCGACCTTAACAAGACTCCGAAGCTTGCTGTTATCGATGTAGTTACAAGAATCGTGAACATCATCTTCCCGGGTGCTCTCAATAATTCTGCAACTACTCTTGAGTCACTTGCTACAAACGCAGCTCTTGCTAACACAGTTGACGCGATCTTCTCGGATCTTTACAATTACAGAGCTAACCTCTGTAAGGGTGCTCTTCCGATCGTTTGTACGGTTCTCAACCTTACAAATGCTCAGGAATTTAAGTTCCCGACCGTTACAGCTAAAGAGCTTATCTATGATGCTTCGGGTTCACCGAAGTTCGACATCAAGTTCCGTAACAACTCTTCAGGTATCAACACCGGTTATACGGACGCTAACGGTAAGTTCTGGCAGGATACTCTTTACACTTACAAAATCATCAGCGTAACATCCAACATCCCGGCTCTTAATATTGCTGTGGATAAGTATGATATCGGTGCCGGTGATGAAGCAACATTCACAGTATCCGGTTCGTATAAGGGCAGCAGCTCCTTCATCGTAAACGTTACTTACAATGTTATCACTGAGAAAGGCGATAACCTTACAACTTCTCCGCTTACAGAAACAATTTACAGCTATGTTTCTACATCGGCTAAGCATGATAAGGAAGACCAGCTCTCAGTAACGAGCGGTTCTTACAAAATCACAGGCGGTCCTGCTACAATCTATGCAAGCAGCATGAGAGACCTCTATGGTACCAAGTACACATTTGAGAATACTGCTGCTGCTGCTGCAACAGGTACAGCTTATGCAACATCAACTAAGCCCATGGATTCAACCTATGTTACAACAAGAACAAAGGATATCGAACTCCTCGGTAAGGTTGACAAGCAGAACGGTATCACAAACGCAAATATCTTCGAGACAACAGAGACTTATGATAATCTCACAGCCGAAGAAAAGGATGCAGCATGGCTTGCTCTTTGCGCCGGCGGTGCATCAGGTAAGTACACCTACGAAATCGGTGCTAAGTTCGGTTCAACGAAGGTTGGCAAGACCCAGACTGCAGTATTCTGCTACAATAACTACGGTCTTGATTCACTCCTTGCTTCCGAAGCAAGCAAGCACCGTCAGGAGTCTGACTACTCGGCTGGCTGGTCCGATTGGGTTACAGCAATGGAAGGCGCAGTAAATGTTGTTTACTCTCCGTACAACAAGGGTAACTTTGTTGCAACGAAGGTTAGAAAGTACAGCGCAGCTTATGACAAGCTCCTTGCTGCTGTTGAAACACTTGACGCTAACCAGAAGGCAGGCGGACTTGATTCAACAAAGCAGATTCTTAACCAGTACGCTCCGTCAAACGAGGGTAAGAAGTATACGGACGGCGACTACACATTCTTCGGTGTTGCCGATTTTGAGCCGTACACCTATTACAACTACCGTACAGAAGTTAAGGAAGCAAACCGTATGATTGACAGCGTTGAGATTCCTGATGCTCAGGGTAACACAGCGGTTGTCAATGCTCTTACAGTTACTTACAGAAACCATCGTCTCAACCTTTACGGCGAGCGTCTTCTTAAGAAGGCCGGCATAAAGGCTCACCTTGCTTACGAGCTTGGTAAGGCTGTTCCGATGGCTGACGAGTCTAAGTATTCGGCAGCTTCATGGGCTGACTACGTTGAGGCTTTCAACTTCGCAGTTGCAACAAACAGCGAGGCGGACGCAACGGTTAGACAGACCAAGATCAACACAGCTTACGAGATGCTTCTTGAGTATCAGAAGAGACTTATGCCTGCAACAGGCGGCGACGAGTCTTCAGAGTATGTTCTCATCGGCGACGTTCAGACCATCGAAACAGCTGAAGGTACAGTTCTTGTCGGCGTAACAGGCGGCGGAGTATACGATGTTCAGCACTACTTCAGCAAGCTTACAAACTGCACAGTTGAGCTTGAGGAAAACAGCTTTGGCGTATTCTCCACAGACGCAAAGATTTACGTTAAGGATAATTCAGGCAACATTATCGACACATATATCGTTTCTGTAACAGGTGACGTAAACGGTGACGGTAACTGTGCTGACGGTACTGACGCAAATATTATTCTTGCTGTCAGCGGTACATTGTCGAACTTTGATTCGGAAGCAAAGATTCTTGCAGCTGATCTTAATAACGATGATGTTGTTGAAGGCTCAGATGCTCTTAGAGCACTTGCAGTTTATTCAACTTATGCTCAGATCGACTTTGTAAATCGTACAACGATTTCTGCAAGCTGATTTAAGCGGATTCAAAATTAAATATACACCGACTTCTCATTTGAGAAGCCGGTGTATACAAAAAATTATCAATTAAGGCTAATTGCAGTTTAAACTGTAATTATATATCGGTCGGTTCTGTATGCTCAGGAAAGAGAATGTAAAACCGATTGAAAAATCCACGGGAGAGGTCAGCTCTTTATCCCGAAAAAAATGAAGGAGGAATTTCCAAGTGAAAACTGCTAAGAAAATTCTTTCCGTCATATTGTCTGTTCTTTTTGTTTCAGCCGTTTTCGGTGTCTGTGCCTCTGCTGAGGGTACGGCAAACGGTGATGAAAGCGTGACTTATATTGTCACTACCGAACAGGAGAATTACGCTCCCGGTGATGACATTACTGTCAGCGTTTCACTCAAAACAAACTACAATATGACAACCTTCCGTTTCCCGATAATGTTCGATTCAACGGTTTTTGAACTGCCGAACCTTATCAGTCTTACGGCGATGAACACCTGTAAGGCAAAGGGAACTTTGGGATACAACTCCCAGGACGTTGAAAAATTCATTCCGACAGAGTATGCGGACGGCGACTTCGGCTGTGTCCTTGTCCAGTGGACGGCTGCTGTTTCCAACTCAACTCTCGGCTGTTTGAATCTTCCGGACGGTGAGGTGTGTTTCACATTCACATTGAAAGCAAAGACATCTGCGGCGGGTAAAACCGGTACAATTTTTATCCCCTCGGAGTACACGGGATTCTATAATCAGGCAATCCAGACTCCGACAGATGCAACCACGATCTACAATCTCAAAGACGGCGAGCTTACGATGAACTTTGAAAGCGCAAACGTAAACATCATCGGCGAGACGGCAGATCTTGTACCAAATGAGGCCTACGAATCAAATGCGGTCATTGATAAAGAAAACATGTACGTTTACGGCTTTAATACCGGCATGACATCAAATGCCGAGATTAAGCAGAAAGTTAAGGCATCAGGTGCCGGCTCATTGAAGATAACAGGTACTGAACTCGGTGTGGGTACCGGAACAGTAATTGATGTTGTTGTCGATGATGCGGCCGTTAAGAGCTATATAATTATAGTTTTTGGTGATGTAAACGGAGATGCAGTAATTGATACCAATGACGCTTTGGACACGCTTGCAGTTGGTTCAACCTTGAAGTCTTTTTCAAGTCAGGCTGTAGTTTTTGCAGCCGACGTTACCGGTGATGGTACGGTTGATAGTGCGGATGCGCTCAAGATTCTTGCAGTAGCAGGAACACTTGCAAGCTTGGATCAGGTCAACCCCTATTAAATCCTTTATCAAAGGATAAAAATTTTTTGGGAGGAACATTTGCATGAAAATTGCGAAAAAAGTACTTAGCGTATTGCTCGCAATCGCTATGGTGCTCGGCACATTTGCTGTTGCCGCTTCCGCAAACGGAAATCCGGACACAGCATCGCATCAGGTAAAGATCTGGCTCACAGCTACTTCGCTTGACTCAGGAATTACCTGGACCTCAAATTCGGCAATGTCGCCGACAAAGCTTACATACACCGATTCTCAGACAGGTGATATGGAAGTTGAGCCCGGTCAGTTTGTTATGATTACGCTTCACATGACAGCAAACTATTATGGCGGACAGACCAGCGGTATTGTTTACATGGATTCACGTCTTCTTGATGCCGGTGAGATTTATACGGCTCAGAGAGGTGTAGCAGCAACAGCTGCAAGAACAAATAAATGTATTACATGGAATACAAAGAACACGTATATCGCGAAGTGTAATACAGGATTCGCAGTAAGAACAGTATCCTCTGTTGCTATTGATTCAGGTATAGCTGATGACTATACTTGTTCTGCAAAGGATGACGGAACTTGCGTTTTCGGAAATATCACAGATGCTGCATCAGCAAGATCCTGCGGTTGGGATTACTTCAAGTACTTCATTTCCGCTAACATGGATAACGCTGAAACAGTTATTCTTGATGATAAAGATAACGGTCTTATCAGCTTCCCTGTTCAGATTCCTGAGGATGCAGCACCCGGCACACAGTATAAGTTTATGATGCCGGAAGAGAACATCACAAGAAAAACTAACACGAAGGGTAGACTTTATCTTTCCGAGTGCCCGGACGGAGATGCTTCTGCAGATAACGTTAACGACAACGCATTGAAGTATTTCAACGAGGATCAGTATTTTGATCTTTCAGGAACAAACATCACTCTTACAGTTAAGGGTGGTTCAACTGAGATCAATTACTCAGCTCTCCAGGCTAAGTATGACGAAGTTAAGGACACAGTTGTTGATAACTACAACAACACAGATGCCTTTGTTTCAGCTCTCGCAGCTGCAAAGACAATCCTTGACAACAAGAACGCTGAAAGCCAGACAGTAGTTGATGACGCTCTTGCAGCTCTCACAGCAGGCTACAACGCTCTTGAAATCAAGTCAGCAAGCTACACAAAGCTTGAAGCAGCTAAGACTCAGGCTGCAGCTATTAAGGCTGATGATTATGAGCAGGATGCTAACTGGACAGCATTCCAGACCGCTTACTCGGCAGCTCAGGCTATCGCAGCAGGTCTTGATATCACACATCAGACAGAAATCGACAACGCAGCAACAGCTCTTACAGATGCTATTGCTAAGCTCACACCGAAGGCTGTTGAGGAAGATGCAGATTACACAGCACTCAAGGCTGAAATCGCAACCTCTCAGAACATCGTTGATACTGAGCAGGCAAGCTGGTACACAGAAGCTACTTGGTCAGCATTCACAACAGCTCTTGCAAACGCAAAGGCTGTTCCGGAAGGACTCAAGAAGTCCAGCCAGTCTGTAATTGACAACGCTAAGAAAGCTCTTACAGATGCAAGAAACAATCTTACACCGGCTGCGGCTGATTACAGCAAGCTTGACGCTCTCATCACAGAGTGTGACGCTCTCAATCAGGCAGATTACGAGGCAGCAGAGTGGGTAACATTTGCTAATGCTCTTGCAGATGCAAAGGCAGTCGCAAGAGACCTTACTGCTAAGAACCAGAGCACGATCGACAACGCATACAACGCATTGTTGAGCGCTAAGAATGCTCTTAAGCTCCTCGGCGGCGCAAATTACAGCGCACTTATCGCTGAGATCAACAAGGGCACAACGTATGCTCAGGACTTCTACACAGAAGAGTCATGGGCTGCTTACACAACAGTTCTTGCAGAAGCTCAGGCAATGGTAGACGCCGGCAACCTCAAGTCAAATGAGCAGGTTAAGGTTGACGAAATGGAAGCAAAGCTTGTTAAGGCTAAGGGTGATCTTGAGCTCGTTGGCGCAAGCTATGCTGGTGTTGAGACAGCTCTCGCAAGAATCCCTGCAGACGCAGATCTTACTGCTTACTACACAACAGATACTGCTGAGGCAGTCGTAGCTGCAAGAACAGCAGTTGTTTACGGTCTCAAGAAGAACGAGCAGGCAAGAGTTGATGCTTTCGCAAAGGCAATCAACGATGCTGTTGACGCTCTTAAACTTATCCCGGCTGACACAACAAAGCTTAAGGCTGCTATGGATAAGGCAGAGGCTATTGATCAGGAACGCTACACATCAGTTTCCTACAAGGATATGATGGCTGTATATGATACAGCAAAGGCTCTCTATGATACAGCAGATCTCACCAAGAAGGACAATCAGGCAGAAGTAGACGCTAAGACTGCTGAGCTTGAGACAGCTATTAAGAACCTTGTTCCGGCAGGTGCCGACTATTCAAAGGTTGTTGCAGCTATCGAAAAATTTGAAGCTCTCACAGAGTCTCATTACACAGCTCCGACATGGGCGGCTGCAAAGATCAAGTACGATGCAGCGGTTGAAGCTAACGGCAAGCGCTTCACAATTGATCAGCAGGCAGAGCTCGACGCTTATGCAGATGAGCTTAACGCAGCTATCGCAGATCTTGTTGAGGCTCCGGCAGTATTCACAACTCTTGATTCCAACATTTCGAAGCTTGAGACAATTACTAAGTCTCACAAGACATTCTTGACAGACGAGTATTTGGCAAATGTTGAAGCATTGCTTGCAACCTGCGACAAGAACGCAACAGAGTTCCGTGCTCTCAAGGCTAAGGATCAGGCTCTTGTTGACGCTAAGAACGAGGAAGTTCTTAACCTCTACAACAACCGTGAGTACAAGGCTTGGGATTACACAGCAATCAACGCAGCTAAGGCTGAGTATGAAGCTATCGACCGTACACTCTATACTGACGAATCACTCGCAGTTGTAGACGCTATCTTCAGCGGTATCAAGTGGGATTACACTCAGAACCCGACTGAGAGACGTGACGCAGCAGCTCAGGATACAGCAGTAAAGGCATGGAGATCTTCTCTTGTTGAGAAGGAAACTCCGAAGGCTGCAGATTACACAGAGCTTGATAAGGCTCTTGAGGCAGCTAAGGCTCTCCTTAACGGCGACACTTCAATCTACACAGACGATTCAGTTAAGACTCTTACAGATGCAGTTGCAGCAGGTGACGCTGTTTCGAGAGATCTCCTTGAAGCAGATCAGGCTATCGTTGATGCAGCAGCAGCAGCTATCAACGCAGCAATGCCTCTCACAGAGAAGGCTGCTTCTTACACAGAGCTTGACAAGGCTATCGCTCTTGCAAATGCAGTTGTAGCTTCAGACTATACTGAGGATTCCTACAACGCAATGGCAACAAAGCTTGCAGCAGCTAAGGCAGTTGCACGTGACCTTAAGATCTCTGATCAGGCTATCATCGACAAGGCAGCTAACGAGCTCAACGCAGCTATCGCAGCTCTTGTTAAGAAGCCCGTTGAGACTAAGGGCTCAATCGTTGACGTAAGCTGGACTCCGTCAGAGTCTATCCTCAACACATTTACATTCAAGGTAAACTATGTTGACGGTAACTATGCTTCTAAGATTCAGCTTATCGACATCGACGGCAATACAAGAACTTATAACAGATATCACAATGCTGTTACAATCAAGACTTATACTGCTGACGGCGTAGAGTGCAGCGACATGGATCGTAATGCAGCATACGACGTATGGACAATCAACACCAAGACTGCTATCGGTACTGAGATGACAGCTATCGCTAAGTATGACTACACTTGGGAGACCAAGGATCTTGGTTACAAGTTCACAGTTAAGCTTGTCGAGAAGGTTCTTGATACTCAGGTTTACTCCGTAACTCCTTCTGCAACAGAGGGTGCTAAGGGCCGTATCCCCGTAACAGTTGTTACAGGTATGGACGTTAAGGGTGTTCGTATGGTTATGTCTAACGGCGCAACTCTTACTTATAAGAACCCGACCGTAAGCGGCAACCAGAAGACCTTTGAGTGTGAGCTTAGTGCTTACAACCCGGGCGTAAACGTTATCAAGGTTCAGATCAAGTACAACAACACTTGGAATGATTACACCGAGATCACATACACAGTTAAATAAGTTTAAGCTTATTTGATAAGTATATGAATTTCATGGGGACTGCAAGGAAACTTGCAGTCCCTTTTTTTGCCCGACGGCGCATGAAGTTTAAATAAGCAATCCTATCTTTTAAAACAGAAGTTGTTTTCTTAAGCTCCTGTCAACCTCATCAGATAGAGACAAGAAATTTGTGGCGGCATGATGTGGGCATCATGCCCTACGGTTCACATAATTAAGACTCGTCGTAGGGCACGATGCCCACATCACACCGAGAAATTAGCACGAACCGACAGTTTTTATGAGAAAAACTTTTGTAAACGGTGTTTTTCTGACTCCACATCAGTCGGACGGTGGATAGCAAAAATCCATTTAAAAATCACGATGCACCGAATCGGTAAATCAAAGAAAGATATTGTTTCTTTTTTAACAAACTCTTTTTGCAACTTTTGTAAAAACCTACAAAAAAAGTAAGAAATCCCCGTTATAATGTGCGTTTTGTATGTTGAAAATTGCTTATAAAAAGGATATAATATAAACGTAAAAAATTGATTTTTACGAAAGGAATGAATATCTATGGAATTAACGACTAACAAGTCCGTACTTGACTGGATCAACGGTAAAGTTGACCTTGTTAAGCCTGACAAAATCGTATGGATCGACGGCTCTGAGGAGCAGCTCGACGCCCTCCGTAAGGAAGCTGTTGAAAGCGGTGAGATGATTAAGCTCAACGAGGAAAAGCTCCCCGGCTGCTATCTTCACAGAACAAAGCCGAACGACGTTGCCCGTGTTGAGGACAGAACTTTCATCTGCTCAAAGAAGCAGGAGAATGCAGGCCCGACCAACAACTGGTGCGATCCCGACGAGATGTATCAGAGACTTTATGATATCGCAAGAGATTCTTACAAGGGCAGAACGATGTATGTTATCCCGTTCTCAATGGGTCCGATTGGCTCTCCTCTTGCAAAGATCGGTATTGAGATTACTGACTCGATCTATGTTGTTCTCAACATGGCTATCATGACCCGTGTCGGCAAGAAGGTTCTTGACGTGCTCGGTGACAGCAACGATTGGGTTCGTGGCTTCCATGCAAAATGTGATGTTGATCCCGAAAAGAGATATATCTGCCAGTTCCCTGAGGACAACGCTATTATCTCCGTAAACTCTGCTTACGGCGGAAACGTTCTTCTCGGTAAAAAGTGCTTCGCTTTGAGAATTGCATCTTACCAGGGCTGGAAAGAGGGCTGGATGGCTGAGCACATGCTTATCCTCGGTCTCCAAAATCCTAAGGGCGAAGTTAAGTATGTTGCGGCTGCATTCCCGTCAGCCTGCGGCAAGACGAACCTCGCTATGCTTATTCCCCCGAAGTATCTTCAGGAGAAGGGCTACAAGATTTGGACAGTCGGCGACGATATCTCATGGATGAGAATCGGTGCAGACGGCAGACTTTACGCTATCAACCCCGAAAACGGCTTCTTCGGCGTTGCTCCGGGAACAAATGCGAAGTCAAACTTCAATGCTCTTGAGTCCACAAAGAAGAACACAATCTTCACAAATGTTTGTCACAACCTTGAGGACAATACAGTTTGGTGGGAGGGTCTCAACAAGGATCTCCCGACAAACGCTATCGACTGGAGAGGCAACAAGTGGGATGCTTCAAAGTTCAATAAGGCTGACAAGAGCACCTATGCTGCTCACCCGAACTCAAGATTTACTGCTCCGGCTATCAACTGCCCGTGCATTTCTCCTGAGTTTGACAAGGGCGAGGGCGTGCCGATTTCAGCAATCATCTTCGGCGGACGCCGCGCAAAGTGCGCTCCGTTGGTTTACCAGTCAAAGAGCTGGGAGAACGGTGTATTCATCGGTTCTGCAATGGCTTCCGAGACAACTGCCGCAGCCGCAGGTGCAGTAGGTGTTGTTCGCCGTGACCCGATGGCTATGCTTCCGTTCTGCGGATATCACATGGCTGACTACTTCCAGCATTGGCTCGACATGGGCAAGAAGCTCGGCGACAAGGCTCCCAAGATCTTCAATGTAAACTGGTTCCGTACCGACGATGAGGGCAACTTCATTTGGCCTGGATTCGGCGACAATATGCGTGTTCTTAACTGGATCGTTGACCGCTGCGAGGGCAAGGCTGACGCAACAGAGACAGCTATCGGTTATGTTCCGAAGCCGGAGGATATCGACCTCACAGACCTTGACATGGATATTGAGACTCTCAAGTCGATCCTTGATGTTGATAAGGACACATGGACAAAGGAAGCTGCCGAGATTGAGGAGCACTACAAGAAGTTTGGCGACAAGCTTCCGCAGGAGCTCAGAGATCAGCTTGAAACACTCAAGGCAAACCTTAACAAATAAATCCTTGCGTTTTAGCAGGTCTGTCGGTTTCAGCACAGATTGAAAACTGAAAATGTTTAAAGGCTATATTCACAATTTATTGTTTGTTGTGATTATAGCCTTTTTTATATGTTGTTTTAAGGGCTTTCAACTTTGTATGTTGAATTTTTCGGTTCGATTAAACCTGTTTAACCCCTCCGACTTCGGCGTAAACCGCCGAAGCCACCTCCCTCATCAGATGGAGGCGAAAAGTTAGCAAAATTTTTGTCACGGCTCCCTTGTAGGGGAGCTGTCGGGGGAGCCGACTGAGGGGTTTGTTTGAAAGTTTGATGAAACTTGATTTAACCCCTCCGACTTCGGCGCAAGCCGCCGAACCCCACCTCCCCTGCAGGGGCGGCAAAAAAGTCAGCTGAAATTTTCGGCACGATGTGGGCATCGTGCCCTACGACAAGCTTTGATAAAACCTTAATCGTAGGGTGTGATGCCCGCATCACACCGAGAAAACTCCTCCAAAGAGCCGCTTTTTTGTCTCCTTTGAAAAATTGTATCAAACCAAGCGGATTTGTTTGACTTAACAGATTTTATTTGATAAAATAAAATAGACTATAAGGAGGGCGAATATGAGAAAAGTAATTTCAGTTTTGATGTCCCTTGTTTTTATAATGAGCTGTGTGCCCATGACAACGTTTGCCACGGAAATAAAAGATGCAGATGCGGTGACGGGAAATAATAAATCAAAAGTTTATACGGCGAATACAGGCGATGTGTTCTTTGCTGAGGGCTATGCCAAGGTCGGTAAGCCGCTTAATGTTATGCTTAAAAGCGGTGGAACCGATTTTTATTGCAAATGGTATGTCGACGGTGAGCAGATAAGCAATCCGGGTCAATCCTATATTCCTGTGGAATCCGATTTAGAGTCGATGGTGACCGCCGAGGCTTACGGAGCGGACGGAAACCTGATCGGCACGGTAAACATGCTCGTCAGCAAGCTTCCGGTAATGTACATTGAAATTGACGGAAGAGAGGAGCTTGTCCAAAAGGAAACCAGACTGCGCGCGTCGATGAAGCTTCAGGGCAATGACGAGTTCAGCGACAGCTCCGTTCTTTATGACGGTGAGATGGAGATCAAGGGCAGGGGAAATTCCACCTGGCTCACAAACAAAAAGCCATATAAAATCAAGCTGGACAGCAAGAGCGATTTGCTCGGAATGGGCAAAAACAAGCATTGGGTGCTTTTGTCCAACCCTTATGACAAGTCGCTTTCGAGAAACAAGCTTATATATGACCTTGCCGCCGATATGGGGCTTGCTGCGATGAGCTCGCAATGGATCGACGTTGTGATGAACGGAAAGGTCGTCGGCAATTACCTGCTCTGTGAGCACATCAGAATCGGTGAAACCAGAGTGAATATAACGAACTGGGACGATATTGCCGAGGACGCGGCAAAGGCGATTTACAAGGCCAATAAGAAAACTATGTCCAAAGATGAGCGCGATGAGCTGATCGATATTATGACGGATAATATGGACTGGGTGGCGGACGGAACGATCACCTACAAGGGAAAAATGTATACGGTTGCGGATTACTATGACGTTCCGAACGCCAATGGCGGATATATTCTTGAGACGGTAAGTTACGACGGAAAATATTTCACTTCGCAAAAGGGTACAGCCGTTTCCGTGAGCAAGCCGGAGGGAATCGGAAAGGAAATGCTTTCAGGCATTAAGAATTACTATTCCGCTTACGAAAATGCGATTTATTCCGAGGATTTTTGCTCGCAGTATGACGGTCAAAAGGTCAGATACAACGATCTTGCCGATATTGAGTCTCTTGCAAAAGAGGTTTTGCTTAACGAAATTTTCCAGAACCAGGACTTTACAAGTTACAGTACATATATGTACAAGGATGTTGACGGTAAGCTGGTTGCCGGACCGGTATGGGATCTTGATATGAGCAGCGACAACTCGTCGTACTCATATTCCCACAATAAATGGGTTATTTTCGGAAGAAAATACGTTAAATATTTGGCTAAGGACCCGGTATTTTTAAATGAGGTGTATAAGGCGTATCGTCAATACCGCTACACGGCGATAGCGGATATGCTGAAGCCGGGCGGAGATTTTGACACAGCGTTCAAAAAGATTTATGAGTCGGGAACGAATGACATGATGCTGTGGAACAGCGGCTCCGACTTTGAGAAAGAAATAGAAAATTTCCGACTTTGGCTCAGCCGCAGACTGGACTGGATCGACAGCAAAATGACGAGCTTTGAAACGTTCTATGCCTCGGTAAACGGAGCGCAGATAAACAATTCTGGTGCATCGACGCTTTCACTTGACGGCTCGGAGCTTAAAATTCTGTCCGACAGCACAGATGTGGAAGAATTTGAGGTTTATATAAACGGAATCAAGGTAAACGAGTTCCCGTTCAGCGAGGAGAAAACTGTTTCAATCGGCACAGTTGAGGAGAACAGCGTTGTTTCGGTTGCGAGCTACGGCGCGGACGGCAAATACATAGGAACCTCATACGTCACGAATTATAGTGAACCGTCCTATCTTAAAATCACCGCGAAGCCCGAAAAGCTGATATATTCGGCAGGCGAGGACATAGACCTCGGCGGGCTGGAGCTCAAGGCTGTTTATTCCGACGGCACCGAGGTAAGTGTTGAACCTGAAGCGGCAATTTCATACGTAAGCGATTGTCTCGGCTCACAGAATCCTGTGTACGGCAAAATAACGGACGAAATCGGCTACACCTATGTTTCACTCAGATACCTCGGCGCAAGGGCTGACTATATGATTACACGCACTCAAAACGAGGACGCGGACAGAGTGAGCGCGATGATAGCGGCTTTGCCGGAAGAAAATATCGCGGACAATCTGGACTTGATATTTGAAGCAAAGCAGGCTTATGACGCGCTGAGCGACGCGGCGAAAAAAGAAGTTGCCGATTACTCAAAGCTTGACAAAGCGATGAAAAAGGTCGATGAGCTTGCGGAAAACAGCGAGTCTCCGATAATCGGCTGTTACATTGATAAGCTCGGACGAATAAATCAGAGAAACAAAATTGTTGTCGTCGCAACAGGCACCCCGAATAAAATTCGAGTTTTTTGCGATGGCAGTTCCGCTACATTCACGGCAAGCAATTTAACGTCGTGTATAGGCAACAAACAAATCGGCAATTACAGCCTGATAACACTTCCGTATATCGTTCACGGCGAAAAAATAACGCTGGGCGCATTTTACAAAAACACACAAAAGGGTGAACTGTATTCGTTTGACACGAAGCTTGCCGTTGAGAACAGAAGTCAGATGGTAACCTCGCTGTCGTATCCGAAAACTCTCGCTTCCACTCAAAAAACGGCGGAGGTAAAGCTCGGATTAAACGAACGCGTCGAAAAGGTCAAGGTTACGGCGGACGGAAAAACCGTGACGGCCGAAGCCAAGAAAAACACGGCGGCAGTAATGATGAAATTCAGTACTGCAGGAGTTAAAAATTTGGAGATCAGCTACTATGCCGACCGCGAGTGGCACAGCTACAAATCAGTTTCGGTTTATGTCAGAGAGACAAAGGCGGCAGCAAAGCTTTGGGCTGTTGATTATCCGAGTGAAACGGCGGAGGACGAGGTTCAGATCTATGTTGCAACTTCGCTTGCCGTCGGTTCAGTTAAGCTTATCAGCGACGGAGATACAATGCTGAATGCAGTCGTCAAGGACAATGTAAAAATTTGGCAATGCACGGTCAAAACGGACACGGCTAAAGAATATCGGCTTTATGTTGATTCGCAGGACACGGGACGCACGGTTGCTATTGCGAAGCTGGATAAGCTTCTGATAGAGGACGGTACACTTGTAAAGTGCCGCGTTAAAGGCGGTGAAGTCTATATTCCTGCCGCGGTCAATGCCGTCAACAGTGATGCATTCAGCGGATTTAACGGCACTTTGTATTGCTACAAGGATTCTGCCGCTCAGAATTTTGCCGAACAGAACGGCATTAAATATGTCAACTACGGCTGTGAAATTAACATAGACGATGAGCTTGTGATGACAGGCGGAGAAAAACGCACGGTTGAGCTTTTGGCGGCACAGATTCTTCCGCCCGATTTCAGCATTACCGTGACATCGGACAACGACTCTGTCGTATCCGTCGGAGATGACTCGTTTACGGCGGTGAATCCGGGATACGCAAGGGTTAGAATCACGAGCGCGGACGGACTTGTGAACCGCGAGGTCAGAATCTATGTCGGCGGCGGATACACAAAGGGTGACGTCAACGCGGACGGAAGCATAAACTCCTATGATGCGCTGATGATACTCAGGGGTACTGTCGGACTCACCGAGCTGAACAGCGGAGAGAGGTCGGCAGCGGATATCAACGGCGACGGCGCGATAAACTCTGTTGACGCCCTCATTGCACTCCAGATATCGGCACAGATTACCTCAATTTGGAATTACATATAACCTTTATGCATAAAAAAGCTGTCTCACCTTGTCGGTGGGACAGCCTTTTTGCTATTTAATTTACTGAACCTTTAAAAGGTCATACAACTGTTCGTACTTTTCCTGTGAGTATTCCTTGTCGGAAGAAAAAGAAGTATTGCCCGCAATTTCAATTACTTCGCTCTTTTCGCCGTTAAAGAATTTCTTTGCATAGCGGTTGATGCGATACAACGCCTCGCCGTAGTTGTCAAGCTCATCGGAGCTGAGCTTATCGGACATTGCCTTGATTTCGTCTGCGAGTCCGTCAATATCGGCTGATGAGGAAAAGGCGATAAGTCTGAGCGCAAGAGCGGCGACCTTTGCGGAAGAACCTGCCGTACCCGACTCAAAGCCTGCAATGTCGTCGAAAATGTCTTCAATCGTATCCTCTTTTTCCTTGGGAGCCGTTGTTGTTTCCGGTTCGCTTTCGGTTGTTGTTTCCGGCTCGGTCGTGATAACGGGAGCAGGGACTGTTGTGGTCGCGGTGGTCGGTTCATTCTTTTTGAACGAGACGGAGCACGCCGTGAGTGAGGAGACAACAAGAATAAATGCTGAAACAAGTGCTATGGTTTTGATTGCTTTTGCCATAAAATCAGTTTCCTTTCTGTCGTTTAATAACCTTGAGTCTTGAAAAGTCCTCTCGCTCCTTTTCATCCAGAGCGTCGGAAATAAATTTGACGGTTGAAGTGAATTTCGGAATCATAACATTGCTCAGAGCGTTCGTGCGCTTCTGAGTTTTTTTGATTGCGTCGGCAAGCCGAATAACGTTGCTTTCAATTTCGGCAAGCTGTATTGTCAGACGCTTTGCTTCTTCAAAGCTGAGGTAAGCCTCGTCAAGCAGAGAGTTTGTGGAATTGAGCCCGTAAAAAAAGCCAGGCTTCTTTTCCTCAAGGCTTATCTGCGGAAGCTCAACACCCATAACGCTCCTGACGGTCATTTTAAGCCCGTTTTCAATCGGTACACATTCGGCAAAGGCGGAGCAGTTACCGATTGAAATCTGCGCCTGTTCGAGCGCATAATAGGCTTTTGCGTAGGAAGTGTTGATGTCCTGCTGTATTGTTGAAGCCTTGTCGGTCATGGTCATTATTTCGCGGATAAGAATGTTTCTCTTCCTGTCCATCAGGTCATAGCCGAGCTTGGCAAGCTCAAGGGACTTCTTTGTTGCCATCAGGTTGTTCTTGGTCGGGAAAACCTTGGAGCTCATCGGTATCTCCTCCTTTCATATTTGTCGGAATTTTTATTTGGACTGACCCTTATAATATTTCTCAATCGTCTTGTCGTCAACACGGTCAAGCTCCTCTCGCGGAAGCTCGGAAAGAAGATCCCAGCCGAGATCAAGGGTCTTTTCAATGGTACGGTTTTCGTACTGCGACTGAGTGATGAATCTTGCTTCGAAATCCTTGCCGAATTGGAGAAGTCTCTTGTCCGAGGCGGAAAGCTCATCTTCGCCGATAACACTGGCAAGGCTCTTGGCGTCCTGAACCTTGGCGTAGGACGAGAAAAGCTGGTTGGCAAGCGTGCTGTGGTCCTCACGAGTGAAGCCCTCGCCGATGCCGTCCTTCATCAATCGCGACAGGGAGGGAAGAATACCGATAGGCGGATAAATTCCCTTTGAATCAAGCTCGCGGTCGAGAACGATCTGACCCTCGGTGATGTAGCCGGTGAGGTCGGGAATCGGGTGGGTGATATCGTCGTTGGGCATGGTGAGAATCGGAATCTGCGTAAGAGAGCCCTTGGAGCCCTCAATGATTCCGGCGCGCTCGTAGAGAGACGCAAAGTCGGAATAAAGGTAGCCGGGGAAGCCCTTTCTGGCAGGAATCTCGCCCTTTGAGGAGCTGAACTCACGCACGGCCTCCGCGTAAGAGGTCATATCCGTGAGAATAACAAGCACATTCTTTTCAAGCGTGAATGCAAGGTATTCCGCCGCCGTGAGAGCACAGCGCGGTGTGATTATTCTTTCAACGATCGGGTCGTTGGAAAGATTGAGGAACATTACAACCTTGTGCATAACGTTCGCTTTTTCAAATGACGTGCGGAAGTAATTGGCAACGTCGTTCTTAACGCCCATTGCGGCGAATACGATGGCAAAGTCCTCGCTGTCGGAGATCGACGCCTGACGAACTATCTGAACGGCAAGCTCATTGTGCTTCATACCGGAACCGGAGAATATCGGCAGCTTCTGACCTCTTATGAGCGTCATAAGAGCGTCAATTGAGGATATGCCTGTGTTGATATAGTTCCTCGGATAAACTCTTGATACGGGGTTTATAGGCGACGAGTTGACGTCCCTTTTCTCGGTCGGATAAATTTCTCCGAGTCCGTCAATCGGTCTGCCGAGTCCGTCAAAGACTCTGCCGACGATTTCGGGGGAGAGGGCAAGCTCAATCGGGTGCCCGGTCATTCGTGTTCTTGTGTTGACAAGGGAAAGACCCTTTGTTCCCTCAAAGACCTGGATGACTACCTTTTCGCCCTCAATCTGAACAATACGTCCCGTGCGTGAGGAACCGTCCTCAAGTTTGAGCTCAACCATTTCGTCATAAGAAGCGTCCTTTATGCCGTCAAGGACGATAAGCGAACCGTTTATCTGGCTTAAACCGATATGTTCAATTATCATTTGACAGCCGCCTCCTTTTTGCGGACAGACGCGAGAGCCGAATCAATGTCTTTATAGTATTCATCGAACATATCAAGTCTGTCGTTAGGTATATCATATTTCATCTGAACAAGTTTGTCAAACAGCTTCAGCTCGACAATCTTGGAGACAGGTATTTTCAAAGCAACAATTTCGTTGCTCTTGTGGTAGAGGTAGAGGATTATCTGCATCATCTTGAGCTGCTTTTCGAGGGAAACATAAGTGTCGTCCTTGTGAAAAGCATTCTGCTGAAGAAATCCGACCCTGATAACTCTGGCAATCTCAATGATAAGCTTCTGATCGTCGGGAAGAACGTCCGAACCGATGAGCTTAACGATTTCCATAAGGCTGGTTTCCTCTGCGAGCAGAGCGGAAATTTCGTTTCTGCAAGCCGTGAAATCGGCACCGACGTTTTTGTTGTACCACGGCGCAAGCTCGGCAAGATATTCGCTGTAACTGTCGTTCCAGTTGATAGCCGGGTAGTGACGCGCGTAAGCGAGGGATTTATCAAGAGCCCAGAAGCAGCGGGTGAATCGCTTTGTGTTCTGGGTTACCGGCTCGGAGAAGTCTGAACCCTGCGGGGAAACGGCGCCGATAACGGAAATCGAGCCCTCCTGACCGCTCAGCGTTTCGACGTAGCCTGCGCGCTCGTAAAATTCGGAAAGTCGGGACGGAAGATATGCCGGGAAGCCCTCGTCGGCAGGCATTTCTTCAAGTCGTCCGCTGATTTCACGCAGAGCCTCTGCCCAACGAGAGGTGGAGTCCGCCATCATCGCGGTGTGGTAGCCCATATCGCGGTAGTATTCGGCGATCGTGATTCCCGTGTAGATCGACGCTTCACGCGCGGCAACGGGCATATTTGAGGTGTTTGCAATCAAAACGGTGCGGTCGGTAAGCGGTCTGCCCGACTTCGGGTCGGTTATTTCACCGAACTCCTTAAGAGCCTGGGTCATCTCGTTACCGCGCTCGCCGCAGCCGACGTAAATGATTATATCGGCGTCGCACCACTTTGCGAGCTGGTGCTGGGTCATTGTTTTGCCCGTGCCGAATCCGCCGGGAATTGCGGCGGCACCGCCCTTTGCAAGCGGGAAGAGGGTATCGATTACACGCTGACCTGTTATGAGCGGCTTTTCGGGCGGAAGTCTTTTGGCAATCGGCCTTGGCGTTCTGATAGGCCATTTACGGCAGAGCGTCAGCTCGTGAAGCTTGCCCGTGCTGTCTTTCAGGGTAATGATTTTGTCATTTACCTTGTATTTTCCGCTCTCGGCGGCGAATACGACTTCACCGCAAAGCTCAGGCGGAACCATTATTTTATGAATGAGAGCCTTTTCGGGCGTCGTTGCATAAACGTCTCCGCCCTTGAGCGTGTCGCCGACCTTAACGGTAACGGTAACGTCCCATTCCGTACTTTCGTTGAGTGAAGACGGGTGGAGTCCTCTCGGAATAAAAGCGCCTGCGCTTGCGGCGATATCGTTAAGAGGATTTTCAATTCCGTCAAATATATTGCTGAGTATTCCGGGACCGAGCGTGATGCAGAGGGGAGAGCCTGTCGAAAAAACGGGATCGCCCGGTCTGAGTCCCGATGTCTCTTCGTAAACCTGTATAACAGTCTCGTCGCTGTCGATTCTGATGACCTCGCCGATAAGTCGGTTGTTGCCGACGAAAACCATTTCGGTCATTTGCAGGTCGGTTTTTCCCTTAACAGAAACAACGGGACCGTTTATTGAATATATAACATTTTCCATTGCGTATGCTCCTTCTGTCAAAGAGATAAGGATAATCCCGAATAGCCGTAGAAGCTCTGCTTTTCCGCTTCAAGCCGAGAGTCGAGAGTGTCGTCCGCCGTCATTCCCGTGCGGAGATTTTTTCCCTTGCAGCCGCCGAGGATTATGGTGCTGTCATATTCGACACCACAGCCGAGGGACTTTATTTCGTCCTCAAAGGCTTTGTCGTCGGGCTTGAGAATGATAACCGAATCATCACCGATGGCTGATTTTATCTGAGATGCGCTTTTCATTATGAAAGCGCGGTAATTTTCGCTCTTTGTGAAAGATATAATTTGCTCTTTGGCTTTGGCAAAGACTTTTTGAGTGATTTCGTTTCTCTTGGCGACAAGCTTCTCTGTCTCCTTGGTTTCCGTCTCGGAAAGCTCGGAGTTTATTTCCTCATTGAGACGGTCAAACTCGCTGCTTCTGACAGGTCTGACGCTCAGACGTGCGGCGCGGCGCGTTGCCTTGAGTTCGGCATCGACATAAGCGTCAACATCACTGCGGATTTTGGCGCAACGCTCGTCTGCGTCCGCATTTATCGCCTTACGGAAAAGCTCGGTTTTATTTGCGCTGCTGTTCAAATTAACTCCTCCTTTGGAGTCATCATATTTTAAGGCAACACCGCACAAATTGCGATGCACGCCTTGCTTGATTCTGTTTCCGCCATGCTGCACAAAATTTTTTGACTTGCGTCAGCAAGCCTGCAAAATTTTTGTACACCCTGACGAAAAAGCTTACTGTGCAATTCGCACATCTCAATTGTGCGGTATTGCCTCAATTCCTATCGCTTCGCTGACATAGTCGGCAATCGAATTGCTTGTACCGTCGGAATTTCTGTCCGGTATTTCGACTATCAGCGGAAGGGAATGTGCTCTGCGGAAGGACGCTATCGCATCTGAGCAGAGCGATGCAAGATTTTGATTCATAAGAATTATTCCGATATCGGAGTTCTGCGCCGCCTTTTCAAGGAGGTCTGCCGCTTCTTCCCGATTATCGGTAACATCGCCCTCAACGCCTGCCAGACGCAAGCCGAGAGCGGTGTCATCATTGTCACAAATTAAGTAAAGGCGCATAAGCTCACCTTAGATCTTGTTAAGAATAAGAATTGAAATAACAACGCCGTACAGCGCGATTGATTCACCGAGGGCAACGAAGATAAGAGCTTTACCGAATGCCTTGGCGTCCTCACTTGTTGCCGCAATAGCTGCCGGTGCACCTGCCGCAACAGCAATACCGCCGCCGACACCCGAAAGTCCCGTAACGATAGCGGCTGCGATGAGTCCGAGACCCTTGCCGCTGTCGGATGACTGAGCTGTTGCTTCCTGTGACTGTGAGGTGGTTGCAACCTCGGCTGCATCGGCTTTGTTGCCCTCAGCCGCGGATACGGAGAATGTGACTGCACAAACTGTGATTGCTATAACCGCAAAGGCTATAAGGTTTCTGGCAACAATCTTTTTGCCGGAAACACCGTTAGACTTCTGCTTGAATGAATAAACGAAAAGGGCGGTAAGAGCCGCAAGGGGGAGAACTGCGATGAGTACATAAAAAACTGACATTGTTATTACCTCCGAAAATTTATTTCTTGACTGTTATAATTACGTTTTCGTTGTCCTCAGGCTCAGAGGATTTGAAAGCGTTTTTGATACTGAAGAAAAAGCCTCTGTTTTTACGTCTTCCGACGCTGTTGAACGGTTTGCCGTCGCCGGCGTAGAATCGGCTGAACATCTCGTAGAACTCAAGTCTGAGCACCTGGATTCCCGTGAGAAGTCCCTCAAGCGCAATGACGATAATGTTGCCGAATATCATCGAGATGATACCGCCGACCGAGTATTCGTCACCGGCAAGAGATGAGAAAACCATCATCATTCCGGCATGGACAAGCACGAACGCACCGACACGCAGGAACGAAACCGTGTTGCTGAAGTAGGTGAGGATATATTCGATTACCTCAAAGAAATTCTGCATAATATAGTCGGACCATTTTTCAGGCAGGTAGTTTTCTTTCTTGTCAACCATACCGATAAGAATTTCCTGAAAATATAGTATCAGCAGACAAACAACGGCGACCGCAACGACGATCGGTGTCGGAAGAATTGATGTTCTGGACATAAATCCGACAACGGCGCACACAAGAACCGCGTAAAGAATCATACCGACAATTCCATTTTGGCTGAATATCGCTTCGCCCGGCTTCTTGTCCTTAAAGGAGCAGAAAACGTTGAGACCCATTGAAACCAGCACGAGCGCGACACCGATACCGATTGCAAACAGCAGAACCGTGTTGATTGAATCCATAACGGAAAGCGGCTTCCCGCTCATTCCGAGCGCGTGGTAAAGCGGATCCAAAAGCTCCTCGTAACCGAAAACCGAACCGAATATCAGTCCGAAAAATGCCGAGCTCATTCCGCAGGGAACAAGTATTTTTGCGAGCTTGGCGCCCTTGAGACGGTAGAAAAGATATCCGCCGATCGCAAGCACAAGACCCTGACCGACGTCGGCAAACATTATGCCGAAAAGAAGCGAATAGGTTATTGCAACGAACGGAGTAATGTCCACCCCTCCGTAAGACGGAAGTCCGTACATCTCGACGAACATTTCAAACGGGCGGAACGGCTTTTTGTTTTTGAGCTTTACGGGAGGACTGCTTCGTTTTTCCTCTTCGGGATCAGCCTCTTCAAAGGTTACGCCGTCGATTTTTTCGATTTTTTGCTTGAACCACTTAAAGCTTGATTTCGGAACCCAGCCGACATAGATGAAGTAGTCGGAATCCGAATCCTTGGCGGCATAACGTCTGAGATCAAATGCAAGGCTTGCGATTTCAAGGTAAGCGTGCACGCTCTCGCAATGCTCGGAGTTCTCAGCCCAGAAAGCGGAGATTTCCTTGTCAAGCTCGTTAAGCTCCGCGGTAAGGGTATCCTTTTCCGCATTGAGCTTATTGAGAATCTCGCGCGGAGTACCTGTCGTAAACGGTATTCTTATGCGGTTAAAGTACAGCGAAGCGAAAATTCGGTCAACCTCGTCAATCTGCTTCTGCGGTGCGGCGTAAAGTCCCCAATAGCTCTTTTCATCGGACGAGCTTTCCATAAAGACAAAGAGCTTGTTGCCCTCATAAGCCTTGAGCTTAGGATAGCAATCCTTTGGAATACAGCCGAAGCGCACCTTGAGAAATTCACAGGACAGCACGTCCTCAATAGGAACGTCGAGTCCGATGAAATGGTTGAATTGCTCGGCGGAAGCTTCAATTTCACTCAGCTTGTCGGCAATTTCCTTTCTTCTTGCAAAGGTTTCCGACAGCTTCTCTTTAAGGGAGTCAATGTAATCAAACTCCTCCGGGTCGATGATGATTTCGTCGCCCTTGAAAGTGTCCTTTAACGTTACACCGGCTACCGAAGCTATTTCTTCAATTTTTTGAATTGAAGACGAATACGGATTTTCCTCGTTCAGCGGTACGAATCCGAGCGAATCGGATATGAAATTCATGGCGTTTTCGGGATGAAAATCTCCGCTGATACAGCAGGATGTGATAAACTCATCGAGGTGCTCCATCAGGCCGTATGTCCTGATAAGTTTCATTTTTTCTATTGCCAAAACACAGCCCCCTAACTTTCCGTTCCGATCAGAACGAAACCGGCCTTATCTGCCGGGATATTGTATTTTATCGCTTCAACAATGTGAATGATATTTTTGACCTCATTTTCCGCAAGGAAAAGATAGCTGAGCATAACGGCGGTCGGGTTTGTGTAATACCTGAAGCCCTTTGTCATTTTGCGTACAAGCATTTCCTGTGCGGCATTTTCAATATATTTGAAATCTATCTTTGAAAAGTCTTTCTTGTAATATGTGTTCGGAATCATCTGAATTATATCGGTAGCGGATTTTGCCGAGGTGATGGCATTGAGCTGCCTGTCGGAAAAATTCGTGTAATCTTTCATAACAAAGTCGCTTATGAAAAAGTTGTCCGTACTGCCGATATTCAGAAGTCTGTACGCCCTTGTTAGGGTATACATATCAAATCGGTAATTTATAATCTCATAAATTTCTTTTTTCTTTCGTTTGTCCTTGCAAAGCTTAACGGATTTAACAAGGAAAGAGAAAAGGTATTTATTCAAATCGTTTTCAATGAAAATAAACATTCCGTCGTCGGAATACGAATCCTTGTACCGTCCGAGAATCTCCGCATAGTCGGTGTGCTCAAGAACCTTGAGCAGATCTGCAAAGCTTTTGACCTTAGCAAGAGCGTAAAGATCAATGTCGGTGCGGCTGTTAAAGAACGGCGGAAGAGATGAAAGGTATTTTTCCGGAGTTCCGCGCTTTAGAAGGCGCAAAACCGTCATTATCTGACGTATATCATTTTGAACAATATAATAGCGGTAAAAGACCTCTCCGACGGATACCTGGTATTCGCAAAGCTTTTCACACTTCTTCAACAGGCTCATCTTCAGTATCTCTTCAATCTGAGCGGCGCCTGCCGTCGGCGGAAGAATCTCAAAGTCGGAGCTGTAATATGTCCTTGTTTTCAGATAGTTGGTAAGCTCGCCGAGCGAACGGCAGTTGAGCATATCCGTGTAATTTTCCTTTGTCAGCCGCTTGCCGTACATCGCATGGGCTTTGGCAAGAACAGCATTGTCCGCGTATGAAACCGACATATTATCACCTCCGCTTCAATAATTCAATAGTGGTTACTCAATTTTTGATAACGTTGTTTACAATGGTGCTGACCCATTGCTCCTCTTT
>SAMEA104315428__coassemble_762_pt1 | contig 75256 bp, 72 predicted proteins | sample SAMEA104315428__metabat2_low_PE_040 | metagenome-assembled genome bin SAMEA104315428 (sample SAMEA104315428) | gut metagenome | biome: Monkey gut; feature: monkey-associated habitat; material: faeces | place: China | collected 2013
AGCCGTAGCATATACCGAGAATCGGAACGCCGATGTCAAGAATATCCTTTGTGTAGTGGGGCGATTCCATATCGAAAACAGAGTTCGGACCGCCGGTGAAAATGATTCCCTTGTAGCCGTTTGCCTTGATGGTTTCAAGGTCGGTGGTGTATGGGAGAATCTCGGCGTAAACGTTGAAGTCACGGACTCTGCGAGCGATGAGCTGATTGTACTGTCCGCCGAAATCGAGGACAAGTATTTTTTCGTTCATTCTTTTCGTCCTTTCTTAGATAGTGACTGCCGTGTCACATCTTTTGAAGTCAGTAACACGACAGTAAATTTATTCATCTATAAATAATTTCTTCTCTCTTCGGACCGTTGGATACCATTGTGATTGGCACACCGATTTCCTTTTCAATGAAGAGAACATAGTCCTGAGCCTCTTTCGGAAGCTTGTCGAACTCTTTGATTCCTCTGATGTCGCACTTGAAACCGGGAAGCGTTACGAGAACCGGCTTTGCTTTCTTGAGAAGGTGAGTGTTCGGGAAATCTTTGACGATCTCTCCGTCAATCTCATAGCCTGTGCAGACTTTGATCTCATCAAGATAGCTCAAGCAGTCAAGAGCGGTCAGACAAACCTGAGTTGCGCCCTGAACGGCTACACCGTAGCGTGTTGCAACGCAGTCGAACCAACCCATACGACGTGGACGGCCCGTTGTTGCGCCGTATTCACCTGCGTCACCGCCGTGATTACGCATCTTATCGGCTTCCTCACCGAAAATCTCACTGACAAATTCGCCTGAGCCGACAGCCGAGGAATAAGCCTTTGTAACCGTGATGATATCCTTGATCTCGTGAGCCGGAATGCCTGCGCCTACCGCACCGTAGCCGGCAAGAGTTGATGACGATGTAACCATCGGGTAGATACCGAAATCGGGATCCTTGAGTGAACCGAGCTGACCCTCAAGGAGAATTTCTTTGCCGTCCTTGATAGCCTGACGGATAAATGCGCCTGTGTCGGCAACATAAGGCTCGATCATCTCTTTGTACTCCATGAGTGTGTTGAACAGCTCATCAACATCAAGGAGAGGTTTATGATAAACGTGCTCAAGCAGAAGATTTTTTACTTCGCAAACGCTTGTGAGCTTTTCTTTGAGCTCGTCGGGATAGAACAGGTCGCAGACCTGGAATCCGATTTTAGCGTATTTGTCAGAATAAAACGGTGCAATACCTGATTTTGTTGAGCCGAACTGCTTGTCCGCAAGACGCTCCTCCTCGTAAGTGTCAAGAAGAACGTGATAGGGCATCATGATCTGCGCTCTGTCCGAAACAAGGAGCTTCGGCTGAGGAACGCCCTTTGACGTTACGTCGTTGATTTCCTTGACAAGCTTGGGAATGTCGAGAGCCACGCCGTTACCGATAATGTTCGTGATTTCGGGATGGCACACGCCGGACGGAAGAAGATGCAAAGCAAACTTTCCGTAATCGTTGATAATTGTGTGACCTGCGTTTGCACCGCCCTGGAAACGGATAACTACATCCGCTTTAGACGCAAACATATCTGTGATTTTACCTTTACCCTCGTCGCCCCAGTTAGCGCCGACTATTGCTCTTACCAATGTAAAGCACCTCCAAATGAGATATGGAAACTCCGTTCCAAACAGAATAATTATAATATTTTTACAATACAATGTCAATGAGAATAAGTAATATTTTCGGCTTGCAAGGCAAGCATAACTTCAATTTTAAGTTGAAAGGGAGACTATAAAATATAGTTTATGGCTTTTTCTTTAAAACGGTGTAATATCGACTGCGGTTTCCTTTATGCGATGCTTATCAAAATAGTCTCTATAAAAATCAAAAATCAGGAAGGCTGCAACCGTAAGCATGAGCACGGAGCCAATCCACAAAGGCGGTCTTTCGAATATTCCCTTGCAGATATATCTTAAATATGTATATGCTGAAGCCGAAATTGATAAAACAGGAATAAACCAACGCTTCTTGCGGCAGAAAGCATAGATGATGCAGATTATATCGGAAATATAAAAATACCTTTCATGCATTTTAGGAAGTAAAAAAGGAATAACGACAGCAAATACACATGCCAGTTCCAGCCATTGTAAGTCGTTTATTGTAAACTTTACTTTAAAAACGCTTATTAAAATCAGCAAAACAAACATACCGGTGAAACCGACAGTAAGTAAAATCGAAAGCCGAGTTGCTTCAATTCCGAAATCCTGGGCAAAGGCTAAAAACGAAGGAGCGTTAAAAGACAGATGAGGATATTCGGCACTCTGTTTGAAATAAACAGTAAGAACATCGACAACATTTCGACCTACAATAACAGCAGGAACACAACCGAGGCAGTATATTATCGGAATAATAAAAAGCTGTCGGATTTTTACTTTTTTCTTTAACCAAAGACATATAAATAACGGAGCCAAGAAGATGCTTTGAAGCTTTAATGCAAATGCGAATCCGTACAGGATACACGATTTAAAAGGTTTGTCTTTCAATATTAAAGACAAAGCTCCGATTATAAATGAAGAATATATAACATCACATTGTCCCCAAACCGCAGAGTTCATAATGACCGTAGGGCAGAGAAAAACTGCGGCATACGCCCAAGCGGCTTTGTTCTTGTTCCGGGTTAAGGTCAAAACTATTTCAAAGGAAAAGTATGCCAGAAAGAAATCAAAGAAACAGGATACCGCCTTTATGGCGTAAAGTCTGTTGACCGGAAGAAGAGTTATTATGGCAAGAACATACATATAAGGGCATGTATAATCGCCCAAATCCAAACCAAACCGTTGAAATCTGCCGACCTTGTCCATCGCGTTCATCCAGCCGGTTAAGTAATAGCTGTAATCTGAAGTTACATGGTCAAAGAACAAAATTCGTACAAAAATACCAATTAAAGATGCCGCTGCGATCCAAAGGATATAATTATCCCTTAAATTTACTTTTTTCATATTATTATCTCCATTCCCATAAAGATTGATTCTATTTTATCATAAAGCACATATTTCGTCAATCTTTAATAATATTTTCGGTTTTACGGTCGATTGAAAGCGGTTAAACCTCAATGTAGTACGGGCAGATGTCCTCATAATGTCCGTCGGGCATACGAAAGCCGCCGGGAATGGTGCCGAGCTGCTTGAATCCGATACGCTCGTAAAGGTGACGGGCGTGGATGTTTGTTGCAACGACGGCGTTGAACTGGAGAACCCTAAATCCGTGCTTTCCGGATTCGGCAATGCAATCGCGCACCAGCTTTTCACCGATGTGCAGTCCGCGGCTCTGAGACGAGACAGCGTAGCTTGCGTTTGCAATGTGTCCGCATCTGCCGACATTGTTCGGGTGCAGGATATAAAGTCCGTAAACATTTTCATTTTCATCGACGGCAACTCCGCAGCAGGTTTGCTGAGCGAAAAATGCTGCGGCTCCCTCGGCTGTCAGTTCGTCCTCCTGCGGGAAAGCCTTGCCCTCGCGGACAACTTCGTTCCAAATTTTACGCATTGCAGGAATGTCTGATTCGGTATACTGCCTTATTGTAATATTTTTCATATAAATCACCTCATTTTATCTGGAAAATCATAACGCCGATGTCCGAAAAAGTCAACCTTGGTGATTAAAGACAGCGTAAGACTGTCGTTTTGAGTAAAAAATGTTAAAAAACTGTCAGATATACCTCATTTAGTCTTGACTAATTTGTAATTTTAGATTAAACTATCCCTGTATTATTTTTTGCGAATCAATAATTGAAAGGATTTGAGTTTTATGAAAAAGGTACTCGCAATTCTCCTCTGTGTTGCCACAATGTTCTGTCTCTTTGCAGGCTGCGGCACAAAGGGAAACGACAAGACAGACGAAAAAGTATGGAAGATTTCAACCGACACGGTATTCAGACCGTTCGAGTATACGGATGCTTCGGGCAACCTCGTCGGTATCGACGTTGAGATTCTTGCCGCTATCGCTGAGGATCAGGGCTTCAAGTATGAGCTTAACAGCGTCGGCTGGGACGCATCTATCGCAGCATGCCAGGCAGGTCAGGCAGACGCCATGATCGCAGGTGCTTCTATCACAGAGAAGCGTAAGAGTGAGGGCTGGATTTTCTCCGACGGATATTATCACTGCACACAGACAATGACAGTTGCCGCTGATTCCACAATCAAGGGCTTTGAGGATCTTAAGGGCAAGCAGGTTGCCGTTAAGACAGGTACAATGGGTGCCGACTATGCAAACAGCCTCAAGGATAAGTACGGCTTTACAATCGCTTCGTTCAAGGATTCTCCGACAATGTATCAGGCAGTTATCGGCGGTCAGGCAGTTGCTTGCTTCGAGGATACACCGATCATGAAGGACTCCATCAAGAACGGCAAGCTTGCACTCAAGGTTCTTGACAACACAGCCAGCGAGGGTAATGATTACGGTCTTGCAATCTTCAATTCCGCTAATCAGGAATTTCTTGATATGTTCAACGCAGGTCTTAAGAACATTAAGGCAAACGGCAAGTACCAGGAAATCATCGACAAGTACGTTGGCTAATTTAAAAAAATGAGCGGTGGGGCGTCTGCAAAGATGCCCTGCTGTTGTCAAAAGGAGTCCGCTAAATGGCAGATATAATTTCGGTTTACGGCAAGCTGCTGCTTGAGGCGATGGGACAGACTCTTATCATGGCTTTTTACAGCCTGATTTTTGCAAGCGTCATCGGTCTCATCTTCGGTATGCTCAGCGTGCTTAAAAGTAAGGTATGCAATATCATCGCGCAGGTGTTTGTTGATATTATCCGCGGCGTTCCGATGATCGTTCTTGCTTTCTTCGTTTTCTTCGGTATACCTTACGCTTTGAAAAACTTTTTCCACAGCACATTTACATTCACCGCATTGCAGGCAGGTATAATCTGTCTTTCGCTCAACTGCGGCGCATATATGTCGGAGATCATCCGTGCAGGAATACAGTCCGTTGATGTCGGACAGATGGAGGCGGCAAGAAGCCTCGGTATTCCATATTGGAAAGCAATGCAGAAGGTAGTTCTTCCGCAGGCTATCCGCACGATGATACCGAGCATCATCAACCAGTTTATCATCACGCTCAAGGATACCTCGATTCTTTCCGTTATCGGTTTCCCGGAGCTTGTAAATGCCGCCCAGAATGTTATTGCGATCAACTTTAAGTCGTTCCAGGTATGGTTCCTTGTTGGTTTGATGTACCTTATCGTTATCACAATACTTTCCAAGATTGCTAAGGCTCTTGAGAGGAGGATGAACCGTGGCCGTAAATAAAAACAACGTTAAAATTCACGTTTCACACCTCAAAAAGAACTTTGGACATTTGGAGGTTATCAAGGATATCTCAAACGATATTTACGAGGGCGAGGTTGTCGTTATTCTCGGACCGTCGGGCAGCGGTAAATCAACGTTTCTGCGCTGCATAAACCGCCTTGAAGAGCCGACGGGCGGCGAGATAATCGTTGACGGTCAGACTATTACCGACAAGAAAGCAGACCTCAACAAGATTCGCGAGAACATCGGTATGGTGTTCCAGCACTTCAATCTTTTCAACAACCTTAATGTTATCCAAAACCTTATGCTGGCTCCCGTTCAGCTCAAAAAGGCGAGCAAGGACAAGGCAAAAGAGGAAGCAATGGCAATGCTCAAAAAGGTCGGACTGGAGGACAAGGCGGAAGCTTATCCCCATCAGCTTTCCGGCGGACAGAAGCAGAGAGTTGCAATCGCCCGTTCGCTTTGCATGAATCCCGATATTATGCTCTTTGACGAGCCGACATCGGCGCTCGACCCCGAAATGGTCGGCGAGGTTCTCCAGGTTATGAAGGATCTTGCGGCAGAGGGTATGACTATGGCGATCGTTACGCATGAAATCGGCTTTGCCCGTGAGGTTGCCGACCGTGTACTTTTTATCGATGACGGCTATATCATCGAGGAGGGCACTCCGCAGGAGGTTATCCTCAACCCGAAAGAGCCGAGAGCGATTGATTTCTTCAACAAGGTTCTTTAATTAACAAAAAATAAAGCAGAGATTTTCCGACCGATTGGAAAGTCTCTGCTTTTTTATTGTATGGTTACATATAATGATATTTTTTGCGCTTGGCGAAAAGGAAGATGATGGAGAGAACGAATGCAAAAACCTCCGCAACCGAGATTGCCCACCATATTCCGTCCACACCGAGGAACAGCGGAAGTATCAGAACCGAAGAGGTCTGGAAAATCAGCGTTCGCATAAACGATATTGCCGCCGAAACAGCACCGTTGTTGAGCGCGGTAAAGAACGACGAAGTGAAAATGTTGAAGCCGGCAAGCAGGAACGAATATGCAAAGAGCCTGAAAGCGTGCCTTGTCAGTTCGTAAAGCCCCTCGTCGTAACCGACAAAAATCTTTGCCAGCGGCGATGAAAGAACGATCGCAAGCACAGTCAGTACAACACCCGAAACCGCGCTGAGAAATGTACTTTTTCTCAGCATATTTTTAAGTTCGCCGTGGTTCTGTGCACCGAAGTGGTAGCCTGTTATCGGAGCGCAGCCGATTGCATATCCGATATAGATTGCAACGAAAACAAACTGAACATACATTAGCACGCCGTAAGCTGAAACGCCGTCCTCACCGATGTATTTCATAAGCTGAAAATTGTATATCATACTTACGACGGACGAGGAAATGTTGCTCATAAGCTCCGAAGAGCCGTTGCCGCAGGCGTTCAGAAGCGGCTTTATTTCCAGCTTGGTTTTGGTGAGCCGCAAAAGGCTTGAGTTCTTCCTTGAAAAATAAATCAGCGAAAAGATGCCGCCGACACATTGGCTTATTCCCGTGGCGATCGCCGCGCCGGCAACGCCCCACTTGAAAACGATTATGAACAGAGCGTCGAGCACCATATTGGAACAGCCTGCAAAGACTGTTGCCAAAAGTCCGAGTCTCGGTTTTTCCGCGGCTATCAGAAAGCTTTGAAAAACATTCTGAAGCATGAACGCGACTGTAAAACCCGTAACGATCCTGCCGTAAAGGACACAGTCCGCCATCATTTCCTCCGTTGCGCCGAGAAAACGTGCGACCCACGGCATTGCAGTAACTCCGACAACGGAAAGAATTACTCCGAGCAGGAGGGTGAAAATAATCATCATGGTGAAGTATTTGTTCGCTTTTTCTTTGTCGCCCTCGCCGAGAACCTTTGACATGAGAGCCGTACCGCCCGTGCCTATCATAAAGCCGATGCCGCCGAGAATCATGACAAACGGCATAACCAGGTTTATGGAAGCGAAAGCTGTCTTTCCGGCAAAGTTTGATACAAAAAGTCCGTCAACCACTCCGTAAACGGAGGTGAATATCATCATCACAATTGACGGAAAAACAAACCGCAAAAGACGGGAATATGTGAAGTGATCCGAAAGTTTGATTGCCATAATTATTTACCCCAAATTTTTATTGTCTCAATTTCACCGTTTAAAAGCTTGTTGTATTTTGAAAGCAAAAGATTGAGCTGTTCCTGTTCCTTGCCGCTCATACGCAAAAGTGCGGCGGCCTCCGCGTCGCAGAACTTGTCAACCGTTTTCTGCGCAAGCCGAATACCTTTCTCGGTCAGGGAAACATATTTGTTCCTGCGGTCGTCGCCCTGCGAAAAGGCTATCAGTCCCTCGGATTCCATTTTTTGAAGTGCCGAGCTGACCGTTTGCTTGGGTTGGTACTGCAAATCGCATATATCGCGCTGTGTCAGCGGCGACGGTTCCATTCGCAGCGTGTAAATGATCCAAAATGCACATTCGCCCATTCCGAAAAGCTTTGCGATACTGCGGTAGGTCTTGTCAATGGACTTGATGCTGTTGTTGTATTTTATCAGTTTTATTCTTGCCTCGGTATTCATTTTAATTCTCCATTCGTCCGAAATCGGACTATATTATACATCACGGCAAAGGATAAGTCAAGTGTAAATATTGCGGCTTCCGATTTGCCTTAATTTATTTGTATATGCTCATATCATGCCGCAGAATCATTAAAATTTTTTGCAGAAAAATCGGGACTGCCGCGTCTGTGACAGTCCCGAAAGAACGGTTAATTTTATCCGAGGTATGACGAGTATTTCTTGCTCATTGCAAAGGAGAAAATCTCATCCTCGGCAACAATGACATGGTCAATGAAGTTTATGTTTACGGTTTTGAACAGCCCCGCGATTGTCTGCGTTGCGCTGATGTCCGCCTGCGACGGAGTGGCAAAACCGTTCGGGTGGTTGTGGGCTATGACTGCGTTGGTGACGTCGAACCTCAGCGCAAGCTCAACCAGGCTTCTGTTGTCGGCGACTGCGCTTGTCGGTGTGCCGTCGGCAACCTTAATGCAATGCTTGAGCCTGCCGTGGGAGTCAAGCGAAAGCATATAAACAATTTCGCGCGGCTCGCCGAGGTATTTCATTTTGATGAAGTCGTAGAGCCTTTCGCCCGACGCAAGATTGACCTTGCTGTTCACCGCGTTGTCGTAGTATTTTGAACATATATCGCGGATAAGCTTTATGAGCATCGCGGTGTTTTCACCTATGCCGTCCGTCTTCACAAGCTCACGGACGGGTGCATCAAGCACACCGTTGAGGTCGTGATACTTTTCAATCAGCTCGTGGGCAATCGGGTTGGTGTCGCGGTACGGAATACCGTAAAAGAGCAGAAGCTCCAGAATGTTGTGGTCGGGCATTGCGTCAATACCGTTTTTCAGATACATTTCACGCACACGTTTTCTGTGGTCCTTGTGTATATTTTTGTTTTCCATAGCCAAACACCTCTTTAAAATTTTATAGTAATAAGACGGGTTTGTCAATCGCAAAATTGTTGACCTTGAGATGTTGATATGTTAAAATAATTGAAAATAAGAAAAGTGAGGTTTTTATATGCCCGTAACATATAACGAACAGAGAAAAATATTTAAGCTTGATACACTTGATTCGACCTATGCTATCGGAGTGCGCGACGGCTTCCTCGTGCACCTCTATTACGGCAAGAAGATTCCCGACGATAATCTTCTCAATCTGCCGTTCAGAGGCTATTTTGCGACGATATCGCCGAAGAACGTCAATGTTGACGATTACAAATTTTCTCTCGATGTTCAGCCGATGGAGTATTCCTGCAACGGATCGGGCGATTACAGACTTGCCGCGCTTTCAATAAAGGATTCAATGGGCAGAACCACAACGGACATCCGTTACCTTAACCATAAGATCTATAACGGCAAACCGAAGCTAAAGGGACTTCCTGCAACCTACTGCAACGACGACAGCGAGGCTCAGACGCTTGAGCTTATCACGATTGACAGCTTCACGGGCGCAAAGGTAACGCTTTACTACACGGCGTTTGCAAATTACAGCGTTATCACCGAGAGCGTCAAGGTAGAGAATACGGGCAAAGAAACCTTTGAAATTGAAAAAATTGCAAGCTGCTGCGTGAACTTCCCGTCGATGGATTATAATATGATAAATCTTTCGGGTGTATGGTCACGAGAGAGAAGAGTTATAACGCGCCACCTTGCTCACGGTATACAGTCCGTTGCCAGCAAGAGAGGCTCTTCGAGCCACAATCACAACCCGTTTGTTGCCCTCGTTGACGACAAGGGCGGCGAGGACTTCGGCGACGCTTTCGGCTTCAATCTTGTTTACAGCGGCAACTTTGCGGCGGATATCGAAACGGATTACCTTGACTGCACGCGCCTTGTAATGGGAATCAACCCGATCGACTTCACATGGGTAGTTGAGCCGGGCGACGAGTTCCAGAGCCCTGAGGTCGTAATGGTTTATTCCGACAGCGGTATGGGCAAGATGAGCCGCACATTCCACGATCTTTACAACAACAACCTCATCCGAGGTGAATGGAAAAATAAAAAGCGACCGCTTCTTATCAATAGCTGGGAGGGTTCGGGCTTCGATTTTGATCAGGAGACCCTTGTCCGCTATGCTAAGGAAGCCAAGGAGCTCGGAATTGAACTGCTCGTTATGGACGACGGCTGGTTCGGTCACCGAGACAGTGATAATTCATCTCTCGGCGATTGGTTTGTCAATGAGAGTAAACTCAAGGGCGGTCTCGGCAAGCTTATCGAAAGGGTAAACGCGGAGGGTGTTCAGTTCGGTATATGGTATGAGCCGGAGATGATTTCCGAGGATTCGGAGCTTTACAGGGCTCACCCCGACTGGTGCGTTCACGTTGAGGGCAGAGACAAGTCTCCCGCGCGTTGGCAGTATGTTATTGATATGACAAGGCAGGACGTTCGTGACTGTATTTTCAATCAGATGTATGATGTTCTCTCCAAGAACAATATTGCATATCTCAAGTGGGACTACAACCGCGCCATAACCGAGCCTGCTTCAATGCTTCTTGATGCACGTCATTCAAAGGAATTTTTCCACCGTTTCATTCTCGGCACTTACGAGCTTATGGACAGAATAACAAGCGCATTTCCGCACATTCTCTTTGAAAGCTGTGCGGGCGGCGGCGGACGATTTGACGCCGGTATGCTTTACTATATGCCGCAGACATGGGCTTCGGACAATACCGACCCGATTGAGAGACTGACTATCCAATTCGGCACATCAATGTGCTATCCTGCGTCAAGCATGGGCGCCCACGTTTCCGCCTGCGACAGAACGGGTATTGAGACAAAGGCAGCTGTTGCAATGGCAGGCACGTTCGGCTATGAGCTTGATCCCAAGGAGATGTCCGACGAGGACAAGGCAAAGGTAAAGGAGCAGGTCAAGGATTACCACAGATTCTACAAAGTTATCCATTTCGGTGACCTTTACAGAATTATTGCGCCGACCGATGACGAGTTCAAATGTGCGTGGGAGCACGTTGCCAAGGACAAGAGTGAAGCCTTGCTGACCGTTGTTATCAAGAACAGGGCACCGCACGATTTCCTGCTTATCAAGATGAAAGGTCTCGATCCCGATAAATACTATCGTGACGAAACAGACGGCGAGATCTATTCGGGCGCATTGCTCATGAACGCAGGTATCAACCTCACGGACGGTACTCTGAGCGCAGGCAGAAGCTTCGTAAGATATTTCACAGAGGTTAAGTGATTTTATGATAAAGAATTTTCTTGCAGTCGGTCAAATTGTAGGAACTCACGGCGTGCGCGGCGAACTGCGCGTCAATCCGTGGGCGGATTCTCCTGAGTTCCTCAAGCAGTTCAAAACCTTATATTACGACAGCGAGGGGAAGAACAGCGTTAAGGTTGTTTCCTCGCGTCCGCACGGAAATGTCGTGCTGATGAAGCTTGATGGTATCGACACCGTTGAAGCCGCGTCGGCAATGAGAAACAAGCGGCTTTATATGCGCCGATCGGACGCAAAGCTTGCCGACGGAGTTTATTTCATCGAGGAGCTTGTCGGCTGTGACGTTTTTGACGCCGACGATGAGGGCAAGCGGTACGGCAAAATTTCCGATGTCAGCGAAACGGGTGCGAATGACGTTTGGCACATCAAGTCGGACGACGGAAAGGAATATCTTATTCCTGCGATTCCGAGCGTTGTGATTGACACGAATGTGGAAGAAAACAGGGTGCTGATAAGACCGATGAAAGGTATTTTTGACGATGAGAATTGACATTATGACGCTGTTCCCGGAAATGTGCGGAAGAGTGCTTGACGAGAGCATAATAGGCCGTTCAAGGGAGGCGGGACTGGTTGAGATAAACTGCGTTAATATCCGCGATTTTTCAACGGACAAGCACCGTCGGGTCGACGACACGACCTACGGCGGCGGAACGGGTATGATAATGCAGGGTCAGCCGATTTATGACTGCTTTTGCGCTCTTGAAAAGGAAATCGGCAAACGTCCGCACCTGATATATATGTCGCCGCAGGGAAAAACTCTTGACCAGCAGAGGGTCAAGAAGCTTGCGAAGATGGATAACATTGCCATTCTCTGCGGACACTATGAGGGCGTTGACGAGCGTGTAATCGAGGAGCTTGTCGACGAGGAAATTTCAATCGGCGATTATGTTCTGACCGGCGGAGAGCTTCCTGCGCTTGTCCTTGCCGACAGCATTACGAGAATGCTGCCCGGAGTGCTTGCAAGCGACGAGGCGTTTGAGGAGGAGAGCCACTATAACGGCCTGCTCGAATATCCGCAGTACACAAGACCGTATGAATGGCACGGAAAGACCGTTCCGGACGTTCTGCTGACGGGTCATCATGCCAATATTATGAAGTGGCGCAGGGAGCAGTCCCTTGCGCGTACAAAGGAGCGCAGACCCGACCTGCTGGAAAAAGCCGAATTAAGCGGAAAAGACTTGAAATTTCTCCAATCGTTGGACAATGAACAAAAAAAATAGTCAATATGCATTAAAAGTCTATATTGTTCGTATGCAAATTGCACAAACATAAACTTGCAGAAAACCTCACATTTGGAATACAAGCTGAAATAATTTTAAAGTCGATTTTATTTGTTGACGTTGAAAACTTTTGTGATATAATAACTGTTGTATGAAAGACTGAATAAACAGCTCTGTATTTTATTTGAATTTAGGAGATATCAATTATGTGTGAGAAAGACGTTACAGTTCAGAATCAGGTAGGCCTCAGCGCCCGTCCTGCAACATTTTTTATTCAGAAGGCAAATTGCTTCAAGTCTTCCATCTGGATCGAGAAGGAAGAGAGACGAGTAAATGCAAAGAGCTTGCTCGGTGTACTCTCCCTCGGTATTGACGGCGGCACAACAATTAAGGTGATCGCTGCGGGTCCTGATGAGGAACAGGCTGTTGACGAGCTTGTAAAGCTTGTAAATTCAGGATTTGCCGTATAAGTCCGAACGATAAAACTGCCGCATTGAACGATGCGGCAGTTTTTGAATTTATAGGGTGGTTATTTGATGAGTAGTTTGCCTCAAAGAAAAAAGATGCGTTTAATGGGATATGATTACTCTTCAAAGGGTGCATATTTTATAACAATATGTACAAAAGACAGAAGAAAGATATTATCTTCTGCAAACTTAATGCCGCCCCTTTAGGGGAGGTGGCTTCGGCGGTTTGCGCCGAAGTCGGAGGGGTTAAATTTAGTTTCATCAGAATTTTAAGAAAACCCCTCAGCCACGACACAAGGTCGTGCCAGCTCCCCTACATGGGAGCCAAGCAAAATTCCTGCTAACTCTTCGATGTGATGTGGGCATCGTGCCCTACGATTAGATTTTTATTCCCAGCATACACAGAATCGAGGTGAATACCGTGGACATTCATGAATTGAGAAAAAAGGCGATGTCGCTTCCGCTGACGCCGGGCGTGTACCTGATGAAAAACACAAAGGGTGAAATAATCTACGTCGGCAAGGCAAAGAAGCTGAAAAACCGCGTCAGCCAGTATTTCGGTTCTCAGCACAACCACTCAATCAAGGTCAGAAAGATGGTTGAAAATGTTTTTGATTTTGATTATATTCTCTGCGACAGCGAGTTTGAAGCTCTCGTGCTGGAATGTTCGCTCATTAAGCAGTATTCGCCGAAATATAATATTCTGCTCAAGGACGACAAGGGCTACAGCTATATAAGAGTCAGCGAGGGACCGTGGCCGAAAATAAGCGCGGTTCTGCAAAAGGCGGACGACGGCGCAAGATATATCGGACCGTATACAAGCTCTTTCAGCGTTTCCAATTCCGTGGACGAGGCTCTGAAAATATTTATGCTGCCGCAATGCGGAAAGTCGTTCCCGAAAGAGATAGGCAAAAGCCGTCCGTGTCTCAACTATTTCATCAAGCAATGCTCCGCACCGTGTGCAGGGAAGATAAGCTGCAAGGAATATAACGAGGCGGTCAATGCGGCACTTGATTTTCTTCAGGGCGACAGCGCAAAGATAATTGCCGAGCTGACCGAACAGATGGAGACTGCGGCGGAGAATCTGGATTTTGAACGTGCGGCAAAGCTGCGCGACAGAATAAACTCAATAAAAAAAGTAAACGAAAAGCAAAAGGTCGTCGGTTCCGATGTCAGGGAGCAGGACGTTTTTGCAATAGCGCAGTCCGAGGAAAAATGTTGCCTTTCCGTTCTGCGGTTTTACGACGGCAGGCTCAGGGACAACGAGTGGTTCCTGTTTGAGAGAACGGACAGCTTGCCGGAGGTTCGGCGTGAGCTGATAACAAGATTTTATTCAATGAACAGGCACGTTCCCCCGTTTATCACCGTTGACGGTGAGGTTGCCGACAGGGATCTGCTTTTGCAATGGCTCAGTGAGACTGCAGGACGCAAGGTCGAGATAAATGTGCCTCAGCGCGGACGGCAGGTTGAAATAATGTCGATGTGCATGAACAACGCGGCGCAGAAGCTGGCTTTGAACATGGGCAGAAATGCAAAGGCAACTGCCGCGCTTGACGAGCTTGCGAGGCTTCTTAATCTGCCGAAGCCGCCCGTTATGATAGAATCCTACGATATTTCACACACCGCAGGAAGCGACAATGTTGCAGGTATGGTGGTTTTCAAAAACGGCTTGCCGTACAAAAAGTCCTACCGCAGGTTTGCGATAAAGGGCTTTGACGGTCAGGACGATTACGGCTCAATGGCGGAGGTAATCTCGCGACGTCTTAACAGGTACGAAGAGGAAAAGGACAGCGGTGAGGGCTTCGGAGTTCTGCCTGACCTAATACTTCTCGACGGCGGTCAGGGTCAGGTCAATGCGGTTCTTCCCATTGTCAGGGCTTTCGGCTACGATATTCCCGTTTACGGTATGGTAAAGGACAACAGCCACAGAACGAGGGCGATTGCCTCTAACGGCGGCGAGATCGCCATAAATTCCAAACGTCAGGCTTTTACGCTTGTGTCCACGATTCAGGAGGAGGTTCACCGATTCGCAATAAGCTACCACAGAGCGAAGCACCAAAAGTCATCTCTCGGAGGAACGCTGACAAAAATTGACGGCATCGGAGAGAAAAAGGCGAAAGCAATTCTCAGGCATTTCAAGACTCTGACAGCGGTAAAAAATGCGGAAATAGACAAACTTTGTCAGGTTGAGGGCATAAACAGAGCGACGGCTCAAAAAGTTTACGATTATTTCAGAAAAAATATTGACAACACACATTAAAAAATGTGATAATACAATATAAGTAATTTTATGAAGGGAGAGCTTGCGCCGTGCGTGTAATCACAGGAACAGCAAGAGGACGGGTTCTCAGAACTTTGGAGGGCGAGGACGTTCGCCCGACGACGGACAGAGTCAAGGAAGCAATATTCAGCATGATCCAGTTTGAAACCGAGGGCAGGCGTGTGCTTGACCTTTTTGCCGGTTCGGGTCAGCTCGGTATTGAGGCGCTCAGCAGGGGCGCCGCTTATGCAACGTTTACCGACATGAGCGCGGAGTCCGTTGATATAGTCAAGAAAAATTTGCTCATGACCCACCTTGAGAAAAACTCCGAGGTGCTGCGTACAGAGGCAATTTCATTCCTCAGAACAAACAAGAAAAAATATGATATCGTTTTTATGGATCCTCCGTATTCAAAGGGAATACTCCAGGAAACTCTGCCGTATGTTGTCGGCAACGTGAATGACGGCGGTGTGATAATATGCGAGCATCCTTACGGTGAGGAGATGCCCGAAAATGTCGGAGATTTCTCCCTTTACCGTGACTATAAATACGGAAAGATCGGCATTACGGTTTACCGTATGAGCGAGGGGGAACGCTGATGAGAACTGCTATATGTCCGGGCAGCTTTGACCCGGTAACAAAAGGACACCTCAGCGTTATCCGTCGGGCGGCAAAGCTTTTTGACAGAGTTATCGTCGTTGTGATGATAAATCCCAAAAAGCCGGTCGGCTGTTTCGCTCCGAAAAAGCGCGTTGAGTTTATAGAAAGATGCGTGGGCGATCTTGAAAATGTTGAGGTCGATTATTACGACGGCCTGCTTGCCGAATACGCAAGGATCAAGAATGCCGACGCCATTGTAAAGGGACTGAGGGCTGTGTCCGATTTCGAGGATGAATTTCAGCAGGCGCTGACAAACAAACAGCTCAATCCCGATGTTGAAACGGTTTTTGTTACTGCGGGTGCAGATTATATGTATTTATCGTCCAGCATTGTAAAACAGGTTTGCGAGCTCGGCGGAGATGTCTCCGACTTCGTGCCCGAACAGGTGCTTGACGATATAGTCAGAGGAATCAGAAGAAAGGAAGATTAAGCGATGAACGTACAGGGTTTACTTGACAAGATCGAAGACACGATTGATATGGGAAGCAAAATTCCCCTTTCGGGAAAGGTTGCCGTTGATGCGGAAACTATCAAGCAGTGCATAGAGGACATCAGATACGACCTGCCCATTGAGCTCGAAAAAGCACAGGAGGTAGTTGCTCATCACAACAATCTTATTACAAAGGCGAACAATGAAGCGTCCTCTATCGTTTCCTCGGCTCAGACCGAGGCGGACGGAATAATCAGCGCCGCGAAGGAAAAGGCGTCGGGCATTGCCGCAACGGCTGAGACGAACGCAAAGTCAACTCTTGCCGCCGCGTCGGAGCAGGCAAAGCAGATGGTTGAAAACTCAGAGATAACGAAGCTTGCTCATGAGTTCTCCGACCGTGTCCGCGCTCAGGCAACGGCTGAGGCAGAGAACATAATCAGAAACGCTAAGAGCCAGGCGGACGCGATTCTCCTTGACGCCAACAATCAGGCTGAGGACACCAAGACAAAGGCTGACAAGTGGGCGGGAGAGATCCGCTCGGCTGCTGCAGAATTTGTTGAGGACATAATGAAGAACAGCGACGAGGTTCTTTCCTCCAACATTGCCGAAATCAGAAAGGCAAGACAGAGCCTCTTCGGAGACAGAAGATAAGCAGACAGAAAAGGATAAGGGGTTGCTGAGTAAGGATAACTGTGCAAAATGGGGCTGATTCGTCAGAGCCGGAACAAAACGCACGGTTGTTCTTTTCGGTGACTCTTTTTATATAGGCAATCCGCACGCCTCAATTGTGCGGTATTGCATATTCAGAGGTGTTACATAATGAAAAAGCAATGTGAATGTTGTTACAAGCGATTTGAAGTCGTCAGAAATTCCGATGTGCCGCTCAATCCGGACCTTACGGCGCCGCAGGATCATATCTATTGCCCGTGGTGCGGAGCGGAAAACGGCACAGTTGAAAAGGGTTCGCTTATCAGAACCGAAAAATGTAATGCAGAGTGTGAATTTTGATGAGAAAAGAAATTGTAGAATACTTTAACAGCAACAAGGAGAATATGCTCAAAAGCATAGCGGAGCTTGTGAGTATACCGAGCGTTCGCTCTCAGGCGGCCGAGGGCAAGCCTTTCGGCGAGAAGTCGTTTGAAGCTCTTGAAAAAGGGCTTGAAATGGCAAAGGAGTTTGGCTTTGACGTAAAAAATCATGACGGATATGTCGGCACGGCGGATATGAACGGCGGCGAAACGGAACTCGGAATCCTTGTCCATCTTGATGTTGTCCCGGCAGGAGAGGGCTGGCACACCGACCCGTTTACGGTTGTCGAAAAGGACGGAAAGATTTTCGGCAGGGGAGTCAGCGACGACAAAGGACCTGCCGTTGCCGCGCTTTATGCGATGAAAGCCGTTAAAGACCTCGGCTTTCCGTTGAAAAAGAACTGCCGACTGATCATGGGTACTGACGAGGAATGCGGCAGTGACGATATAAAGCACTATTTTGAAACCAATCCGTACCCGAAATATACATTCACGCCGGATGCGGAGTTTCCCGTAACCAACGGCGAAAAGGGCAGATTCACGAAGCATTTTTATGCCGAGACGGATTTTTCGGGCGGTGAGAAATATATTGTTTCATTTACTGCCGGTGAAGCGGCAAATGCCGTTCCTGCGTGCGCGGAAGCCGAGCTTGCGGGAGTAAGCCGCGATGAATTTGAGTCGGCGGCAAAGCTTGCGGCAGGTACGGGTGCTGACTTTTCTTTCGACGGAAAAAAGGTTGTGTGCACGGGCACATCGGCTCATGCGTCACTTCCCGAAAACGGAAATAACCCCATAACCGCGCTGATTGAACTGCTCAGCTATATTGAGCTTGACGCAGACTGTGCAAGGCTTGTGACTTCGCTCAAAAGGCTGTTCCCACATGGAAAATACAACGGCGAGGCTTTCGGTGTTGATATGCAGGATAAATTGGGCAGGCTCACGCTGACCCTTGATACGGTTCGTTTCGACGGCAAATATTTTGTCGGCTGTTTTGATTCAAGAACACCGATGATCGCCGACGAGGAAAACTGCGGCAAGGTTATCGCTGACAAGCTCGCCGAAAACGGATTTGAAATTGAAGATACAAAAATGAGAGAGGCTCATTATGTTGACCCCGATTCACCGTTCGTTAAGGCACTTCTTGACGCTTATGAGGAATACAGCGGCGATGTCGGCGACTGTGTAAGCATGGGCGGCGGAACATACGTCCATGATATCGAAAACGGCGTTGCTTTCGGAGCGATAAGCCGCGGAACCGTGACGAATATGCACGGCGCGGACGAATTTATGCCGATTGACGATATTCTGACCGCGGCGGCAATTTTTGCCGAGGTTATTATTCGCATTTGCGGTTGATATGCAAAAGCAGGAATTTTGAAAAAAATATAGACAATCGGTCGATAAAATGATAAAATGAAGTAATGTGGGGTGATTTTTGTGAAAAGATGTCTTGTTATGATTACAAGCAGTTTCCCTTTCGGATCGGGGGAATCGTTTATAGAATCCGAAATATCTTTTCACGAAAGCAAGTTCGACAGAATCATAATTCTCCCCATCGAGCTTGATCCGAATGCGGAGCTCACAAGAGCTGTACCGGAAAACGCCGAGTATTACAATGTTTCCGTCAAAAAGCAGAAAATTGCCAGGACGGGCGATATACTCAAGGGGGTTCATAACCTCGTTGTGCCGACAGAATATCTGAGATATGACAGGCAGGCGATCGGCACGAGCCTCAGACGGCGTATGTTTTTTGAATATTTCTGTAACCGCTCACAGCGCAGCTTTGAGGAATGTAAAAGCGTGCTTGAAAAATGCGGTTTGGACGAATATGACAGTATTACCGTGTACAGCTACTGGTTCTTTGTGACTGCGCTCGTCGGTGTGAAGCTGAAAGAATATTTGTTGTCCTTCTGTCCCGATGTGGAGCTTGTTGCAAGGGCACACAGATATGATGTTTATGAAAATGCAAATGTGCTCGGATATCTTCCGCTGAGAAGATATCTGCTTGAAAAATACGATGCGGTCTATCCCTGCTCGGATTCGGGAACTAAATTCATTACCGAAAAATATCCCGAATACAGCTCCAAGGTCAAAACCGCATATCTCGGCACCTTTGACCACGGACTTTCAAAGCAGTCGGAGAACGGCTTGCACATTGTCTCATGCTCGCAGGTCAAGGATGTCAAGCGTGTCGATGAAATAGTCGATATTATCGAATTGTTCGCAAAATCAGGGAATCGTAATATTAAATGGACCCACATTGGCACGGGCAACAGAGAAGCCGAGCTGAAGAAAGCGGTAAAGCTTAAGCTGAACGGTGTTGAAACCGAGCTTCTCGGCAAGCTTCCGAACACGGAGGTCTGTGAATATTACCGTAAAAATCCCGTTGATTTATTTATCAGCGCAAGCAAGAGCGAGGGACTGCCTGTTTCCATGATGGAGGCGGCATCGTTTGGCGTACCGATACTTTCGACAAACGTCGGAGGAGTAAGTGAGCTTGTGCGCGACGGCTTTAACGGCTGGCTCCTTGACGAGGATGCCGAGATCGGTGAGTTCGTGCAGATTCTTGACAGGTTCTATGATATGGAAAAATCGGAAAGAGAAGTATACAGGAACAATATCAGACAGACGTGGGAAAAAGGATTTGATGCAAGCAGATCTTTTCGCGATTTTCTTTCGGTTCCCGCCGTTGTCGGCTCATAAGAGAGGTCTTGTATGGTAACTTTCAGAAAAGGTATTCTAAAAGTGAATCTCAATGCCTTGCAGAGAGCTAAGCTTTTTTATGAAATTGCATTTCTTGCAAATATAGTGATTATTTTCACGATGTATACAGTTACGGCGGCGGCTTCGGTCGCGGCAATCGTGATGTTCATTGCGTCGATACTTGTTGTTATGGAAAGGAACCGCAGCCAAGCGGTAATACCTTATGTAACGATATGGTACCTTCTGCTGATCGGGTTCGGCGCTTTGTCCGGACTGTGGGCGCAGTACCTTTCGTCCTATAACTTCTCGTTTATACTGCGTCTTTTGGTGATCCTGCTGATAAGCACATCCGTTGCGGTCTACGTTGACGAGCCGGAGGATTTGGAAAGGATAATAACGCTTTATCTGATAGGAATGTTGGCGATAGTCGCGTTTGAAACGTCGGTCTGGCCTCCGAGCCAATGGAAGTACGGAAGCCTCGGCAGCCATTACAGTCTGTGTAATCCGAATGATATTTCGTACTGGATGGATTTCGGCGTTGCAATGGCGTTCTACCGCGCCTATGTGAAAAACAAAAAATATATGTATCCGGTGGCAGCTCTGCTGTTCCTTTTCTGCGTTTATTCAAGCTCACGAAAGGGACTTCTGGCGGCTGTTGCGGGACCGCTGGCAATCGTTTTTCTGACCTACAACAAGAGAGGCTACATTGCAAGAATAATCGTTGCGGTTTTGTGCGTTATAGGGGTTTACTTCCTCGTCATGGAGAACGAAACTCTTTATTCGGTAATCGGACGGCGAATTGAAAGCATGATAAACCACATTAACGGTGAGGAAACCGACGGAAGCATGATGCTTCGCGGTGTGTTTGTTGACGCGGCAAAGAATATGTTTGCCGAATCGCCGCTGATAGGCAAGGGAATGGGCAACTTCCGTTCAATCATTGAAGCCGAGTATGCAACGGGTAAGTATTACACTCACAACAATTACTGGCAGCTGCTAAGCGAGCTCGGCATAATCGGATTCATCATATACTATTCAATGTATGCTTATTGCTTTGTGGTCTTTGCAAGGAATTACCTGCAAAGTCGCAGCCAAATGTCAATTTTGTTTCTGACGTGCATTGTGCTGATGTTTGTGCTGGACGAGGGTGTCGTCAGTTATTGTTCAAAATACGGACAGCTTGTTGTCGCGATAATGTACGCCGCAACATACACATCGTCCGTGAGAGAATACGGAAGCAGGAATTTGGGGAGATAAAGGATGACTATGAAAAATATACTTTTGGAGGGATTGCTTTGAGAGCATATTCGGAAAAATCTAATCAAAAGGGATTGGAGCTTAACATCCTTGCTTTCTTCAGAGAGCTGACAAAAAAGCTTTGGATAGTTCTTATCGTTGCCGTTGTGGCAGGAATCATTACCGCGGCGGTATCCGAAGCCACAAAGGTTGAAACCTATACTTCGACAATATCGTTTGTTGTCAACACCAATATGGACGGCGAAAGAGCCAACAGCGGAGATATATCTGCTCAGATAAATATGTCGGGCACATTCAGATACATTCTTTCCAGCAGCGTTATGAAAGAGGCTATCGTTCAGAACTGTTCGACTCCCGTGGATTACGGAACAGTCAGCGGAAGCATAAGCGTTTCCACCGTACCGTCCACCAACGTTATAATTATGTCGGTCACAACGGGCGACCCGAAGATTTCGTATGCCATCGCGTCGACTGCCGTCGATGTTTACGGTGACGTTATCGCAAAGACATACCCGAACGCAAAGCTTACCCTGTGCGACAAGCCCGTGCTGCCGGGCGGCTCCAATGCTAACCGTTCCTCGTTCGTTATGGTTGTTGTTGTTTCTTTTGCCGCGGCGATACTGTGTTGCCTTGTGTTCTTTATAATGTTCCTTGTAAAGGACACGGTAAAGACCTCCGACGAACTCAACGACAAGCTGGATATACACATTCTCGGTTCTGTTCAACAGGTTGAAAACAAGAACAAAACCATGAAGGGACTCCTTGTTACCGACAGAAAAACAGGCTTCTCCTTTATCGAGACTTATAAGGCAATCCGAACGAAAATTGAGAATAACTCCGCGCGAACAGGCAACAAGGTTTTCCTTGTAACGAGCGCCTGCGAGAACGAGGGCAAGACGACCTCGGCGGTCAATATCGCCCTTTCACTTGCACAGAACGGTAAAAACGTGCTTCTCATCGACGCCGATCTCAGAAAGCCATCGGTTTGCAAGATGCTTTCTCTGCCTGAGACAGACGGCGGACTTTCCGACGTTATCCTCGGAAATATGACGCTCGGCAACGCAATCAAGCGTGTAAGTACATTTGATATTTGTGTGCTTGCCGACAGAAAGTCCGTTGCCAATCCCTCCGAGCTTCTGTCAACGGACAGAATGGAGGAGATTATCAAGTCGGTTCGCAGCGAGTTTGACTATGTTATCATTGATACCGCTCCGGCAAGCGTTGTTACGGATACGTCGGTTATCGCCGGATTTGTTGATGCGGCAATCATCGTTGTGCGCGAGGACTTCTCACCGTATTCGAGAATCAAGATGTCTATTGACGACATTGATTCAAACGGCGCCGAGATAATAGGCTGTATCTTCAATGTTGATACAAGCCATTCGGGCGAGACGGGCAGATACGGTAAATACGGCAAGTACGGCAAACGCGGCTACGGCTCATACGGCTACGGCTACGGCAGACATTCCTCACAAAAGAATAATTGATTGGCAGGAAAAACCTCTTTCGCATATTATAAAGCGAAGGAGGTTTTTTAATGCATAATCTTGAAGATATGATAGAAAAATATCGGCAGGAGCTTGTTGAGTTTTCAAAGCAAATGCCGCAGGAATCGGCAGAAACCGTCACGTCGGAAAAAAGCGAAACCGCCGTGCCGGTTATGGCAAGTGCGCTTCCGTTCGTGAGCAATGTCGGCGGCGACAGCGAGACCGAAATGTACAAGGATTACGATGAGTTTGAACAAAAAAACAAATCTCAAGGCTCAATGAGAGTGCAGGTCACGGCAGGAGGCAGAAGTTTCCCGATAATCAATGCCATTGTTAAGATCAGAGTTCCGCTTGAGACGGGAGACCGCGAAATCTTTTCCGGGTATACGGACATAAACGGAATTGTCGACAACATAAACCTGCCTGCGCCGGACAGCAGAATATCGCTTGACGAAGATAACACGACGGTTGCGCCTTATGCTGTGTACGAGGTAACCGTTACTCACCCCGAATTTGCAAAGTCGGAGTTTTTCAATGTTCCTGTTTTTTCGGGAACTAAGTCAATTCAGCCCGTAAGGCTTGTGCCGCTGACGGAGACGGGAAGAGAACCGGGAACGGTAAGCGTACCGAATCAGCCGATGGGACTTTACGGAGGTGAAGTCTGATGCCTGACAGACCGATTGTACCCGAATTTATAACCGTGCACCTCGGCAGACCTGATTCACCCGCAAGAAATGTGCAGGTTCCGTTTGCCCAGTATATAAAAAATGTAGCGTCGAGCGAGATATATCCGACGTGGCCCGAAAGTGCGCTGAGAGCGAATATTTATGCCGAGATAACCTTTGCCCTCAACAGGATATTTACCGAGCATTACAGGGCGAGAGGATATGATTTTGATATAACGAACTCAACCCAGTACGACCAGTACTATGTTGAGGGCAGAGATATCTTTGAAAACATAAGCCGCATTGTCGATGACATATTCAATGATTATGTCGTCAAGCAGGGGCAGATTCAGCCGTATTTTACCCAGTATTGCGCCGGCTCGTGCGAGGGACTTTCCCAATGGGGAACCGTCTCGCTTGCAAATCAGGGTTACACACCCTACCGAATACTTCAGTATTATTACGGCAACGATATAGACATTGTCAGAAATGCGCCGATAAAAACTAATACGCCGACGTATCCCGGCAGACCGCTCAGACTCGGAAGCGGCGGAGAGGACGTTGTCGAGATTCAGCGCGAACTGAACAGAATCGCAGTCAACTACCCGTCGATTCCGAAAATAACGACGGGGGCAAGGGGCTATTTTGAGGCGACGACACAGAACGCTGTCAAGCAGTTCCAGCGAATATTCAACCTTGACCCCGACGGCATTGTGGGCAAGGAGACATGGTACAAGATTAGACAGATTTACAACGGAATCAAGGGCTTGTCCGAGCTTTATTCCGAGGGTATAACAATAAGCGAAGCCGAAAGAAAATATGAAAATGTTTTGAGAAACGGAGACAGCGGTCCGTCGGTAAGAATTTTGCAGTATTACCTGAACTTTTTAAGTCAGTTTAACCAGAATCTTGCTTATGTCGGCATAGACGGCTATTTCGGACAGGAGACCTATGACGCCGTGCTCACGTTCCAGTCGCAGTACGGGCTTGATGTGGACGGAATTGTCGGACGTGACACATGGGATATGATACAGAACGCATACGAGGGTGTACTCACGTCCCTGCCTGACGAATACAGGAGCTATTCATCGCTTCTTTACCCCGGATATATTATCACAACGGGCGCAAGCGGAAAGGTTGTCGAACAGATCCAGACTTATTTGAAAACCATTGCCGCAAACAATTCGTCCGTTCCGGATGTTACGGTCGACGGATATTACGGAGAGCAGACACAAAATGCCGTACTTGCCGTGCAAAGACTGCAAGGACTTGAGCAGAACGGTCAGGTCGGCGTTCTGACGTGGAATGCTATCGTAAATCTTTATAATCAATACAGGTAATTATGTACGGTATATAATGGCCTAATCCGAAAATAATAACAGTATCAACTCACGGAGCAGTGATTATGGATAAGTTATTATTTTCGGATGTTTTTGATTATAACGAGAAGTTCTTTGACAGGTATTTCAGAACCGAGATCAACTATGATGTCGTCGGCACTCGGTTTAATGTCGGCGAAAGAAAGGCGAAGCTTTATTTTATTGACGGTTTCATTGACGGCGACACGTCGGAGCGCGTTATGAATTTTATGATGCAGGCGAACAAAATCAGCGCCGAAAAGGAGAGTGCCAAGGAGTTTGCACAGTCGCTGATTTCCTACATGGAAATTGAACTGAGCAAGGACATTGAGACGATCGCAAGGGTCGTTTATTCGGGCGCGATGCTGATTATCGTTGACGGATTTGACACGGGCTTTCTGGTCAAGACGAGGAGCTATCCCAAAAGGTCGGTCAGCGAGCCCGACAACGATAAGGTTCTCAGCGGAGCGCACGACGGCTTTGTCGAATCGCTGCTCATAAATACCGCGCTTGTTCGCCGCAGAATACGCGACAAGGAGCTTATAATGGAGGTTCAGCAGGCAGGCACGAGGTCAAAGACTGACATTGCGATATGTTACCTTGACAACAAGGCGGATAAAAAAACAGTCGCCGATCTCAGAAAAAGGATTCAGGAGATCGACGTGAACACAATGAATATGAGTCAGGAAAGCCTGATTGAATGTCTTGTGAGAAAGCAGAAGTGGAACCCGTTCCCTAAGGTGCGCTACACCGAGAGACCCGACGCGGCGTCGGCAAGCATTGCCGAGGGAAGCATAGTTGTTTTCGTTGATAATTCACCGTCGGCAATGATAATACCGACCGGCTTTTTCGATTTTTTGCAGGACACAAACGATTACTATTTTCCGCCGTGTATCGGAACATACCTCAGGTTTGTCAGGGGTATCATCTTCGGTCTGGCGCTTCTGCTTGCACCTGTTTGGTATCTGTTGATAAAGAATCCGAGCTTTATCCCCGAATGGCTCAGCTTCATACAAATCAAGGAATACTATTCCATGCCGATAATCGCGCAGCTTCTGATAATTGAAATTGTCATTGACGCGCTGAAGCTTGCTTCGCTGAACACACCCAATTCGTTGAGCAACTCGTTCAGCGTGATCGGTGCGCTGGTGCTCGGAGACCTTGCGGTCAGCGCGGAGCTGTTTTCGTCGGAAGTCGTGCTGTTTATGGCGTTTGTTGCGATTGCAAATTTTGCACAGCCGAGCTTTGAACTGGGCTACGCGTTTAAGCTTTCAAGAATTTTTATCGTCGTGATGACGGCGATATTCAACCTGTGGGGCTTTATCGCCGGATTGGTAATTGTTATGCTTGTGATAGCGTTTACAAAGACGGTTACGGGCAGGGGATATCTGTATCCGCTGATTCCGTTTAACGGCAAGGCGATCAGCCGTCTGCTTATAAGACATTCAATCAGCAAAGACAACACATAAGTATGGGGTTGCCGCATTAAATACAGAAAACATTTTCTGCATCTAAATGCGGCAACCCCTGTTATTATATTAACAGCATACGGTCGTTGTCAAGGTCGCGTCCTGCCGCTTCCTTGAATTTCTGAAGCAGGTCGGGTACCGTGAGAGACTTTCTCTTTTCACCCGTTGTGTCCATGATAATTTCGCCGTTGTTCATCATTATTGTACGGTTGCCGAGCTCCAGAGCCGACTGCATATTGTGTGTGATCATCATGCAGGTGAGCTTGTTCTCGGCGACGATTTTTTCTGTCAGGGCGAGCACCTTTTCCGCCGTGCCGGGGTCAAGTGCCGCCGTGTGTTCGTCAAGCAGGAGCAATTCGGGAGGATTGAAAGTCGCCATCATAAGCGTAAGAGCCTGTCGCTGACCGCCGGAAAGAAGTCCGACGGGCTGACTCATTCTGTTCTCAAGTCCCATATCAAGCAATGCGACCCGCTCACGAAAAGCCTTTTTGTCCGCCTTTGTAACGTGGCTGAGCCAACCGCCTCTGCCGGCGGCAAGGGCAAGATTTTCTTCAACCGTCATTCCGGGCGCGCTGCCCTTCATCGGGTCCTGAAAAAGTCTGCCAATCTTTCTTGCACGCTTATGCTCCGGCATGAGCGTTATATCTTTTCCGTTGAGCTCAATACTGCCGCTGTCAACAATAAATGTGCCTGCAATAGCATTGAAAAGTGTTGACTTACCGGCTCCGTTTGCGCCGATAACGGTGATGAAATCGCCGTCGTTGACTTTAATTGAAAGGTCGTTGAGAGCCTTTTTAGAGTCCGTCGTTCCGGGGTTGAACGTAATTGAAATGTTTGAGATGTTGAGCATTACGCAGTCCTCCTTCCGAAACGCTGATTGAGTCTGCGCTTCAAGAGCGGGAACTTTGTCTTGAGATACGGCATTGAGATTGCAAGCACAACGATGACCGAAGAGACGAACTTGAGCATAAACGCCGGCATATCAAAGCGGAGCGCGATGGTGTAAACAAGTCTGAAAACAAATGCGCCGAGCACCATTCCGACAATCTGAAGTGGAATCTTCTTTTTGCCGAGGAAAACGTTGCCGATAAGCAGCGAAGCGAGCGCAATGGTAACCATGCCTGTTCCGATATCGATGTTGACGGACTTCTGCGACTGAGCAAGCAGACAGCCCGAAAGAGCTGTAAACGAGTTTGCGATGCAAAGTCCGACGATCGTTGTAAAAACGGGATTGATTGACGATGAGCGCACCATGTCGGGATTGTTGCCGGTTGCGCGAATCGCAAGTCCGAGCTTCGTTCTGAGGAAAAGCGCAAGAAGAACGCCGATAATGATAACCGCAAGCAATGCGACAATCAGCTTATACTGCTCCATGAACGGAGTCTTTCTGAGCAGACCGAGTGCCTTGGTGAAAACCGTGTCGGTCTGATTCAGGTTAAGAATTGAAGAATTGCCCATGACGGCAATGTTGATTGAATACAGCGCCGTGTTGACGATAATACCCGCCAGAAGGCTGTTGACGCCCATTTTCGTCTGAAGAAATGCGGTGATGAAGCCCGATGCAATACCTGCCGCCATAGCCGCAGGAAGCGCGAGAAACGGGTGACCCGATAATGTGACAACCGCGCCGACGGTTGCCCCAAGAGTGAAGCAGCCGTCGGTCGATAAGTCGCATACATTAAGCATCGAATAGCTCAGATAAAGTGCGATTACGGTGAGCGCGCTTATGAGTCCGAGCTCGGATGCGGTTTGAATTAGTGTTAAAACAGAACCCAGCGACATAAGTTAAGTTCCTTTCAAATAATTATTTCTGTGTGTCGAAGCTTTCAGCGGTCTTGATCTGCTGAACCTTTGTGCAATGCGGAGCAATAGCCGCCGCAATCTCGTCATAGTTCATACCGAGCTGTGCGCATATATCTGTGTTGATTGTTGCGGTGCCGTTGTCGAACGTCTTTACAGCAAGCTCTGCGGGATCTTTACCGTCAAGGAGAATCTCGGCAACCATATTTGCGGTTTCTTTTCCGAGGTTGACATAATCTACGCCGTAGCCCATGAATGCGCCGTTAAGAGCGAATGAATCCGCACCCGTGAAGTGGGGAATACCTGCCTTTGCGAAGATCTCATAGATTGAAAGCTCTGCAACCATAATTGAGTTGTCGGTCGGAGTAAAAACTGCGTCAACCTTGTCTGCGACAAGAGCCTGAGCGGCAAGCGAGATTTCATCAACGGTCTTGCCTGTTTTTTCAACATAAGCAATGCCCTTTTTGTCAAGATACTCCTTGGCAGATTTGATTGCGGCTTCGGAAGAATCCTGTCCGACATCGTAGAGGAGACCGACCTTTTTGATGCTCGGCTTTGTCTCGAACATGATGTTCATTATTGCGCTTGTATCAAGGTAATCAGAGGTGCCTGTGATGTTTGCGCCCGGAGCTTCAAGCGAATTTACAAGCTTCTTTGAAAGCGGATCGCTGACCGCTGAGAATACAACGGGAAGGTTCTTTCCCTCTGTCGCGCTCTGCATAGCCATTGCAACCGGAGTGGCAATACCGACCATGAGGTCAACGTCATCGGCAATGAAGTTTGAAACGATCTGATTGAGAACATTGCTGTCAGCGTTGCTGTTCTGATACTTAACGTCAAATGTGACGCCCTTTTCCTTGCCGATAGCTGTGAGTTGTGTCTGGATGCTTTCGGCTATCTGATTGAGCGAAGCGTCATTTGCGTAGTTGCAAAGTCCGATTGTGTAGGAGCTTTTGGTTTTTGAAGCTGTACCGCAAGCGGTAAGAGTTGCGAGAATGAGTACGGCACAAAGTGCAAGAGAAATAAACTTTTTCATGATAATATCAACCTTTCTGAAATTAAATATAATGTTTTTTGCCTTGTTTATGTAACCGCTTATTTAATCAGTGGTTACTAAGATACTTAGTCGGCGCGCCTGCGCCAAAGCTTAGTCAATAAAATCATAATAAAACCTCCCGTGAAAATAAAAAAATCCTGTCTCAGCAATTTCTTGCTGGGACAGGAATAAAAATCATATCCTGTGGTGCCACCCGGCTTGACGCTTTCGCATCCACTCTGACGTACTTTCATACGCTGACCTTTGTTTACGGAGAGCCGCCTCCGTCTCACATACTCCAAAGCTTAGCTTTGTTTCCGCTTGCCCTCGAAAGTCCATTCAATCAAATCTTTTTCTGCCGCAATCCCACCGCCTGCGGCTCTCTTGGAGAATAGGGTTAAGATCTACTCACTCTTTCTCATCGGTTTAGACGCATTATACTACCGAATTTTTCGGTTGTCAATAGAAAAATAAAAATTTTTTATTTTTCTCCGTTCTCTTTATTATTGAACCATTGCTTTGCATATTCGGCAATCAGCGGAGTTATTTCCTTGATGTTTGCGTTTGTGGTGTTCACGCAAAGGTCGTATCCGCGCTTGTCGCCCCAGTCGGTTGAGGAAATCATATTGTAGCTGGAGGCTCTGCCCTTGTCGATTTGCTTAATTTTTTTGACAATTTCCTTGTCGGTGAGCTTCGCGTCATCGGTTGCGCGTTTTCTGCATCGGGCGATTTTGGATTCCATATCGGCGTATACAAAAATGCGGAACGGCTCGTACTTTTCGAGCAGCACATCAGCGGCTCTTCCGACAATTATGCAGTCGCCCTTTTCCGCTATCTCATTTATTATATTATGCTGGGCGGTGAGAAGCTTTACTGCCGGGTCAGGAGCGGCAATGTGTGAAAATGCACAGGCAAAGTGAATCTGTACGGTCGGCTGAATCCCTTTTTCAAGCGAATTGGCAACATAGTTTTCATCGAGATCCGCACGTTTGGCAATTTCGGTAATGATCTCGCTGTCATAGTATGCGATTCCGAGCGCGTCGGAAAGTCTTTTTGCAATTTCGCGTCCGCCGCTTCCGAACTCACGGCTTACGGTAATTATTCTCATATATATCGCTCCTTTTAAAAGGGAAATGAACCCTCGGTTTCTATATAATATTATAATTCGATTTGATTTTTTCGTCAATAAACGAATTTTATAAAATTTTTGAAAAAATTTTTATAAATTAAAGATGAGATATTGATATGAAAAAAGGAGAAAAAACGAGCAAAACAGAGATTGTGAAAGTTAAATTAAAAAATTGAGAAAAAGGTCTTGACTTAACTCAGGGCTTGTGATAATATATTCGGGCAGTAAAAAATATTTGGAGGTAAGTTTATGTCAACTTATATGCCTAAGTCGGGCGACATCGTCCGCAAGTGGTATGTGCTTGACGCAGCGGGAAAGCCGCTCGGTCGTGTTGCGGCTGAGGCTGCGGTTCTTCTTCGCGGTAAGCATAAGCCCCAGTTTGCTCCTCATGCAGATTGCGGCGATCACGTTATCATAATCAACGCTGAGAAGGTTGTCCTCACCGGCAACAAGCTCGATCAGAAAATGTATTATCATCACACCGGCTACATCGGCAACATGAAGAAGGTTAAGTACAGCACTCTTATGCGTACAAAGCCGACTTTCGTTGTTGAGAAGGCTGTCAAGGGTATGATCCCCGACACAACAATCGGTCGTGAAGCACTCACAAGACTTCGTGTATATGCAGGCGCAGATCATAAGCATGCCGCACAGAAGCCCGAAGAGTGGGCATTTTAATGAAGGGAGGCAACAATAATGTACGATTCTAATCCTTATTTCTACGGCACAGGCCGCAGAAAGAAATCAGTAGCCCGTGTCCGCGTTTATGCAGGTACAGGTAAGGTAACCATCAACGACAGAGATATTGATGATTATTTCGGACTTGAGACACTCAAGCTTATCGTTCGTCAGCCTCTCGAGCTTACAGGCACAACCGAGAAGTTCGACATCGTTTGCCGTGTAAACGGCGGCGGCGTTACAGGTCAGGCAGGTGCTATCCGTCACGGTCTTTCAAGAGCTCTTCTTCAGTATGACGAGTCACTTCGTTCAGCTCTCAAGAAGGCAGGCTTCCTCACTCGTGATCCGAGAATGAAGGAAAGAAAGAAGTACGGTCTCAAAGGCGCTCGTCGTGCACCGCAGTTCTCAAAGAGATAAAAATTCAAAATTTTTCAAAGTTCGGAAGCAATGCTTTCGGACTTTGTTTTTTATAACTGCGGTGTCCTCGCGTGTAGCCGCTGCGGTCGCAGACTAAAAACAGTCCACCGGACTGTTTTCTAAACGCTGCGACAGTTCTCAAAGAATTATAAATTCAAAATTTTTCAAAGTTCGGAATTTATGCTTCCAGACTTTGTTTTTTATAACTGCGGTGTCCTCGCGGCATAGCCGCTGCGGTCGCAGACTAAAAACAGTCCACCGGACTGTTTTCTAAACGCTACGACAGTTCTCAAAGAATTATAAATTCAAAATTTTTCAAAGTTCGGAATTTATGCTTCCTGACTTTTTTATAACTGCGGTGTTCTTATGTAGTTGTCAGGGGTGGTAAGAAAAGTTTTAGCGGTTCTCTCCTGACAAGGTGAGCCTAAATAGTTTCTACAAAATTATGGTTTACATTCATATATAAGCATTCTCAAAATTTGTTTTTCCTCGGTGTGATGTGAGCATTGTGCCGCAAAGTTACTTTATTCAAAAAAATAATCTGATACAAATTTAATCCCTCCGAAATATCAAAGTTTCGGAGGGATTTGTTGCGATTATTTCTTTATTCAGGGATATAGCTTTCGATGCATTTGCGTATTTCGTTAAAGGCTTTCATTGCGTTAATGGGGAGGAGCTGTTTGCTGGATATTTTATATGCTGTCGGTTCATTGCCGGACACAACTATCCTGATCGTGGTGATTTCCTCATCATTCACCAGCACGGGGCTTGCGGCACGAAGCGACCAGCGCAGCATACGGTATCTGTCAACGATTCTTGCAATTCCGTCAAAAATATCGCTGTCAACGTCGTAATACCGTTCGCGGTCAAAGGTTGCCTGATTGACAACATTTGAAACGACCAGCTCGGCGCAGTCTCCGTTTGCGGAAACCCTCAGAGAATATGCTCCGCCTTCGATTCCGCCGCTGACGGTGTATTCGCACTTGATGATGTCGCCCTTGCGTTCGGTTCTTATTTCATTCACAACGATCACTCCAATACGTTTTTATAAGCTCATTTTATCAAAAACACAAATAAAACGCAACTTGTGCAGGGAGATTATATATAAAAAATTTGCCTGCGGTTTTGTCAGTAATGACGAAAACAGCAAAAAGGGTCTGCACCGACAGTGCAAACCCTTTGAAGCTTTAATATCTGATTATACCTCAGGAATAACGACCTCAACCTCTTTGCCAAGTTCTGCGGACTTAACAATATGGTCAATGATAGCCTGATTGTAGAGAATCTGGCTTGACGGAATCGGAGCCGGATCACCGTTTGCGATTGCATCAAGGAACGAACGGCACTTCTTGTAGAAGAGACCCTTGCCCTTGTTCTCAAGGAGGGGAACAACCGTCTGAACCTGCTCGCCTGCAACGTCATGATAAATTGTCATAGGACCTGACATCTCGCCGTTCCAGCAGTCTGTTGACGGGATTCTGAGAGCACCCTCAGTACCGAAGATGATGGTATCACCCGGTGTGTCGGGATGCATAGCCCATGCAATACGGAAGTCGAGAATGATGCCGCCCTCAAGACGTACAAATGCCGCCGCGAAATCTTCAACATTGAATCTTGCCGCATCGGCAGGGTTGTTGTACTTCGGGTTTGTTCCGAAGAAGTTAGATGTGTAGCCTGTAACGGTCAGCGGCTTCGGATAGCCGATAGCGTTGAGAACAACGTCAAGAGAATAGCATCCGATATCGCCCATTGCGCCGATACCTGCTGTCTTCTTCTCAATGAATGTGCTGTTCGGAATGCCGCGACGGCGTCCGCCGCCTGTCTGTATGTAGTAAATCTTGCCGAGCTCGCCCGACTCAACAATCTTCTTGACCATCTTCATGTTCTCGTCTCCGCGGGGCTGGAATCCGATGGAAAGAAGCTTACCGCTTTCCTTTTCGGCGCGGCAGATTTCAACTGCCTCCTCGGTAGTAACGCACATCGGCTTCTCAAGAAGAACATTTACGCCGTGCTTAAGTGAATAAATTGTACACTCGGCATGGGTCATATTGTAGGTGCAAACGCTTACTGCGTCAAGGTCGGGCTCGTTGTCGATAAGCTCCTCGTGATTTTTGTAGAAATGCACATTGTCAAGGCGTCCGTCCTTGTTGTATCTCTTTGCGAATTTCTCAGCCTTACCCGGAATGAGGTCAGCCATGGCAACAATATCAACATCGTCCATATCGAGATAGCTCTCAATGTGAGCCTCTGCGATCCAGCCGGTGCCGATAATACCAACCTTAAATCTTCTGCCGGTGGAAGTTTTCTCCTCTTCAACCGTCTGTGTAAACTGGTTCAATACTGCGTCAGACATAATCAATCTCCTTTATTTGTTAATTTCTTTAATGTAGTCAATGCTCATCTTTGCACACTCAAGCGGAGTCTTGTCAAGAGCGGGCTGATCCTGCTCAACAACAACCCATGAGGTACCTGCCTTTTTACAGGCGTCAAGAATTTCGGGGAACTTCTGAACGCCGTAGCCGCAGGGACGGAAGCCGAAAGCTTCTTCCTCTTCTGCGTCCTGTGCGCCGTCGTCAATACCGATAAGCTGATAGAGCTTTGCAGGCTTGCCCTTGCCGCTCATATAGAAGTCCTTGAGGTGAACGACCGGAGCTCTGCCTAAATATTTTTCAACATACTTCGCAGGATCTTCACCGCCGACATTGACCCAGCAGGTGTCAAGCTCGGTCTGAAGCTCGTCCGGAGTAAGTGTTGAATAAAGAAGATCAAGTCCGTAAACATCGCCGACCTTCTTAAACTCAAAATCATGATTGTGATACAGGAATGTTATTCCGTATTTTTTGCCGATTTCCGCAAAACGTCTGATTCCGTCAACGGTGTCGTCAAACAGCTCCGCTCCGGGGCGTCTTTCTTCAACGGCGTATGGAATAGCAATGTATTTGCAGCCGATTTCGGCATAAGTTGCAATGGTCTTTTCGGGATCGGCGTCAAGCTCGTCGTAGGGAACGTGTGCCGATATCGGATCAACACCGACCTCATCGCAGATTGCCTTGACTTCGCTTGCGGAATGACCGAAAAGTCCGGCAAATTCCACACCGTCATAGCCCATTTCTTTTACCTTTTTAATTGTACCTGCAAAATCTTCAGCCATAGCGTCACGGACGGAATAAAGCTGTAATGCAACAGGAAAACTCATTATTAACCCTCCCAAGGATCATTTTTATTCATTCTATCACAGCGCAGAATGAATTACAATTGCTTTTTGTAAAAAATCTATAAATTTTGCCTGTTTTTCCTCTCGGATAAAGAACAGGAAATCGACTGGAACAGTATAGCCGCCGCCATGATGAACAAGGGCAGAACGGGGAAATGATACCGCGGACCGCCGACAAGGAGCATTGTGACTCCGACCGTACCTGCAACGGCAAATACAAACGGCATCAGTACGGCGATTCGGCGCCTGACAAGCAAATGAATGACACACACAAATGCCGCCGCAAGGGTGATCATATAAATTCCCTGCGTCCAAATCACAATAATGTCAGCCGATGAAATCTTTTCGTCGGACTGCCCTGTGAGCCTCGCAAAAAGCTCCTTGTAGAAAGCGCTTCCGCTTCCTTTGGAGGCGTCGTCATAGTATGTGCCGAGCGAGTAACCCTCCGAATAGAGAGTCGTGAAAAGCTTTTTCGGCATCAGCGCAAGATATTTGCCTGGATTTTTCTTTATCCAGTCTAATGCCGCGGACTTATAGAAGCCGGCCTGTTCCTCGTATGTCATTGCGGTTTTTTCGTCATACGAGAGGTAGCCCGACGCCCCCTTTTTATTGAAAACGTCGTAGTTGGAGGTACCGTCGGCAAGGTCGTTTGCACCCATTATAAGATTGTATCCGCCTGTTGTGGCTTGATAGACAAATCGGCCGCTCTGCATGTAGGCGGCTGAACCGATCACTCCGACTGTCGCCGCCGCGCAAAGCACAAAGCAGAGATATTTTTTGAGCTTTGCCCTTTGATTTACAAGAAGCCAAATGCCAGTGATGAAAAAAACGGAGCCGAGCGGTCTTGTCCAGTTTGCCAAGGCAAGCAAAACTCCGGCGGCAGCGCAGGCAACAGCTTTGCCCGACATTAAGAGAGCAAGCGCCGTGAAAGCGAGAGCCATAAACGGAAGCTCGGTGCGCGGCTGAAGAACCTCGCCCCAGAACGTTCCGAACAGACAGTATAGGGTTATGAACCAATACTCTGTTTCCGTTTTGCCGAAAATTTTTCTGATGATGTATACGCACGAAAAAAGTATGACGTAGGTGAAAACAATGTTTATGTATTTAATTATTTCGATGGAACCCGTCAGCTTTATAAGAACAATGAACAGGTTGACAAGTCCGTTGCCGAAAATGTAGCTGTCGCAGAGATTGATCTCGGACGGATACCAGTTGCCTGTATTGTATGCGTTCCACGCAAGGTCGTTGTAGCGGAACGAATCCGACGCAAGCAGAAGATAATGATTACGAATGGTATAAATCTGCATTCCGAGCATCAAAAGCAGCGTCGCGACACTCAGAATTTGCAGAGTAAGTATGTATTTTTTGCTTTTGACCGAGCGCACATTAAGCGGTTCGGCTACACTTACGTCAAAAATCTGTCTGAAAAACATAACTTATTTTTCTTCCTTTTTCTTGTGGAAGAGGATTTTGTCTACGGGGAAATAGATGAAGAACTGGATTGCCGAGCAAGCCATTGTGGAAATGTTGGCGGAAAGCTGTGCGGAAACGCCCTTTGCAATAAGCCATGTCTGAACCGTCGGAGCAAACCAAGCGGAGAAGCAAATCAAAGCAACGGTGAAAACAATGTAAATCGGCAGAGTGATTGCAATATTGCTTGAGGAGCCGAACGTCTTTTCACGGTTGACAAAAAACGCGACTATCTGAGCAAGGATATTCGCCGTGTTGAACGCAATGAAGTATCCGAGACCGTTTCCCTCGCCGACATAGTTGAAGACGAACCAGGTGAAATCGGTGTTCATGATCTCCTTGATCTGCGGCAGAAGAAGTATGACGTTCAACGAACCGAACTGCACAATGCAGGCAAGCAGGCTGACAACAATGAACTTGACAAACTGCCAGAGAGTCATTACTCCGGAGCCTTTCTGTTCCGCGCTTTTGTCAATATTTTTTAATCCCATAGATAGCACATCCTTTCTTTAAGTGCTTTCAGTATACCATTTAAGCGGATAAAATTCAATAGGGCTGCCGCATTTAGCGCAGCAGCCCTCAGAATATTATTTGACGGGAATCATCAGCATCATTTTTTCGCCGATTTCGTCAGAGGTCAGTTCGTTTTCGCTCATAATTTCTTCAACCGTCGTGTTGTATTTCCGCGCAATGTCCCAAACCTTTTCTCCGCCGCTGCAGAAGCAGACGACGAGCGAAGAATGTCTTTTCTTTTTCTCGGAGTTTTCGGCGGTTCTCAGGCTGACAAGCGTTCGACATTCCTGCGTTTGCGTGATTTGCGCGCTGATATTTATTTCCGCCTTGAACTCGGCTTTGCCGTCGCCGGACAGAGAACAGCTGAATCCGCTGAGCAATACCTGCGGCTCGCATCTGAGCTCGTCGCTTTCCGCGTCAACGGAGCGCGAATAGTCAAACTCGGCTTCCCTCTCGCAGAAAACAGGAGTACCCTCGCAGTCGATAAGAATGAACTTGACAGGAATCTTGCCTTTCAGCGTAATTTTGTCGCCGTCGAAGCAGCATTTCGCCTCAGGCGCGGCGGCTGTAACGGCAAAGATTCGTTTCGGCTCCATTGAGGAGAGGTCAAGTGTCTCGCGGCAGACAAAGCTGTCGCTGAGGTTTTGAACCGTTCGCGTGAACGACATCGTTTTATATTTTGCGTCGATTTCGTTTTGGGTCGAATATGCGTCCGTGATCACGCAGACGGGAACATCCTTGTACGCCGTGACCAAAACGCTGATGTCACAGCCAAGGTTGAGATATTTATACTCGCCGTCGTTGTCGGTTTTCGGTTCAGCCTGCACCTGATCGGTGTAAAAAACAGCGTTCACCATGCAGTCGTCGGCGACCTTTTCGGCCTCAACGATTTCGTTGAATGGCAGGTTGTAGCTGACCGTTACGCTTTCGTTTTCGCGCCCCTCGGCGCAGTAAATTACCTTCATTGCGACATCGCCCTTGAGCAAGATTTTGCCCTTGATTATCTTTGTTTCGGAAAGAACGGGCACAGCTGAAGCGTAGAGAATTTTGCCGATTTCGGGCTTGCCGTCGCCGATGGATTCAGTCTCCGAAAGCTGAAATTTTTTTGAGACAAGGGCAACGGCATCGTCCGTGTGAATTTCTTTTTTTCTGAGCTGGATACCGTCGCCCTCGGCGTCGGTTATTACCGAGTTTTGACCGAGTCCGAGTATGCGGAAACGGATGCTTATAACGCCGTGAATGTCAATTCGCTTCTTGCTGACGGCGCGGCAGTTCGCATATTCGGTCTTGATGCTTGCGCTGAGCACGGCTCCGTCAAAGGTGGACGGGAGCTCGGCATATTTCGAGAAAGGATAGTCCTGCTCGTAGCAGTAGATACAGTTCTTTTCGTCTGCATAAACGATGCGGATTTTTGCGTTGCCGTCAACGCTTGCCCGATCACCCGATATTTTGGAATTTGTAATGCTGTTTACAACGCTGCACTTGAGGATTCGCATAATATCGGGGCAGTAGTCGGGAAGAGTGATATCGCAGTCAATTCCCTGCTCGGCAAAGTTATCGTAAAGGATTTCAATACAGCCGGTTTCGGCAGTTGTCAGTTCAATGCTCATATAATCAACCTCTCTTTTTTATTTCAATGGATTATATGAACATTTCGGGACAAATATGATTGTTTATTCCGTAATAAGCTTCCAGCCCTTTGTTTTTGTGACCAGATTCGTTACCTCGTTCTTTTCCGCATCTGTCGGGAAATTGTTGTCGAAGGCATATTTTGAAACCTTGACGGTCTTTTTTACGTCGTTGCACAGTCCGTTGAAAATGCTCATCATACTTTCCTTGGAGAGGGAGACGCAGTCCTGAAGACTCATATCCATACGGATAGTTTCGGGCGTGAAATCCACCTTTTCAAGACTTGAACACTTGGTGAACATATCGCCGTTGTCCCTGGCGACGATGAAATTAAGCTCTCCGTTAATTTCACGCAGAGCTTTGCAGCCGTAAAACGCCTGCGAAAAGTTCTGAATCGACTCGTTGTAGCCCAGCGTGACCTTTTCCAAAGAGGTGTCGTTGAAGAACGCTTGGCTTATGCTCTCGCAAATGGTGAGGTCGCCGATTTTTACCTCACGCAGCGAGGTGCAGGCGCTGAAAGCCTCTTCAAAAGAGAAGCAGTATTCGGTGTCGGCAAGCTCAGCCTTTTTAAGCCGCTGATGCTTTTGGAAAATCTGGTCAAAAGTCATTGCCGAAGCAAGGCTGAGACCAATTTCGCTGACATAGAGGTCAAAATCATCGGTGGAGAAAGACATAACATTCTGAGTGTTGAGGAACGGAAGCCGATATTCCTTTGAGCTGCCATTCCAAAGTGTGGAGGTTGAAAGTGTTTTGTCCGAAACCGCATTGTCAATGAGATCCCATTTGTCCGCTTTGACGGTCATCGCGGCAAGCTGCGACTTCGTTTCGGCAAGCTCTCGGCTGAGACTGTTCACCTGAACGGCGTTGTCCTGCTTCAGCTTTTCAATTTCATCATTCTTTTGCTTTTCGACGTTTGCGGTGTTTTCGTTTGCCTTGTTGATTTTGGCACCGAGCTCGGCGATCTTTTCCTCGTATGAGCGCTTCATTGCTTCTGTTTCATCCTTGACGTTTTTGTAAACCGCTTCCGTACATTCGCTGCGGAAACGGTCAAAGAGCGTTTCGGACGGGGAGAGGGTCTTGCAATCCTCCGGCAAAAGCGACGATGTGACGGGCAGAGTGACCTTGCCCGTAGTAAGCACGGTTGAACCGTCAAATCCGACAACCGAAAGCTCAACATCATTGTCAAACGTCAGCACTTCCCACGGAACCTGAACCGAGCAATGCTTGGCTTCGATAATGTAGAATTTGTTGTCTGCCGTCCTGAATATCGCCGCCCTGGAATCAAGAATCCTCCAGCTTCCGTCGAAATGAAAACGCAGAAAAATCGTTTTGTTAGCGTTGGCGGCGAGAGCAACCTTTTCGGCGCCGAAAATTTGTTGTTTAACAACATCTAAATCAAAAATTACCATGTTATCCTCTGCCTCCCGCGGCATTAACTTAATTATAGCGAACATTTGTTCGGTTTGTCAATAGTAAATTTTGACTTTACAATATATTTCATATAATGTATAATATTTTCGGAAAATTTCAGCTAAAGAAGGTTATCAATATGGAAATGGTTAAATTATCCCCGTTCGTTGCGGACAATATATGGGGAGGCACACGTCTTATCACAGAATACGGTATCAAAACCGATAAGGATCCCGCTGCCGAAGCGTGGGTGCTTTCATGCCACCCGTCAGGTCCCTCGACGATACTCAACGGTGAGTTTGAGGGCAAGACCTTGCAGGATGCTTATCTTGCCGACAAGAGCATCTGCGGCAAGAAAGGCGAAAAGTACGAATTTTTCCCGTTGCTCATAAAGTTTATCGACGCAAAGAGGGATCTTTCAATTCAGGTACACCCCGATGATGAATATGCAATGAGAGTTGAGGGAGAGTACGGCAAGACAGAGGCGTGGTACATTCTCGACTGTGACCCAGACGCGGAGCTGATTCTCGGATTCAACAGAAATGTTACCGTAGAAGAGTTCAAAAAGGCGGCTCAGAGCGATGAAATGATGGATATATGCAACCGTGTCAAGGTTAAAAAGGGAGATGTGTTCTTCATCGAGTCTGGCACAATGCATGCAATATGCAAGGGCATACTCCTTGCCGAGGTTCAGCAGAACTCAAACACAACTTACAGAATCTACGATTACGGCAGATTGGGTAAGGACGGAAAGCCGCGTGAGCTCCATGTGGACAAGGCGGCGGATGTGACAAAGCTTTGTCCTCCGTCACTTCCGGATTCGTCGAACCGCGAGGTTGAAAAGTTTGAGAATGCAACCAGAACCAAGCTCACTTCCTGCAACCTTTTCACAATGTATGAGCTGAGCGTTGACGGTGCGTATTCTTCGGTCAGCGACGGTGACTCGTTTGTTTCTCTGCTTTGTCTGGAGGGCGGCGCGGATGTTGAGTGTAACGGCGTTAAGCTCACAATGAAGAAGGGCGAGAGCATCTTTATTCCTGCCAACAAGGGAGAATTTACGGTCAGCGGAAAAGTCAAAATCCTCGAAACAAGACTTTAATATTGAATGAAAAAGAAGCGGCTGTCGTTTGCGACGGTCGCTTCTTTGGACTTCTTAAATTTATGATAACTTTAAAGCATTTCGTAATTTGTGTTGTTGGTGCTGATTTTTATTTTCTAATATATGGTAGTGCCTGCAAAATTAAAACTTTATTTCAAATTACTCCAAAGTTTTATTAAGGACGCAAAAAAGAAGAGTGGCATTTGCCACTCTTCAATTATTCAATTCACTTATGCTTTATCTATAAGAGACTTGAGAGCTGAGAGGATTGTGATGAAGAATCCAATGATTGTTGAACCCTGAACCTTTGCCCAATCCTTGAGCTTATCCTTCCAAGTGTAAGGCTTCTTAGCGTGGAAGATAGATGCGCCGTCGATAAGAAGAGAATCTTCGTCGCTCTCGCTATACTCGATAGCATCAAAGCTGCCGTCCTCGTTGAGGATACCTGCCGAACCGTAGATGTTGTCGAACTTATCTTCAAACATATAGTAAGCAAATGCGGAAATACCGCCGAGATCCTTGTTGTACTCAACAGGAAGATTTTCATCAACCGTAAGATCAATATAACCTACGATAACGCCCTCATCGCTTGTGTTGAGGATGCTGAGGTCTGTTGTTGAGAAAGCAAGGTAGCCTTCAACAACATCGGTATCAATTGCGTTGAAACCGTCTGCAACTCTGATAGCTGTGATTTGAGCATTCTGGGTTGCTGCACCGGAAAGGTTGATTCCGCTGAGAGCAAGGTAAAACTCCTTTGCGCCCTCGGATGCGTTTGCCGCATAGTCAGCCTTAACTCTTACAGGAATAGAATATGTATTGCCTGCTTCGATGTAAGTGTTGTCAATAGAAACAACAATCTTGCCTGCTTCCTTACCCCAGTTATCGGGCATCTCTGCCGGTGCTTCTTCGCCCTCTGCGAAAACAGCAATGCTGAGCGAGAAGAGCATAATAACTGAAAGAAGGATTGCTAAAAACTTTTTCATAGTAGAAATCTCTCCTTTGAAATTTTTTCGGAACGTTTTGATAACATTCCGTTTTTTCTTATAATATCACAAAGTTTATTTTTATAATTCCAGTTTAGAAAAATATGCACATTTTAATAAAATTTACGGCAATATTTTTTTGTTTTAGTGAATTTTGTTTTTACAGTCACAAGATATTGTATTAACCGCAAACTTCCTGCATTACTTCATTGACAACCTCACCGGCAACCGAGAGTCCCGATCCTGATTTTTCAACAACGCAGACCACCGCATAGGGGCAATCCTCGCGCTGAGAAAAGCCGACAAACCATGCATGCGAGCCGCCCTCAACCTCAGCGGTTCCTGTCTTGCCGCACATCTGAAGTCCGGGGAATGTCGAGTCGGAATAGTAATTGACAACATTGGAGCGCAGGAGCTTTTTCATCTGTGATGCGATCTCCGGAGTTATCTTTACGGTTTTGTTAATTTCCGTCTTCCCGATTGTTTCGGTTTTGCCGTTCGGGTAAACCATATTTTCGACGAAGTACGGCTTCGTTGCAACTCCGTTGTTGGCAATCGTTCCCATTATTGTCAGTATGTGGTAGGGATTCACCATCGTCGTGTACTGACCGATACCTGCCCAGCCGAGGTCAACTCTGCTTGTCTTGCTGACGTCAAAGGTGCTCTTGGATACGGTTATCTGATCCATATCCTCCTTGGTGTTGAAGCCGAGCTCACCCGCAGTCTGCATAAGCTTTTCCTGACCGAGCTCAAGTGCGATCTGCGCGAATGCCGAGTTGCAGGAATGATTCAGCGCCTCCTCAAAGTCAACTGTTCCGTGAACACCGTTGCATATAATTTTTCCGTCGCCCGTCTGATATTCGCCCGTACATTCAAAGGTCTGGGAGTAAATGTTCGGGATGTTTTCAATCGCGCTTATCGCCGTGACAATCTTAAATATTGAACCCGGCGTGTAAAGTCCGGAAACAAATCGGTTGAGGTATACGCCCTCATATTCGTCGCTGCTTTCGTCGATGTCATCGGGCTTGTTCTGTGGGTCATAAGCCGGTGTGGACACCATACAGACAAGAGCGCCCGTCTTGTAGTTATAAACGGCTATTGTTCCCTTTCTGCCATCCATCGCCTCATAAGCGGTCTTACATATATCGGCGTCAAGCGTGAGGTTGATGTCGTTGCCGCGATTGTATTTTTTTAGATTATAAACGCCGTTTACAAAGTCGTAGCCCGAAAGCTTGGAGCTGTAAACATACTGGACTCCAGTCGCAATGAACGACGAGTTGTCGCCGACTGCGTGAAGAGTTGCTTTTCTCACGGTTTTGTCGTCGTTGTAAACACGAACTCCGTCCTCGCTGTATACGAGCTTGACACCGTTTCGGTCGAAAATTGTTCCCGCGCTTGCAATTTCACCGTTTTTGTAAATGTGCTGATTGGCAAGGTTAGATGTCCATTCCGAACCGTTGACAAAGAATCCGTACATCATATATCCGAGACCGGCGAAGAAAGCTATCAAAACAATGTAAAGGACAAAAGCACGTCTTGTGGTATTTCTCATTTCTTCGTCCTCCCGTCATTATTTTTTCTGCTGATCGGTATATCCTTCGGCGAAGACTGCGTTCTCTTCCTGCTGACGGGGATATCCTTTGCCGCAGGCTTTTTCTTGGAAACGGGAATATCGTTTCGGCTCTGTGAGGAAGCAGTTTTCTTGCTGCTGACGGGAATGTCTGCCGATGAGTTCTTCACCTTGACGGGCTTGTTGACTACCGGCGGAACATATACCTGACGCTTTCCGCGTTTTCCGATCATAATATTCGGCGGATAGAGCGGATGGTCGGGAAGAATCGTCTGCGAAAGCTTCGGATAGGTTCTGATATCCGCCGACTTTATCAAAGCGAGCATTCCCCACGAGGAGATGATGCTTGAACCGCCTCGGCTGATAAAGGGAAGCGTAACGCCCGTGAACGGAAGAATGTCCGTAACACCGAAGATGTTGAGACTTGCCTGGAACAGCAGAAGTCCTGCCGCCGCGCAAGCCGTTATTGCGTAAAATGCCGAGCGTGTGGTTCGCGCAACCTTGATTGCATAAAGGAGTATGAATGCATACGCTATAACTATCATCAGACCGATGAGCATACCCCATTCCTCACAGATCATACCGAAAGCAAGGTCGGTCGAGGCGAAAACAACATCGCGCAAAAGGCCTTTGCCGATTCCGAGACCGAGGAGTCCGCCGCTGGCTGAATAGATGAGCGTTCTTGTCTGCTGCATACCCTCGTCATTGATGTAGTCCCATATATGCCTGTAAGTTTGAAATCTGGCGGCAACGTGTGGCTTGAAGTAAATTATCATCAGCGCACCGAGCACGGCGGCAACACAAACCAGGGCAATCGTTCTGACGTCGCCCGAACGCATGAAAGCGATAATCAAAAATGTGAAGAAGAAAATGAGCGCGGTACCAAAGTCCTTCATCAGGAACAGCGCGCCGACGCAGCCGAATGAGAAGATGAGGTACTTGGTAAGGCTTCGGGCGCTCTGAAGCTTGTCCAGCGACGCCGCACCGACAAAGATGAATGCGATTTTTACAAACTCGGACGGCTGAATCGAAATGCCGCCGATGGTTATCCAGTTCAAAGCACCGTTGTTATACTTTGCAAGCGCAAGGTTGACTATCAGCAGTCCCACAGCGCCGAAAGCAACGGGCATCCTCAGCTTCATAACAATATCTGTCCGTCGCATTATAACCAGCAGGGTGATGAACACGCAAAGGCCGAGCACGACGGCAATAGCCTGCTTAACTGCGTAGCCGTCATAGACAGTTGCAACGTTGGTTATTCCGATTCCGGAAAACAGAAAGCCGATAAGCTCAAGCTCAAAATTATTCTGTCCGCAAAATGTCGAGGCGATTATAAAGTATACCCATTCAAGGATTATGTAACCGGCATAAACCGCCATAAGCTTTGTGTTGAAGCCGTCGCCCGTTATTGCAACGGTTCCTGTAAGGACTTGAAATATCGTTACGAAGATAAGGGCAAAACCCCAATGAAATTTATTGTTCAGTTTTTCATTGCTCACAAAAATCCCCCTTTCAAAATAAAATCAGGGATATAAACTTTCAGTTTATTATAAACCATTTATTTAAAAATCTCAATATGTTTGATATTTTTTTACACTTATGCTATAATTCGGTTAAGGCAATAGCGCATAAATTGATTTGCACACCCAAATTGTGCAGTATTACGTTAAATAATTTTGTGGGGCGGTGATTTTCACGGATAACGAAATGATTGAAAAACTGGCGGAGCTTATTAACTCCTCTGGAAAAACGGTTTTCTTCGGCGGAGCGGGAGTTTCCACGGAGAGCGGTGTCAAGGATTACCGCAGCGAGGACGGACTGTATAACACAGTCCGCGAATACGGCGTTTCGCCTGAGACGATTCTCAGTCACAGCTTTTTTATTGCGAATCCGAAGATTTTTTATGATTTCTATTACAAATATTTCCTTGAAACGACTGCCGAACCCAATCCGGCGCATATCGTGCTTGCCGAAGCGGAGAAAAAAGGCAAGCTGTCGTCGGTAATAACACAAAACATAGACGGTCTGCACCAAAAGGCAGGAAGCAGAAACGTCATTGAGCTTCACGGCACAACCGACAGGCATTACTGCATGGAGTGCGGAACGGCTTATGACACGGATAAGCTGAAAGCCCTGAGGGGCAAAGTGCCTTACTGCGAAAAATGCGGCGGACTTGTGCGCCCCGACGTGGTGCTTTACGAGGAGCCGCTGAATGAGCGCACGGTCAGCAAGGCGATATCCGAAATTTCCGAAGCACATCTGCTTATCATCGGCGGAACATCGCTTGCGGTGTATCCTGCGGCGGCATATCTTCGCTATTTCGGCGGCGAGCACATTGTGCTGATAAACAGAGGAATCACGGACTACGACGCAAGGGCGGATCTCGTTTTCCGCGACAGCATCGGACAGGTTATGAGTGAAATAAGAAATAAAATATAAGGCGGTGTTATTTTTGTTCAGAGAGATGAGAAGACGCAGACAACAGCTCAGCGAGGAGGAATGCCGACGCATACTGGAACGCGGCAAAACAGGAGTGCTTGCCGTGGTCGGCGACGGCGGCTATCCCTATACCGTTCCGATCCACTACTACTTCGACGGCGAAAGCATTTATCTTCATTGCGCCAAGGAGGGACACAAGCTTGACGCAATCAAAAAAGAGCCGAAGGTTTCGTTCTGCGTCGTTGACCGCGACGATATTTGTCAGGAAAAGTACACAACACTTTTCAGAGACGTCGTTGTTTTCGGCAGGGCGGAAATTGTAACGGACGAAAAGGAAATGCGAACGTCCGTGACCGCGCTCGCGGAAAAATATTGCCCGGATTTTCTCGACGGAATCCCCGCCGAGGTTGAAAGGGAGTTCGGTATTCTCTGTATGATAAAGATAAATATCGAACACATAACAGGCAAACAGGGAAAAGAATTATTGAAGGAGGATGTCAGATGAGAAACAAAGTTATCAGATTAACTTCATTTTTCCTGACGGTAATTATCGCTATGAGTACACTTTTTTACACATCGGCGCTCGACGAAACGGGACAGGTAAGGATAACGGAGCCAACTCCGCTGCTTAGGGATGACGGAAGTCTCACTCAGCCGGGCTATTGCTTCAGCAATCTTTATCAGTATGACAGAAGCGCAATAAAAGCAAACCCCACGCGCATCAAGGAGTGGGATTTCTATCAGATATCAAACAGTCGCTATGTTCTTCAGGTGACTATGGCTGACATTTCACTCGGCGGAGCGGCGAACGTAACGCTCTTCGATATGGAGACGGGAAAAAGCTACAGCGCGGTTTCGCTTAGGCTCTTGACATTCGGAAAGTTCGGCATTTCCGACGACGCAATGACTCCGCAAAAGGTTTCAAGACACCGCCGCGGCTTTGACCTGGACATTGACGTTACGGAAACGAAAAGGACGATTCAGTTCAGCGGACGCACGGGTCTCAAGCCGTTCACGGTTGACCTTTCAATGGATATGTTCCCGAACCACGAATACCTGGCAATGGCTCTGCCGTTCGGCGACAGGGACAGCAAGCAGTTCTATTACAATCAGAAAGTGAACTGTATGCCCGTGACGGGAACGGTCAAAATCGGCGACATGACAGTCACCTTTGACCCGTCGGATTCGTTCTGTGTGCTCGACTGGGGACGCGGAGTTTGGCCGTATCACACGAACTGGTACTGGGGCAACGGCAGCACACAGCTTGAGAACGGAGACATTTTCGGCTTTGAGATCGGCTGGGGCTTCGGCGATATGAGCGCCGCGACGGAAAACACGCTGTTCTACAACGGCAAGGCGCACAAGCTCGGTGAAATATACCTGACAAAGGACGAGAATGACTGGATGAAGCCGTGGGTGTTCACCTCGTCGGACGGAAGATTTGAGATGACGATGACGCCGTTCTATGACAACTACACAAAATCGCGTGTGGTTTTCATCGGTAATATTTGCCATCAGGTTTTCGGCAAATGGAACGGAAAGGTTACACTCGACGACGGAACGGTTCTCGAAATACACGATATGGTTGCGTTCTGCGAAAATTCCGATAATATGTGGTAAGCATATAAAAATAGAGCTGTCTCACATTTAGCTTTTCGGCTAAACGGGGACAGCTCGTTTTGTTTTTATACCTGCCAGAAACCGACCTTTTTCATAACCTTGGTCAGCGTTTTGTTCGCAATGTATGAGGCTTTCTGCGCGCCCTCCTTGGCACATTGCTCAACATAAGCCTTATCTTTCATTATCTCGGCAAATTTGTCCTGAACAGGCTTCACATCGGCGATAACGCTTTCGGCAACGGCGAGCTTGAAATCGCCGTAGCCCTTGCCGTCGAACTCAGCTTCGATCTCGTCAAAGCTCTTGCCCGTACAGCAGGAATAGATGCCCATAAGGTTGTTGATTCCGTCCTTGCCCTCGGCGTATCTGACTTTTGCTTCCGAGTCCGTGACAGCCGACTTGAATTTCTTGACGATACTGTCCGGTGTGTCAAGAACATAAACCGAAGCTTTCGGATTTGTATCCGATTTGGACATTTTCTTGGTCGGATCCTGGAGTGACATTACCTTGGCGCCCGTCTTTCCGATATACGGCTTCGGAATTGTAAATGTCGGGCTGTAAATTCCGTTGAAGCGCTCCGCAATGTCGCGCGTGATTTCGAGGTGCTGCTTCTGATCGACGCCGACGGGAACGTAGTCCGCCTGGTAAAGAAGAATGTCAGCCGCCATAAGTGTTGGGTAAGCGAAAAGTCCGACGTTGACATTGTCCGCGTGCTTTGCCGACTTGTCCTTGAACTGAGTCATTCTCGAAGCCTCACCGAACTGGGTGTAGCAGTTGAGTATCCAGCCGAGCTGGCTGTGCTGCGGAACGTGCGACTGAACAAAAATTATGTTTTTCTCCGGGTCGAGTCCGAGAGCTATCATAAGTGCGTACATTTCAAGCGACTGCTTTCTGAGCTTCGCCGGTTCCTGACGCACCGTTATGGCGTGGAGGTCTGCAACGGCAAAAAGGCAGTCGTTGTCTGTGCTCATTTCTTTCCAATTTTTAAGTGCACCGAGGTAGTTGCCGAGCGTTGGAACGGACGTCGGCTGAATCATACTCAGCACGCGGTCTTTCTTTTCTGTATTCTCCATGTTTATCACTCCAAAATTAAGGCAATTTCGCACAAATGTATGCGAATTGCGCAGTAAGATTTTTTGTCAGAACAAGGCGTGCGCCGCAATTTGTGCGTTATTGCCTTAAGTCTGTTTAATATTCTAACACAAATTTTCCGTGTTGTAAATCATTATTATTTGTGGTAGAATTTTGGGTAGTATATCGTAACATCCAAAGGCTTTGTGCAGGCAACGCAATGCTTGTGGATTTCGGATGTTACAGAGCAGTGAACGGAGGTCTTTTTATGGCAAAATTTGATGCGGTTCTTTTTGATTTTGACGGTACGGTTGCCGACACGGGCGAGGGCGTTTTTTACGGAGTGCGCCATGCAATCGACGTTTACGGGCTGAAACAGCCGAGCGATACGGATATAAGGAAATTTATCGGACCTCCGATGGTGACGAGTTTCAAGTATTTTTATCCCGAACTGCCCGACGAAAAGATACAGGGACTTATCAAGTGCTTCCGCGAAAAGTACGCCGAGGTGGGCTTGGATATGTACCGCCTTTACGACGGACTGGAGGAGCTGCTGAAAAAGCTGAGCGAAAACGGAATCAAAGCCGCGGTTGCGAGCTCCAAACCGCAGGATTTTCTTGAAAAAATAATCAAGTCAAGCAGAATGGATAAATATTTTGACTGCATTGTCGGAGCGAGCAGGAACTTTGCCGATTCGGACAAGGCGACGATCGTCAGCGCGGCTATGGAGCAGACGGGCGTGACGGACAAATCGCGAATACTGATGGTCGGCGACAGAAAATTTGATATCGTCGGCGCGCACAAGGTCGGTATCGCATGCGCCGCCGTGCTCTTTGGCTACGGAAGCCGCGAGGAATTTGAAGAATATCACGCCGATTACATCGTCAAAAGCTTCAAGGAAGTTGAAGAGCTTGTAATGGGTTAAAACGGATATTAGATGTCGCTGACTATCACGGCATGATGTGGGTATCGTGCTGTGATTTATTGAATTGATGTGTGAGTATCACACCATACGAATTAAAAACAAAATAAAAAGAAATATAATTTGACAATCAACAGAAAAACGGCTGTATTCCGAACGATTTGTTCACGAATACAGCCGTTTTTTCGGTTAATCTTCTTTTTCCCGGTCTTCATCTAAATTTTCAAGAGCAACTCTTACTGCTTCCACAACAAAGGCTGTAAAAGTGCAGGATTTCCCTGATATTGCTTTTTCCACGTCTTCGATAACATCGTTGGGAAAACGAATGCTTTTGGTTGTGGTAGGCGGGACAGACGGAATTTTGAATTTTCGCAACAATATCACTCCTTTACTCAGCAATATTGTATATAAAAAAAGATATATATTATGCATTGCAAATGTATTGCAAAATGTGCATTTTATGTTATAATATAGAAAAAGAACCTGCAATAAGCTTCCGCATTCGAGCATATTTTACCGATTTTAAAAGATTGCGGTTGAAAAAGCTTTTTGACTATGGTATAATGACGAAGCCAAGCAAGTTAATATCTTATATGAACGGTGAATGGTTTTTGCATAGGCAAAAACGCACGCTCACTTGTTTCATACATCGTTTGTATAAGACAACTTGCTTGGCGGCTTAGAGTCGTGCGTTTTTCTGCACGGCATCAAGCCGTGCATTTTTTATTTATAAGAGAGGGAGTTGCCTGAAATGAGTTTTGCCGAGAATTTTAAAACTGCACGAAAAGCACTTAAACTTACACAAGCGGATGTTGCAAAGCTGCTGAAGCTTGACCGTACCGCCATTGCCCACTATGAAAACGGCACAGCGCTTCCTCGTGCCGTAAATATTCAGAAAATAAGCGAAATTCTCCGAATCCCCATTGATGAAATGTTTAAGTAAAACATCGGTCATATACTCCAAATCAAAGACGCTTCCTCCGGGCAAAGGAGAAAGCGTCTTACTTTATTATAATTATATATACTTTAGTTTGCGTTCACAACGTCGGCGAGCTTTGTTCCGTCAACCTCGTCCGATTGAACGATCGTAACATTGTCGGAGCTTCCGTCGGCAATGACCGTGAATCCGACACCGCTGAGCTTGAGACCCACGATGAGGAGGATAAGCAGACAAAGCACGGTAACGCCGATCATGGAGAGGGCGGTTATCTTGCCTTTCTTTGCTTTTTCGCACGCGTCAACGTAATCGTTCATACGCTTCTGCGCTTCATTGAGGTCAAATTCCTTTTTCGGTTCGGTCTTTTTCTTTGCCATAGTTATCAACTCCGACTTTGATTATATAATATTATTACCGTTTTGTCAATTACGGCTGTACGGTGATCGGTCTGTCCTCGTTCTCGTGCTCAAACGAAATGAAATTGTTTCTCTTGGCATAAGCCCATCTCATATCGAAAAGCTCACAGGCGGGGGCAGGCATATAGAGCTGGTCGTGGAGCCTGAGTACCTTGGCGCATATAGTTGTTTCCGCGCCGTTGACGATCGCCTTGTCGCTGTTCTCGAAAAATTCAACCCTTTTACCGTAGACCTCAAGCGTGATTTTGCCTTTCTCCTTGAGAACATATCCGCCGATGTAGCCAATCAGAGTGCCGAAGCAGGCGTACCAGATTCCGTCAACGTTTTCGCACGGAACAGGATACTGGCAAAGACCCATGAGCGCGCCCTTGAATGTCATTCTTGTCTGATTGAACTTAGGTGCGATAGCGTAGGGCGTGATTTCATCTTTGCCCTTGTCAATTGTGCATTTATCAACGATTCTGCCGTCCTCAACCACCTTTGAGGTAAGGGTAATTTTGTCGCCGTCAACCTCGACTATTGCAACGACGGAGACGGGCTCCTCCTCGCAGTAGAAGGCCGTATGCCAAACCTTTGATATCGCTCTCGTTCCCGGAGGGTTCTGGTTCGAGTTGCCGAGCATATAGTGAACAGTTCCCTGTGACGGGCGCTCAAAGAGTTCCTCGTTGCGCCGCGGAAAGCTTCTTGCAAAGTTGTGCTCGTGCCCCGAAAAAACGATGTCGAGCTTCTCGAAAGCTTCTGTCATCACGGGATATGCGTCGTAGTTGGCGCAGTTTGAGCCGGAATAGCAGATCGGGAAGTGATATGTACCGATGTTCCATTGTCTCTTGTTCTTTTCAAAGTCGTCAAGCATCCAGTCGCGCACATCTTCGGGGCCGTTGATGCCGATGACCTGGAAGTGAACGTTGCCGTAGTTGAACGTATAGTTTTCGGTTTTCCAGCCCTCAGGACCGTCATAGGCGTAAGACCCCTTGAACTGGTTGTCAAAGAACTCGGCAGGCTCTGCGTAGTATCTGCCGGTGAAATTCTCAATGTCCTTGAATCCGCGGTTGTCGTGGTTGCCGAGAGCCATCTGAATCGGAATGCTCTCAACAATGCCCTTCATTCCCGCAAATGTGCCGTTCCACTGCACCTCGTGCTGTCCGCACTCTGTGTTGTCGCCGCCGGTAAGAATGAATCTTGCGTCGGGATTTTCGGCAAGAACGGTTTTGAGAACCTCGGTGAAATGCGAATAATCGGGACGTTTGAAGTCGCCCTTTTGCTGGTCGGAAACGCATATAAATTTGAATTTTGTGAGGTTTTCCGGCTCAGTTGTGAAGCTGAATTCCTCGCTGCGGTGCTCGTCGTCGCCGCAGGTGTAGAAATATTTTGTGTCGGGCTTGAGTCCCGTCAGCTTTACCCAGAACATATTGCTGATGTCAATGTCGCTCTTGAAGACATCGGTATCGGCTTCGGTACGCATAATTTTGTCCGAGCCGTCCTCGCGGTAAAGGACATAGCCGTTTGTTACGTCGGTGCTTGTGCGCCATGTGACGTTCATCGTCGTCTTAGCGTCGTCGGCGATGCTGATGAAAATATGGTCCGGCTGGGGCTGAGAGCCTCTGAACGGTTTTTCTGACATAATTTTGCCTCCTTATGATATGCTTGAATCGTTTATGATAATCGTAGATTTCTGTCTGTCCGCGGATTCGCAGAACGCCCTGATCGTGGGCATTGCCTGTGCCGCCTCGACAAAAGAAATGTTACAGTTTGATTCCGTTTTTGAAAGCAAACGCTGATAAATGGTCGAACCGTTTTCAACGTTTTCCGTGTTGATAAAGCTGTCGAGCATGGCGCAGACAAGCTGTCCCTGCGTCCTCATTCCTTCGGAGTCGAGGGTCTTGCAATACCTGAAATACTTAATGAGCGTTTCGCCCTTGATTGTCTGACTGCCCTTGGTGAGAATGAGGGTGTAGTTGTTGTCTCTATACTCAATACGATCCGACATGGTGTACGGAAGTCCGTCCATATAGTTTATCGCAAGGGCAAAGGTCTCCGCCGTGGAGCCTGCATATTTGCTTATGTTCACTCCCTCGCGTTCCTCAACCGCCGCAACAAGACTTTCCGCGCCACCGTCCTTGAGCACCTGAACAAAGGTTTTTCCGCTGTTTGCCTTACCGTCGGGGTTTATCGGATAGTCCTTCAGCACGCAGTTATCCATATCCGCCTGAATGATGTGGAGAAAATACATTTCCGAATAGTCGTTGGCAGAGCAGAAAACAAGGAAATTTGTCTTTCCGCTGAGCTTCACGGATGACAGCGGCTGTTCCTGAGTTGTTGTGTACTCGGTTTTTTCGTATGTGGTTTCTTTTGTGAAAATACTTTTAAGCGAAATCTCGTTATGCCGCAGAATCACGACTGCCGAGATTGAGCCGAAAACAAGCGCAAAGGCGAGAAACGCGACGAAAAAACGAACGAGATCGCCCTTTTTATCCTCTTTGCTTGTCTTGAATTTATGACCTCTTAATGCCATTTATATCACTTTCTTTTCAAAATTACTGTGGATTTTTCCTCAATGTCTACCATCGTGCCGCATACATTTGCGTTGCCGAGCAGGTCGAGAGAGTTGCACCATTCAGCTTTGACATGGTAGGTGATCGGGTGGGGGTTGCTGTTGGAGATTACAAGCACGGAGTCATCGTCTTTTCTGCGCGCGAAAGCGGCACAGCCTGCAACGCAGGAAACGATTTCAAAGCTTCCGTCCTTGAAAACGGAATTGTCGGTTCTGATTCTGCCGAGCTTTTTGTACCAATTTATGAGCTCCACGTTTTCCTTTCCCCAAGGGTAACAGCGGCGGTTGAACGGGTCCTTGTAGCCCTGCATACCTGCCTCGTCGCCGTAGTAAATCGTCGGGACTCCGGGCATGGCAAACTGCATTGCCGATGCCGCCTTGAGAAGCTTTACTCCGTAGGTGTAGCTCTCCTCGTTCAGGGAGTGGGTGCTTTGCCATTTTCTGTCGCGGTAGGCACAGCTTTCGCCTGCGAGAGCCGTTATTGCTCTCATTGTGTCATGGGTTGAGAGATGATTCATCAGCACGTCAAGAACCTCTTTCGGGTAGTTCTCGACTATGCTCATCACTCTTGATGAAAAAAGCTCTGCGTTTGCGTCTCTGATGAAGTCGATGACCGCACCGGCAAACGGATAATTCATAACGCTGTCAAGCTGTTCACCGAGCAAATAGCGGCGAAGTTTGCCGTAGCTTGATTTGTTCGACGCGTCCTCCCAAACCTCGCCGAGGACAAGGACGTCGGACTTTTCCGACTTGACCGCTTTCCTGAAACTGTCAAGAAATTCGTCGGGCAGCTCGTCGGCAACGTCGAGTCTCCAGCCCGATGCGCCGAGCTTCAGCCATCTGCGCGCGATACCGTTTGCGCCCGTAATGTATTCGATAAAATCGGGGTTTTCCTCTTTGACCTCAGGCAGGATTTTTATGCCCCACCAGCTTTCATAATCGTCGGGCCATTCGTTGAATTTATACCAACCGTAATACGGTGATTCTTTGGACTGATAGGCACCGATATCAGAATAGCGCGCGTAGCGGTTGAAATATTTGCTGTCATCGCCCGTGTGGCTGAAAACACCGTCGAGAATGATTCTTATACCGAGCTTTTTTGCGTCACGGCAAAGCTGCTTGAAGTCCTTTTCGCTGCCGAGAAGCGGATCAATCTTTTCGTAGTTTGCCGTGTCGTAGCGGTGGTTGCTCTGAGCTTCAAATATCGGGTTGAGATAGATACAGGTGACTCCCAGCTCTTTGAGATAGCCGAGCTTTTGGCGGATTCCGTCAAGGTCGCCGCCGAAATAGTCATTGTTGAGCACCTTTCCCTCAGGCGTCGGGACCCAGTACGGATCCGCGTCGCGGTCATCTCTCAGAACGCGGTCGGAGGGGACGTTACTCTTTACCTTGCCCGAAAAGGCGAAACGGTCGGGAAAAATCTGATAAATCACTCCGCCCTTGAGCCAGTCGGGAGTGTGGAAATCCTTGTCGTATACGGTAAGCTGCCAGTTATCTCCGTCGCTTTGGATTGCGGCGGCACCGTTGCCGAAATGGAAAATGCGGCTCGTTCCCCATGAGGTGTCGTATTCAAAGTGGTATTTATAAATTCCCGCTTCGTCGGCGGTGAACTCAGCTCTCCACCACTCTTCGCCGCAGCCCTCCATGCAGTCCCATTGCATATTGACATAATCTGTGATTTCGCTGTCGGCTTTTCGGATGACGAGGCGTGCGGCGTGACAGCAAAAATCACGGGGCAGAATAATTCGGAAAACCACCGTTTGGTGCGTTTTGACTGCCCCGAAGATACTTTTATGGTATTCTAATCTTGAATTGTAGGGAATGTACATTATTTGTCTGCCGAATCCTTGCTGCCCGACTCAATCTCTTCGGGCGTTTTGGTAACTATATTTTCAAAATATTTCTTGTCAATGCTCGTTTTATCCTCGCGGACAACGGTCGTTTCCTCAACGTATGGCGTTTCGGAAATTTCAAGGAGCGCATCGGTGATAAGAAAGCCTGCAATGGCAAAAATGATAAAGCCTATCGCAATGGTGATGTACTTCACAATGGGCATCCACGAGCTTTTTCTGTCCGTGCTGATGAAATATTTTTTGTTGTCGCTGTAAGAGGAACGAAAGTCCGTAACGCTCTTGCGGCGCTTATTATATTTTTGGTATTTTTCCATGCTTTTACTCCTGAGAGCGGCATATAATGTAATGCCGGCTCTTAAAATGGTTTTGCCATATTTTGATGGTTGAATACCGATTTTAACGGTCATATACTTAAAACACAGGGGTTGCCCTGAGCTTTCAGAGGAGATGTGGGAATGGATATTCAACCGATAAGCAGCAATAAATTTATAGTCGGATTAAGCCGAGACGATATGATAGATTTGGATATTACATACGACGAAATGGACTATTCCAATATTGAAACGCGCCGTGTTATATGGACGATACTCGATACCGTTCGCAAGGACACGGGACGCGATGTTGATCCGTCGGGCAACCTGATGATAGAAGCGGCTCCGAATCCGAGCGGCGGCTGCCTTTTGATGTTTACCGTTTCCGCAGGACTTAACAGGAACTCGCAGACCGTGATTTCAAAGGCTGATCCGACGCGGATTTTTGAATTTGAAAATGCGGACGATATGCTCGATGTGATGAAGCATATCGGCAGGAATGTGAAAAAACGTCTTTTTACGGACGGTCAAAGGTTTCGCATCGAAATGCCGACGGACAAAGCAACGGATCTTGACCGTATCCTTAACGAATACGGAAGGTTTGTCGGCAAGGATCGCCTGACCGCCGCCGTGACGCACGAGCATTGGAACGAAATCAGCCTCTCAGGGCTTTAATCGTTTTTGCCGGGTCGTCCGAGCCGAAAACCGCGCTGCCTGCAACAAGCACGTTTGCACCTGCCTTGATTGCGGTCGGAGAGGTGGCCTCGGAGATTCCGCCGTCAACCTGAATGTCAATATTTATTCCTCGCTCTGCACATTCTTTGCGCAGGGCGGTTATTTTACCCATCATATCTTCCATAAATTTCTGACCGCCGAAGCCCGGCTCAACAGTCATTACGAGTACCATGCTCAGCTTGTCGAGATAGGGGAAAACGGCTTCGATCGGTGTGTTCGGCTTCACGGCAAGTCCTGCCTTGCAGCCGCCCGAAATTATGCGGTCGAGCGTTTCGTCAACGGGCGAATCGGATTCAACGTGGAAGTCGATTATATCCGCGCCTGCCTTTAAGAAATCGTCAACATATCTCAGCGGCTCGCTTATCATCAGGTGACAGTCGAAAACCTTTTCGCTGCACTTTCTGATGCACTTGACAACGGGCGCGCCGAATGTGAGGTTCGGCACAAAATGGCCGTCCATTACGTCGATGTGGATCCAGTCCGCACCGCAGGCGTCCATACGGGCGGTTTCTTCGCCCATTTTCGAGAAGTCACACGAGAGAATTGACGGAGCAATCTTAATCATAAAAACACCCTTCCGAATTTACATAATAATATAATACCAATAATTGCGCCGCAGGTCAAGAAAAATGACAGGATAAATTAAATTTGAATTATTTTCCATTAAAGAACAATTACTAAAAAAGTTTTTGATATTATACTGACAAAGAGGGTGAACCTATGAGAAAATTGTTTTGGCGTTTAATGATGATAAGGTCATCGACAAATAATAAATTATTAAAAAAAATATGCTCATTTTTAACTGTTCCGATACTTAGTTTTAACGGAAGCTATATAGGAAGCGGAGCACGATTCGGTTCAGCACCTGTTTTGCCTCATGGAGTAAAAGGAATTTTTATTTCCAGTGGGGCGGTAATCGGAAAAAATACCGTGATTTTTCATCAGGTTACAATAGGCTCAAATACACTTGCCGATTCAAAGGGAAACGGAGCACCTGTCGTAGGTGACAACTGTTTCATCGGTGCGGGCGCTAAGATAATCGGCGATGTTCACATAGGTAATAATTGCCGTATAGGAGCGAACTGTGTAGTTGTCAAAGATGTAGCGGATAACAGCACGGTTGTTTGCCAGCCGGCAAGAGTAATTATAAAAGAAAATCCTCAAAATAATAAGCATGAAAGCTTTAAAAAAACTTGACTTATCCGTAAAAAATTGAACATGAAAAACAGAAGCTGTAATTTATAATTAGTACATATCAATGCAATATGAATTACAGCTTTTTCATATCAAATTTGGTAAGAGCTTTTTATGCTTTTATCATGAGAGATGAAATTTACAATTTAAAAATATTTTTTAATTTCGCCGAGCGAAGTAACGGTTATGTCGGGCAGGGGAGAGTTGATTCCCGACGCGTTGTGGTCATACCAGCAGGTTTTCATTCCGCAGCGTGCGCCGCCCTCAATGTCCGCTGTGAGCGAGTCTCCGATCATAACGGTTTCGCAGGGAAGTATCGGAGCGATTTCCGCAAAGCATTTGTCGAAAAATTCCTTTTGAGGCTTGGAATATCCGAGCTGTTCGGAAATGAATATCTTGTCAAGATACTTCGTCATTCCGGCGTTGTCAAGACGCCTGATCTGCTGTTCGTAGGATGCGTTGCTTGCCGCGCAGACGGTATATTTTTTGCTCAGATATTCGAGCAGGTCGTTAGCTCCGTCAACGGGCTCTGCGCTTTCGGTAAGATGAGAATAGAAAATGTCCTCAAACTCAACGCCGTTTTCGTTTATTCCGAGAATCGCAAATATCATATTCCAGCGGCAGGCGTAAAGCTCCTCCTTTGAAAGAGAGCCTTTTTCAATTTCCAGCCACAGCTTATCGTTCACGGTTCTGAACACGTCATACATCGGCGGCTCAAAATTAAGCTTTCTGTCGTCAAATGCCTTTTGCATCGACCAAAGAGCACACTTGTTGAAGTCAAGCAGAGTGTTGTCTATGTCTATGAAAACCGCTTTGATATTTCCCATTGCAATCACCGAGCATATTTTATCATATCGGCGGGAGCATTTCAATGTTTTAACCGATTGACGGAATGTTTTTTTGCTGATATAATACCGTTAAGGCGACGCTGCACACCCAAATTGTGCGATATTGTCTTAACAAAGAATTGCACGGAGATGGAAATGAATTTGAGAAGAGAAATAAAATTTAAAGACGGACATTTGAAAATTATGCAGATATCCGATCTTCAGGACAACAGGTTTCCATGCGTTGATACGCTCAGATTTATGGAAGCGGCAGTCGGGAAAATCAAACCCGATCTGATAGTTTTCACGGGAGACCAGCTTGACGTTGCCGACCTTTGGGGAAAGGACGAAAAATGCCGCGAGAATGTTAAAACGGCGATAAACAAGCTTTTCAGCGTGTTTGAAAAGTTCGATGTTCCGTTTGTACTTACTTTCGGAAATCACGACCGCGAAACGGGCGTGCCGAATGACGAACAGGTGAAGGTCTATGCCCCAATGAAAAACTGTATCTGCTTTGACGATCTCAACGACGGCAGACCCGACGCCGCAACTTTCAATGTGCCGATACTCTCGACCGACGGCAGCCGCACCGCACTGAACCTGTATGTGATTGATTCCAACACAAAGCACAAAGGAATATATGAGGGCTTGAAAAAGGAACAGCTTGAATGGCTCGACAGGACAAGCCGCGAAGTGAACGCGGATTCAATGGTGTTTCAGCATATCCCCGTTGACGAGATATATCGGCTGCTTGAAAAGGTGCCCAAGGGAACAAGAGGGGCACAGCCTGCCTACGGCACGCGCAAGGGCGAGTTTTACAGGCTCCGCAACGGCATCAAGCACAGGGGTCACTACGGTGAAACACCTGCGGCTCTCCCTGCGGAATGCGGCGAGTTTGAACAGCTAAAAAAACAGGGCGATGTCTTTGCGGTATACTGCGGACATGACCACTACAACAGCTTTATCGGAAAGGTTGACGGAATTGACCTCGGCTACTGTCCGGGAGCCGGCTACAACACATACGGTATCCGTCAGCGAGCGGTCAGAGTTTTTGAGTTTGACGAAAAAGATGTACGCAATTATTTAACATATACCGTCAGCTACGGCGATGTGTGCGACAAACCGCTTGCCGAGCCGGTCAAGACGTTTGTGTTCAGCATTTCACCGTCATGTCCGTCGGAGCTTCCGAGCTTTGCCGTGAAATGTGTCGTTGTGTTGGCTGTTATTGTCGCTTTGCTGATTCTGATTGCGAAGCTTGTCGGGGCGAAAATTGTCGGCGGAGTATTGCTTGCGATTGCTGCCGTTGCCGCGGTTTATTTCAGCGGTGCACTTATTTATAACATTGTAATGAGAAAAAAGCTTTTGAGGAGGTTCGGAAATGAACGAGGTAATTAAAACCATTCTGGAAAGGCAGACTATACGTTCGTACAAGCCGGAGCAGATAACCGATGAACAGCTTGATCTTCTTATACAGGCGGCGGTTAAGGCTCCGAGCGGAAGAAATATGCAGCCGTGTCACGTTCGTTTCATTCAGAACAAAGCCATGCTTGATGAAATGAACACGGATTTCAAGGAGCTTGTCGGATATGATACCCCTGCCTACACGCGCTGGGACGTTAATCCCGTCTACCACAATGCGCCGACATTTGCCGTTCTTTTTGCGGAGAACGAAAGCTTTATGGACGGCGGAATAATGTGTGAGAATATATGCATTGCCGCTCAGAGTCTCGGACTCGGCACCTGCATAATCGCGAGCGTAGGCGCGCTTTTTGCCGACGGCAACGAGCAGGGAAACAAGTGGAAAAGAACCTGGGATATTCCCGAAAGCTACAAGTTCCTCATAGCAATAGCAATCGGTTATCCCGATGAAAAGCCTGAGCAGAAACCGCGCTTTGACGACAGGATAAAGGTAATAAGATGAAGTATTCGGTTGAGAGAAAGGAAGAAAACGTTGTTCTCTGCGAAGACGATGACGGCGGACAGATAAAGCTCGACATTTCCGAGCTTCCGCACGGCGTCCGCGAGGGAGATATAATAGTCCGAACGGAAAGCGGATATTTTATTGACCGCGAAGAGACCGAGTCGCGGCGCAGAAAAATGGCGGCACTTCAAAAAAGCTTATTTAACAAAAAAAGATGAAAAATCGCATCGAGAGTGATTAAGCTCACGATGCGATTCTTTTATTTTTTGGCTGTGAAGAAAATACGCGGCATTTTCAGTATTATCGAGCCGTTTTCCCTTGTCGGGAAGTTTTCCGAAATGATCTCGTTCAAATCGGCAAGGAACTGCGGCCGTTCCTCATCGGACAGCATATCAAGATACGGCCTGAGTCCGCTTCCCTTGTACCATTCGATTACGCCGCTGTGTGAGCGCACCGTGTGGTAGTAGGTCGTCTCCCATATATTGAAATCCTTGCTCAGCCCGCCGAGCAGGTCATAGTATTCCTCAGGGGTGAGGTTGTGAAAATTGTGTATTACGGACAGCTTTTTCCATTCACCGCTGTTGACAAGCAGATTCAGCAGGCGGTAGAAAAGAGCCTTTTGAATATAGGGAGTCTGAACGGCGAGCGTACCGCCGTCGGCAAGCTTGTCAAATACAGCAGGAATAAGGACAGCGTGTTCGGGAATCCATTGAATACAGGCGTTTGAGAAAATCAGGTCGAATTTGCCGTCAAGCTTTTCGAGATCGTCGGGAATACAGCCCTGAACAAAACTCAGCTCCGGGTAGGTTTGCCTTGCCTTGGCGAGCATGTCCTCCGAAAAATCAACGCCTGTTATCTCCGCGTTCGGAAAGCGAACGGCAAGGTTGTGGGTGCTGTTTCCGGGGCCGCAGCCGAGGTCAAGTATTCTTTTCGGCTCACATTCACGCAGTCTGCTTATCAAGTCGGCAGACGGCTGATTTCGCTCCGCACCGAATTTCATATATTGTTCCGAGTTCCAGTCTGACATAAAACTCCCTCCTTTTATTAAGGCAACACCCAAATTATGCGATGTTACCTAAAAAAAACCGGACAGCACAAGCAGTCCGGAAATGTGTTATTTTATAAGGTTGCCGAGCAGTCCGTAGGACAGAGTTCCGACGATAAGACCGGCGATGAGCACGCCGAGGGCGATCATCGGGAGCGATTTTTTGATTCGGATATCCATAATCTCCGCAACAAGAGCGCCTGTCCAGCCGCCCGTTCCGGGCAGAGGAATGGCAACGAGAACCAACAGTCCCCATGTTCCGTATTTTTCAATCGTCGGCCGATGCTTTTCGGCTTTGCTTTCAAGCTTGCGGACTATCTTGCCGAGCCCTTTTGACCTTTTCATAAGCTCAAATATCTTCTTGAGAAAGAGAAGAATGAAAGGTATCGGAAGCATATTGCCGAGGTAGCAGATAACGAACGCTTTGAGAGGTTCAATGTGCAGCAAGGTCGCGGCAATAAGACCGCCTCGAAGCTCAAGGATCGGGAGAACAGAAATTATGAAAACCGTGAGTTCGTTCGGGATCTTGTCCTGGAAGAAAGCAACCATTGTATGAATCAGTTGTTCTGTCATAATTTACTCCGTTATGATTTTTTTATTTTGAAGATAGTTGTAGGCCTTTGTCAGAATGTTTCTGTCATTGTCGAAGCGGAGCTTGTTGAGCGCCTTTTCGTATCCGAGCCAAATATAATCTTCGATTTCCTCTTTTTGAATTATTGTCTGAGTGTCCTGAGTTGCGGCAAGGAAAATGTTGACATTTTTTTCAACCTTGCCCTGAATGGTATATTGACTTTTGGTAATAAAATCCGGGTGAATGTTTATCCTGATACCTGTTTCCTCAAGAACCTCACGGTATGCCGTCTGATGATCATTCTCGCCCTTTTCGACATGACCCTTAGGGAAGCCCCAATGTGCGCTTCGCCGATTTTTGATGAGAAGAAAACGTATCATTCCGCCGATGTTGCGGTAGACAACGGCTCCGCACGACCGCTCATAAAGACATTCGAGCGTGTGCTTTTTGCTTTTTACGGCAAATTCAATGCCGTTTGCGATGTCAATGTTGATGAATCTTGTACTTTTCGGTGCCACAACCCAATCAATTTCGTTACTGCCGTCATACCTGACGATGCCGACTACTCTTCCGTCAAAGCTGCGTACAGGGTGATTGATACCCATGATAAATGCGCCTTTAACAGAGGCGTTGAACTGCTTTGCTCCCTCAACTTCACCGTAATTAAGCTCGTATGTGAAGCCTTGCTCAGTGCTGTAAGAGTGGATTGGATGAGTCACCTTGATACGAACATATTTACCAAGCATGTTCCTAACTCCTCCACCGTGTGCCGAATGCCCACGGATTTACCGCAGACGCAACAAAATACATTGTTTTTTCGTCTGCATTCATTTTACCGTAACATTATACATTTATTCTTATAAAAATACAATAGCAAATTTAAAAAATACTGAAAAAAACAATGCCGCTCCGTTTTCTGCGGAACAGCATTGCCGTACGGTGAAATTTTATTCCTGCCTCTGACGGCTGAGATAACCGGGCATGGCTGAGCGGTTTAGGGGCTGCCGACTTTGATTTATTTCTTTAAAAAGCCCTTTAAAGCGGTTGCTTATATAATTCCTTTTTCAAGTGCGGACTCAATAAATTCGGCAAATATTGAGTTTGACCATGCAAACCACGGACGGGTGAAGTCCGCCGCATCGTCGGCGTTGAAGCCCTCGTGCATATATCCCGTGTCAGCGTCGGTGGAAACAAGGGTGTTAATGAGACTCTTTATTTCGCCGCTGTCGGTTGAGGTCAGACCCTGCATTGAAAGAGCAATGTGCCATATAAAGCCCTCCGGTGTGTGCGGACTGCCGACGCCCGAAGCGGCTTTCCCGCTGTAATAGAAAGGATTGTCATGGCTGAGAATGAAGCGCCTTGTGTTGACATAAACGGGGTCGTTCACGTCACAGTATCCGAGATACGGCGCACTCAGCAGGCTCGGAACATTGGCGTCGTCGGCGAGAATGTGGTTGCCGAAGCCGTCGGCTTCGCAGGCAAAAATCCTGCCGTATTCAGGGTGAAGCACCGTGCCGTATGTGTTGATGCCGTATTCAATTTCTTCACGGAGATTTTTGATTTTTGCAAGAAATTCGCCGTTGTCAATTTCGCAGTCGGCAAAGATTTCTTCAAAATATCTGAGAATCACGGCGGCAAACATATTTGAAGCAATGAGATAGCCGAAGGTGCAACTGTCGTCACTCGGACGGAATCCGCTCCAAGTCATACCAGTAAAGTTGACGGGGTAGCCCATTCCGTTGTTGTGAAGAGTGTCGATCCAGCGGCAGCCGAATCGCTGAAATCTGTACGGCGATTTTTCAAAGTGGTGCTGTTCCGTTATCCACAGGTCAACAACCGTCTTTGCCGTTGTGATGAAATCGTCATCGATTATCGAGTCGTCGCCCGAAGCCTTGAGGTAGAGGTATGCCAGCCTGAACGGATAGCAAAGCGAATCTATCTCATACTTGCGTTCCCACACCCACGGGTCATTGAGCGGCAGATCGTCGGTATGACCGTGACCGTTTTTTTCAATGTTGAATGCGTTTGCATAGGGGTCAATTCTTATGTACGCGAGCTGACGCACGATCAGTCCCCTTATAACCGAGCGGATTTCGGGGTCGTCCTTTGTCAGCGGCAGATAGTGTGTGACCTGAGCAGTCGAATCCCTGAGCCACATCGCAGGAATGTCGCCCGTGTAAAGAAATGTTGAACCGTCTGCGAGAATTTCGGCAGTCGTTTCAAGGGTGTTCGGGTAGCAGTTGCGGTAGAGCTTTTCGAGTTTCGGATATTTTGAAAGTTTTGCGGCAACCTCCTCAATGTGGGCGGTGACCGAAGCGGGAATTTGTTTCATAATCTGTCTCCTTAGAATTGGGAATATACCTGAGAATATTTTTCAAGCAGTTCTTTTGCAACCTCTATTGTGTCCTCCTCGCATATTCCGTCTTTGCGCGGAATGTAGTTTTCGAGGAAATTGTTTTCAAAAAGAGCAAGACGTTTCGCCTGGTACGAACCGTTATACTCGTTTCGGTCAAGGGGCTGCTTCTTTGAATTGTCTTTGAGCTTTTTGGGGTTGTCAAAGTAGGCGGCAAGCGAGCGGTAATACATGTGCCAGCGTGCCTCATAGTAATCCTTGACAAGACCGCCCCACTCGTTCCAGACCGTGTCGTAAAGAATCGAATGGTCAAACGGTCCCCATATCGTGTGCAGGAGCAGGTAGTTGATTTGCAGAGCTTCCTTTTCGTCCTTACTGCTTCCGAGCTCCTGTGCCTGAACGTATTTTGTGCAGAAATTTGTTTCCTCCCTTGTGCGGAGCAGTCGGTCTATGTCCTCGCATATTTCAAGGAAAAGGTTGCTCGCCTGTTCAAAGTTCCTGACATTTTTCTCTCGGAAAAACTCGGTTGCCTTGAGGTAAACGGGGTAGGCGAGATCAGACAGGAACTGACGGACTATCGACTGAATGTCGGCACGGAGGGTGTCTGTTCTTCGCGCGTCGGAGCGGAGAATCCTGTCGGCAATGTCATAAAGCTTGTGAAAATCGTAGGAACGCTCCATTGTGTCGAACGGGGCTGTGTGCTTGACGTTCGTGCACGGGCGCGCGCAGATCACGGAACCGCAGCACTCGTCGCTGTCACAGAGCCGCGTGAGGGCGATGATATCGTCGTCGTAGGCGTCTGTCTTGTATCTCTTGTGACAGAAATCCTTGATAAAACCGTCGCAGTCAATGCTGCCGTCCGCAGTCACCGTTTCGAGTGCGGCGGCGCAGTAAACGGGATTTATGTCAAATGTGTCGAAGGAGAGCGCGGCGCCGAGGGGAGAACCGGAAAACGGATCGTCGCAGACCTTTTGCACATTTCCGTATATGCCTGTCCTGCCGTAGCGGTTTCCTCTGAGCTCGGTTATATAATTCCTGCCGTCAAGCAGATCCGAATTGTCCTTCATCGCGCAGTCGTCAATGAAAATGTATTTGTCTGCTGAGCAGTTTTTGAAGAAATCGGAGTTAACCGAGCTTGTGTGCATATAGCATACCGCGTTCTCATCAAACTCGGCAAGCATCTCTTCAAGAGCTTTTCCGAGGTCGGCAAGGTGGGAGTTGAAGCCCTTTTTGTCCGACTCGTATATCGGTTCAAATATATAGCTGTGCGTTTCACCGAGAGCGTCGCGCTGTATCTGCAAAAATTTCTTGTTAAAAACGGAGAAAAACGCATTTTTCGTACGGATGAAAAAAATCGGCGGAAAGTTGTACCACATCGGCGCTCTGAATATATCCATCTTGATATATTTTTTTCTCAGGCTGAACGGTACGCTCGGCAGAGCGGCAGGGAAGATAGGCTCGATTCCGAGCTCGCGTTCACGGTCGCTTATGAGCTTGCCGACTGTGAGCTTGCGCTCAAGATATTCCTTGCTGTTGACAGAGTTAGTCGCGGCAATGTTGCCCGTGAGCTGATTGATGATGAAGGCCGGACCAGAAGAAAACTCAAGACAGAATTTCTCCGGCATACCGATTTCGGTGAGCGTTTTGAAAAGAACCGTGTCGAATCCGACGGGCTGGAGCACACGGTTGAAGCCGCGCATCGCCATAAAGTCGATTTCCTTTTCCCAGCGGTCAAAGCCGTAAAAGTTTCCGCTGAGCGAGAACATCTCGTAGCTTGTCATCGCGCGGATTCTTTTCTTCACGGTCTTGCAGATTTTCTCCTCCGGCAGGGGCGCGGAAGAAATTTGGGAAATGTCATAATCGCCGCTTGTTATAACAACATTGTGAAAGCGGCTGAGGTATTCGTAGTACGCCATTGCCTGACTGAGCGGACCGTTGCCGGCGAGGACGACCTTTTTGTCCTCTGCATAGATTTCATAGCGGTCAAGCCCGTTGTCGGCTTCAATGTCTCTGAGAATGAACGCGTCAGCGATTCTCGGAGTGTTGCGGGAAATCAGATTGAGCATTTTACTGTCTCCTTAGAATACAAATATATAAATAACATTATACTCCATAAACGCGCCAAAATAAAGCAAATTTTTTGTAAACAATATCTGTGTGCAAAATAAATTTGAATTTTTCGTGAAAAATCCGATTTACCACTTTACAGAATCGACGTTTTCAAGTAAAATATATACGATATATCTGATATTATAAAATCAGGGTAGTGGGGGTTTTGTTATGTATAAAAGAATACTGCTCAAGCTGAGCGGTGAGGTTCTTGCCGGCGAACAGGGTCACGGCATAGATTTCGATATGGTAACAAATGTCTGTACATACGTTAAAAAGGTAGTCGATATGGGCGTTCAGGTCGGACTTGTTGTCGGCGGCGGAAACTTTTGGCGAGGAAGAAGCAGCGGCACAATGAACCGCACAAGAGCCGACAATATGGGTATGCTTGCGACGGTTATGAATTCGCTTGCTCTTTGCGAGGCTCTTGAACAGCTCGGCGTTAAGGCAAGGGTTATGTCGGCGGTAGGTATGCAGCCGATAGCCGAACAGTATGTTGCCCGTGATGCGGTCACTCATCTCAACGACGGTGAGGTCGTAATCTTCGGCTGCGGCACAGGCTGTCCGTTCTTCTCGACCGACACCACGGCTGCGCTCAGAGCGGCAGAGATCGAAGCTGACGTTATCTTCAAGGCAACAAACGTTGACGGCGTTTTCGATAAGGACCCGAACAAGTTTGACGATGCCGTCAAGTACGACACGCTCACCCATTCTGAGGTTCTTGCCAAGGGACTCAAGGTCATGGACAGCACGGCGGCTTCCCTTTGCAGAGACAATTCAATCGCTATTCTTGTTTTCAATCTTGAGGACCCCGAAAATATAATCAGGGCTGTCAAGGGTGAGAATATAGGCACACTTGTAAAAGAATAAAATAAAAGGCAGCGCCGCAGTCTATGCGGTATGACCTTAATATGTGAGGAGAATTTTCATGAAAGAAGTTTACACGAATACCAGAGAAAAAATGACAAAGACGGTTTCCGTTCTCGGCAAGGACTATGCCGCAATCAGAGCGGGACGCGCAAATCCGGGCGTACTTGACAAGGTTCTTGTTGATTACTACGGAGTTCCGACGCCGATTAACCAGATGGCTGCAATTTCTGTTTCCGAGGCTCGTATCCTTGTTATTCAGCCGTGGGATAAGTCAACTCTTACCCCGATCTACAAGGCAATTCAGGCTTCCGACATCGGAATCAATCCGCAGAACGACGGTTCCGTTATCCGTCTGACCTTCCCTCAGCTTACCGAGGACAGACGTAAGGAGCTTGTTAAGGATATCAAGAAGATGGCAGAGGATTCCAAGGTTGCAATCCGTTCAATCCGCCGCGACGCTATTGACAAGATCAAGAAGATGCAGAAAGCGTCCGAAATCACCGAGGACGACCTCAAGAACGGCGAAGATGAGCTTCAGAAGATTACCGACGAGTTCGTCAAGGAAATTGACAGCGCCGCTTCGGTAAAGGAAAAGGAAGTAATGTCAATCTAAAACGGCAGAAAAATTGCAGGCAGGCTCTAAAAGTCTGCCTGTTTATCAATAAAAGGAGAACACGAAATGGAAGAAAGAAAGGTTCCTGCACACATAGGCATCATTATGGACGGCAACGGTCGCTGGGCTAAACAGCGCGGATTGGAGCGTTCCGAGGGACACAAGGCGGGAGCAAAGGTATTCAAACAGATATGTGACTACGCCGGTGAGATCGGTGTTCAATGCGTCACCTTTTATGCGTTCTCGACCGAGAACTGGAAGCGTCCGCCGCAGGAGGTTTCCTCTCTCATGGATCTTTTCCGCGAGTATATGCACGAGGCGGAGGATCGCAAAGCCGAAAACCTTGAAAAGGGTATGAGAATGCATTTCATCGGTCACCGCGAGGGAATCCCTGAGGATCTTCTCAATCTCTTCGACACCTCCGAAGAGGAGTCTAAGGACGCCGGAAAATACGATGTCAACATTGCAATAAACTACGGCGGCAGGCTTGAAATCGTCGATGCCGTCAAAAATCTTGCTCAAAAAATAAAATCCGGAGAGCTTTCTCCCGACGATATCACCGAAAACGATATCTCCGCAAATCTCTACACCGCAGGTCTGCCCGATCCCGATCTCATCATCCGCCCCAGCGGAGAATACAGGCTCTCCAATTTCCTCACCTGGCAGTCCGCCTACTCCGAGCTCTGGTTCTCCGACATTCTTTGGCCGGATTTTACCCCTGCCGATCTTGACAGGGCGATAGATGATTATAATAAGCGCACCCGCCGCTTCGGCGGAGTGTGAGGTTGGTTAAATTTTCCCACAACCGATTTTTCGCTCGTGGCAGTACCTTAGTACAGCTCACGAGCTGCAAAATCGCCTGTGAAAAAATTTTCCTCAACCTCACGGGGAGGTAATTCTCCACAACCGATTTTTCACTCAGGGCAGTACCCTTGTACAGCGCCTGACCTGCAAAATCATCTGTTGGGAGCATCATACAGCGAATATTAAATAGTTCGTAGGGCACGATGCCCACATCGTGCCGCAAGAGACATATAAAGTGTTGATTAACAGCTAAAGATTTTTCAACATCTGAAAGGATAAATCACATGAAAACAAGGATTATATCGGGAGTTTCCTATTCCCTTATCATTATTGCCGTGATGTTTTTTATGAACACGGCGGCGCTGCCGATTCTCATGGCGTTTATATGCGGCGTTGCCGTCTATGAGCTGAACCATGTTGCGGGGGTGAAGCTTCCGCTTGCGGTTCCGTCAATCATCGTCGGTGCGTACATTCCGATTGAAATAAGATATCATTTCCTTGAAAAGATACACGTTACGCCGTTTGCCGCGCTCACCGTGTATATAATTGCCATGCTTATAATGATGATAAAGTGGCACGGCGAGGTCAAATTCGAGCAGGTTGCGCTTTCCGTTCTCTGCTCAATCGCCGTTCCCGAATCGCTCGGATGCTGGGTAAGGATCAACGATCTTCAGCTTGCCAATGAAAGATATACTCAGGCGAACGTGGTTTATCTCTTATTGTTCACAATTTTCTGTGCATGGCTTACCGATATGTTTGCCTATTTCACGGGCGTGTTCTTCGGCAAGCACAAGATGACTCCCGTTGTCAGCCCCAAGAAAACGTGGGAGGGTGCGATCGGCGGAGTTGTGCTCACGGCGGCATTGAATGTCGGCTTATATTTCGTCTTTGCAAAGAAATTCTTTCCCGACGGACACTTCTTCCTTTGGAGCTGGTGGGCGGTTATCCCGATTTCGATTATCCTTTCGGTCATCAGCATTTTCGGCGACCTTTCCGCTTCCGTTATCAAGAGACATTTCGGTGTCAAGGACTACGGCAAGATGATTCCGGGACACGGCGGAATCATGGACAGATTTGACAGTATGCTGTTTGTTTTCCCGATTATGTACAGCATCTTGAGCATTATCGAAACATTTTGATTTTTAAGGTGATACTATGAGTAAAACCGTTACAGTTCTCGGCTCGACGGGCTCAATCGGAACTCAGGCTCTCGAAGTTATTGAAATGCAGGGCTACGAGGTCGTTGCGCTGACGGCGAGCGTCAACACGGATATAATTGAATCGCAGATCAGAAAGTTCCGCCCGAAGTATGCCGCAATGGTGGACGAAAAGGCGGCGGCAGACCTGAAAATCAGGGTTGCCGACACAGGCACAAAGGTTCTTTCCGGCATGAAGGGCGTGTGCGAATGTGCCGCTCTCGGTGCCGATTATGTTCTCAACAGCATTGTAGGCATGGCAGGACTTGAACCGACGATTGCAGCGATAAACGCGGGAAGCGAGCTTGCGCTTGCCAACAAGGAAACTCTCGTTGCCGGTGGTCAGCTCGTTATGGGTCTTGCAAAGGAAAAGGGTGTGAGCATTCTGCCCGTTGACAGCGAACATTCGGCGATTTTTCAGTCAATGCAGGGCTGTGCGGACAAGAAAGAAATCAAAAAGCTTATACTTACCGCGTCGGGCGGTCCGTTCTTCGGAAAAAAGAGGACGGAGCTTGAAAACGTCACGGTCAAAGAGGCGCTCAATCACCCGAACTGGAGCATGGGTGCGAAGATCACAATAGATTCGGCGTCGATGATGAACAAGGGTCTTGAGCTTATCGAGGCGGTTTGGCTTTTCTCGATGAACCCGAAAGACATCGACATAGTGGTTCACCGCCAGAGCGTTATTCATTCGCTTGTTGAGTTCTGCGACAATTCGGTTATCGCTCAGCTCGGTGTGCCCGATATGCGTATACCGATTCAGTACGCGCTGACCTATCCGAGCAGGATACCGTCGCCCGTAAAGGAGCTGTCGCTGACCGATTACGGAACGCTGACATTCGACAAGCCCGACTATGAAACATTCGGACTGATAAATGTCTGCCGAAAGGCGATAAACGACGGCGGACTTTATCCTGCCTGTGCAAATGCGGCGAACGAAGAGGCAAACCTCGCTTTCAGACAGGGCAGAATAAAATTTTTGCAAATTGAGGAGCTTGTTCGCGAAACCGTTGCGGCTTCGCAGAGCTTTGATACATATACGCTCACGGACGTTCTTGAAATGTACGATTGGGCGAGGGGTTATGTGAAAGAAAAAATTATGGGTTGAGACTGAGGTCTCACGCGAAAGAGGCGATTAAAATAGCATTTTTATCGGCATTGGCGAGCAAATGGACAATTCTGCTTGCAATAATATTTTTTGGAATAATTATAATGGTGCACGAAGCCGGACACTTTACCTTTGCAAAGCTTTTCGGAGTAAAGGTAAACGAATTTTCTCTCGGCATGGGTCCGACCCTGCTCAAAAGGAAAAAGGGTGAGACCCAGTATTCATGGCGGCTTTTGCCGATCGGCGGCTATGTCAGCATGGAGGGCGAGGACGAGGACAGCGACGACGCGCGCGCCTTTAACAACAAGCCCTGCTGGCAGAGGATAGTTATTGTCGTTGCCGGTGCACTCGTCAATATCATTCTCGGACTGATAATAATAGCGATAATGCTCGGAGTGACCGACAGCCTTTCCGGAACAAACTATGTCAACTATTTCAGCGTTGACGGAAAGCAGACGGCAGAGTACAACGGACTTCGTTCCAAGGATAAAATAATCAAGATAGACGGCAAGAGGGTTTATTATTACACCGACGTACCGTATCTTCTCAGCCGTGATGACGGTTCGACTGCCGACCTGCTCGTTGAGCGCGACGGCAAAAAGGTTGAGATAAACGACGTTGAAATGCCGTATTCAAACATCATAATGGTCGGCGTTGACAAGACTGCCGGAACGGTGTTCAAGGACACATTCAAGGAATCCGTCAGCATCTTCCGTATGGTTTGGCTGAGCCTGTTTGACCTTGTGACGGGCAAATACTCCGTAAAGGACGTTTCGGGACCGGTCGGAGTTGTTGACTATGTTTCCGACGCGGCGCAGGAATCTGTCAAGACGGCGGACTACACGGGACTGCTCAGCATAATGGCACTCATAACGATAAACATCGGCGTGTTCAATCTTCTCCCGATTCCGGCTCTTGACGGCGGACGTCTTTTCTTCCTGCTTATTGAGCTTGTCAGGAGAAAGCCCATAAATCAAAAATACGAGTCCCTCGTCCACGGCATAGGAATGGTTATACTCCTGCTGTTCATGGCGGCAATAACGTTCAAGGATATTTATTCGCTGATTGTAAAGTGAGGATAAAAAGCTAAAATGGAGGCTTTATCCCCTCGTCGCTCATGCGACACGGCACTTTAGTGACGGAGGGGATAAAGAAAAGCATTTTGCAAATTGAGGTATTAAAATGGAACGCAGAAAGACAAAAAAAATAAAGGTCGGCAATACATTTATCGGCGGTGATTCACCGATAACCGTGCAGTCCATGCTCAACAAGCCGGCTCACGATATCGAAGCGAGCGTCAAGCAGGCGGTCGAGCTTGAAAAAGCCGGCTGTCAGATAATCAGGGGCGCAATTCCCGATATGGAAGCGGTGAAGCTCATTCCTGCACTCAAGCAGGCGGTGAGCGTGCCCATTGTTGCGGACATTCACTTCGATTACCGCCTTGCGATAGAGGCGGTTGCCGCCGGTGTGGACAAGGTTCGCATCAATCCCGGCAACATCGGTTCTGACGACAGGGTAAAGGCAGTCATCAAGGCTTGCCGTGAAAAAAATGTTCCGATAAGAATAGGCGTCAACTCCGGCTCGGTCGAAAAGGAGATACTTGCAAAATACGGTGCTCCGACTCCCGAAGCCATGGTTGAAAGCGCAATGTATCACGCCTCGCTTCTTGAAAAATTCGATTTTGACGACATAGTTATTTCAATCAAGTCGTCAAACGTTGAGAATATGATAAGATCGTATGAAACGGCAGCGGAAAAATGCAGCTATCCTCTCCATCTCGGTGTTACAGAGGCAGGCACAGAGCGAATGGGACTCATTAAATCCGGCGCAGGCATAGGCAGTCTGCTTATGCACGGAATCGGTGACACGATACGAGTTTCGCTGACTGCGGATCCGGTCAGAGAGGTATATGCCGGACTGGATATCCTGAAAGCTCTCGGTATCCGCACCGACGGTGTTCAGATAGTTTCGTGTCCGACCTGCGGAAGAACGAAAATTGACCTGATTCGCGTTGCCAACGAGGTTGAAGAGGCTCTCAAGGATTGCCGCAAGCCGCTGAAGGTGGCGGTCATGGGCTGCGTCGTAAACGGTCCGGGCGAGGCAAAGGAAGCCGATATCGGCATTGCCGGAGGTGACGGCTGTGCCGTACTCATCAAAAAAGGCGAAATTATCAGGAAGATAAACGAAGAAAATATTGTCAGCGAACTGCTGGCTGAAATAGATAAAATGTAATTTGTTTTTGGAAGTGGAATTTTGAAAGAGCTTAGTTTTCTCACGCTTTTCGGTGAATATATGGATCACAGCGTCGCGGCGTATTTTGACTGCGCGACGGTTGAGAGCATCGAGGCAAGCCTTGCTGAACGAAGTGTCAGTATGCTTGTCAGCTTTCCTGCGCCCGTTGATTCTGCCGTAATCAAAAAGGCGAGAGCTGAGCTTATCCGCGTGATGAATCTTGAGCGACTTGACCTCGGAATACATTTTCCGCCCGACAGCTTCGATGTGAATTATATGACGGGCTTTGTCAAGGAGATTTTTGAGCACTTTCCTGCGTCGAGAACGATTCTGGACGGCGCGGTATACAATATTAACGGCGATAAGCTGACTGTCGAGCTGGCGGCTAACGGAAAAGACGTGCTTATCAACCTCGGCTGTGACAAGTTTATCCGTCAGGTGATCGACAGGCGATTTGAAAGGCTGATAACCGTCGAGTTCGTCAGCAAAGCTTCGACTCAGGACGACATCAAGGCACTTGAGGAGCTTCAGAAAAAAGAAAATCAGAAGCTCGCCGTCGCCGCTCCGATGGCTAATCCGGTTGCCGCGTCAAAAGCCCCGGTGCAGAAGAAGCCGAAAGAAAAAACGTATGACGATCTGCCGATATCAATTACAAATGCCAAGCCGCTTTTCGGTACTCTTGTCAAGGGCAAGCCGAAGCCGATAAAGGAGTGCCTGCCCGAAGACGGCGAGGTCGTTGTGTGGGGCGACGTATTCTCTCTTGAAACAAGGGAGTCAAAGGACGGCAGATACAGCATAATCAATTTCAATATCACGGACTACACCTCGTCTTATCCTATCAAGGTTTTCGGAGAAAAGAAAAAGTGTGAGGATTTGGTCGCAAACCTCAAGGACGGCAAGACCGTGCTTGTGCGCGGCGCGATAAATATGGACACCTATATGCATACCTACCTCATAAATGCAAGGGCTGTCACGGAGATTGAAAAAATCGAGAAGCAGGATAACGCTCCCGAAAAGCGCGTTGAGCTTCATCTGCATACCAATATGTCCGCGATGGACGGTATGACGAGCGCAAAGGAGCTTGTCAGCCGCGCAATAGCCTGGGGTCACAAGGCGATTGCGATAACCGACCACGGCGTTGTTCAGGCTTTCCCTGAGGCGTGCAACACGGCGGCTAAGGCAGGCATAAAGATTATTTACGGCATGGAGGGCTACCTCGTTGACGACGATGAGTTCTACGATGAGTACGGATTCGGTGCTGACGATGAAATCCCTAAAGAATACATTGAAAAGGTGCGCGCCGAAAAGACGTACCATATAATTATAATCGCAAAAAATACACAGGGATTGAAAAACCTGTATAAGCTTATAACCGATTCCAACCTGAAATTCTTTAAACGCAGACCGCGAATACCGCGTCACCGGCTGATGCAGCTGCGTGAGGGACTGATAATCGGAAGCGCCTGCGAAGCCGGAGAGCTTTACCGCGCGCTCGTCGATGAAAAGAGCGACGAGGACGTTTTGAGAATAGCGTCATTCTACGATTATCTGGAAATTCAGCCCAACGGAAACAACGCTTTCATGCTCAGAAGCGAGGACGAAAGATATGAGCGTTTCAAAACGGTTGAGGATCTTGAAAATGTTGACAGAAAGATAATACATATCGCAGACAAGCTCGGCAAGATGGTCGTTGCAACCTGCGACGTTCACTTCATTGATCCGGGCAATGCGGTGTTCCGCGAGATACTTATGACCTCAATGGGCTTTTCCGACGCGTCAAAACAGGCACCGCTGTATTTCAGAACAACCGAGGAGATGCTGGCGGAGTTTGCTTACCTCGGTGAGGAGACAGCGAAAGAGGTCGTCATAACCAACCCAAACAAGATTGCCGATATGTGCGAGAGCGGAATGACACCGTTCCCGCGCGGGACCTTCCCTCCGAGTTTGGAGGGCGCGGACGAGGATCTGACAAGGATCTGCTGGGAGCGCACCAAACGTGACTACGGTGATCCTGTGCCCGAACTGGTTGCAAAAAGGCTTGAGAAAGAGCTGAAATCAATTATTTCAAACGGATTCGGTGTTCTTTATATGATTGCTCAGAAGCTTGTTCAGAACTCCGAGGAGCACGGCTATTATGTCGGCTCGCGAGGATCTGTCGGCTCGTCATTCGTTGCACACGCGGCAGGTATTTCGGAGGTAAATCCGCTTCCGCCGCACTATGTTTGCCGCGAATGTAAGCACAGCGAATTTTTCACGGACGGCAAGGTCGGTTCGGGATATGACCTGCCGCCTAAAAACTGCCCGAACTGCGGAATACCGATGCACCGCGACGGTCACGACATTCCGTTTGAGACATTCCTTGGCTTCAAGGGAGACAAACAGCCCGATATCGACCTTAACTTCAGTGGTGAATATCAGTTCTATGCTCACAGATACACCGAGGAGCTTTTCGGAATCGACCACACGTTCAAGGCAGGAACCATCGGCACTATCGCCGACAAGACAGCCTACGGATTCGTTAAAAAATGGCTTGAGG
>SAMEA104315428__coassemble_764_pt1 | contig 68329 bp, 60 predicted proteins | sample SAMEA104315428__metabat2_low_PE_040 | metagenome-assembled genome bin SAMEA104315428 (sample SAMEA104315428) | gut metagenome | biome: Monkey gut; feature: monkey-associated habitat; material: faeces | place: China | collected 2013
TAACAAAAACTCCGGAAGACTACGAAAAAATATATCCCGAAAGAGGACTCTCCGAGGGCGCGAGAGTTTCGCGATTCGCTCCCAGCCCGACAGGATTTCTTCACCTCGGCGGACTTTTTGCTGCGATGATATCCAAGCTCACCACACGCGCAACCGACGACGGTGTTTTCTTCCTGCGAATTGAGGACACCGACAAGAAGAGAGAAATTGAGGACGGCGTTTCCGCAATTATCAAGGGACTGGACGCGTTCGGTGTCACTCCCGACGAGGGTGTTATGGGATTCGAGACAGAGAGCGGAGCTTACGGCCCGTATCAGCAGAGTAAACGTAAGGATGTTTACCAGGCGATTGCAAAGTCCCTTGTCAAGCAGGGTGTGGCTTACCCGTGCTTCTGCTCCGAGGACGAGCTCAACGAGATTCGCTCCGAGCAGGAAAAGGCAGGAACGGACATTCAGGGCTATTTCGGTGAGTGGGCAAAGTGCCGCAGTCTGACCTTTGAACAGCAGAAAGAAAAAATTGAAGCAGGCTGTCCGTATACGCTTCGTTTGCGTTCACCCGGACAGGCTGATCACAGAATCAAGTTTGACGATATGATAAAGGGCAAGATAGAGATGCCCGAAAATATACAGGATGTCGTTCTCCTCAAAACAGACGGAATCCCGACCTATCATTTTGCACACGCGGTTGACGACCACTTTATGAGAACAACGCACGTTGTCCGCGGCGACGAGTGGATTTCCTCCGTGCCGCTTCACATTCAGCTTTTCAAGGCGTGCGGTTTCAGAGTGCCGAAATACGCTCACATTTCCCCGATTATGAAAGAGGACAACGGCGGAAAGCGCAAGCTCTCAAAGCGTAAGGACCCGGAGGCGTCGGTTTCCTTCTATTCCGAGAGCGGCTACCCGAAAGAGAGCGTTATCGAATATCTTTTGACAATAGCCAACTCAAACTTCGAGGACTGGCGCAGAGCCAACAAGACTGCGCCGCAGAGCGAGTTCCCGTTCAACCTGAAAAAAATGAGTGCCAGCGGTGCTCTGTTTGACCTCAACAAGCTCAACGATGTCAGCAAAAATGTTATCTCTGTTATGACTGCCGACGAGGTTTACGACAAGGCGTCCGCATGGGCAAAGGAAAACGATGACGAGCTTTATGAGCTTCTCAGCCGCGACGAGACCTTTGCAAAGGGAATTTTCTCGATTGACAGAGGAACGGCAAAGCCGCGTAAGGACATAGCCAAGTGGGACGAGATAAAGGATTATATTTCTTACTTCTATGACGAGCTTTATGCGCCGGACTACACTCTTCCCGAAAACATCGGCAAGGATGACGCTGCCGCGATACTTGAAAAATACATTGAAATATTTGACGCCGGGGACGACAAGGATACCTGGTTCGCGAAGATCAAGGATATGTGCGAGCCGCTCGGTTTCACCCCGAACGTCAAGGAATACAAGAAAAACCCCGATTCATTCAAGGGTCATGTCGGAGATGTTTCGACCGTTATCAGAATTGCGATAACCTCGCGCCGCAACACTCCCGACCTTCATTCGATCATTGCTCTTATGGGCAGCGACAGAATAAAGGCAAGACTTGAGAATGCGTTGAAGGCTTATAAATAATCGGAGGACACTATGGAAGAAAAGAAAATTTCATCAAATTTTATTCATGATTTTATTGACGAGGATCTTGCAAGCGGCGTGAAATCCCGCGTCCAGACAAGATTTCCGCCTGAGCCGAACGGCTATCTGCACATCGGCCATGCAAAGGCTCTTTGCATAGATTTCAGCACGGCTGAAAAATATAACGGAATCTGCAATCTCCGCTTTGACGACACAAACCCCTCGCGCGAGGACGTTGAATATATCGACGCAATCAAAGAGGACATAAAGTGGCTCGGCTTCCATTGGGAAAACGTGTTCTTTGCTTCGGATTACTTCGATTTTGTTTACGAGTGCGCTGTTAAGCTCATCAGGGACGGCAAGGCTTATGTTGACGACCTGAGCGCAGACGAGATAAGAGAATACAGAGGCACGCTCACCGAGCCGGGCAAGGAGAGCCCGTACCGTAACAGGAGCGTTGAGGAAAACCTCGACCTTTTCAAGCGTATGACGGACGGTGAGTTTGCAAACGGAGAGAAGGTTCTCCGCGCAAAGATTGATATGTCGTCTCCGAACCTGAATATGCGTGATCCCGTAATTTACAGAATTTCCCACGTCTCTCACCACCAGACGGGTGATAAGTGGTGCGTTTACCCGATGTACGATTTTGCTCATCCGCTTTCCGACGCAAAGGAGGGCGTAACGTTCTCCCTTTGCTCGCTTGAGTTTGAGAACCACAGACCACTTTACAACTGGGTCGTTGAGCAGATCGGATTCAACGAGCCGCCGAGACAGATTGAGTTTGCAAGACTCAACATCAACTACTGCGTTACCAGCAAGAGAAAGCTTCTTGAAATGGTAAACAAGGGCATTGTCGCCGGCTGGGACGATCCGAGAATGATAACTCTCTGCGGAATGAGAAGACGTGGTTACAGCGCCGCCGCAGTCAGGGATTTCATCGACAGAGTCGGCGTTTCCAAGGCGGACAGCATGGTTGATTACGGCTTGCTTGAGGCATGTGTCCGCGATGACCTGAACGCAAAGGCTCCGCGAGCTATGGCTGTTCTCAGACCGCTCAAGGTTATAATCGACAACTATCCTGAGGGCAAGAGCGAGGAGTTTGAGGTTGAGCTTCACCCCGAACACCCGGAAATGGGCACAAGAAAGGTCACATTCTCCCGCGAGCTTTATGTTGAGCAGGACGACTTTATGGCTGAGCCCGTTAAAAAGTATTTCAGACTCTTCCCCGGCAACGAGGTTCGCTTCAAGAGCGCATATTTCGTCAAGTGCAACAGCTACGACACCGACGAGAACGGAAATGTCACCTGCCTGCATTGCACATACGACCCCGAAAGCCGCGGCGGAAATTCACCCGACGGCAGAAAGGTTAAGGGCACGATTCATTGGGTCAATGCCAATGACTGCAAGAAGTGCGAGGTTCGCCTTTATGACAGACTGTTCAGCGCAGAGGAGCCCGGTAAAAACGGCGATTATTTTGACGACCTTAATCCCGATTCGCTCAAGGTTATCGACGACTGCCTGCTTGAGGGCGGATTTGAAAACGCCGAGGTCGGCAACACATTCCAGTTTATGAGAAACGGATATTTCTGCGTCGATAAGGACAGCACGGATGAAAAACTTGTGTTCAACCGCACGGTTGCCCTTAATTCTTCGTGGGGCAAATAAAGGAGCTGGTCAAAGATGAAAATACTTAACAGAATAGTAGTGTTCCTTTTGGCGCTTTCGGTTCTCCCGATAATGTATTTTCTTAACGCCGTGCGTGCCGTCGTCTCCATTTCCGAAAGCTCGTCGCTTTACACAATACTGTCGAAGCTTGCCGAGGGTACGGCAAACAGCGCAATGGAGCTTGCATTCTCGCTCAAGGAGCTTGCCGGTTACGCAAGCCGCGGTAATTTCTCGATCGGCGGAATGAAGTTTGATATCTCAAAGCTTCCCGCGGATCTGCTTGTCGGCAAGGGCTGGGCAATCGCCGCAGGTGTACTGCTTGCAGTCGCCGTCATTATCGCGATAGTTATAATGGGATGTGCCCTGTTCACAAACGCAAACAAAACGATAATCGGTCTGGGCGCAGGCGGGTTTGTTTGCTGCTTTGCGGCGCTCAGATGCTTTGCAAGGTTTGCGGTGCCGTTCACAAACGGTACGCTTGATATCGGAGAGCTGCTTGCCGAAGCCTTCATCGGCGAAAGCAATAATTTGCTCGGCTCAATCGGTACGTCGATACTGAAAGGCGCGATATCCGTTGATTCATTTTCGCTTGGCAATGCGGTCACTTTGGCTCTGATCGTGTTCCTCGGAATTGCACTTTGGGAGCTGGCATATTATGTTACAATTCCAAAAAAATAATGGTTAAGATAAAGTTGTATAAGCAAAGGTATTGCATTAAAACAAAACACAAGTCGCAGAAAAGTGACTTGTGTTTTGTCGTTTCTAAATATAATTTAAGCTTCTATATGTTACAAATAAGCTCTGAAAGATTTATGTAGAAATCAAAGAAACCTTGAAGTGAACCAAAGGCTTTTTCATCTGCTGCATTGCAGAAATCATAATGGTCTGCACCGTAAATTGTCGGCATAACATACCAAACGCCGGGAATAATACTTCTTGATTCATCATATTTAATGTGATCTTCGTTAAATGGATAAAGGGCGCTTTTGAGGGGAACAATTCCGTCGTTTGCTCCCCAGTCCTTGTCAATGTATTTGCCTCCGATGAACATATTGACCGAAAAGGAAATCAATGGGGAAGAAATTTTGAAAGGAAGAAAAGCATCATAATCTTTGTTAAGCTTTGTATAGCCGAACTTTGCATCTTCCGTTATGCAGGCCGTATATGAGAAGTAGTAAACTGATTTGACGGTTTTTATTTTATTATTAAGTTTTTCAGCACCTTGAACGGTAAGGTCGTAACCGCAGTGGTCTTTGGATAAAGCAATTTTCATACATGCTATCGGATTAAGCTTTGTTTTTTCGCCAATTGACGGATCTTTGGAAATTCCCCATTGGTCAAGCATAAGGTCATTTGCGGATTTTCCGGAAACACATCTTGCGTGTAGCATAAAAATCATAAGAAATGCAGGAAAGAAAGTGTCGGAAACGTAGTTCGAAACCGTTGAACCGTTATGAGGAGAAGAAATGGTTGTAACTGAGAAAATACCTTTTTCGTGACCGCCCTTAAAGAGCTCGGAACAGCTATCCTTGTCCGCTTTTCTTTCGATCTCATCACCGTAAGCAAGAAGTGAGGCAAGGAGACGGATGGTTTCTCCGCCGAAAGAGTGCCCGACAAGATTCAACGGACTTTCAAGATCCCATGGTTTTCCCATTGTGGACTTGCCTGTATAGTCTCTGCCAAATCTGCTGTGACCGCACTCTTTTGAATGAGCTGCGCCGTAGTCAACAACCGAACCCGTAAGCTGCGCAAAAAGTTCACAGGCCCTGTCCCAAGCACTGCTGTAACCGCCTACGGGTGGATTATATACCGTATATCCCTGAGAACGGAGATATGTCATTACATTATTTTCCGGCTGGGTACCCCAGTACGGAGTTTTACTTTCCTGCGGGGAACCTTCACCCCAACCACACATTCCGTGCACATAAATAAACGGATAGTCGGTTTTCCTGTTTTCCTTTGCAAAACCTATAATGGTGTAAAAGGCCATGACGCTCAGGCAAAGAATAAGGCTTGTGATTCTTTTAAAGAAAGTTCTTTTCATAACAGTTTCCTACCTTTATTATTTATTTAACAGTATTTGTCTGCAGTTGATTTAAAACAAATTCCTTTAGGATGTTATTGTGAAAACAGCGTGCATCCTGCCGCCTTGAACTGTTCAATTTTTTCTTCAAGCAGTTCCCGTGAGCAGTCAAATTTTTCGGCAATGCAGTCAATGCACATAAATTCGACAGAGCCGCGGTTGATGAGCTTTTTTGTAAGACCAATGTCGTTACCGGTCAGCTCTTTTCCGCAGTTTATGCAGGTGCTCATTTGCGGTCAACTACCTTTGCGCGGTAAACGACGCAGCCGTGAGCAGGAAGATTGACGCCGACGGTGTCGTTGATTGGCTTTGTGATTTCGTCTGTCCAAACATTCTTGAGCTCAAGCGTTTTGCCGGTGCAGAAACCGAGTCCGACGGCGTCAAGGGTGAAGCACTCATAATGGTCATTGTCCGTAAAGTTGAAGAATCCGATGGCTATGTCGCCGTTTTCAAGGTGTCTGACAATTACGGGCATGTGATCGGGATACCACTCAAAGATGGGCTCGTCACCGTTTCTGACAGCTCTGTTGTTTCTGTTTCCGTTTACAAAGTACGGCTGTCTGTATGCCGCATCCTGGTCGATTTTAATGAGTTCCTTGTTCTTGAGGATAGCCATGGCTTCCTCATCGGCTTCTCTGAGGTCACAGCCGATAATAAGCGGAGAGCCCATCATTGCCCAAAAAGCAAAGTGAGTTTTGTACTCCTCGGTTGTGCAGCCCTTGAGACCGACATGACCCTTGCCTTTCATTCCGACAACGAGCATATCCATATCGTTGAAACAGCCGCAGCCGTTGTACTCGGCAACCTTGTACTGAGAAAGTGCAAGCTCCTTTATTGACTCCCAGGTGTCGAAGATATCTCCTGTGGAACGCCATGTGTGCGCTCCCGTTTCCTTGATCCAGGTCTTTGTGTTTTCGCTGCCCCATGAGCAGGCGGCAAAAACGATGTCCCTGCCGCAGTTTGCAAGTGCAAGACCCATTCTCTTGTAAAGAACATGACCGTAGGTAGTGAACGGGTGATAGCAATAGTCATATTTGAGGTAATCAACGCCCCACTCGGCGAAGCACTTGGCATCGATAAACTCGTGGTCAAGGCTGGCAGGGTAGCCCGCACAGGTCATTGTGCCGGCGCATGAATACATACCGAACTTGAGACCCTTTGAATGAACATAGTCCGAGACATACTTTATACCGTGAGGGAATTTTTCGGGATCGGGAACGATCTCGTTGTTCTCGTTTCTCTCGCGCAGGCTCCAGCAGTCGTCAATGATTACATATTCATAGCCGCAGTCCTTGAGTCCGCTTTCGACGATGAAATCGGCGGTTTCCATAACAACCTTTTCGTTTATGTTTTCAGCAAATGTGTTCCATGAGTTCCAGCCCATGGGAGGTCTGTTGATTATCATATTTTTAAACTCCTTTTTATTTGGTAAAAAAATTATATCAATTATAAAAGTTTATGTCAATAAAAAAAGCTCTCCGAGCCAAAAACTCGGAGAGCAAAAATATCAAATATTATTTCTGAAATGCAGTAACGATATCCTTAACAAACTGCGGGCAGATGATGTCGATGATTCTGCCGAGCCATGTTGCGATAACGGGTGAGAAGAGATCCATGATGTAGAAATTCATCTTAACGGGAGATACATCGTTGAATGTAACAAGATGAGTCTCATAATTTCTTACGTCTTTCTCGTCAATCTCAAAGATTCTTGCCGAACGGTCGCCGCCTCTGCCATATGTGCTGAAGCCTGAACCGCCGTTGTAGCCGAGAGTAATTCCCTCGTCCGTTACGCCCATGAAGTTGTTGACGTGGTCGTGTGCAAAGAATGCGCCGATAACTTCCTTGTGCTCAAGCCATGCTTCGTATTCGCCTGTGTTGCCGTTGATCGACTCTGAGCAGGGAACCTCGCCGAGAACGCCGCTTGTAGCCTTGTCGTTGAGCTTGTACCACTGACCGTCGTCAAGGCCGAAAATACAGTCTGTGTGATCTGCATTGAACGGAACCTTGTCAACGAACTGATAGATTTCCTTTACGGGAACATGCTGGAAAACAAGAGAAGGAACATAGTCGCCTGTTTCTGCCTTGAGAGCATCACGGGTGTCCTTATACCACTGAACCTGCTCTGGCTTGAGTCCCTGATATCCTGTGAGGAGACCCTCGCCTACAGCCTTGTTGTTCGAGTCCATAACATAGATGTTGAGAGGAATGCTCTTGCCGTCTGAGGATTTGACCGGAACATAATATGTGCCGACGTCACAGCCGTTGTTGACAATAGCGCAGTTTGAGTATGACTTGTAAACCTCCATCTGCTCCTCAAGCGGGAAAATGTTTTCCCAGTCATGGTCGTGGTTACCAAAGGTAGCTACGAAAGGAACGCCGAGAGCATTGATGCCGTCAAGAGCCTGAGTAAGGCACTTCTTGAGCTGATCCTTTGTCGCGCCGGGGAAGAAGTCTGTGAGAAGGTCACCTGCCATTACGATGAGATCAGGCTTTTCTTTTTCGGCAATCTTTTTGAGATAGCTTGCCTGAAGAACATCCTTGAGAATGACATCCTGCGTATCGTTGATCATCATAATCTTGAATTTTCCGTCGGAGTTGAATTTGAAAGCGGTGTTTGTATCGACTGCAAAGGTCGGAATTACAAGCAGAGCTATCATAACAACCGAAAGAAGAATACTGATTACTTTTTTCATTATAATACCTCCAAAAGCATTTTTTGTGTATTCATTATACACCAGCAAAAAAACAAAGTCAACAGAAAGATTTACACGAATTGGGAAATTTATGTAGGATCAAACAAATTTTTAAACAAATACAGCGTACCGTAAAAAAGGTACGCTGTAACATCATATTGTTTTTTCAATTATACTCTTAATTTTACCGATCGGTTTGCCCAAAAGCTCACAGATTTTCTGACTGATGAGGTCAATGCGCAGCAGCCTGAAAAGCTGTATTCTCAGGAAATCGACAAGCGAAGCGGCGAGGTAAAACGCAACAGAAAATCCGAGCACAAGACCGATCTTTTCCGCCGCCGTCGGGTTATTAAAAAACGTGGAGAATTTGGTGAGATAGTTATTCCAGATGAAGGGATGCGTCTGAATAAGGTAAACGCCAAATGAAGCAGGAGCAAAAATTTTAATAAGTTTTTTTGCTTTCACAATTTTAGTTTGGCTGAAAAGAATGAGCAAACAGATTGATTGAATAAAAACAGTAGGGGAAGTATAGTTTAATAAAAATTCTCTCGGAGCAAGTTTTAATCCAATGGGAAGTGAAAAATCAAATAATACAATAGCGTTAATATATGTAAGTATTACGCAAACAATTGAAATAATAATGTATCGGGATTTTGAGCGTCCTAAAAAAAATGATTGATACTTTTTTATAACAGCACCGGTCATATAACAAAAAGAAAGCCATATTACGCTATACCCGTTATAAAGACCGAACACTTCATTTCCGATAAATTTTTCAATGTTTGAAAAGAGACAAAGGACTATAAATCCGATCCCAACAAAAGACAATAAAACCTTTTTAGACAGACGTTGGGTTATCTCATTGAAAAACGGAATAAAGAAAAACATAAAGAAGTAAGCGGAAAAATACCAGAACTGGGTGGTCATAACAGGAAAAAATGATCCGATAATATGATGTGTTCCGTTCGTAATTATTTTTTCGGCAAAAGAAAGACCGACCGAGTAAAATGCAACCTGGAACCAGAGCCGGAGCAGATGATAATATTTTACTTTAGAACCGTACATTACATATCCTGAAATCATTGCAAAAACATTAACTGCACAAAAGCTAATTACAATAAAAAGGGAAATGAGATAAAAAGATATATCTTTGTTATTGCCATCGCGCATTCCGCCGAAAGCTGAAAAATGCAATACCGTGACCATAAGCATAGACACTATTCTGAGCAGGTCTATGCCGTAATTACGCGTATCAATTCTATTGCTGTCAGTTGCCAAAGCCATTTTTTTCAGTCCTCTTTTTTATTGTTTTGTTAAATAATTTGTTCAAAAGCTCACAGATTTTTTTGCTGAGGAGGTCGATGTGCAGCAGTCTGAAAAGCTGTATTCTCAGGAAATCGACAAGCGAAGCGGCGAGGTAAAACGCAACGGAAAATCCGAGCACAAGACCAATCTTTTCCGCCGCTGTCGGGTCATTGAAAAACGTGGAGAATTTGGTGATAAAGTTGAACCAAATGTATGAATGATTCTGAATTATATAAACGCTGAACGATGTGGCGGCGAAAAACTTGACAATACTTTTGCCGCGAGTGATTTTAATTCTGCCGAAAAGCATCAGCATACAGATTGACGAAATGAAAACCGTCGGGGAGGTGTAGGTGATAAGAAGCTGACTCGGCGGCAGACTCATTCCCGTCAGCGGCTGCAGCTTGTAGAGAAGAGTGCTGTCCGTGTAGGTGAGTATATTGCAGATAATAATTGTCAGAATGTATTTTTTGCTTGATATTTTTTCAAAATCAGGCTGATATTTTTTTATGTATGCACCGACGAGGTAACAGTATGAAATCCAAACCATGTTGTATCCGTTCTGAATACCGATATCGTCTGTTCCGAGAAACTTGTGAATGTTTGAAAGAATACACAGAACAAAAAATCCTGCCGCCAAAAAGCGAGCTGCCGATTTTTTTGAAAAGCGGTCAAGCAGTTCATTGAATGACGGAATGAAGAAAAACATAAAAAAGTATGCGGAGAAATACCAAAACTTTGACGAGAGTACGGGAAAGAATGCGGGATATAACGGAGTTATGTTGTACATTACTCTTTCGTATATCGAAAGACCCGCCGAATAGAAGAAAACCTGAAACCACAGACTTACCAAACGGCTGTATTTCGTGCGTGTTCCGTACATTACGAAGCCGGAAATCAGGGCGAAGATATCGACTGCACCGTAACAAATCACTATGAAAGCTGAAAGAATATAAAAGACGGCGCCGCTTTCGGGTGTGCCCTGAAATCCCCCATGACCGGACAGGTGAAGAATTGTAACCATCAGCATTGAAACGATACGCAGAAGGTCGATTCCGTAGTTGCGTTCGCGCCGAATTGAAGAAGGTGGTTGACTAACGGATTTATGACTGTTCATTTCCGTTACCTCCGATTTAATAATTGCATAGTAATTGTATCAAATTAGGAATTTAAAGTCAATGACCGGAAAAAATATACTTAAAGCACCGCTGCACGGATTATTCCGAATATATAACAACAAAAAAACGGCACAGGATTGTTGAATATTAGACAACCTGTCGAATAAGTTTGTTTTATTGCAAATCTCGGTTGACTTTATCATAAAAATATGAGAAAATGGAAACCAATTTAAGTTGTGAGGTACAGGCTATGTTTAAAGAAGATATCCAGCGTGCCGGAGTAGGCTTTGTGCTTGACAGATTACTCAGGTATGTTGACAAGAATCCGCGTAAAAATATTCTCAAACTTATAAATTTGGCGGAAAAGTTTGCCGGCAAAACCTTCCCTGAAAAAACCTTTGTCGGATTCCGCAATGCAATCGGCGACGATGACAACGTTTGGTTCAAGTATGCAATGAACCTGCTTAAAGACGTTGACAGGGACTATCTCAAGAAAATGTTTCTGTCGTTTGTTCTCGGAGCGGGATATCACGGAACCAAGGCTGTCAGAGCAAACCGCGAAAAATACAAGTGCAATATTCCGTGGCTTATGCTGATTGACCCGACAAGTGCCTGCAATATGAACTGTAAGGGCTGCTGGGCGGCTGAATACGGCCACAAGCTGAACCTCACATACGACGAAATAGATAATGTAATCAATCAGGGTGTCGAGCTCGGCACACACCTTTATATGTTCACGGGCGGAGAACCGCTTATCAGAAAGGACGACATTATTCGTCTTTGCCGCGAGCATAAAAACTGTACTTTCCTTGCATACACCAATGCAACTTTAATTGACCAGAAGTTTTGCGACGATATGAAAGAGGTCGGCAACCTCACACTTGCGCTGAGCATTGAGGGCTCTGAGGAGTCAAACGATTTCCGCCGCGGCGACGGGGCTTACGCGAGAACAATGAAGGCAATGGAGCTTCTCAAAAAGAACAAGTGTATCTACGGACTTTCGATATGCTATACGTCGCACAACGTTGAGGCGGTAACGAGCGACGAATTCATTGACCTGATGGTTGAAAAGGGCGCAAAGTTTGCGTTGTATTTCAACTATATGCCTGTCGGTACGGGCGCTGTCGAAGAGCTTATCCCGACACCTGATCAGAGAACCTATATGTATTTCTGGCTCAAAAAAATGAGAAACGGCAAAACGGGAAAGCCGATATTTGTTATGGACTTCCAGGACGACGGCGAATATGTCGGCGGATGCATTGCCGGAGGCAGAAACTATTTCCACATCAACTCCGCAGGCGATATGGAGCCCTGCGTGTTTATTCATTTTTCGGATTCCAACATCAGGACGCATACCGTGCTGGAAGCGTTGAGAAGTCCGCTGTTTATGAGCTATTATCACAATCAGCCGTTTAATGACAACCATTTGCGTCCGTGCCCGATGCTTGAAAATCCCGAATACCTCAGAAAGATAATCAAGCAGACGGGTGCTAAGTCGACCGATCTTGAAAACCAGGAGGGCGTTGAGCATCTTTGCGCGAAGTGTGATAAGTTTGCCGCCGCGTGGAAAGAGCAGGCGGACAAGCTTTGGGCGGAGAACAAGCATCCGAATCCTAAAACGCAGTATTACCGTGATACCGAGCAGGCAATGAAAGAAAAGCTTGACGATTTGGTAAGATAAAAAAAGATAAAATCGTCCGCTATGTCGGGCGATTTTTTTCAAGGGTGTGAAAAGAATGTTCAGAAAAGCAACGAAAAAAGATATTGACCGAATCAGCGAAATTTACGATGAAATCCACGATGCCGAGGAGACGGGGCTGGTTACAATCGGCTGGATAAGAGATATTTATCCGACGCGCCGGACAGCAGAAACTGCGGTCGAAGCCGACGATATGTTCGTTGAAGAGGTTGACGGTACAGTTGTTGCCGCCGCAAGAATAAATAAGGAGCAGGTGCCCGAATATACGAACGCGAGCTGGACAGCCGACGCACCCGACGATAAGGTTATGGTGCTCCACGCACTTGTCGTTTCACCGAAAATCAAGGGTAAGGGTTACGGAACCGCGTTTGTTGATTTCTATGAAAAATATGCGTTTGAAAACGGATGCCCGTATCTCAGAATGGATACCAACGCAAGAAATTCCGCCGCGCGCAGCCTTTACAAAAAGCTCGGTTATGACGAGATTTCAATAGTTCCGTGCGTGTTCAACGGCATTGACGGCGTACAGCTTGTCTGCCTTGAGAAGAATCTATAAATCAATCTGTTTTATACTGTATTGACAAAGCCAACCATGGCAGATATAATTGTCTTTGTGGCACTACCAGTGCGGTAGGCGGTTACACTCTTTGCCCTCGCCAGGGGGTGATTGTATGGAGTATCTTGTCATAATGGCTGTTATTCTGTTTTTTGCAACAGGCTACATATATACAATAAAAAAGAAATAACCGCCCCACGCAAATGAGAACGGTTATTCTTTAATAATAAATAACTTTTCATGAGGGCGCAACCGTCTATCGGTAGTGCCACCCTTTGTATTTTTATTATACGCTGTGACGCGCGGTTTGTCAACATAAGATTTACCAAAAGTCATCGGACATTCTTTTGCCCGATGGCTTTTTTATTTGGTGTTCAATAATTTAATCAATCTCGGTCTGAAATGGCGGTGGAAGATAACAAAGCAAAGGTCAAAAAGAGAAGTTACCAATCCGGTGAGCAAAAATATCCATTCCTTGTTGCTGTAAAAAAGAGAGATGATGAAAGGAACAAAGCTCAGGGCAATGTTAATTTCATGTATAAGCTCCGCGCTGCAAGTCTGTGAAATAAGAGTTTCTGTTGACGGCTCCTTTGAAGAGCTTGACTGTGTCAAAAGATTCGGGAGCTTTTCCTTCCAGCGCTTTACTTTGAGAAGCTTGAAAACCGGTTCCTCAAAGCTTTTGGGTGCGAACCATTTGTTTCGATAGTTATAAGAAATGCTGCTTCCCGAAATGATGTCGGACACAAGAAGTCTGTATCCGAAGTGATAAAAACAGGTCAAAAAAGTGATGAAGCAGGCAAAGGCATAATGGTTACCGTGATGAATCAGAGAAATAAAAAATATGATGCTCAGCACGGCGAAAACCACGGTTGCGGTTCGCATAATTCTTCTTAGGTGTTTCATAGTTCAGTAATTTTCCTCATGGTTCGGGCATTTTTCAATGCCCGAGAGGGCGCCTGACTGACTGCGCCCTCTCAAAACAGGGCTTATCAGCCGACGAATTTAATTGTAAGAATCTTTTTGCCGGTGATTTCAAATTCGGCAAAGCCGTTCTTGTCTACTGTGAGCGGATCGACGTCCTTTTCCTCAAGGCTTACAAGCTTAATCTCGCTCCATTTTTTGCCTGAGTACGGCGGAAGTTCAAATTCCGCTTTCTGTCTTTCAACAGGGGACTGTGCTTTCTCAATCGGAGCAATGCCGCCGTTGAGACGGATAGTTGTTTTGACTGTCTTGTCGGACGGGTTGAAGAGGCGGACAACATAGCCTGTGCCGTCCTCGCTCTGCTTGATTCCGCTGACGTTGAGCTTTTCGGTTCCAAGCTCAAGGAATGAGTGAACAAGATCGTTCTTGCCGTGGCCTGTCGGAGCAAGCTGAGCTACACCGAAAGCAAGGTTGAATCTCTCGCTCTCGCCCCAAACGTTGCCGTCCTCCCAGTCGCCCTTATGCGGCATGAAAGCATAGCGGTATGTGTTCTTGCCGATGCACTGAGAACCCTTGTCACAGGAGCTGTAATCCTGCATATCGCTTGTGACGCAGATACGAAGCGGGAAAGCACGGAGAAGTGAAAGGTAAACCGTGCCGCACTCGTCGTCGGAAGCCTCATAAGCCTTGAGACCCGTGTTGAGAAGTGCCGCACCGACCTTGCCGTCCGTTACGTCAACAAAGGAGTTCATCGGCTGCTCGGTCATCGGGATTTCATCGTAAAGTGAATAGTCGAGCTTTGCAACGGGGCGCTTGACAACGTCAAACTGACCCTGAGCATAAGAAAATTCAGACTTGATATCGGTCGGGAAAGCTACCTGGAGGTAGTGATCCTCGCTCTGATTGTCGATGGTTGTTTCAACCTCAAGATAGCGCGAGCCTTTCTTCAATGTGATGATGCTCTCAATTTTGCAGGGGTTGAGGTGCTTTGAACGGGTCTTTTCGTCCGGATTTCTTCCTTCGGGAAGTGCCCAGTCGATAGCGACCTTGTATGAAACGGCGAGCTCGCCCTCGTGGAGAAGCGTGATTTTTGCGTTCTCGTTAAGCGTGGTAAAGGTTTCGTCGTTCTCCGGAGTGAAGTGCTCCCACGGATTTCCGATTTCACCCGTATCCTTGAAGTAGCCGAGACCCTCGTAGCTCTTGCCGTTCTCCTTGTCGAGAACGTTGTATGTGCCGTTGGAGTTGAACGAAACTCTGAGATATTCGTTCTCCATAACCTGATTTCTCTTGAGCATAGTCTTCGGTGTTGTTGCGCGGACATGATAGAGCGGCTGAAGCTTGAAGGTCTTGTAGCCCATAGCCGGAACGTTCTTTACGTCAAGCTCAATCGTGTACTGCTGAGTGTGGAGAACGTTTGCAACATCGTTCGGGTTCTGAATGATTTGAGCGGAGTTCATATTGGTTGTGATAACCTGATATGTAAGAACGTTTCCGTCGGGATCGGTGATCTTGAAGCTGTCGGCTTTCCACTCCGCAGGAATTTCAACCGTCATTTTAACAGCCTCGCTTCTCTTGAACGGAGCCGGGTTGAACACTACGATTGCGGCATCGTCACGACTGAAGCCGTCGAGTTTGATGTCGCCGGCAACGTCCATAAACGCGCGCTCATAAACGCAGTTTGAAAGCTCTCTTGACTGTCTGTAACGGTAAATAACGTCCTCATAAACAACGTCGCGTCCACAGGCACCGATACTGTCGTGTCCGTGGTTCTGAAGGAGGTAGTTATATGAAAGGTCGATAAAGTTCTTCTGATACGGCGCTCCGCTGAGTGCGGCGAAAACCGCCATCGGCTCGGCATAATTCTGAAGCTGAGTCTCTGTCTTGAAGTTTGCCTGCTTGACGTAGGTTCTTGCGGAAATTATCCAGCCCATCATACTGCTGACGCTTCCCTTTGTGTATGGGTCGCGCATCTCGCCTTTGAGGACGGGGGAGTTCGGGTCAAACTCGTCGATAATGCCCTGCTCCATTTCCTTGAGCGAGCTGTGATATACAACGGCGTTCGGGAGAGCTGCGTCGAGATCCTTGATCATCTCAACCTCACGGGCGTCGGGGCATGATGAGTCATGGCCGAGTGACCAGAAACGGTGAGAGGTTGTCCAGTCGTTGTCCTGCTCCTTGATTGCCTGCTCTGCGCGCGGCTTGATGTTTTCTTTATGGTACTCATAGAACGGGTGAGCATACTGGTAGTCAAGGTTCTTGTTCTCTGAGTCGATGAACTTGAAAATACCGTTGTTGTCGTTCCAAACCATATCACGGTTATTTTCGTTCTGCTGGTTGTAGTAAACCGGACGCTGAACGATGTACCAGATGTTGTAACGCGGACGCTTACCGAGACGGGAAGCATAAATCCTTGTTCCGTCGGGGCTCTCCCAGTAGAACTCCGATTTCGGAGCGCAGTACTCGTTGATTCCGCGGTAGAATGAGGCGAAGTGAATGTCAAAGCCTGCGTAAATCTGCGGAAGCTGTGAGATCTGACCCCAGCCGAAAGGCGAATAGCCCGTCTTGCTTATGCCGCCCATTTCCTTGCCGATTCTGTGACCGAGCAGGAGGTTACGGATAAGAGATTCGCCGCCGACGGTGAACTCGTCGGGCAGACAGAACCAGGGGCCTACACCGATGCGTCCCTCGGAGATGTATTTTTTCATGAGCTCTTTCTTCTCAGGATATGCCTCAAGATAGTCCTGGATCGGCATAGTCTGAGAGTCAAGATGGAAATGTCTGTATTCGGGGTATTTGTCAAGTATATCCGTCAACATATCAAGCATATAGCCGAGCATATACTGAGTTCTCCTTGCCGAAAAACGCCATTCTCTGTCCCAGTGGGTGTTGGAGATGAAATGGCAGTTAATCTTCTGCGGTTTGTTGTCCATCTGTCTGTTCTCCTTTTTCCGAAACTTCCGGTTGTTCGCCGGCTTCGGCTTCATTTGTTTTGTTTTTATTTTCGATGATCGTTTTGAGTCTTGATATGCTTTCCTTGATTTCGTCCTCATGAGCGAGATATGCCTCGGTCAGCATAAGGACGAAAAGAGCAAAGCTTACTGCGTGTACAAGCTTTTCGGAAGTGATCCTTTTCTTCAATTAAATCATCCCTTTATGATTTTTAAGATATCGGCAAAGCTGTTTTCATAGTAGTTGCAAACAGCCCTTGTGCCGCTGTCAACGATATTGCCGCCTGCGATACCGATAGTCGTGTAGCCTGCAAGACGAACCGAGCAAACGCCTGCACCGCTGTCCTCAATGCCGACAACGTGGTTGCGGTCAGCAAATGCTTCGCCGAGGCCGACGATCGAGGTCTCGGAATAGAGCCACGGATGCGGCTTCGGTGAAAGCTCACCGAGCGTGCCGACAGAACCCTTGCGAAGCGGGAATCCTGCGGAAATGATTGCGTCGTAAAAATCCTTCGGGTCACCCATACCGAGCGTCTTGAATGCCGAAAGAATTTCCGGCCAAGCCTTTTCGTAAAGACCCGATGTAACAAGTCCGATTTTTACTCCCATATCCTTGAGCTCATAGAGGAAATCCTTGACGCCCTCTGTCGGGGTGAATGCGCCGTCCTTGCCTCTGCCTGCCATAATCTCTTCCATCTCTCTGTGCGTGTGCTCAAAGTAGAAATCACGAGCCTTGTCAAGCGATGCGCCGGGGCAGTATTTGTCAATGCAATACTGGAGATGCTCGGAGACCGAGTGTCCCGAAACGAACGGAAGGTCGGCTTCCTCAAGCTCAAACTTCGGGTTTCCGAGGAGACTTGCGATACTCATCTGAATTATCCAAATCCAAAACTCTTCGCTGCGAACCGTTGTGCCGTCGAGATCCATAAGAACCGCCTTAACGGGCTTCTCAAGGGTAACGGGTGCAACGGGGTAGTAGACGGGGTATGCAATCGCCGATTTAACACAGGCGAGGGTGTGCGAGCCGAAAGAAACGAACTCAACCTTGCTGTCGCCTGTCGAAACGATATCGACTACGCCGTTCTTTCCGACGGAGAATTTGCCGTCCTCGGTTGAAGTGAGAACATGGAATCCGCTGTCTGCTCCGACGTCGCCGAGATCGGGAATATGTACTGTTTTGTCCAAAAGCATATTATACTTCCTTTGCTGATAATCTAAAATCAATTTATAGTAGCAAAATCATATTGAAAAGTCAATATCTCATTCGGCAACAATTCAATATATTTTAAAAATTTTTATCCGAGCTTTTCAGAGTGAAAAATTTTTTGAAATATGTCGAAACATCTCATTGACTTTGACTATTATAATAAGTATAATAATATATTATTAAAAAAGTGCGACGGAGGAGAGGTATGAAAAACATACTGATAATCGGCCATTGTATGGAGATCGGCGGAGCGGAACGCGCCCTGCTCGGTTTGCTGAATGCATTTGATTATGACAGATACAATGTTGATCTTTTTCTCCTCAGACACACGGGAGAGCTGATGGAGTATATACCCGAAAGGGTGAATCTTCTTCCCGAAAACAGACACTATGCTTCTGTCGCCGTGCCGCTCTCTCAGGTGATAAAAAACAGGGCTTTCGCCGTCGGACTCGGCAGATATATCGGCAAGAAAAAAGCTTATGAGTATTGCGGTATCCATAAGCCGAAAACCGATGAGTATGTGCTGATAAATTACAGCCACAAGTACACGGTGCGTTTTATGCCGATGATATCAAAAAAAGAGTATGACGTTGTTATAAGCTTTCTGACACCGCACTATTTTGCAGCAGAGAAAACAAGGGCAAAGAAAAAAATTGCCTGGATTCACACGGACTATTCCTATATTGACATAGACGTTGATTCCGAGCTTGAAATGTGGAAAAAATACGATTCGATTATTGCGATTTCGGACAAGGTCAGAGACGCTTTCCTGAAGAAATTTCCGCCGCTCGAAAATCGGATAAGCGTGATAGAAAACATCCACCCGGCGGAGTTCATCCGTTCCCAGTCGCTTGCCTTTTCTGCGGAAGAGGAGATGCCCGAAGACGGAAACATCAGACTTCTTTCCGTCGGCAGATACTGCGACGCAAAGAATTTCGACAACGTTCCGGAAATCTGTTCGCTGATGAGCTCGGTCAAGTGGTACATCATCGGCTACGGTCAGGACGAAGAGCTGATAAAAAGCAGAATCGCTCAGTTCGGTATGCAGGACAAAGTAATACTTTTGGGTAAGAAAACAAACCCCTATCCCTATTTCAGATCTTGCGATTTTTATGTTCAGCCGTCACGCTATGAGGGCAACGCCGTCACGGTGAACGAGGCGCTGATACTCGGCAAGCCTGTTGCGATAACGAACTACGCAACCGCACAGAGCCAGATAGACGACGGGGTCGACGGAGTTATCGTTCCTCTTGAAAATAGGAAGTGCGCCGAGGGACTGATGAATTTCATTAACGACAGCGAGCTTCGGCAAAAAATACTCAGCAATATTAAAAACACCGATTTTTCAAGGTCTGGAGAAATAAATAAATTATACGAGCTTTTTTAAAAGGAGTCCCAAATGAACAATTTTCTTGACAAAAGAATCGGCGAGATTATAAATCAGCTTGAAAAATATATCACGCCCGTAAGGCAGAGCATAAACGGTTGGCTGACGATGGAATGTGACTACAAGAAAAGCAACATTGTTCCGTCCGCCAGCGAGGGCGAATGGCGCGAATTTGGCGAGACCGAGCGCTGGGGAATGAGGCCCGAAGAGCACAGGTGGTTCTTTAAGCACATTGAAATTCCGCAGGAGCTTAAAGGCAAGGATCTTGAGCTTTATGTTTCCTCGACCGACGTTCACGACGAGGACTGGGAACCGCAGTTTATGGTTTATCTCGACGGTAAGCTTATCCGCGGAATGGATACAAAGCACCGCTATGTGAAGCTTGACGGAAACAGGGACGGTTATGATGTTCATATTTATGCTTATTCTCAGCCGTCCGGAAAGAGAACGGACTTTTTCGCTCAGCTTTGCGAGTTTAACCGAGAGGTTGAAAAGCTCTATTACAACATAAAAGCGCCGTACAGAATACTTTACTATTCCGACAAAAATTCAAAGGAATATGCCGATGTTAGGGAATATCTCAACACGGCGATAAACTTTATAAACTGGTGTGCGCCGATGTCCGAGGAGTTTCTCCGCTCGGTTGACGATGCCAACGAATACCTTGAAAAAGAGTTTTACGGCAAGTATTGCCACGATCAGGATATTAAGGTCAGCGTAATCGGCCACACTCATATCGACGTTGCGTGGAGGTGGACGCTTGACCAGACGAGAGAAAAAGTACAGCGTACGTTCGGAAGCGTAATTGAGATGATGAAAAAATATCCCGATTATAAATTTATGTCGAGCCAGCCGCAGCTTCTCAAATTTCTCAAAGAGGAAAGCCCGGAAATGTATGCCGAAATTCAGCGGCTTGTAAAAGAAAAGCGAATCGAGCTTGAGGGCTCAATGTGGCTTGAAGCCGACTGCAACCTGACGAGCGGCGAAAGCCTTGTCCGTCAAATCATTTTCGGCAAGCGTTTCTTCAAGGACGAGTTCGGAGTTGACAACAGGATAATATGGCTGCCTGATGTTTTCGGTTACAGCGCGGCGATGCCTCAGATTATGAAGAAGAGCGGCATTGATAAATTCGTTACGTCGAAGATTGGCTGGAACGAGACGAACAGAATGCCGTACGACGCATTTATGTGGAAAGGCATTGACGGCTCCGAGGTGTTCTCGTACTTTATGACCGCCAAGGAGCTTAATGACAAGGGCGGATTTGACGGCTTCAATTCGACATATACCCCTATGACGAGGGCTTCGTATCTCAAGGGTACATACGACAGGTTTGAACCGAAGGAATTGACGAATGAGGTTATGATGCCGTTCGGCCACGGAGACGGCGGCGGCGGACCGGAAACCGAAAATATAGAGCTTATCGAACGTCTGAAATACGGAGTTGCCAACTGTCCGCAGCCACATTGGGAGTTTGCAGGCGATTTCCTTGAAAGACTCAGAAAAAATACCGAAAACAGCAAGCGGCTGCCGAAATGGGTCGGCGAGCTTTACCTTGAGTTCCACCGCGGCACATATACGTCGCAGGCGAAGAACAAGAAGAATAACAGAAAAAGCGAGTTACTCTATCAGAATGCAGAGACTGTATCTGTTGCAGCCAACAAGCTTCTCGGACTTCCTTATCCGCAGAAGAAGCTCAATGAGGGCTGGGAGTGCATACTTCTCAATCAGTTCCACGACATTATTCCTGGCTCGTCGATACACTCCGTATATGAGCAATGCGACCGCGATTATGCGAAAATTGCCGCTATCGGTCACGAGGCGGAGACTGACGCATATAATGGCATAATGTCAAACATCAAAACCGACGGCGGCGTGGTTGTGTTCAACCCCAATTCGTTTGTCGGCAGCGGCTATGTCGAATTTGACGGCAGAACCTACTGCGTCAGCGGCATACCTGCCAAAGGATACAAGGTTGTTAAGCTTGAGGACAGAAAGGCAAATTACACGCTTGACGGAAAGCGTCTTGAAACCTCAAATTACATTGTCGAATTTAACGATGAATATGTGATAACAAGGCTTTACGACAAGGTGAATGAACGCGAGGTTCTCCGCGACGGCGGCAGAGCGAACTATATCGAAGCGTTTGAGGACTATCCTTACGAATACGACGCGTGGGAGCTTTCAAACTATTATACCGAAAAGAAATATGAAATAGACAATGTCGATTCGGTCAGCTTTATCGACGAGGGCGCGCGCTTCGGATTTGAAATCAGAAGAAAATTCTACAAATCCGTATTCAGTCAGAAAATTTGGTTCTATGACGGAAGCGCAAGAATTGATTTCGATACCCATGCCGACTGGCACCAGGAACACATTATGGTCAAAGCGGCGTTCGATGTTGATATCAATTCGGACAAAGCGACGTATGAAATTCAGTTCGGTTCGGTTGAACGCCCGGTTCACAAAAACACAAGCTGGGATGCGGCAAGGTTTGAGGTTTGCGCCCACAAGTATATGGATTACTCCGATTACGGCTACGGCGTGAGCCTTTTGAATGACTGCAAATACGGTCACAACGTTGACGACGGTACGATGAAGCTTTCGCTCTTCAAGTGTGCGACTCATCCCGATCCCGACGCCGACAAGGGCGAACACAGCTTCACCTATACGTTGTTCCCGCACGCGGGAAATTACAGGCAGAGCGGAACGGTTCAGCTTGCTTACGAGCTGAATTGCCCGATGAAAGCCTTTGCGATAGAAAAGCAGGACGGAAAGCTTCCTGAAGAATTTTCGCTCGTTTCCTGCGACAGCAACAATTTCATTGTTGAAACGATAAAGAAAGCCGAGGACAGCGATGCAGTCGTCGTCAGAGGATATGAAAGCTATAATAAGAAAACAAACATTAAACTCGATTTCGGTTTCGCTGTAAATGAAGCAATGCTTTGTGACCTTCTTGAAAACGATATTGAGGAGCTGAAAGTCAATAACAACTCCGTTAGTTTTACTGCGAAACCTTTTGAGATTATTACAATAAAGCTCAGGTAACGTCAGAATCAAACACGTTTACTTGGCTGGTTTGAAGAGGGGATAGTGTTGAGTGGTTTATTGAAAAGAATTTTGATTCTTTTGATAATTGCCGCAACTCTCTGTTCCCTTACCGTCTGCACGGCAGCAATCTCGGACAATGCACTCTGGGAGGACAGCAAGACTTACGTTTTGCTCGCCGCAGGCGGTGAGTCGAACAGCGATTTATGCTTTGCGGCGGTTAAGGTCAAGGTTGACCGAGAAATAAACAGAATATATCTTTTGTTTATGCTGGAGTTTTCGGACTTTAACGACGACAAGCTCAGCGGAGTTGTGATGAACTTTAATAATCTCGGAAACATCAAAGTTATGTCCGACGGAACCGCTGAATTTGATTCGGAGACATATTTCGCACAGCTTGATGACGAGCTTGCCGACAGAAACAGCAAGAATGTCCTTATAGAAACGACGATCGGAATCAAGGACGGCATACCCGAAAATATAGATATGGATGTCAACATAATAGACACCAACGGCGTCAGATCCAACACATTCAGCGCGGACATAACGGACGAAGAGCCGAACTCCGATACGCCGGACGGCGATGAAACCGGCAATCGGGACAAGACAAAGAAGACGAAAACAACAAAGACAAAAACCACAAAGGCTAAGACCACAAAATACAAAACAACCAAAGCCAAGACCTCAAAGACTAAAACCGATAAGGGCGAGAAAGACGAAGAGATTACCGTCATTGAAACGGAATCGGGAATTAACAGCGATATCGGTGTGAACAATAACAGAAGAAAGCTTGCGCTGATGTTCGGCGCAGGAGCCGCAGTCGTCGCGGCGTCGGCAGGCTGCGCGGCGGCAATAAAGAACAAGAAAAAACATGAAAATAGAGGGCAGAAAAGATGAAAAATTACGGTTTGTTGGGTAGAAAGCTTTTACACAGTCTGTCTCCGGAGATTCACAGAGAGCTGGGAAATTCAAGATATGACCTGTTTCAGCTTGAGCCGGAGGAGCTTGACGCTTTCTTTGAAAAACGGGATTTTGCAGGTATCAATGTGACTTTTCCGTACAAGAAAGATGTAATTAAATATTGCGATGAGCTGACCGAGTCGGCGCAGAAGATCGGCAGTGTTGATACCATTGTTGTTGACGGCGACGGCAGGCTGATCGGCGATAATTCGGAGTATTTCGGATTTTGCTATATGATAAACAAATGCGGAATTGATGTCTCCGGCAAGAATGTTCTCATCTTCGGCACGGGCAGCGACTCGCTTACAGTACAGGCCGTTGTGAAGGAGCTCGGCGCGAAAAGCATTGTTTCCGTTTCAAAGCAGGAAATCTCGGATTCCGACGATTTCTATGAAAACGAGGACACGGATATAATAATTAACACGACCTCAAACGGTATGTATCCGAACAACGGCGTGAAGTTTGTTGAGCTCGGACGCTTCCCGAAGCTTTGCGGCGTTATGGAGTTGATTTACAATCCGCGAAGAACCCGTCTTATCTGCGACGCGGAAGATTTGGAAATTCCAAACTCGGACGGACTGTCAATGCTCGTCGCTCAGGCATATCAGACCGAGGTCAAGTTCGGCCGCATTGAGCCCAACGAAGAGCTTATCAAGACGACCTACAAAACCATGAGCGACCGCAGAAAAAATATAATCCTTGTCGGACTTCCGGGTTGCGGCAAAACTACGATCGCAAAGGTCATTGCTGCCAAACTCGGCAGGCCGTGTATTGATATCGAAAGGCTTATATCAATGAAAGCCGGCGTGCCTCTTTCCACACTTTATATGGCTTACGGCGAGAGGTATTACAGGGAGCTTGAGACCGAGACTCTCAAGAAGATAACGCGCAACGGCGGACAGGTGATTGCCTGTGAAAGCGGAGCGATACTCAGCAAGGAAAATCAGTATTATATCCGTCAGAACGGTTATGTTGTGTGGCTGTCGCGTGAGCTTAGCGGTCTGAAGTTCGACGGAGTGCCGCTTATCCGAAACTATGACGCGATAAAACGGCTGGATGAAGAACGTTCGCCGATTTATAAATTCCTTGCGGACATCAACGTTGAGGTAACGGACAACGTGGAAAAGACCGTGTCGGAAATCATAGGCATAATGAATATTAAGCCGACGGAAAGTATACTTTATTAAAGCAAAAAATCGGTGCCTTGCAAAACTGCAAGGCACCGATTTTGTTCACAAAATAAAATTATGCGAGCTGAGAGATGAGATCCTTGATAGCATCAATTACAGGAGTAACGTCGATATCCTTAAGAGCATCAAAAACCTGCTGAAGAAGAGCAGTAATTGCAGCAATAACAGCGTCCATGATTCTTCCTCCTTAGTTTAATGTCAGATATCTATCTGCGACTTTTATTTTATCACAGAGAGTCTGAATCGTCAACTGTTCAGGTTTAGAAACTGTTTAAATTTTAATACCGCAATTTGGGAAATTTTTATAAAATATGATGTATTTGTAAATATTCGAATAAAAATGCCCCGTTTCATTGTGAAACGGGGCAAACGTTTTTAATGATTATACAAGACCTGCAATGAAATTCTTGATGATCTCGATGATAGCAGCTGCATCAAATTCTTTGAGATGTGTGAGAAGTTCCTGTACAAAAGCGAGAATTGCTTCCATTTTATTGCCCTCCTTATGTTTGTCAGATAACTATCTGCATCATTATTTTAACATAAAAGAAAATTATTGTCAACAACAAAAAAGAGCTGTAAAAGGCGAACTTTTACAGCCCTTTTTTCGGCTTATCACTTAATTATAGGAGATTGATGAAAATGTCTCTGATTCCCTCAAGAAAAGCCTGAAGATTGAAGTCCTGGAGCCATGCAAGGAACTCCTCGACAAAAGCGGTAATAACTTCCATCTTAATATGCCTCCTTATTATAAAGTCAGAAAAACATCTGCTGACTTTATCTTAATGCCGTTTGGAAATTTTTTCAACAGACAAATTTGCTGTTTTGCACAATAAAATCATATTTTTATCGGCGTTTTGCTGAAAGGCGAAGCTTATTTTTTCTTTTTCAGCGGAGTTTTGTTGCCCTTTTCGTCAACGATTCTGACATTGTTGAGGTGGTTGACAAGGCTTTTCTTGTATGCCGCAATGTATTCCGCGCGCAGAAGCTCACGTTCTTCCTTTTCCTCCTGTGAAAGCTCCTCGGCTCTTGCTTTCGCGGCGAGCTCGTTTATCCGAGCAATTTTTTTCTCATCCATTGTGTATTCCTTTCCCGGCAGGGCATACTTTCATACATATTCCGCAAACTGCGCCTCTGCCGATGTGTTGAAATTTTTTCTTCATATATGTGCTGCATTTTTCGGGGTCAAAAATTTCTTCTCGCTTTGTGCCGACCTCCCAGCTTCCTCCGAGGATTGCACCCGACGGGCAAGCGTTGACACAGAGGTCACAGCCGCTGCACGGTGACGAGTAGGAATGTTCTTCAAATTCAAAGGGACAGTCCGTGAAGAGCGTTCCGAGCCTGACTCTGGGTCCGTAGTCGCGGTGGAGAAAAAGACTGTTTTTTCCTATTCCGCCGAGTCCTGAAAGGCAGGCAATCTTCTTGTGGGAGTATCTTCCGCAGTAGTTCCAGCCGTCCTTGTTCACGCTCTGCGACGCACCTATCGGAATGTATTGATATCCGTGCTTTTCAAGAATAAAACCGCATTGCAAAATTGCGCGGTCGATAAAAGCGTTTACTGTCCTGTAATGATGAAAATACGAGTGCGTCGGTTCGTCGGTAATCTCGTTTATCACGGCGTCGGAAAGCTTGACGACAATACTCATTGCGTAGCTTTTTTCGCCGAAAGGTCCGTCGCCGACGCAGGTGAAACCGACATCGGCAACGCCGTTATCAAATAAAAATTTTTTCAATTCTTCCTGTACTTGCATTTAATAACCTCGTTTGACCGACAAAAAATAATGTCGGTGATGTATATGACGACAGAAGAATACTTGAAACAGCGGATCAAAGATCTCGAAAAAAATGTTTGCAACAGTTCTCTGCCATTGAAATTCAGAAAAAATCAGGCCTTTGCATTGCTCAATTATCGTGACGACTTGCAGCAAGCCGTTCTTGAAAACTCCCGCAGCAGATTACCGCGCCGGGAGGAACACTACGAGCAATAAATTCACTTTTCAAAAAGCATTTTCTATATTATAACTCTTCAGCTTCTTTTTTGCAATTAAAATGGCATAAAAAACAAAATACGGCGAACACTATTTTTGCAAACGACAACAGACCGCCCCGCGGCGGTAAAAAGAGGAGTTTTTATATATGAAGGCAACCGGAATTGTCAGACGTATTGACGACCTCGGACGCGTGGTCATACCAAAGGAAATACGTCGAACGATGCATATTAAAGAGGGCGCACCGCTTGAAATTTTTACGGATACCGAGGGCGGAGTGATCTTCAAAAAATATTCGCCGATCAGCGAAATTTCCGACGTGACGGAGCACTTTGCGGACGTGCTTTACCGAAGCGTCAGCACACCCGTTCTTATTAGCGACCGTGATCACATTATTTCATGTGCGGGCGTGTCCAAAAAGGATTTTCTCGACAGACGCATCAGCTCTGATTTGGAAAAAATTATGGAGGAAAGACAGCTTTACACGGGGGACCGCGAAAAACAGCTTTTCCCCGTTGACGGAATCGACTACGGCGCTTCGATAGCTGCTCCGATCATCGGCAACGGCGATATCCTGGGTGCGGTAGTGTTCCTTTGGAGCGACGGCTCCAAGATTTCTCCGACGGAAATCAAGCTCGCTCAGGTGGCGGCGTCGTTCATCGGAAAGCAAATGGAAAACTGAAAAAATTAAGGCACGGTGTGATTCCACCGTGCCTTAATCTTATGCTGTTATGAAGAATATTGTCACGCCGAGAAACATCTGAGCGTAAAAATATGTCCAGATATTGACCTGCCTGAGTGCGCCGTGTTTTTCAATGCCCTTTTGAAAGGTGAGAAGCGAAAGAGTGAAGTCTGAAATAATGAAGCATGTGGCTCCGAGCATGAGCATAATTCCCGTGAAAACGGAGTTGGCAATTACTCCCGTACTTATGATTTCACGCGCAAGCGCAAATGCCTTGACCCCCATCGCCGCGATGGTTGCGGCATAGAGACAGCAGGGGAAAAGCATCTTCCCGAAATGTACCTTGAAGATGAAGAACATCGCCGCCATTACGCATACAACAAGGGCTATGTAAATTATGATTTCCGGCATCGTGAAAAGGGGATGCTGTGGAAAAAGCACCGCAAAGGCTCTGCAATAGGACATAAAATAGAAAATGTGACCTATCAGAAACGAAAACAGGCCTGCCACAAAAAATCCGGGCTTCGGGCTGACGTGAAGAAGAAAATCTCCGACCCATGAAAAGCACAGTCCGATAAACATAAACATTGCGTATTTGGTGAAATCACCTATCAGACCGGCGACAACAGCGTTTACCAAGAAAATGGTTGAGCAAAGCTGTTTGAAGAAAAGGGATTTTTTGCACGGATGCGGTGTTTCGGCTTTCAAAAAAATGGGAATGAAAAATGCCTGCAAAACAAGAAGAACGGCATAAATCGCATAATAAAGCTTTGTATCCATAATACAACCCCTAAATTATTTAGTTTTATTTTCACTTTCCTTTTTGTTATTTTAGTTTGATATTCTTCCCGAAACGGGAGCGTCAATTATTGACGGAAGCTGGTCGAAAGCAACCAGTCCGAAGCGGTGAAGCAACGGCGGGAAGAACGAATCCACATCGCCTGCAAGCGACTCCGCCATCGCCGAAATCGGCATTTGGCTGGACGGGTGAAGCTTGACCTTCTTTCCGTCAAAGGCAAGGCGGATAATTCGCATACATATTCCGCCGACCGGGCGCATACGGATTTCCAGCTCGTTTTCTTTGACCCACGCCGCCGTGGAAAATGCCGTGAAATTCATACCGGCGAGGGTTATCGGGCTTTTTCTCGGCTTTCCGTCCATACCGCATTCGATGATATTGTGTTCCTTGCCCTCGTCCCATTCCATGGTACAGATATCTGCGTTGAATTTGAGAACAACATTGTCAATGTTGCCTGCTCTTTCGCCTGACATATATACAATCGGAATCGGGAGCATACTCAGCGGAAATCCCGCCGCATTGAGAACAAGATTCTTTTGAAGATATATTGTTTTGCCGTCGATGTCCTCCTCAAGTGGGCTGTGCGGCATTGCTTCAAGGTTGTCGGGAAGAGGACCGAGTTCGGGCTTGTGTTCGGGAGTCGGCTCAGCGTCGTTTTCGATAATGAGCTTGTTGAAGTGACGCCAAATGCAGTCGCGTGTTTTTTGTTCATTTATTTCACCGGCAGTCATAACATAAACAATGTCGTCGTCGTTTGAAACGATGCCGAACTGCGAGAACATTCCGTCTGCACGGTAGCCGTTTATTCCTCCGCATCTCCAGAAGCAGTAGCCGTATCCGCATTGGCTGTCAATTACCGTGTTAAACTGCGAGTTGTTCGCGAGCGGCTTGGTTGCCAGTCGGGTCCATGCTTCGGGGATGACCTGCTTGCCGTTGAATTTGCCGTGCTGCTGGTAGCAGAAAATGAATTTTGCAAGATCCTCGGTTTTGAGGTAAAGTCCCCAGCCGCCTGCTTCGATACCGTCGATGTCGTGCTCCCAAAACGGAACGTTAATGCCGAGCGGTTCAAAGAGCCTCGGCGTCAGATATTCGACGACCGACATACCGGTTACCCTTGTGAGCATTGCACAGAGCATGTACTGGTTTTCGCTGATATACTGCCAATGTCCGTCGCCGGGGGCAAATTTCCACGACGCGTCAAAGAAATCCTTTATCCAATGATTTTTGCTCTTGTCGGAGAAAACGCTGACATTTTTGCCGGACTGCATCGAAAGTAAATGGTGAACGGTCAGCTTTTCCAGATTTTCGTCGGGAGTTTTCGGACGGTATTCCGGGAAAATGTCAATCAGCTTGGTGTCAAGCGAGAGCAGACCTTCCTCAATTGCAAATCCGACCGCCGTTGAGGTGAAGCTTTTGCTCACCGAATACATCATGTGAGGATATTCGGGCGCGTAGGGAGCCGCCCATGTCTCATAAGCGACCTTGCCGCCCCTTATGATCATTATACTGTGAACCTCAATGTTGTGTTCCTTGAAGTCCAAAATCAGATTGGCTATCTCTTTCGAGGATATTCCGACCTGCTCCGGGTAGTCGGCTCTGTCAAGCCTGAGCTTATCTTGAGTTTGCATCAGATTTTCCCTCCGTTCAGAACTTTCTTTTTATGAAGATAGAGCGAACCGACGGTGAATGCCGCCGCGCAAAGTATGACGGTGATAATTCTTCCGGGTGTAAATTTAAACTGCAAGGTGACATTTTTTTTTGCTCCGACTGTCAGAGAGTCATGAGCGGACTGCAAGCTGTACCGCGCGTCCGTCAGCTCGCTGAACGAGCTCGGATTCCGAAGGAGCTGTTTCGCTGTTGTCAGAGCCGATGTAAAGGCTTTTTCGCTCTCTGTGGTGTAAGGTGAGAGCTCCTCGTCGCCGTAAAGATCGACAAATTTTTCAAGCTCCACCGCCGCCGCCGAGGTTTTCTGAATATACTCGGTCAGCTCGGCGGGGTAGTCCGTTTCGATAACGCTGTAACCGCGCGAGATAAGGTCGTCCCATCCGGTTTCGTTGTCGGTTCTGCCGCCGCATCTTCCGTTTACCATGGAGACCATAGCTCTCTTCTTGTCGGTAAAGCGCTTCATGAGGAAGTTGTCATAGAGAACTCCGTGACCGTTTTTGCTTCCCATTTCTATTGTATATATATTATTGTTAAATGCATTTTTTGCAGCCGAAGTTGCAAGAAAAATGATATTTCCCTGATAATTTCCCGTTGCTGTGACGTCGAGATCCTTTGTAAGCTCAATAATTTGTTCGTTCTTGGCGTCAATTCGGAATATTGCTTCCGCTGTCTTACCGAGAGTTTTTACATAATTATAGACCGCTTTGAAGTTTTCTGCGGAAACGTTGAGCATAAGAGCGGCTTTGCCGTCGGCAAGCTCAAAAATCTCCTTGAGTTCGGGAATCGTCGTGTTGGTTATCGGGTTTTGTACTCCTCCGTTGGCTTCTCGAAGATTAAACTCCTTTAGCTGTCGGAGAGTGAAGGACGACACCGCGCCCGAAACGGATTTGCCGTCCTTGTCGGCGCACATTCTGTCAACGCTGTCGTCAGCCATCAGAACGGGAATACCGTCGGAGGTGAGCTTCACGTCAACCGATATAACGTCGTAATCCAAAGCTGCGTTGACTGCTTCAACGGAATTTTCGGGGAAGCTGTGCCAGTCGCCCCTGTGAGCGATACAAATTATATTATTGCCGCCGTCGGAAAAGTCGGAGACCGTCTCCTCGGTTGCTGCGGCGAAAGCCGTCGGCACGGCAATAAGCGCCAAAATGATTATCGAAAGAACAAAATATGCTGTTTTTTTGCAAAAAAGAACCATAGTCGACCTCTACTGTTGATTTTATATAATTATATCACAATTTTTTAAAAAAATAAAGAAAAATTTTTTATATATTTTAGCAAACAAATGTTTGCTTTTTGAGAAAGAATGTGTTATAATGCAGATATGATAGGGAGAAAAGAGGTATGCCTATGTCTATTAACGAAACTCAGCGCAAAATATATGAATTTCTTGTTCAGAGGAGTGCGGACGGAATCCCCCCGTCGGTCAGGGAGATCGGAGCGGCGGTCGGACTGCGTTCAACCTCGTCGGTTCAGTCCAATCTCGACGCCCTGGAGGACGCCGGATACATTCAGCGCGATCCGCTTCTCAAACGCTCCATAAGGATTATGGGTCAGGCTGAGAATATTACTCAGGTACCGATCCTCGGAACCGTTACCGCAGGTGCGCCGATTTTGGCGGTTGAGGATGTCGAGGGATACTTCCCGTACACAGGCACGGTCACCCGTGACAAGCCGCTCTTCGGTCTGCACATCAGGGGCGAAAGTATGATAAATGCAGGCATACTTGACGGTGATCTTGTAATTGTCGAAAAGACGCCGTTTGCGCGCAACGGTGAAATCGTCATTGCGCTTATCGACGACGAAGCAACCTGTAAAACCTTCTACAAGGAGAACGGACACTACCGTCTCCAGCCGGAAAACGACACATACGAGCCGATCATAGTTGACGAGTGTTCGATTCTCGGCAAGGTTGTCGCGGTAATGAGATACTATTGATTGAAAAAACCGGCCTGCTGACAGGTCGGTTTTGGTTTATATCAGATTGAGAAAACTCCGGATATCCAAAGCGCAAGGAAGGAGTAAATAACGGCGGCAATAATGAAAAAGTAATAAAGAATTGAAGTGAGGGCGTATTTTGTCTTGTCGCCGTCGTCGCCGGCGTAGGAGAAACGTTCAAGGCTGGTGCGCTGAGCCGCCATAATAATTGTGAAGAGAAGAAATGCCGAGTAAATAACGCTGATCCATATATTGAATTTGATGCCGTAAACGTGGCAAACGCTTCCTGCGGCGGCTATGACAGCCGAAGCAAGAAACCAAATGTATTTTTCCGACTTTTTGGCAGGCTTCTGCACCTTTTTTTCTTTTTCTTTCTCCGCAACCATATTATATCCCTCAATTCAAAAATGAACTGAATTTATAATAGCATATATAATTTTGAATTTCAAGAAAAATATATTTTATTAAAAGAATGCTGTTGAAAATTTCGATTCGGTGTTGTAGAATTAAATAAATTCTTTGTTTAATAAGGAAAAGGATTCGATGAAGAAAAATTCTGCAACACATAAACTTACCGCAGGGGCGCTTATGCTGGCATTCGGAATAATCCTGCATCAGCTTTTCCACCTGACAGGTGACGTAACCTTTGCCGCAGTCAGTAAAAAAGGGGAGCGCATTTCACGCGCAAAGGGCGTTGCGCCGATACTGGAGACAGTTAAAGCGGAGCCTGACTTTCTGAAAGGAGCGGTTGTTGCCGACCGCGTGATAGGCAAGGCGGCGGCAATGCTTCTTTATAAGTACGGTGTTTCGGAAATATATACTTTTGTGGCAAGCGAGTATACAGTTGAATATCTTAGTGATAAAAGCATTGATTTTACATACGATAATACGGTGAGCTTTATCGTCAACCGCGACGGCACGGATATGTGTCCGATGGAAAAAGCGGTGCTCGGCACAAATGATGCCGACGAGGGCGAAAGGCTCATCCGCGAAAAAATAAAAGCGATGAAAGGATGATCTTTTATGCCGATGATTTCGACGAAAACAAATGTTACAATTTCCCCGGAGCAGGAGCTCAAGTTGAAAAGTGAGCTCGGAAAGGCGATAGAAATACTTTCCGGCAAAAGCGAGCGCTGGCTTATGCTCAGCTTTGATGATAAATGTCACCTCTATTTTCAGGGCGACAATTCAAAGCCGATCGCTTACGTTGAGGTTAAGGTCTTCGGCAGGATTGATTATTCCCAGTCCAACAAGCTGACCGCGAAAATCTGTGAGATTTTCGGAAGTGTTCTCAATATTGACGCCTCAAATGTATATATTAAGTATGAAGAGGTTGATATGTGGGGCTGGAACGGCGGTAATTTCTAAAAAGATATTGATTTATTTTATTTTTATGATATAATTACACACGAAAAATGCGTTTATCGGGAGAAGTAATCCGAATCGGACACAGCAGAGAGTGAGGCGCAGCGGTGAAAGCCTCTTGTGAACGGACGGACGAAATGCACCCGCCAGCACGCAGGGGGAAACCCTCGGAGAGTATCCCTGCGCGGCCGTCACCGTTATCGGACCTAAAGTTATAAGTCGGAGTGGAACCGCGGTAAAACCGCCTCTGTCGCACTGTGTGCGGCGGAGGCTTTCTTTTTCGGCTCATTTAAATCCGTACTCCGAACGGATCGGCATATACTTGAAAGGAGAATAAAGTTGCTGGAAAGATTCAAAGAGGATATAAAGTGCTTTCGCGAGCGTGACCCGGCGGCAACGTCGGCGCTGGAGGTCATACTTCTGTATCCCGGCTTTAAGGCAATAAGGAGCCATCGGAAAGCACATTGGTTTTACAATCATAATATGTTTTTTATTGCGCGAATGATATCGCAGCATTGTGTTCGCAGAACGGGAATCGAAATTCACCCCGGTGCCCAGATCGGCAGAAGATTTTTCATTGACCACGGCACGGGCACGGTTATCGGAGAAACCACAATAATCGGCGACGATGTCACGGTGTATCAGGGCGTTACACTCGGCGGTACGGGTAAGGAAATCGGAAAACGTCACCCGACAATCGGGAACAATGTTCTCATCGGTGCAGGTGCCAAGGTGCTCGGCCCCGTGACTGTCGGCGACAACACGAACATTGCCGCAGGAGCTGTGGTGCTGGATAAAATTCCGAAAAATTCAACGGCTGTCGGTGTGCCGGCGAGAGTAGTCCGCCGCAACGGCGAACGTGTACAGGATCTTGACCAGATTCACATTCCAGATCCTGTTTCGCAGGAGCTTTGCCGACTGCAAAGTGAAATTGACAAAATTAAGAAATCTTTGGAGGACAGATAAATGAAGATATTTAACACCTTAACAAGAAGCAAGGAAGAGCTTAAACCGATTGAGGAGGGCAAGGTTAAAATCTATGCCTGCGGACCGACGGTTTACAATTTCATTCATATCGGAAATGCGAGACCGCTTTGCGTTTTTGACGTTTTGCGCCGCTTCCTTGAGTATGTCGGCTATGATGTCAGATTCGTTCAGAACTTCACGGATATTGATGACAAGATCATCAAGCGCGCCAACGAAGAGGGCTTGACCTATAAAGAGGTCAGCGAAAAATATATCGAGGAGTTTTGGAAAGACGTGAAGGGTATGAATGTCCGCGAGGCGACGGTTCATCCCAAGGCGACGGAGAACATTGACGAGATAATCGACATAGTTTCGACTCTTATTGAAAAGGGCTATGCTTATGCGGTGGACGGCGACGTTTACTTCAGCCCCTCTAAGTTCAAGGAGTACGGCAAGCTGTCACATCAGCCGCTTGAGGATCTTGAAGCAGGCGCAAGAATAATGGTCGGCGAGGTCAAAAAAGAGCCGATGGATTTTGCTCTTTGGAAGAGTGCAAAGCCGGGCGAGCCTTATTGGGATTCTCCGTGGGGTCACGGCAGACCGGGCTGGCATATTGAGTGCTCGGCTATGGTAAGACGCTACCTCGGCAAAACCATTGACATTCATTGCGGCGGTCAGGATCTTATCTTCCCGCACCATGAAAATGAAATCGCCCAGAGCGAGTGCTGCAACGGAGTTCCGTTCGCACACTATTGGATGCACAACGGCTATATCAATGTTGACAATGTCAAGATGTCAAAGTCGCTCGGCAACTTCTTCACCGTCAGAGACGTTGCGGAGAAGTACGGCTATGAGCCGATCCGTTTCTTGATGATATCTTCACATTACAGAAGTCCCATCAATTACAGCACGGACATTATCGAGCAATGCAAAGCTTCGCTTGTCCGCCTCTACAACTGCCGCGACGGTCTTGATTTTGCGCTTCAGAACGCTCAGGACGGCGATGCCGGCGAGGAGCTGCTCGCAATGTTTGACAAGCGCCGTCAGCAGTTTATCGACGCAATGAACGACGACCTGAACACAGCCGACGCGATTGCGGCTCTGTTTGAGCTTGTGCGCGACATCAACACGAACGTCATTTCCGCTAACGCGAACAAAGGCAGCGTTAAGGAAGCGATAAAGGTATTTGATGAGCTTGCAGGAGTTCTCGGACTGGTTTATAACCGCAAAAAGGAGAACCTTGACGATGAGATTGAGGCGCTCATTGAGCAGAGAACACAGGCTCGTAAGGACAAAAACTGGGCAGAGGCAGACCGCATCCGCGATGAGCTGAAAGCAAAGGGAATAGTCCTTGAGGACACCGCACAGGGTGTCAAGTGGCACAGAGAATAAGATAACTAAAAAAACTGCCGAGTTCCGATGCAAAATTCGGACTCGGCAGTTTTTTATTGGAAAAATTTGCCTGCGGCGTAACCTCTTGTAACTTGTTGACAATATTGTAATCTTTTGTTATAATTAAACTGTTGTTCGCATAAGCAGTTAAAAAATTACGGAGGCAGTTATGAAAAAGGCAGTATCGTTTATTGTTTCAATAGTTATGATAATATCCCTCATTCCTCTCGGAAATGTGAGTGTCAACGCGGTGAACTATAATCCCGATGCGGCGCTCGACTACGCGGAGGAAAACTGGAACAACGGTATTGAGCTTTGTGCCGGTTTCGTGTCCAACTGTCTGACTGCCGGCGGAATAAAAATTATGGAGCGCACGGTAGGCAATCTCTATAACGCGATGAAGGCGTCATATGGTACAGCTTATGTCCTCAAGACAAGCGGTCCGTACATATATATGTCCGAGAATGTCGGCAAGGTTGCGGGCGGCGATCCCGTATTCTACTACTGCGACAGCTGTCACTCGTTCCAGCACGCCATTCTTTGCGGCGGTTCCGATGACGGCGGACGTATGACGGACTACGCTCACAACAATCCGCATCACAACACGACGACTTATATTTCGTGGGGATGCCCTGAGTGCGGCGATATCAACTGGATAATGTACTCCGTTCACATTCCTGTTTCCGGCAACAGCGGCAATGTTGTTGCGCCGAACACGCTCACGATTCATTACAATGCGAACGGCGGCTCCGTAAATTCATCTAAATATAAGCTTGTGTCCGATGATGTCCACAAGGCCGACGGCACACGCTTTGCACAGAAAATGACTTATGACAATCCTGTTTCGGGCGGACTTGTGAATGCCTCCGAGCTCGGACTTTACAGAACAGGATATACCTTTGCAGGCTGGGGCACTCTGCCCGTCGGCGACAAGGTTTTTGATGAAAACAACGCTTCGCTCAAGCCGAGCGAGATAAATTCTCTTGTCAAGAGCGAAAATTGTTATACCACGCTTTACGCACAATGGAAGCTTAACACCTACACAATCAGCTTCAACGCGAACGGCGGCGTCGGCGCTCCGTCGGCACAGACAAAAACTCACGGTGTTGTGCTTTTTGTTTCGCGCACCAAGCCGACGCGTTCAGGATTTGAGTTCGCGGGCTGGAACACTAAGGCCGACGGTACGGGAACTGTCTATTATCCCGGCGGAATTATGAAAAACGACGCGAGTGTCACTCTGTATGCGATGTGGAGCAAAACTCACGTTCACACCTACGAGAGAAACGTTATCAAGGAACCGACCTGCACGTCAAGAGGTATAGTTTCATTCTCCTGTTCGTGCGGCGAGGAATACACTCAGTCAATTGCCGCCGCAGGACATAGTGTCGTGTGGGTATATGAGTCGAGACCGACAATATACAGCACGGGCAGCAAGTATAAGTCATGCAGCGTTTGCAATGAAAAGCTTTCCGCAATGACGACGGTGGCTAAGTCAACGGGTGATGTGAACGGCGACGGAAAAATCAACTCAATGGACGCTCTTGCGATTCTTCAGCAGGCGATCGGTTCGAGAAATTCGATTATCAATGAGACTGACTTCCTCAACGCCGACGTAAACGGCGACGGTGTGCTCAATTCAATGGATGCGCTCACAATTCTTAAAATTTCGACCGGCGGAATAAAACTTTGATATTGATAAAAGAGGAACGGTAAGCCGCTCCTCTTTTTTATGGTTAAATGGGTCTGTGCCGAATGCGGCAGACCTATTTTTTTTACTGTTTAATTTTGTCAAATTTTTGTCAATAAAATATGTTTGTATAAAAACTTTGTTGACAAAGGGTGAGCGGTGCAATATACTTAAATAAAGATTGAAAGGGAGTTTTTTATGCTGAAAATAGAGCATTTGACAAAGAAATACGGCGACACCAAGGCGGTTGACGACCTGTCGCTTCATATTGCTCCGGGCGAAATCTACGGATTTATCGGCCACAACGGAGCGGGAAAGACGACCACGCTGAAATCCGTCGTCGGAATCCTCAACTTTGACGAGGGTGAGATCCTGATTGACGGCACATCTATAAAAGATGATCCGCTCAAGTGCAAGAAAGAAATTGCGTACATACCCGATAATCCCGACCTTTATGAGTTTATGACAGGTATAAAATATCTTAACTTTGTTGCCGACATTTTCGGTGTGGATTCGGACAAGAGACAGCAGAGAATAAAGAAATATGCCGATTTGTTTGAAATCACAAATGACCTTGCCCAGCCGATATCAACATATTCACACGGAATGAAGCAGAAGCTTGCGATAGTTTCCGCGTGGCTTCACGACCCGAAGCTTATCATTATGGATGAGCCGTTTGTCGGTCTTGACCCCAAAGCGGCACATCTGCTCAAGGGCATGATGCGTGAAGTCTGCGACAAGGGCGGAGCCATATTCTTCTCAACCCACGTTTTGGAGGTTGCGGAAAAGCTCTGCGACAAGATAGCTATTATAAAGAACGGAAAGCTCATTCGTTCCGGCACTATGGAAGAGGTCAAGGGCGACGACAGTCTTGAAGAGGTCTTCCTTGAACTGGAGGCAGAATAATGCTTAAACAACTTCTTAAAAAGCAGATGCTGGAGATGTTCCAGAACTTCTTTGTCGACAAAAAGAAAAACAAGGGAAGATCAAAGGCGTCAACCGCTTCTTTCATAGTTTTTTATCTGGTACTGATTGTCGGAGTTGTCGGAGGAATGTTTACCTACCTCTCAATCAGCCTTTGCAAGCCGCTTGTGTCTCAGAACCTCGGCTGGCTTTATTTCACGTTTATGAGCCTGGTGGCGGTGGCAATGGGCGTGTTCGGCAGCGTGTTCAATACCTATTCGGGACTCTACCTCGCAAAGGACAATGACCTGCTTCTGTCCATGCCGATACCCGTGAAGTACGTTATGGTGTCGAGACTGCTCAGCGTTTATATCATGGGCTTTATCTACTCCGCGGTGGTAATTATTCCTGCGGTTGTCGTCTATTTCCTGAATGCTGCCGTTACTGTCACGTCGGCTGTGGGCTGTGTGCTTCTTGTGCTGATAACGTCGGCGCTTGTTATGTTCCTTTCCTGCCTGCTCGGCTGGGTGGTTGCGAAAATAAGCAGCAAGCTCAAGAACAAAAGCTTCATAACAGTTATTATTTCTCTTGCATTTTTCGCCGCTTACTATTTTGTTTATTTCAAGGCGAATGAGATTATCAAACTCGTAATTGCAAACGCGGCTGTGTACGGCGCAAAGATCAAGGGCTCCGCTTATCCGCTTTATGTTTTCGGCAGTATCGGAACGGGAAACCTTCTTTCCGCACTCATCGTTATAGTTATCACGGCGGCTTTGCTTGCTGTCACTTATTACATAATCGAAAAGAGCTTTATCGGTATTGCAACGGCGTCCGAAAAGCGCTCAAAAACAGTATACAAAGAGAAAAGGGAAAAGTCGAAGAGTGTGGATGCCGCGCTTGTTGCCAAGGAAATCCGCCGTTTTGTTGCGAATCCCAACTATATTCTCAACTGCGGCTTCGGCTCGATTCTTTTGCCTATCGCAGCCGTGTTCCTGCTCGTCAAGCACGGGTTTGTCGGCGATTTGTCGGCAAACATATTCGGTGACGACAGCCTGACGGCGGCTTTCACGGGATTTTTGGTTTGCTTGCTGACTACAATGAACGATATGTCGGCGCCGTCCGTTTCGCTTGAGGGCAAGAATATATGGCTTATGCAGGCACTTCCGATAACACCGTGGCAGGTGCTCAGGGCGAAGCTTCGCTTCCACTTCCTGCTGACTGCCGTTCCTGCTGTGATTTGCGCTGTCTGCGCATCCGTTTCGGGTGAGCTTTCGGTGCTCAGCACGCTGTTGGTTATCGCTGTGGCGTTTGCCTTTATCGCACTTTTTGATTGCCTCGGTCTGGCGGTAAACCTGAAAAGCCCCAACCTTACCTGGACAAATGAAATCACACCGATCAAGCAGAGTGCAAGCGTAATGGTTTGTCTCTTCGGCGGCTGGATTTACTCGGCGGCTCTCATGGCACTCGGCTTCGGACTCGGCAGGGTATTCGGTTCGGATGTTTTCCTTGCCGCGGCAACGGCTTTAACCGCCGCAATAGCCTTTGCGATATATAGCTGGCTCAAGAAGAAGGGTACACGCATTTTTGCGGAGCTTTAAGATGAATATAGAAATAATTAACGGCGGCTTTACAATTTGCAAGGTCGCCGATTACAATCAGGTCAAGCTTGATGACGAATACATTTTTGTCGGCAGGACGGACGGTGAGAACTCTCTTATATGTCCGACTGATAAGGTGCCGGCAAACACAACAAAGCGAATTGACGGGTGGCGTGCGCTGAGACTTCAGGGCGTTCTCGACTTTTCGCTTATCGGCGTTTTGTCGAAACTTCTCGGTGTGCTTGCCCGTGAAAAAATCGGTATAGCTGCCGTTTCAACATATAACACCGACTATATATTTGTAAAGGACAATGACTTTGAGCGCGCAATCAATGCCTTGCAGGACGCAGGGCATGTAATAAAATGACCCCGAAAGGAGTTTAAAATGGATAAAAAGTATTTTCTTATCGGCAACGCTCACATCGACCCCGTTTGGCAATGGTGCGTCCCTGAGGGACTGTCCGTTGTGAGGTCAACCTTCCGTTCGGCTCTTGACAGAATGATAGAGTACCCGAACTATGTTTTTACTTCGGCGTGCGCTTCTTACTATAAGTGGATCAAGGTAAGCGAGCCTGAAATGTTTGAAGAAATCAAACAGCGAATCAAAGATGGTCGCTGGAAATACACGGGCGGAATGTGGGTTCAGCCCGACTGCAATATTCCGTGCGGCGAATCGTTTGTCAGACATCTGCTTTATTCTCAAAGATTTTTCAAGGAAAACTTCGGCGATATAGCCTATTCGGGCTACAACGTTGACTCGTTCGGTCACAACGGTATGCTTCCGCAGCTTTTAAAAAAGGCCGGAATGAAAAACTATGTTTATCTTCGTCCGAGCCGTGACGCGGAGAAAAAGGACCTTCCCGAAAGCTCGGTTCATTATTGGAACAGTCCGGACGGCAGCTCTGTTACGGCGTTTCATATTCTTGACGGCTACGGCGACGACCTGAGGGATGAACGTGTCGGCAGATACGAGAGTCAGAAACATTCGCAGATGCTGTTCTACGGCGTGGGAAATCACGGCGGCGGACCTGCAATCAGACACCTGACGCAGTCGGAAGAACTGATAAAAAAAGGAAATGCGCTTTATTCGGGCGTTGATGAATACTTCGACCATATAACCGAAAACGAAAATGACGGTATCCCCACGGTCAACGAGGATCTTCAGCACCATGCAAGCGGCTGTTACAGCGCAAATTCAAAAATTAAAAAGCTCAACCGCGAGACGGAAAACGAGCTTATATATGCCGAGAAAATCGACGTGCTTGCGTCCGTGCTGACAGGCTCAAAGACAAAGAGCGCGGAGATAGAAAAAGCGTGGGAACGCGTTATGTTCAATCAGTTCCACGATATTCTTGCCGGCTGTTCAATCAAGCCTGCATATAACGACGCTTATGCCGGATTCGGCTACGCACGCGAAAAGGCGATGGAAATCGGTTCACTTGCCGCGGAGAGAATTTCATGGCGCGTGAACACCACAAAATATTTCGACGCGGAGCCCTCAGGCTTGCGCGGCCGCCTTTGGATAAGAAAAGGCGAGGGCGCACCGATGGTTGTGTTCAATCCCCATTCTTTCCCCGTCAAGGGCACGGCAAGCTTCGGCGAGCATTGGGTTTCGGGTGTTGTTGACAGCGACGACAAAGATGTTGAATTTCAGATGGTCAGAGCCCCGTACACCGACGGACAAAGCCGCATGAGATGTATGTTTGACGTTGAAATCCCTGCTTACGGATATTCAACATATTATATTTTCAAGGACGAGCAGGAGTATGTTCCTCAAAAAAGAGAGAATCAATTTTCAATAGGCGAAAGGTTTATTGAGAACAGCGTTGTCCGCTTGGAATTTGACGATGACGGACAGATTATCTCCTACTTCAATAAAAAGAAAAACAGGGAATACTGTGCGAGACCGATGGCTGCCGTTGTCTGCGAGGACAGGGACAGCGATACCTGGGGACATCTTGTATTCGATTACAACAAGGATGTCGGCAGGTTCGGAAACGCGGAATTTGAAGTGGTCGAAGAGGGCACCCTCAGGGAAACTCTCAGAGTTAAGAGTTTTTATAATAATTCCGTGCTCGTTCAGTTCTATTCGCTTTACAAGGACAGTGACAGGGTTGAGGTCAGGTGTAAAACATTTTTCAAAGAGGATTACAAGATTCTGAAGCTGACCTTCCCGACAAGCATCGAGAATCCCGAAGCGGTTTATTCAATGCCGTTCGGATTCATAAAGAAAAAGACAAACGGCGAAGAGGAGCCGGCTCAGGGCTGGGCGGCAATAGAAAACTCGGACGACGGCTTTGCGCTCATTAACAACGGAAGATACAGCTTCTGCGCGATCGGCGGCGAGATGAGAATGATAGCCGCAAGAGCCTGCGCCTACCTTGACCATTACGGCCAGGATCATCGCGATCCGGATATGGATATGCTTGATGAGGACGAGCTGGAGTTCACCTACGCGTTTATGAGCTATGACGGCGGCAGCTACGGCGATATTGTCCGCGAATCCGAGCTGATAAATATGCCGCTGAAGCTTTACCAGGAGACGCACCACAAGGGCACGCTACCGTCAACATACGGCGGAATGAGTGTTGACTGTGATAACATTATCGTTCAGGCGATCAAAAACGCCGAGGACAACAATGGTTATGTTCTGCGCGCGTTTGAGACCTGCGGAAAGAGCTGTACGGCAACGATTGACCTTAAATTTATCGGCAGGCAGGTAACGCTTGACTTTAAGCCGCAGGAGTTCAAAACAATCTTTGTTCCGTTTGACGGCGGCGAGATAAAGGAAATTTTGCTGACTGAGCTTGGCTGAATAAAACATTAAAAATAGGGGCTGTAAAAACACACGTTTTTACAGCCCCTTGCTATTTATTCTTATTCAATTTCTTTGAGCGTTTCCGCCATACTGATTTTATCAATCTTCAGCTTGATCGGCAGGGACGATATCAGCGATATCAGCGCAACCACAATCAGAGTCACAAGGAAGCTCCACCAGGCAATCGAACTGCCGTAAACGATGTTGTCAACGGAGATGAATCCGATGAGAGCCTTGTGCAGGAAAATTCCTGCAATCATTCCGAGAATTGCTCCGTATATTGTGGAGATTATATTCTCACGGATAACGTAAATCAGCACTTCATTGTCGCTGAGTCCGATAACCTTAATGTTTGCGATTTCCCTCGTCCGCTCGCTGAGGTTTACGTTTGAGTTCGTGTACATAACGATGAGTGCCAGCAGGCACGCGGAGAGGACAAACATCAGCACGACTGCCAATATTCTGTCGATCGAAACGTCAACCGAGTCCGCCATATCGGAGGCGGTGGATGCGCCCGTAATCAAATCCTCCTTGAGAAATGTTGAGGCAAGGTTCTTAACGTCGTTTTCCTGAACATACTTTTTCGCCGTTACGACAATGTATTTGTACTGCGGAACATTTCCGAAAACCGATTCATAGGTTCCTGAGGACATATAGACGTAGTGGTTGGTGTAGTTGCGTACAATTCCCGAAACGGAAGCTGTGCTGACTACGCCGTCGGCAGAAGTGAGATAGAGACTGTCGCCGACGCCTATTCCGAGGTCGGCTGCCATTTTATCGGTTATGACAATGTTGCCGTTGCCGAAATCAAGGCTTCCGTCGGTCGTTTTGAAGTTGGTGAATTTCGCGTAGTCATCGGTGTCCTTGATTGACACAACGCTGACGGCTCGTTTGCTTTCGTGAGTGTCCGCGTCGGCGGAAGCGGTGAGACTGTTCTTGCTGAAAAGCACGGCGCTCTCAACTCGCTGATCCTTGCGAATATCCTTGAGTATGTCGGCGTCGTTTGTCTGCGGTGTTTTCAGAACGAAAAGCACATCGTAGTTGAACACGCCCTTGTCTCCGTACTGCTTGCCCGAAACCGCCATTGTCGAGTTTATCAGTCCGAGAGAGGAAAGAATGAGGGCGGTACAGCAGGCAATGCCGAGAGTGCTGACCGCAACTCTGCTGCGGCTTCGCGCAACCGTTCTGGCAACGACGACCATTCCGTAGCTCATTTTGTTCCACAGGGCAGGTATCTTTTCGAGGAAGTTTCTCCTGTTATAGCTTATGTTTTTCGGACGCATAAGCGTTGCAGGGTCATATTTCAGCTCGCGGATCGCCGCGGTGAGCGTGGCGGCAACGGTCATCACAAAGGAAAGTCCGATGCCTATGAAAACATACTTTGCGAGAAAAACCGTTCCGACGTTCGGAACGCTGTAAGTCATATTGTATATTGAGCATATCGCGAACGGAAGTATGCAGGTTCCGATTATTCCGCCGAGGAATATGCCCATAAGCCATGCCAGAATAGAGTAGAGCATAAACTTTCCGACGATTGAAATGTTTGAGTAGCCGAATGATTTGAAAACGCCTATCTCCTTGCGCTCCTCCTCAACATTTTTGACCATTATTACAAAGCAGGCGATCATCGCCGTGAGGAAGAAGACTATCGGGAAAACGGACGACATTGATTTTATGTTTTCAAGGCTGATTGAAAAGCTGTCGATTCCCGAAAGCTCGTTTCGCGGCGTTGCCGACCAGCGGAGATTTGAAAGGTTGCCCAATGTTGTCTCCAAAGCTTTAAGCTCGTTTGAAAGGGAATCCTTCTTGCTCTGAATGTCATTTTTAAGCTCTGTATATTCGTCATCAACCGTACCGTAACAGCTTTTTGCGATTTTTAAATCGTATTCGGCTTTGCTGACCTCAACCGAGCTGTTTCTGGAAGCGAGAGTGTAGCGTATCTGAGCTTCCGTAACGCTGTTGTTAAGTGAATCCAGCTCTGCTTTTTCACTTTCAACCTGAGCAATGAGATTGGTCAGACTTGTCTGACCCTTTGTCAGGTCATTCATCGAGGATTTGTATTTTGCAAGCGTGGCTTCGTCGGCGTCATAAGCCTTTTGCGCGGCGTCGTAATTGCTCTTGGCGTTGGATACTTCCGCCTGCAAAACGCTTCTTTCGGACTTTGCCGTCGCAAGAGCGTTTCTCTCGTTTGAAAGAGTTGTGATGAGCCGTTGCTTTTCGGCTTCCTTTTTCGTCTTGCTGTTTGTCGCCGAGGTGATGGACGAACGTGTGTCATTGTAATCGGCTGTCAGGGAATTAAGCTCGTTTTCAGCCGTGCTCAGATTCCTTTTGAGCTGACTTCTCGTGTTCATCGCTTCCGCCTTATCCATGGCGTCTGTGCTGCTGTCGGCGATAATTGCGTCAAGTCTGCTGATTTCCGACTTCAGATTGTTGACGATCGCGGTTTGCGTTTTCACCTTTTCGGACAGCGATGAAGCCTTTGAGTTTAAACTGTTTATGCTGGATTCGAGAGATGAAATTTCAGATGTCAGCCGTGAAATGCGCGATTCAAGCGAGCTGATCTGTTCCTCGTGCAACTCTATTTCAGCGTTCTTGCTGTCAAGGTCATTCTGCTTTGACTGATATGTGCCGCTGAGAGTGTCAAGCTCCGTTCGTGCGGCGTCGTGCTTTTCGCTGAGATCGTCATAGAGTCTTTTGAGTTCGCTGTAGCCCTTTATCTCGGAGCTCTGCTGATCCATGGATTTGACATGCGCCTGATATGAAGAGTTTAAAGAGCTGAGCCTGCTTTCAAGCGATTTGAGGCTTGAAGCGGCATTGTTTATTTTTGCTTCGTTATCCTCCTTGACCGAAGCCAGAACCTTGTCTTCGTTGTCAACGTAATCCTTAAACTCTTTGATAGACTTTTCCTTGTCCTTGAGCTGAGTTGAGCTTGAAAGATTGTACGCGGTAATTTCGGACTGCTTGTCTTTGATTTTTTCGGTGTATTCGGTTTTCAGGTCGGCGAGCTTGACATCAATCGCGCCCTCCGAAACTTTCTTTATTTGTTCGGCAATCTTTTTGGCTCGGCTCGTGTATTCGTCGGAAAAGCTGTCGAGATATTCCGAGTATTTCATCTTTACAAACAGCTCGTTAAATTCTCCTGAGGAAAATGCGCTCGGAAGAACATAGATAAACGAGTCAAGAGTGCCCGAACCGAGCTTTGTCTGACCTTTATCGGGTGAAATGTATCTCGGCGAGGTGACTATGCCGACAACGGTGAATTTGTTGACGGTCAGCGAAAGCTCCGCGCCGCTGTCACCGTCGGCAATGTTGACGCTTTTTCCAATTTCAATGTCAGGGTAAAGCTCTGCCGATTTGGAGTCAACGACACATTCATCAACTTTTTGCGGCAGACGTCCCTCGTTAAGGTCAAGGCGGTTTATGTATGAATCGTCCTTTTTGCCGTCGAGAAATGCCTGTGCTTTGTCCGAATCAAGCAGACTGACGCGGCAGGTCAGCTCCGTGCCGTTCTTGTTGACGAGGGAATCCCTGCCGAGCGTGGCGTAGCCGTCGACATACTGTGACCGTGTGACCTGTGTTACATTTTTTATTTTTTCGATTTTGGCGATGTCATCGTTCGTGAAAGCAATCGGGGATGTCACCCAAACGTCCATCAAGTTGTTCTTGACGAAGTATTCGTTTGCCTCATATTTCATTGCCGGCGAAGCCGAGTTGATTCCGACATAGAAGCTCATGCCGAGCGCGACAATTATCGCGACGGAAAGGAAGCGGAGCTTGTTGGCGGCAATGGAACGAAGAGTATCCTTAATGAGGGTTTTGGTCATTACCACTCTATCCTTTCAACCGGCATCGGTGTATCGTTGATTTCGATTTTTGCGATTTTTCCGCTTTTCATCGTTATGATTCTGTCGGCAATGGGAGCTATTGCATGGTTATGCGTTATGATGACAACAGTCATATTCATTATTTCGGAAACTTTTTTAATCAGCTTGAGAACCTGTATTCCCGTTTCGTAGTCAAGGGCGCCGGTCGGTTCGTCGCAAAGCAAAAGCTTCGGCTTCTTGACAAGCGCACGCGCAATGGCAACGCGCTGCTGCTCTCCGCCGGAGAGCTGAGAGGGGAAGAGGTTGGCGCGGCCTTCAAGTCCGACAAGGCGAAGAAGCGCCATACAGTCGACCGCCTTGTCGCTGAGATTGGCAACAAGCTCAAGGTTTTCAACCGCAGTCAGGTTGGGGACGAGGTTGTAGGACTGAAAAATGAAGCCCACCTCGCGCCGCCTGTAAAGCATCAGGTTGCGCTTGCTGAAGTCCGTAATGATTTTGTCATCGACAGCGATCTGACCGTCGGAACACCTGTCCATTCCGCCGAGAACGTTTAGCAGAGTGGTCTTTCCGGCTCCGCTGGGACCGACTACGACACAAAGCTCTCCCTGCTCGATTGTAAAGCTGACTCCGTCCAGAGCGTTGACCGTGTCAGCACCCGAACGGTATTTTTTATATACATCTGCAAATTCAATATAGCTCATAGTACACCGCCTTTTTCGGCATTATAAAAAACCATTTTAATTATACAATAGCACAGCATATTTTTCAAGATATATTATTGTATATAAATAAATAAAAATTGTCAGTTATATTTATACAATCGGGTTTGTATGGATAAACTCTTATGCATTATTTACCCTAATGTTATACTGTTTTAAAAATTTCCCTTGATTTTCCTATTTAAATACACTATAATGTATCTGTAAATTTCTCTAAGGAGGATTCTTAATGAAAACGTTTAAAAAAGTCCTGGCAATCGTGCTTGTCGCCGTATTGTGCTTTGCGCTTGCATCATGCAGTATGGTTGATGATACCGATATCACAAAGGACAATATCAAGATCGGTGTTATTCTTCCCGGACAGCGTGATGATGCTGAAGATTATGTTCCCGATCTGTCTACTCTCCAGTGCGTTTCGGCAATCAATGATTTGCTTTCGTTCGGTGCAGGCATCAATTCCGACAGATTCCAGTACCTTGAGCATGTGGATCCCTCCGACGAGCAGGCAGCGTACGATGCTATACATACGCTCACAAACCGTGAATGTACGGTTATTTTCCTTGCAGATCCCGGCTATATGGCCGCTGTTGAAAAGTATACGTCCTCTAAAGCAGAGAACGGAGACGTTTCGGCTCAGGATTCAAAGGTTCAGTATGTCGTGTTCAACGGCAAGGATGAGGGCAATGATATCCATTCCTACACAGCCGATATAACGGGCGCTACTTACCTTTCCGGTATCACAGCCGCCCTCAAGGCTAAGGAGCTTAAGGTTCCGAAGATCGGCTTCCTTGTAAAGGACGCGAGCGACCTTACTGTTCTCAATGCATTCGCCCTCGGCGCAAAGTCCGTATACCCTGAGGTCAAGATTGACGCAAGAGTATGCAAGGACGTCAAGGCGGATTGCCATACGCTTGTTGCGGCAGGCAATGTTGTTCTCGCTTCTGATTTTTACAGTCAGGAAATTGTCGAGAACCGTGAAGACGCTTTCTTCTGCGGCTTCGGTTCGGATAAGCTTTCGGGCGAAAACGGATTCCTTTGCGCTCCGGTTTATGACTTCTCACAGTATTATCTCGATACCATAAATGAGATTCTTGACTACGACAACGTTGAGTACGATGAAAACGGCAAGGAGATTGACAAGTCAAACGCTCTTCCTGAGATTCCGGCATTCAAGGGAACTTATGCCGACGGTTCAACATACCTCTCCCAGTACGGCGAGGACGTTGCGGCAGGCACAAAGGAAGCTGTCGATATGGCAGAGGCTCTTATCGTAAGCGGCAAGCTTGTTCTCAATCTCAGCGCAACAGTTGCCGTCGCCGGTGTAACACTTGCAAAATAAAGCATAGATATAACAAAAAGGCACAGAGGCTATTTGCCCCTGTGCTTTTCTTTTCGCTTTTGCTGTCTTTGTCGAAAACGCCGCTTCTTTTCTTCTTGCCTAATTTTTCTAAAAGAACAATTTGAATCCATAATTACACCTCGAACCGGAATTACAAGATATAAAGTTTTACCACTATTTTGTTTCGATAATGTTGTTCAAATACTCAAGCGACGTTTTAATATCATTTTCATCCTTGAAGTTGTCACGGTAAAGTTCGATTACGGCGGTGTTGTCGTAGCCGTGCGCTTTCAGCGCCTTAAAAAGCCTTGCGAAATCATATTCGCCCGCGCCGGGAGCAAGGCAATCGTGCTCCGCCGTGCCGTCGCTGAGATGAACCTGAGCAATTTTTTCTCCGAGCAGGTCAATAAATTCAAATTCGCTTTGATTTGTGCGCCGGCATTGCTTGATGTCCAGAACCATTTTAAACTCGTTGCCGACAAGGTCAGCCACGCGTTTCATATAGTGCGGATCGGAGCACAGGCAGTTGTTGACGTTTTCGTGTGCGATATAAACGCCCTCTTTTATTGCGGCATTGTGCAATTTCAGATAGTTTTCGGCATATAATTCAGGTGTGTATCTTTTTCGGCTCTTTCCGCCGTGCAGAACTATCAGCTCCGCACCGAGCGCGTTTGCCGCGTCAAAGAATCGCTTATAAAATTCGATGCTGTCATCGGTGCGACGTTCGTAGTTGCTGAAAAACATAAACGGCTCGAAGCCCGAAGTGAAAGGGTGAATCGAGCGTACATGTATGCCGTAGTACTCTTTTATTCGGCAAAGCTCGCCGAAAATATCGCCGATGAGCTCGCAGGCGGAATTGAAGAAAATTTCCGCTGTTTTTGCTCCCGCTTCTCCGACGGCGCGGAACGAATCCTCTATCAGCGCGGGATAAAAGCACGAGGAAGAAATACCTATCTGCATACACCGAACACCTGCCTTTATGGAAATCTCACCGATATTTTAGCACCATCTTTGCCGTCGGTAAAGACTTTTTCGCCTGTTATTTGCAGAAATTATTATCAAATTGTTAATTTTTTCAAAAAGACTTGATTTTTATATTAAACGGGCTATAATATATTTAGCACTCAGGGAGTGAGAGTGCCAAAACCAATAAATATTAAGTTTTTATAGGAGGCTTTCACAATGAAAATCAAACCGCTTGCAGACCGCGTTGTTGTTAAAATGACAGAGGCTGAAGAAAAAACACAGAGTGGAATCATACTTGCTTCTTCCGCTAAGGAGAAGCCGCAGATTGCCGAGGTTCTGGCAGTCGGTCCCGGAGGACTTGTTGACGGCAAGGAAGTTGAAATGTATGTTAAGGTCGGCGATAAGGTAATCACCGGCAAATATGCAGGCACCGAAGTTAAGCTTGACAAAGAAGAGTACATCATCGTTCGTCAGAGCGATATTCTTGCAATAGTAGAATAACAGGAGGAATTCATCATGGCTAAACAGATTATTTACGGAGAAGAAGCCAGAAAGGCTCTCCAGGCAGGTATTGATAAGCTTGCCGATACAGTTAAAATCACACTCGGCCCCAAGGGCAGAAACGTTGTTCTTGACAAGAAGTACGGTTCACCGTTGATCACAAACGACGGCGTTACAATCGCTAAGGACGTTGAGCTTGAGGACCCGTTCGAGAACATGGGCGCACAGCTCGTTAAGGAAGTTGCAACCAAGACAAACGACGTTGCGGGCGACGGCACAACAACCGCTACTCTTCTTGCACAGGCGTTTGTACGCGAGGGCATGAAGAACGTTGCCGCAGGCGCAAACCCGATGGTAGTTAAAAAGGGTATCAAGATGGGCGTTGACGCCGCTGTTGAGGCTGTCAAGGCTAATTCAAAGCCCGTTACATCTTCAAACGACATTGCCCGTGTTGCTACGGTTTCAGCCGCTGACGAGGAAATCGGCAAGATCATTGCAGAGGCTATGGAAAAGGTTACTGCCGACGGCGTTATCACCGTTGAGGAGTCAAAGACCGCTGTTACCGATTCCGACATCGTTGAGGGTATGCAGTTTGACCGCGGTTACATTTCACCCTACATGGTAACCGATACGGATAAGATGGAAGCCGTTATCGACGACGCTCTCATTCTTATTACAGACAAGAAGATTTCAAACATTCAGGAGATTCTTCCGCTTCTTGAGCAGGTACTCAAGGGAGGCAAGAAGCTCGTTATTATCGCCGAGGACGTTGAGGGCGAGGCTCTTTCAACAATCCTTGTCAACAAGCTCCGCGGTACATTCACCTGCGTTGCAGTCAAGGCTCCGGGCTTCGGCGACAGACGTAAGGAGATGCTTCGTGATATAGCTATCCTCACAGGCGGCGAGGTTATCACATCAGACCTCGGTCTTGAGCTTGCAGACGCCACAATGGCTCAGCTCGGTCAGGCTCGTCAGGTCAAGATCTCCAAGGAGAACACAATCATTGTTGACGGTGCAGGCGACAAGGACGAGATCAAGGGCAGAGTTGCTCAGATCAAGTCACAGCTTGAGAACACAACCTCCGACTTCGACCGTGAGAAGCTCCAGGAGAGACTTGCAAAGCTTTCGGGCGGCGTAGCTGTTATCCGTGTCGGTGCGGCTACCGAGACCGAAATGAAGGACAAGAAGCTCCGTATTGAGGACGCTCTTTCGGCGACAAAGGCTGCTGTTGAAGAGGGTACCGTTGCAGGCGGCGGCGTTGCACTTCTTAACGCTATTCCGGCTGTTAAGGCTCTCCTTGATTCAACAGAGGACGCAGACGAAAAGACAGGTATCAAGATTGTGCTCAAGGCTCTTGAAGCTCCGGCACGTCAGATTGCCGCGAACGCAGGTCTTGAGGGCTCGGTTATCGTAAATGATATCGTTTCAAGCGGCAAGACAGGTTACGGCTACAATTTCGCAACAGGCGAATTTGTTGATATGTTTGAGGCAGGTATTCTTGACCCGACAAAGGTTACACGTTCCGCAATTCAGAATGCGTCGAGCGTTGCCGCAATGGTGCTCACAACAGAGTCACTTGTTGCCGACAAGCCCGATCCGCAGGCAGACGCAGCAGCGGCCGCAGCAATGGCAAGCCAGGGCGGCGGAATGTATTGATAAGCGAAAGCTGAATAATTAAACGGCACCACCGCCGAGCAGATTTCCTGCTCGGCGGTGGTTTTTATGTGGCGGCAACAGAGCCATGCGTGTTATATAGGTATTATTAGCGAGTCGAGTTTTTTAAAAAACAGATGGGTATATCACCATTTCGCTATAATAAGGTGTGTTACAATAGTATTATAAACCATATATGGTTAAATTTCAACATAAACTAACCATATATGATATAATTCAGTCAAATGCACAAAGAAACGGTGATAATTTTATGCAAGAATACTACTATCCAAGACTGAAAGATATTCGTGAAGATAGCGACAAAACTCAAAAAGATATTGCTGAAGTGTTGAACACAACATATCAGTATTACAGTGCATACGAACGCGGTGTCAGGGATATTCCGAGTCACCACATCATTACGCTTGCAAAATACTATAATGTTTCTGCTGATTATCTGCTCGGTCTGAGCAATGATAAGAATAAATAATCAGAAATATTTAAAATGAATCACGGCACGATGTGGGCATCGTGCCCTACGACGAGCTTTGATGAATCCTGAACCGTAGGGCATGATGCCCACATCATGCCGTCAAGTTAGAAGAAATCTTTTCAAACCCCTGTATGTGCCCTTGCACGGCTTGTTCGGGGAACAAAAAGTAACAAAAATAATGCCGAGCTGTAACTTTTTGTAACTTTTTAGATTTTGCACAAATTTTGCGGTACTGAGTTGCCGTCAAAATCCAAATAACGGCAAAATACGGCTGTTTAAACCTTGAATATGACTTTTTCTTGCGGGTAATTTTGTGAAATGTTCACAAAATCATTTTGCTTTTTCATTTGACAAATTAGGCATAGATTACTATAATAGGCGACGTTGGTGTAAAACTAACCGAAAAACTTACAGGCATTGCCTGAATAAAACGGTTACAAAACCGTATAAAAGGAGCTTCCGATAATGGAAACATTGAAGAAAATCGGCAAGGTGATTTCCAAAGCCAAGATTAGAGTTATTTCTTTGACTCTCATTGTGTGCTTTATTGCAGCAACAATCTTCGCTGCCGCCGCCAATTCATATTCGGTAAAGATTATTGCCGACGGCGAGGAGATCAATATTACAACTCTCAGAGAAAATGCCGACGAAATCTTAAAGCAGGTCAATATTGAGGTCAATCAGGGCGACGTAGTCGATCTTTCTGATTTTTCAAGCGGTACAAAGTCAACGATCAGGGTTTACAGAGCTTGTACTATCAAGGTTTTTGACGGCACAAACGAGGGCGTCACTTACCCGGCGGTAGGCACGGTTGCCTATACTTTCGAGAAGAACGGTATCGCTCTTTCCGACGCAGACGAGCTGAGCTGTAACAGAGACGACGAAGTTTATGAGGGCATGGAAATTATCATCAGCCGTGCCTTTGCAATAACGGTTTACGCCGACGGCGAGACCTACAAGCTCAATATGGCGAGCGGTACGGTTGCAGACGCTCTTAACAAGGCGGTTGTAACAATCAGCGACGACGATATCATTTCCGCTCCGCTTGACACACCGCTTACAAAGAATATGACGATCAGAGTATCGCGTGTTACCTATAAGGAGAGAACCGTCAACGAGGTTCTTCCGTTCACAACGAAGAAGGTAGCCAATGATTCGATGTATAAGGATCAGACAAAGACGATCAAAAAGGGTGTAAACGGCAGCCAGACCGTAACCTATAAGGATAAATACGTTGACGGAAAGCTCAAGGAGTCAACAAAGGTTAAGGCGGTTGTGACAAAGGCCGCAACGGAGGCGGTTGTTCAGTACGGCACAAAATCGCGTCCGACAGTCAGCGCTCTCGGATTCAATACGGTTTCAACTCTCAATGCACCGTCAAGCCTTACCTTCAGCGGTTCCGTTCCCACTTCTTACAAGAGGAAAATCGTCGGTACTGCGTCGGCTTATTCGGGCGGCGGAGTTACTGCTACCGGCAAGTATGTAAGACCGGGCTACGTTGCTGTCAATCCGAATCAGATTCCTTACGGCAGCAAGATGTGGATCGTTTCAAACGACGGAGCTTATGTTTACGGCTACGCATCGGCCGAGGACACGGGCGGATTTATCTACTGGTCGGGAAGCAGCTCAACAGTCTGCGACTTGTACTTTGATTCAGAGTCCCAGGCATGTGCTTTCGGCAGACGTTCGGTCACAATTTACATTCTCTGATTTTCGCCGCACAACCCGTAATGTGGTTGTGCGGTTTTTTCAGCATAAATGTACGGAGGCGGTCAATATGTCAAACAAAAAAATAACGGTTTATGGAGAGCTTGTGTACGCTTTGGCAATAATTTGCCTGTCATTTTCGGTCGCTATGCTCAGCGCGGCAAATTTCGGAGTGTCAATGATAGTTGCCCCTGCATACATAATCAGTCAGAAGCTCGGATTCCTGACATTCGGACAGGGTGAATACCTTGTTCAAAGCATACTCTTCATTGTGTTTTGCATACTTATGAAAAAAGTGAAGCTGACTTATTTTAGCTCGTTTGTGACCTGCCTGATTTACGGAGCCGTGCTTGATTTGTGGCGTACCGTTGTCCCTGCATTCAATCCGTCCGTGACGGAGCCGGGAAGCATGACAATGCCTGTCAGAGTGGTGTTCTTCATTATCGGAATGGTTTTGACGTCATTTTCCGTTATGCTTTTTTACAAGACTTATCTCTATCCGCAGGTTTACGATTTCTTTGTCAAGGGAATCAGCCACCGCTTCGGGAAGGACAGAACCAAGTTTAAAATTGCATTTGACTTTTCGTGCCTTGCTGTTTCCTGTGCACTCACGCTGATTTTCTTCCGAAAATTTGTCGGTGTCGGGGTCGGAACGCTAATTTTGACTGCGCTCAACGGCTTTATGATAGGCTGGTTCGACCGAATGTTTGATAGGTTCTTTATTATGAAGCCCCGATTCCCCAAATTCGCCGCAAAGTTTGATTTATAATTCGGACAAAAAGAATTAACAAATAATTCACTTGAATTTGTGTGTGAAATGTTGTATGCTTATATCAACAGGAAATGTTTTGCTTCAGTCATTTTCTTTATTTTACGGAGGTAATTAACTATGAAAAAAGGTTTATGCATAGTTCTTTCTGCGCTGATGATAGTTTTTTCGTTTGCAGCCTGCGGAAAGAAAATTGATAAGGAGACACCGACAAAGGTTGATGAAAACGGTTCCGCTTATATTGAGGTAACCGACAAGAACGGCAACGAAGTAACGTCTGTGCTTTCCGATAAGGACAAAGCCAAGGCCGACAAGAATGCGGCTAAAACCACAACAACGGCAGGAGCTATTGACACTTCAAAGCTTGAAAAAGAATATTCGGCAATCGGAAACTTGAGCGAGGAGGATTTGAAGTCGGATAAGAAGGATTTGATTCCCGACGGTACATCAATTAAAAAGACCTCTTTGCGCGATGATATTATTGCAAAGACTATCAAATCCGGCAAGTTCACAATTAAGATGACGCTTCAAACCGCATCTGACGGCACAATGCCTGTGACGCTTGTCAGCAACGGCAAAAAGCTTGCCGCAGATATGACTATTGAGGGCGCAACAATCAGAGCGATCTTTGAGGACGGAAAGGCGTATGTCGTCATGCCTAACGCAAAAATGTATTTCCAGATGTCGTCGGATGACCTCGGAAATATCGGCGATATCGGTTCAATGGTTGATTCCGACGGTACTTATGTAAGCTCGTCAAAGGTTAAAAAGAACGGCGTCGAATACACCTGTGAGGAGTATAAGAGCGCTGACGGTACGATAATTAAGTATTACTTCGCTAAGAATGAATGGAAGCGTATGGAAGTTATCACCGATGAAGAGGTTGCAATTTATGAAATTGAAACTCTTTCTTCAAAAGCCGATGAGAGCATATTCTCACTCAAGGGTTACAGCGATATGACCGCGCTTCTCGGTCAGGCTGATTTAACCACAACCACAAAGAAAAAGTAATGAAAAATGCAGTTATAACAGGCTCTGCGAGGGGAATCGGCGCACAGACGGCGCGTCTCTTTGCCGCAGAGGGCTACAATGTGGTCATAAACTATAACACAAGTGAAAATGATGCCGCTGAGCTTTGTCGTGAGATAAGGCTCGGCGGCGGCAATTCTGTTGCCGTTCAGGCTGACGTTTCAAAGCGAAAGGAAGCCGAACGGCTTTTTGACGAGGCAAGAGAAGCTTTCGGCCCGATTGACGTGCTCGTGAACAACGCAGGAATTGCACAAATCAAGCTGTTTACGGATATCAGCGACGAGGACTATGACAGAATGTTCGACTGCAATGTCAGGAGCGTTTTTAACTGCTGTCAATGTGTTCTGCCGGATATGATTCACCAAAAATACGGCAGGATAATCAACGTGTCGTCGATGTGGGGCGTTACGGGGGCTTCCTGTGAGGTGCACTATTCGGCGTCGAAGTCGGCTGTTATCGGAATGACAAAGGCACTTGCGCGCGAGCTTGCTCCCTCAGGCATAACGGTGAATGCAGTTGCCCCCGGAGTGATTGACACGCCGATGAACAGCGGATTTGACAGCGAAACTATGGAAGCGCTGAAAAACGAAACGCCGGTCGGCAGACTCGGCACTCCCGAAGACGTGGCAAGGGCAATACTCTTCCTTGCCGACAGGGGATCGGACTTCATCACGGGACAGACTATCGGAATTGACGGCGGGTTTATCTAAGTGCGCCGTTTTTTGAAACATTTATCGGTTAATTGTATAAATCTATACAATTTAGAGAAAAAGATTCTTGATTTTATGATAAAACTGTGTTAGAATAACCTATATACTGAAAGGGAGGAATCTTAATGTCTGTTTGTCCGAAATGCGGCAGAAAACTCAAGATTACCGATATTAAACCCACCTGTCCGGGTTGCGGAGTAAATTTGCTCTATTACAAAATTGAAGAAAGACTTGAGGTCGATGCGATCAACGCCGAGCTTGAGCACGCAAAAACTCAGAAGAGAGTTGACCGTGCCAAGGACGCGATGTTCGGAACACCTCTTTCGATAGTCAGACTGGTTTTGCTGGTTCTTGTTGTAGGTATGTTCTTTGTTCCGCTTGCAACATTCCACGCGGTCGGACCGTATTTTGACAAGACAACGACGCTCAATGCCCTTGAAATTTACAACACGGTTTCGGGACTTGATTTTGACGGAATGTTTGTTCTCGCAGGCTCGCCTGTTCTCAAGACAAGCTTTATGTTCCTTGCAATTTCCGCAGTTACGATTGTTGTTTCGGTTCTGTGCGCTTTGCTTGAGTTGATATTCAGCTTCCTTTCAAGCTCACCTCACGGATTTTCCAGAAATATTACGCTTGCATCCGTGGGCATTGTTTCGGCTGTTGCCTCTCTTGTTACATACAAGAAGTTCCTTGCAAACATCGAATCCGTTTTCAGCGGAATAATCGACGGTTCGGTCAAGGTCGGTATTTACCTTGTTATTGCGGCTTTTGTCCTTTGCATAGCAATAAACATTGTTATAAAAGTCAGAAACAAGCCGGTTAAATACAAGGACACTTACGTTGACAGCGTTCCCTATGAAGTGTTCACGGAGCACTTCGGAGTTAAGAAGTACGATATGGAATCTCTTGAAGCAATCAGAGAAGAGATTGATAAGTACAAGGTTGTTGAAGAATAAGAAAATCAAGAACGGGTTGATGCAATGCATCAGCCCGTTCTTTTGTGAAAATTGTAAACGAGGTCATTGCTTTTGGCAATGGCCTCGTTTTGTTATGTACAGGTGTTCAGTCTTGTTTTGTATTCGGTGCGTTTGCTTTCGATAACATTATTTTTGTTAAGATTCAAATTCAGAATCTCTCTGACCTTGAAGAAATCCTCGGTCATAAAATCGCCGGCAATAATGTTTGCGCGTGCAAGATATTTCGGTGTGTTGGCAATGGTGTTGATAAGCGCTTTAAAATGCCAGCGCAGAGCCTTGTCAAGCTTGCGCGGAAAAACAACGCCGATATCGGTTCCGAGATTGGGCGTTTGCTGAGTCTGGAACCAGTAAAAACCGCTTGTGTCGCAGGTGTCAAAGAAATCCGTCGCCTCGGTGACAAACTCATAGGCGTGCTTGCCGTGTCTCTTCTTCTCCCACGGAAGAATATGGGGACAGTTGACGCTGTATTTGTATTCCTCACAGTAGTTAATCATTATGAAACGCTTTCCGGAGCGTCTCATATCACCCATTGTGATCTTGCTGATGTCATCAAAATCGGTGAGGGCGTATTTGGACGGCTCAAGGCATCTTTCGAGAATCTCATCGACCTTTTGCGGGTCGGCGTGGAAGTTCAGCTCAATCGGACCGAACCTCTGCGGCTGGTATTCTCTGATATCCAAAATGAAAAATTCACTCGGATGCTCGTCAATAACCTTGCGGAATTTCATAAGCTCCGGCTCAAAGGGCAGACCCTTTGTGATACCGTGGCAGAAAACGATCTGACCGTTTTTGTCGGTGTCCAAACGGACGCAGAAATGACGGATTCCGTACTCGAACTGCTGGGCAAGATCGCCGTCCTGGCAGCAGGCTATGGGCTTCATCTTGAAGCTTCCTGCATTGTGCGCGCTGGGCATAACAACGTTGCAAAGGCTGACATCATCCTTGATGTATGACATCCATTCCGAATAAATCAATTTCGTTCACACTCCTCAGATGTTGTAGCAAATGTTAATCTTGTGTCTGAGAACCTCTTTGATACTTTCGATTGCGCCGCGCATATAGATTTTGGGGTCGTACACGTCGGGATCTTTTGCAAACTCGCTCTTGATACCGTTTGTGTAAGCCTGTCTGAGCTCGGTTGCAAAGTTGATCTTTGTAATACCGGCGGCAATGCAGTCGCGCAGAACCTCATCCGAGAGTCCCGAAGCACCGTGAAGCACGAGAGGCGTTTCAATTGCGGAGTGGATTTCGCTGATTCGCTGAACATTTATATGAGGAGTTCCCTTATATACGCCGTGCGCCGTTCCGACGCCGATAGCAAGCGTGCTGACGTTTGTGCGGCGGACAAATTCCTCGGCTTCGCTGACCTTTGTGTAGCTCGCTTCAAGGTCCGTGTCGCCCTCTTCCTTGCCGCCGATCGTTCCAAGCTCTCCCTCGACGGAAACGTCCATCGGCAGGGCGAAGTCGGTGACCTCTTTCGTATACTTCACGTTATCCTCAAACGACATTGCGCTTCCGTCAAACATAACGGAAGAAAAGCCGCCTGCGACGCATTTTTTGGCAAGGCTGAGACTGCTGCCGTGGTCAAGATGCAGGGCATAGTCAACAGGGCAGTCTGCCATCAGCTCGCGCATCATTGCGGGATAAATGGCAATTCCGCCGTAGTTGAGAGTTCGGGGTATCATCTGAACGATAACGGGAGTTCTCATCTCGTGCATTATCTCCGAGACCGCCATTGCGGACTCAAGGTTATCAATATTGAATGCGGGAATCGCATAGCTTTCCTTTGCGGCTCGTTTCATGAGCCTTGCGGAAGAAACTACCATAAAAACACCTTCATTCCTTAATTATTTTCCAGCCGTTTATAATATATATCAATCCGGAGACAACGGCAACCGCCGCTGTAACTCCCAAAAGGATATTTGAAATAAGTCCCATATTCAGCCCTAATTTGTACACGTTCGTCAGCTCGCACAGGAGCATAACGGCGATAAAGGACACCATCTGCATGACCGTTTTTATCTTGCCGCCGATGTTTGCCGGAATGACGACATTTTGTGACGCGGCAATCATTCTGACAGAGGTCACGGCAAAGTCGCGCGTCAGAATTATCATCACGATCCATATACTGCAAAGACCGTCCTTCATGAACGCGAGCAGACCTGCCGTGACTAGCATTTTGTCCGCAATCGGATCAAGAAGCTTGCCGAAATTGGTGACTATATTATTCTTTCTCGCTATTTTGCCGTCAAGTGCGTCCGTAATTGCTCCGAGTGCGAATATTAAAGCCGAGAAAAGAAACCTGTGCGGAATGCCGGCAAGATACACGGCAAGAAAAATAGGAGCGATAAACATCCTGAAAATCGTAATTTTATTTGGTAAGTTCATCATTTAACCTCGCCGATCAAATCGTATTCGTCCACATCAAAGATTTCAACGTCAACAAAATCGCCGATATCAAGATCCTTTTCGGACGTGAATTTAACAAGTCCGTCGATTTCCGGCGCGTCCATATATGTTCTGCCGACATAGCTGTCGGTGTATCCGTCATATTCCTCGACAACCGTTTTAAATGTTTTGCCAATTTTTTCGTTGTTTTTCTCTTCCATAATGCTGTACTGATCCTGCATTATAACTTCGCCGCGTCTTGTCTTTACGTCGTCCTCAACTTGGTCGTCCATATCGTATGCCGGCGTGCCCTCCTGCGGAGAGAAGGTGAAAACGCCGAGCCGGTCAAATTCGATTTCATTGACAAATTCGGCAAGAGTTTCAAATTCATCCTCGCCCTCGCCGGGGAAGCCAACGATGAATGTGGTGCGGATAACGACATCGGAAATTTCCGTTCTGAGTTTTTCAATAACGCTGCGAATCAGCGCCTGATCGCCCCTGCGGTTCATCGCCTTGAGAATCTTGTCGTCCGTGTGCTGAAGCGGCAGGTCAATGTAATTTACAACCTTGTCCTGCTTCTTTATTGTTTCGATAAGTTCATCGGTTATGCGGTCGGGGTAGCAGTAAAGAAGTCTTATCCACTCGATTGAGTCGATCTTGCAAAGCTCGTTGAGAAGTTCGGGCAGCTTCAGCTCTCCGTAAAGGTCGAGACCGTAGCTCGTTGTGTCCTGAGCGATAAGTATAAGCTCCTTGACTCCCAGCTCGGCAAGCTGCTTTGCCTCTTCGATTATGTTCTCCATTTCGCGGCTTCTCATATTGCCCCTGATGGAGGGAATTGTGCAGTAGGTGCACCTGTTTGAGCAGCCGTCGCCGATTTTGAGGTATGCCCAATGCTGCGGAGTTGTCAGTATGCGCTGACCGTCAAGCGGAAGGTCACAGCGCGGCGGGTATTTTTCAACCGTGGTTACCGAGGACATAACCTCCTCGACGGTCTTTATAATATCGCCGTTTGCGCCGATTCCGAGCACGGCATCGACTTCGGGGATTTCCGTAACGATTTCCTCTTTATATCGCTGAGCGAGACAGCCCGTGACGATTATCTTGCCGATAACGCCCTCTTTCTTCAGCTCAACCATATCGAGAATGTTCTCAATGGCTTCCTTTTTTGCGTCGTCAATGAAGCCGCAGGTGTTGACGATTACAACGTCACAGCCGTCAACGTAATCAACAATTTCCCAGCCCTCGGCATCCATGAGAGCGAGCATACGCTCGGCATCAACCTGATTTTTGGGACAGCCCAGGGATATCATTCCAACCTTGTATTCCATAGAAATCACCTTAGTATTCCTCGTAAAATTCGTCGTCGGAAAACTCGCTCATCGCTTCGCGGATGTCCGAAAAGCCGTAGCCCATTCGCAGCAGCGCAGAAAATACCTTTTTCCGTCCGACCTCGTCATTCATTCTATTATAATATTTTTTGCCGATAATATCAACTATTCTTTGAATATTATCGGGCTCTTCATCTTCAAAAAGTTCTTCGACTGCGGCGTTGGCAATGTCCGCCGATATGCCCTTGACGCGCAGCTCGGAAAAAATGCGCTTTTTACCGAACTTTTTGTGCTCAAAAAGCTCGCGTGCATACATCTGAGCGTAACGCTCGTCGTTGACTAAATCCAGCTCAGTCAGCTTTTCAACCGCTTCGTCGACATATTGGGAATCAAACTTCCTGAGAAGCTTTTGACGAATCTCCCGTTCGGAGTGGTCGCGGTAGTCGAGACTGTTGAGCGCGCTGTTAAAAGCACGGCGAGAGCCTGCCGCCTCCTCAAAGGCAGTAAGCTCCTCCTCGTTTATTTCATCACCTGAAATATATCCGCTTGAAAACCAAAATATCTCGTCCACCGTCAGGAGGTACTCTCCGTCAATATAGACGTGCATCTTGTCTCCGCGTCCTTTTTTTGCCGATATTTTCATCAGTCGTCATCAACCGCAATGTCGAGCTTCGCTTTTGCCGAAGCGCTCTCTGCCGGTGCGTCGTTTTTGTCAGCCTTTGCGCCCTTGCCGGCACCTTTGGATTTCTTGCCGGAAGTCGATCTGCAAGCCTTGAGCATAGCGTCCTTGTCGGCATAGATCTTGTCTTTTATCTCTTCGCAGAGAGCAGGATCGTTTTTGAGGATTTCCTTGACGTTTTCTCTGCCCTGACCCAGACGCGTATCACCGTAGGAGAACCACGCGCCGCTCTTGTGGATAACGTCCATTGCGACGGCAATGTCGAGAATTTCGCCGACACGGGAAATTCCCTCGCCGTAGATTATGTCGAACTCAGCCTCTTTGAACGGGGGAGCGACCTTGTTCTTGACGATTTTAACCTTTGTGCGTGAGCCGACAAATTCACCGTTTGTGCCTTTGAGTGTTTCTGTCTTTCTGACGTCCATACGCATTGAAGCGTAGAACTTCAGAGCGCGGCCGCCCGTTGTGGTTTCGGGGTTGCCGTACATAACGCCGATTTTTTCACGGAGCTGATTTATGAATATGATGATTGTGTTCGACTTGTTAATTGCGCCTGCAAGCTTTCTGAGCGCCTGCGACATAAGTCTGGCGTGCTGGCCGACGTGTGAATCGCCCATTTCACCCTCAATTTCCGAACGCGGAACAAGGGCGGCAACCGAGTCGACAACGACAATGTCAATCGCGCCCGAACGCACAAGGGCTTCGGCAATTTCAAGAGCCTGTTCGCCGTTGTCCGGCTGAGAAACAAGCAGGGAATCGACATCAACACCGAGATTGGCGGCATACACCGGATCAAGAGCGTGCTCCGCGTCGATGAACGCGGCCTCTCCGCCGGCTTTCTGAGCCTCGGCAACAGCGTGCAGGGCAAGCGTCGTTTTACCTGAAGATTCGGGTCCGTATATTTCAACTATACGGCCCTTCGGAAGTCCGCCGATACCCGTTGCGGCATCAAGCGTGACCGAACCCGTCGAGATAGCCTCGACGTTCATTGCGACATTTTGACCCAGTCGCATAACTGTTCCTTTACCGTATTGTTTTTCAAGCTGAGCAATAGCCGTTTCAAGAGCTTTTTGTTTATCAGCCATTATAATCACTCTCCGTATCCGTACAAATGTTCGATAGTCCATATTATACTATAAAACGGCAAAAAAAGCAATATGTTTTATGTTAATTTTTGAATTTTTTACATATTTAAAGCTATTGAAAATTTGTCGTTTTGTGGTATACTAAATTGACTAAAAACGAAGAAGAGTGAACGGAGGCTATTCCATGAACCTGATGCATATCAAATATGCCGTAGCAATAGCGGAAACCAAGTCGATAAATAAGGCGGCTGAACAGCTTTATGTCGGACAGTCCGCTCTCAGCCGCGCAGTAAAGGAACTGGAAGCGGGACTTGGTGTAACTCTTTTTGAGCGGAGCGCAAAGGGAATGTTTCCGACTCCGGACGGAGAAATCTTTGTCCGCTACGCGAGGACGGTACTCAAGCAGGTGGACATGATAGAAAATATGTTCAGCAACGGCGCCGTCGGAAAAAAGCAGTTTTCAATTTCCGTGCCGCGCGCGAGCTATATTGCTTCCGCCTTTGCACAGTTTTCAAAGCTGATTGAAAAGGGGAACGAGACGGAGCTTTTCTATAAGGAAACCAACGCGATGCGCGCGATTAAAAACATCCTCAACGAGGAATTTAAGCTCGGCATAGTTCGCTATGCGGAAAGCTTTGATAAATATTACAAAACGATGCTCGACGAAAAGGGACTGGAATACGAGCTGATAACGGAGTTCCGTTACCTTTTGCTGATGAACGAGGACAGCCCTCTTGCAAAAAAGGACAAGATAACCTACGACGATTTGCGCGATCTTGTTATGATAGCTCACGCCGATCCCTATGTGCCGTCCCTGCCTTTTTCCGAAGTGAAAAAGGAAGAGCTGCCCGATAATTCCGACCGCCGCATTTTTATTTTTGAAAGGGCGAGCCAGTTTGAACTGCTTGCGGAAAACAAGGAAACGTTTATGTGGACGTCGCCGATTCCGGAATCGTTGCTGAAACGCTACGGATTGATACAGCGTTACTGCGATGAAAACAAGCGTGTCTATAAGGATGTGCTTATTCACAGGAGAGATTACACGCTTTCGGAGCTTGACAATATGTTTATTGAGGAACTTGTGAAAGCAAAGCGAGAGACGTTTGGAGAGATGTGATATGAAATTTTTGATTGCCTCGGATATCCACGGCAGCGCATATTGGTGCCGCGAGCTTATAAAAAAATATTCAGAAGAAAAGGCGGACAGACTTGTTCTGCTCGGCGATGTGCTTTATCACGGACCGAGAAACGATTTGCCGCGTGAGTATGCGCCCAAAGAGGTTATTGCAATGCTCAACCCGATGAAAAACGACATCTACTGCGTCAGGGGCAACTGCGAGGCGGAGGTTGACCAGATGGTTTTGGAGTTTCCCGTTCTTGCAGATTACGCAATACTTGATCTCGGAAAAACGGCTGTATATATGACTCACGGACATATATATAACGAGGGCACTTTACCGCCGATGCGCGACGGAGATATACTCCTCCACGGACATACGCACGTCCCCAAGTGTGTGGAGCACGAGCATTATGTTTATATGAATCCGGGTTCTGTTTCGATTCCGAAGGAGAACAGCCACCACGGCTATATGACGCTCGAAAACGGTGTTTTCCTTTGGAAAGATTTTGAGGGTCAGGTAAAAAAAGAGTATAGAATATAACAGGGACGTTATAGCTTATTCAGACTTCACGGCACGATGTGGGCATCGTGCCCTACGACGGACTTGAATAAAACTTGACCCGTAGGGCATGATGCCCACATCATGCCGCTATTCTTTTTAATATTGTTAATAGCCGCTTGAATCCATCTCATTTGGCTGCACAGGCTGCGGCGCAGTCACTTCCCGGCTTCAACAAGTGGCGGCGTATTTGACTTTTTGACAGACTAAGGCACCGACTTTTTTATCAGTCGGTGCCGTTTTTTTATTTCTTCAGTTTAACAAGGTCGCGGTAGCTGATGAGCTTGATGTTGTGCTCGTCAAACGCCTTGTAAATGTCGGGATCTTTCATAATTAGATATTCCCAATATCTTCTCTTCCATCTTCCCGTGATGGCTTTCATCTCGTCGGTAGCAAGAGCGGGATGAATATAGGTTTCGCAGATTCCGTCGGGAATGTCCGTGAGATATGTAATGAAGTTTTGCTTGAACTCCTCGTAGGAATCGCCGCTTTCAATGCTTTCGGGGAATATGAGATAGTCCGGCATCGGAACATGGTTTATCTTGCCGAACATACCGGAAAAACGGCAGGCGGCTTTGAACAGCCACATCGGTGTGCCGGGAGGGCATTGAGATTCAAGCGGCTTTGAAAACATACGGAAAGGATAACCCTTTTTACCGCAGATTGCAAGTGTTTTCGGAAGCATTTTTAGCTTGCCGTTGAGTCCGTAAAGCGCACCCATGTGTGAATCAACGTGGGAGGGCTTCATACCCTTGTTTTCGCAGTATTCAATCTGCGCGAGAGTTTCGGCACAGGCGTCATCGTATGTGCAATGAGCCTCAAAGTCTTCGCTCTCCGGCCACATTCTGCCCTCCGGAGTTCTGATACTCTTGCCGTCCGTGAGCGGTCCCCACGGGAATTTGTCTATCCACTCGTTCGTGTGGGTGAGATGAACACCGATTGCGTACTGCGGATGTGTCTTTGCAAATTCAATTGCCTCGTCCGCGCCGGGACAGGGTACCATTATTGTCGAGGAAAGCAGACAGCCGCTTTCAAAAAGCTCCATGCAAGCCTCATTGGCAGAATGGCAAAGTCCGAAGTCGTCGGCGTTTATAATAAGATACTTACTGATAATTATCACTCCTGTTTTTTCTCATTCAGAGACTGATTACATAATCAAACATATTCTACTATATTGTGAAAAAAAAAGCAAGCACTTTAAATAGACAAACCGCTTGAAAAATACAGATATATACTATATAATCTAATTAAATAAATGTTTTACTAATAGCTGACCTGAGAGGTGACCGCTGTGAAAGAATACGATATTACTGCCCTCGGCGAAATCCTTATTGATTTTGTTCCCGACGGCGTTGACGCGGCAGGAGATCTGAGATTTGTCCGCAAGGCGGGCGGCGCACCCCTGAATGTGCTCGCCACGGCGGCTAAGCACGGTCTGAAAACCGCATTTATCGGCAAGGTCGGAAATGACCTTTTGGGTGATTTTCTTCTTGATACGGTCAAAAGGTGCGGCATTGATGACAGGTACCTGAAAAAAGACGGTCAGCATAATACTACTCTCGCATTTGTCGAGCTTGACGGTCAGGGAGACAGGAGGTTCAGCTTTTACAGAGCTTTCGGTGCGGACAGGTTCATTTATGAAGATGACGTTGACGCGGAGCTGATAGCCGATTCCAAGGTGTTCCACTTTGGTTCTCTTTCGCTGACGGACGAGCCGTCTGCTTCGGCGACCGAGCTTGCAGTCAGGACGGCGAAGGAAAGCGGCTGTACCGTGACTTATGACCCGAATTACAGACCTCCTCTCTGGGAAAGCGAAGAAAAAGCGGTAAAACAGATGACAAGGCTTGTTCACTATGCCGATATTGTCAAGCTTTCGGTTGAAGAGCTTGATATGGTAAGCGGCGGAAAGGGAGCGGAATATCTGCTCTCGCAGGGCGTGAGTCTGATACTTGTCACCGACGGCGGAAACGGCTCCGAGCTGTACTTTAAAGGACAAAGGAAGCACATTCCCGCCGAGAAAGCCGCAACTGTGGACACAACGGGGGCAGGAGATATATTTTTCGGCACATTTATTTCGGAATACATTAAAAACGGCGCAGGACTCGGCGAAATGTTGTTTGACGACGCCGTAAGCTATGCCGAAAGAGCGGCACACATAGCCGCGAAAAGTACGGAACGCTACGGCGCGATTGCTTCAATACCGCCGTGTGTTTGATAAAACTTGAAAATTGAATAAATGAACAGTTCGGTTTTGAATAATAACGGTTTGTTTGATTGACGGTCACTCAGTTGATTTGAAAATATTTCCGTAAAGGGTATATTGATAAATGCAATACCGATATGAGAAAGCGGCAATTCCCAAAATGCGATTAGTTTGATAAAATAATAACAAATGAGGACGAAAGTCCGAATACGGGAGGTGTCGCTTTGAAAGAAACGGAGATATCGCGTCCAACCCTCGGCAGAATACCGATGTATTTGAAATACCTGAAAGGCTTGCCGCCGGGGACGATGTACGTTGCCTCGACTGCAATAGCCAAGGACTTAGGTTTAGGTGAGGTTCAGGTCAGAAAGGATCTCGGCAGCCTGTGCGGTTCGGGAAAGCCAAAGGTCGGATATTTGCGCGACGAGCTTATCGAAAGTCTGGAAGCGGTTTTCGCAAAGGATGACGGCGGAACGGTTATCGTGGGCGCCGGACGGCTCGGTAAGGCTCTGCTTGATTACAAGGGCTTTGACGATTTGGGAATTTCCGTGCTTGCCGCATTTGATGCGAACGCCAAAGAGGGTGAGACCTCGGAAAGCGGAAAGCCGATACTTCCGATGGAGGAGTTTGCAGGCTTCTGCAAGGCTAACGATGTGAGAATCGGAATAATTGCCGTTCCTGCATCAGCCGCTCAGTCGGTTTGCAACCTTTTCTATGAAAACGGGATTCGGGCAATGTGGTGCTTCGCACCCTGTCAGCTTTACAAGCCGGCGGACGCAGTAATACAGTATGAAAATCTTGCGCTGTCGCTTGCACACCTAAAAATGCAAATCAAGTAAACAGATCAACATGTAATTAGAAACCGGGAGGTTAAGATATGGAAACGAAAGAAAGAAAAATCGTAGACAGTGTAGAGTCGCTTGAGGAAACTCTTGCACGCGTAAGGGAAGCTCAGAAGAAGTTTTCCACCTACACTCAGGAGCAGGTAGACAAGATCTTCTTTGCCGCGGCATCTGCCGCAAACAAGGCGAGAATCCCTCTTGCCAAAATGGCGGTTGAAGAGACCGGCATGGGCGTTGTTGAGGACAAGGTTATCAAAAACAACTACGCCGCCGAGTATATCTACAACGCTTACAAGAACACAAAGACCTGCGGAGTTATCGAAGAGGATAAGGCTTACGGAATCAAGAAGATTGCAGAGCCGATCGGTGTTATCGCCGCCGTTATTCCGACGACGAACCCGACTTCAACGGCAATATTCAAGTGCCTTATCGCGCTGAAGACCCGTAATGCTATCATCATCAGCCCCCATCCGAGAGCAAAGCTTTCAACAAAGCTTGTACTTGAGGCAGCCGTCGAAGCAGGCGCACCGGAGGACATCATCGGTTGGATTGACGTTCCGAGCCTTGAGCTTACAAACCTCATTATGAAAGAGGCTGACATCATCCTTGCAACGGGCGGCCCCGGAATGGTTAAGGCTGCTTATTCATCGGGCAAGCCGGCACTCGGCGTCGGTGCAGGTAACACACCTGCCATCATCGACGAAACAGCGGACATTGTCCTTGCCGTCAGCTCAATCATTCATTCAAAGACATTTGATAACGGTATGATCTGCGCTTCCGAGCAGTCCGTTATCGTTCATCAGAATATTTACGACGCAGTCAAGGCTGAGTTCGCAGACAGAGGCTGTTACTTCCTTGACCCCGAAGAGACGGAAAAGGTCAGAAAGACCATAATCATCAACGGCGCGCTTAACGCTAAGATCGTCGGTCAGCCTGCCGCAAAGATTGCCGCTCTTGCAGGCGTAAAGGTTCCGTCGGGAACAAAAATCATTATCGGTGAGGTCGAGAGCGTTGACATCAGCGAGGAGTTTGCACACGAGAAGCTTTCTCCCGTTCTTGCAATGTACAAGGCAACCGATATTCACGATGCTTTCGACAAGGCAGAGCATCTTATCGCGGACGGCGGCTACGGCCACACATCTTCAATCTATCTCAACGAAGTAACCGAGCAGGCAAAGCTTGAGGAGTTCACTTCAAGAATGAAGACCTGCCGTATCCTTGTAAATACTCCTTCTTCA